>Ga0180216_1000787_pt1 | contig 30625 bp, 24 predicted proteins | sample eDN3rd37CBELigMG_FD_128879 | JGI IMG/M metagenome (GOLD analysis project Ga0180216, IMG submission 128879) | Enriched Miracle-Growth compost microbial communities from Emeryville, California, USA - eDNA 3rd pass 37_C BE-Lig MG (version 2)... ... | reverse complement strand
TGCTTTAATCATGCACAGCATAACCTCGTGCGAGAAGGATAGATCTCCCATTTTGCTGCGCAAAAAAATAGAAAATTGCTGAAGCCATCGTTCTGTACATTTCCAAGTCAACGCTTGCGGCTGGTCTAATTGCTTCCCACCATACTCTGCATGACTTATCGCCATCGTAAGGAGCACCTGACGGTAAAAGTAATCGCACAGCTGCTGCATATAAGCTGGACTAGGCTTGAGCTGCAGCACCTGTTCGACCCATCTCGCCCACTCCTGTGGGTACAGCAGCCAACGATAGGTTTCCGTATCATGAAAAAAGCGTTGCTCCTGTTCCTTGCTTGATGCGCTAAGTTGCTGCATCCAGTGTGAAAGTTGAGCATCCGTCAGATGCAGATATTGATCTCTATCTCCAATATAGAATAACAATCGCTCTCCTTGCTCCATTAGCCAGCACTCGACTGCCTCCGTGTTCATTCGTTTACTAGCGCTTAGCTTTACAACCACAACATCCACATACTGAACTACATTGTCCAGCTTTTCTATTGAATAGCCAGGACGCAAACGAAACCAGTGTGGATCTAGCTTCTTTCCTTCCGTTTGCAATGAATGAGCATGCTGAGGATGATAGGCTGAATGTGATGTATAATAATATAGATAAATACCGCCTGGGTACAGCGTGGGTACATCCTGTTCTCGTTTAAGCTCCCGCTTAAGCCTTGAGACGATGCGCTTTGCCGTTTCCTCTACATTGTCACGATTCAGCAGTGTCTTCACAATATAATCAATAGCTCCTAGCTGCAGCGCTTCCTGCACATAGTCAAATTCGTGATGACAGGTCAAGATGACAAAATTCACATGTGGATGCCGCTCTTGTACATGCTTAATGAGCTCAAAGCCATTCATATTCGGCATCGTAATATCAACAAACATGACATCAACTTCTTGCTCTGATAAAAATTTCAACGCCTGCACGCCATCCTTCGCTTCACCGACAAATGAAATATCAAATGCTTGCCAGTTCATTAAGGATTGCAAGCCTTGTCGTACTAAGCGTTCATCATCTACAACAAGAGCATTAATCATGCCGCTCCTCCTCCAGCTTATTTGGAATAATGACAGTTAGACTTGTTCCAACGCCCTCCATGCTTTCTAGCTGTAGCACCCCACGTCCACCATAAAAGCGTTCCAGCAATCGTCGAACGTAACTAAGACCGATGCCCATGCCGCTAGAAGACGTTTTTGAAGCTGGAAGCAGCTGCTCTAATATTTTTCGATCAACACCTCGGCCATTGTCCTCCACTTTAAGCATTATTTCATGCTCCGAATGAGGTCTAATCGTAATGGCGATCACGCTATGCTCCTCGCCGCGACCATGATAGATAGCATTTTCAACGAGTGGCTGCAATAAAAACCTTGGAACGTTAACATCTAGCATCTGTTCATCTATGTCAAGCTTAAAGCTCAGCTCATCCTCGTAGCGAATTTTATGGAGATCGATATAATGCTGAAGTGCTTCCAGCTCCTGTCTAATTGTTACGATTAGGCTGCTTTTCCCCATATTATAGTGCAGCAGCTTTACTAGCAGTGTGACGATCCGGTCGATATCATCCTGTCCTTTAGCACGTGCAATCCATTGCACCGTATTAAGTGTATTATGTAAAAAATGTGGATTGATCTGGCTAAGCAGCTTTTCAATTTCCAGCTGTGATTTATTGCGCTCATTTTGCGATACCTCTGCAATCAGTTCATTGACGGTATGCTTCATCCCTTGAAAGTTATAAAGCAGTGTATCGAACTCCTCGATGCCGATCGGCTTAACAGGAGATTCACGTTCCCCTGTTAATTTAATTATTTCTAGGTTCATCCGTCTTAAAGATCCGTATACTTTTCGCCATATCATCATCGCAATAATCAATGCTAGAATGAGCGAGCCTAGAACTAAAGCTACCATTCTTAAAAACCAAGCATTGATCTCTCGATTATATTCATCCTTATTAACCGCAATAACAAGCTTCCAGCCTTGAATGCTCTCGTAGCCAAAGAGGTAGTGTCCTTGTATCTGCTTCACGCCACTAGAGACTAGCTCCCAGCTCAGCTCCTCTGCTGCAATAGGCGGGTCATTGGCATCGGCAAAGAGCACCTCCTTCTGATCCGAGATCAGATAATGATGGACAGGCATACCATACCAATGATTATTCATCATTTTGCGGAACATGTTGTAATTGGATTCTAAATAAATATAGAGGGAATCATTGCTGTCAGATCTCACTTCACGAATCGAGGAAAAAACGATATTCTCACTATTTTTATATTGTGTCTGATGTGGCCCATAGTAAGCGGTTCCATTGTAGCGTACAAATAAAGGCAGCTCATTAATATTAAAATCCTCCCTAACTGATAGATTGTTAAAAAGTATCGGCTGCTCAGTATTCTCATGATAGTAAACCATAAGTCCAACATTTGGATTCGTAAAATTTACAACGTTAAAAGTAGCCTCAATCTGCTCAATCATATCCACTTTTTCTGATAGGCTCGTCGTGCTCATATATTCGTTTACTCTAGCAGCGGTTTGTCCATCTAATGCGAACTGCTTCGAGACAAAATCAAGATTGCTCAATAAATTCTCAATCCCCATCGCTTCCTGCCTTAAACTCGCTTCAATTCCAGCAGATATTTTATGCTGGAGTATTGAATGCATCGAGCTGTACGTATATCCAGCTAGTATGGATGGAGGAATTAAGCATGCGATAAGCAAATAAATAATGAGCGTGCGCCTCAATGTCCCTTTTTTGAAAAACTGCTTGATACGCGAAACTGATTTCATCGAAGCAATCACTCCATATGTATATCTTTACTACTATTGTAAACAACTTCTATTTGCTTGAAAATAGAGAAAAGAAAGTATGGTCATCACCATACTTTCTTTATCTAACTTAAGAGTTTTTACGTAGTTCGAACACTACTTTATGCTGCTCTTTATTAAATTCAACAACATCATCATAGCCTAGACCCTTCGCTTTATTAATCATCTCATCCTTCAATTGATTAAATTGCGCTTCGTCCTTAGCATAAATGAGCTTCCATGAGTATTCCTTAATTACCGAAGCAACCTGACCTTGCTTCTGCTTAAGGTCATCGGTCATCTCTACATAAGGCTGACCCGTGTAGATCGATTTTTGAACGGCTATTTTATCGTTATTGACAAACCATTCCACCGCAGTCGATGCTCCCATGACCGATCTCCAGTTTTCCTCTAGCTTCGTTGGATCCTTAGCAAGCGTAGAAGTCCATAATGAGTAATCGTAAGGATCACCATTATCCGGATTAATCATCGTGCTCTTAAAGGTAGTGTTATTAATTTGATTACGGCCATCATCCCATACACCGCCACCGAATTCATCAGGTATTGGTGTTTTGTTAGCTGGAAATGCTTCTTCTCCAAGTGCAGTAAGAACAGGCTTTCCATCCTTAAGCTCCCAAGCCATACCCTCTGGACCATAGTTCGCTGTCATATTACCTTCAGGAGAATACAACCAATCAATGATCTCCATCACACGTTCTGGATGCTCGGCCTTCGAACCAATGGACCATACTCGATTCCCTCCGTACGGATCAAAGCCATAGGAATATGATCTTGCTTCGTTGAATGGAACGAGGTGGAAGCCCTTGCCTTCCTCCATGCGCTCAGGCGTATTATACGCGTCATCAAACCAGGAGAACCAAGAGAATAGCAGTTGGCCATCTCTCATTTTATTAACAGCCTCATCAAAGTTTTGCGTAATCGAGTCTGGATCAACGAGGCCCATTTGATTCGCGTCAAAATACAAGCGAAGACCGCGCATATAGTAGCTGTTCTCATCTAATATGCCTTGAACATCTTCCGTATCTGCTGATACAAGTGTAAAGCCGCCTGGGTTAAAGCCGTCGCTTTCCTCATAGCCATGCATACCTGCCCAAGCCTTTGTGTTCATCATCATATTGCCATCCCAGTCGCTCCACATCGAGAAAGCATACGTTGGCTTATCGCTGTCGCTCCTCGGCTGAAGCTCCTGCATCGCTTTCAGTACAGGTAAATAGTCTTCCATCGTATTAATCTCTGGACGACCAAGCTGCTCGTATAGATCCCAGCGCAGATTGGGATGATAATTTAACTCTAGTGCCTCGGACGGGCCATCTGACTCAGCTCCTACCTCATTGCCAATGCCATAAATGCTTGTTCCGCCGCCAAATTGTGCTTTATTCTTTTCTAGGGCCTTCGGTGCATATTGCTGCATGTTTTTTCCGTACGTATCCACGAGGCCATCCTTCGTCCAATCTAGCAGCATGCCGGCAGCAATGGCGTCCAAATATTTACTGTCCGTCGCCCCGAATACGACAAGATCACCCAAATCCCCAGCAGCCATCATCGATTGGAATTTAATATCACCGCCGCCTTCAAGGTTAGATGCGATAATATTTAGCTTCACATTAAACTTTTCCTTCAGTACATGAGCGAACCAGCCTGTTTGCTCACCAGAGAAGTTCGACAGCATAGAAAAGACGTCAATCGTTATTTCTTCACGCTGAGGCTTATCTGTGTCCCCCTCCGTAGTCGTGCCAGGGTTATTAGCTGAAGCAGTTGGCTGCGGATCATTGTTTTTTGAGCTGCAGGCAGCCAGCATCGATAGCACAAGCATTGATGAAAGCAAGACAAGCCATGTTCTTCTAGTTTTTTTTCTCATACTCTATACTCCCTTCTTATTGAAAACCTAATGATTACTTGGTGTGGGAATCACCCCCCTCTATTAGAGATTAGAGCCATCGCTATGGGCTGCTGACTAGCCTTTTACTGCGCCAATCATAATGCCTTTTACAAAAAAACGTTGAAAGAACGGATAAACGAGCAAGATCGGAGTAACCACAATCATCGCTACAGTCGTTCGAATCGAGGTTGACGTTTGCAGCTTAGAAAGATCGATATTTTCCATTCCCTGTCCTGAACGAATAATTGCAGCCAGTGAATTCGATTCATTTAAGTATTTATAAAGGACAAATTGCAATGTATATAGCTTGTCGTTGGTCATCAGGAACACCGTATCCATAAACGAATTCCATTGATTAACCGCTGAAAATATCGCAATGGTTGCTACAATCGGTACAATGAGTGGAAAGACAATGCGAGTAAATAAGAGAATCGTCCCTGCTCCATCCATCTCTGCTGATTCTTCAAGCGCCTCAGGCAATGATTCCACAAACGTTTTTACAAGAATGACGTTAAATGGTGAGACGATGGCTGGTAGAATGTACGCCCAGAAATTATTTGTTAGATTCAAATTCATCATAATGATGAACCACGGAATAATACCTGCATTAAAATACATTGTTACGATGACAAAGCGGTACCAAAATACTCGCCCAGCCATCTTTTTCTTTGTAAACAAATAACCGAGAAATGCAGAGCCAATGACAGTACCAATCGTACCGAGTACGGTTCGGGCAACCGACACGAGTGCTGCATTCGATAGCCCCTTTACCTTCAACACCTCTACATAATTATTAAAATGAATACCCTTGGGATAAAACGTGACTTGACCGCTTGCACTCAACGAATTATCACTAATCGTTTGGATGAATAGGTAATAGAATGGAAATATACAGATTAGCGTAAATATGCCAAACCCAATATAATTGCATACGTTAAACAATCGGTCACTAAAGCTTTGCTTCATGCTACCTGCTCCTTTCTAGCAGCTGCTAAATAATCGATTCGCCCCGCACCCATTTGGATAGCTGATTGGCAACAAATAATAGAAAGATACTGACGAGTGACTTCAGCATGCTTACGGCCGTAGCAAACGAGAAGTTGTAGCCCACTAATCCCGTGTTGTATACGTACAGGTCCAGCACTTCAATGGTGTCCTTGTTCAAGCTGTTCTGGAATACGAAGTACTGCTCAAGACCGTTGTTAATAAAGTTTGCAATCGATAGCAGCAATAAGACGAAGAATGTGGACATGACACCTGGCAGCGTAATATGCCACATTAACCGGAATCTCCCCGCCCCATCTACCTTCGCTGCATCGTATAGCTCCTGATCAATGGAGGTAATCGCAGCAATGTAGAGAATCGCACTCCAGCCAAGCCCCTTCCACAGTGACCATAGCGTCATCTTCAGCCATATATGCTCGGACGAGGCCAAATAATTGACGGGCTGTGATTGGAGTCCCAAGCTGATCATAAGCTTATTAATAATGCCGCTGTCGACGGAAAAAAGCATGAAGGCAATGGCATACACTAATACCCAGCTAATAAAATTCGGCAGCGTCGTTAACGTTTGCACCAAGCGCTTGTACCAGTTGGTGCGAATTTCAACGAGAAATATCGCAAAGATAACTGGAAATACAGACGTCAATAAGCCAAGTGTGCTAATTCCGAACGTGTTTTTCATTACACGAACAACCTCTTGCACCTGATACTCGTTGGATATAATCGAGGTAAACCATTTAAACCCTACAAATTCAGTTTCAAATAACGGAAATCCAACCCGATAATTAAAAAAGGCATACGTCCAACCGTACAACGGGAAGTAACTAAAAATGAGTACAAGCACTAAAAATGGCGCAGCATAAAGCAATAAGCGATATCGTAAGCTTATAGAAAAATTAATTCGTTTTCGTTTAGGTTCCACTACAGGATTCATCATCGGCCTCCTTCAACGTTGCACCGCATCGTAAGCGCTTACTTGTTATCGTAATTGTAGATTGTTTTCAACTTGATCAGGGAGAGAAAGCTGTTGCTTATACGTAGGAATCTGTTTGCTATCGAGCAACCATTTTCACCTATCTTCGAACCATTTTCTACCCTAGACGCACAACAGGCTAATAGCGAAGCTAATATGTGTTCGATCTAGCTATTTTTCATGCAACATCTCAAGCAAAAAATAGAGGCATTCATTAATCATTCTCATGACTAATGAATGCCTCTATTGCTTTGTGTATTTACTTCTTGTCGATAATAAGCGCTACCTGCTGCTTAACGGTATACGTATCCTTCAGATGCTCTTCCTTAAGTGCGCCAACCTTTATGAGACCTGTTATTTTACCTTGATCCGGCTTGGAAAGCATACGCCATAGCTCAGGATCAGGAAGAGCGTTATACAGTAAAGTTTCATGGTATTCCTTGCGTTCCGACTGAATGAGTCTCACTCGGTAAGCGCCTATCGTTTGTTCCGTTACTTCCTCATTATTCATCTGCTGAACAATTTGCTCCTTTAGCTCAGCAAGCTCTTGTTCGATTGACTTACTTCTCTGCTTCAATTGATAATAGCGGCTAATCAGCTTATTCATGTGATCCCTCCTCTATGGACAATCATATGAATAAACTTGGATGAACATTCCAATTGTCTACAATCCTGCTTCTGTTTTCTTCTAGCTACGACCAAGGAGCTCAAGCACCGGCTCATAGACACCATACAGTAAACCGTACAACAGCGCACCGATTACAGCTCCAATGAACGCTCCATTCACCCGAATCCGCTGCAAATCAACCTCTACCTTACTCTCGATAAATTGCACAAGTCTCTCTTCTGAGAATGTATCCAGTGTGCTGCGAACAATTTGACCAATCACTTTATGCTCCTTCTCGATCATATGCAGCATAAAGCTTTTCAGCTTTTGTTCTATCAGTTCCTTCGACAGCTCATCTGTTTTCATCCAGTTATAATATTGATGCAATAATCGTGCCAGCCATTTCTGCATCGTTGTCGCCTCTATATCCTGCGCTGCTGAAGCAGCTGGAGCAAGCTGTTCTACTAAGCCATTAACTAGCTGCTGTAGGAACGGTGCAATCGACAGCTCCTGTAGCAGCTGCTGCTTCCAAACCTCGAGTGCGTCTTCTATATCCTCTCTCTCAAGCAGTACAACTAGCTGCTTAAGCTGGCTGCGAAGCAATATTCTTAGCTCATGGTCATGATCCTTCAGCTGTGCAAGCAGTAATAGTAAATCACGATAGATGACGTCTACTGCATCATCAAAATTAACAGCATCTGCTGCTTGAGCAAATGAAAACAGCGCCCTCGTTAACCAGCTTCCACCGTCTTTACCAAGCATTTTATCTTTTTCGGATTCTAGCAATCGTTTGATTGCTGGCTTAACATCGCTTTGTAGCACCCGCTTCTGAGCAGTATTAATGAGCAGATCAAGCAGCTGATGATCATACCCCTTCTCCATCGCGTAGGCTAGCCCTTTGCTAACATGTGGTGCGAGCTTTGTTCGACTGACAGCATCTTTAAGCTGCTTTTCTAACACAGGTACAGCCGATTCAGTCTGCACATTACGCAGCACCAACGCCAGCAGCCTACGGATCGTCTGCTCTGCTAGCTTCACATTCCATCGTTTATCCAGCCACGAGATGAGCAGCTCTGTAAAATTCAGCTTAGCAAGCTGATCCTCAATCATCTTCTTATTCAGAAGCTGCTGTTCTACGAGAAGGACAACACCGTCTACGAGCTTATCTCGATTTCGCGGAACAATGGCAGTATGAGGAATCCAGCGCATACCTAAAGGATGTCTGAATAGTGCAGATACAGCAAACCAATCTGCCAGCGCTCCGACCATACCTGCTTCTGAGATAAACAGCATCGCTTTTGTCCACCACGGTTGATCCAGCCTCCAATGCAGGATCAGCGAGATAATAAATAAGCAGGCCAATGCAATTAAGCTATAATTCGCTCGTTGTCTCATCGTCATGCCAGCAGCCCTCCAATCAATGCTTGCACAAGAAAGAGCATGACTCCGATTAATGCTCCGACAAATGTCCCGTTTAAGCGAATATATTGCAAGTCCTTTCCTGCCTTTTCTTCGACCAGTTCTATGAGCTGCTGTTCATCAAATTGCTCTAGCTTTTCACGAACAAGCTTACCAATATAGTTATGATTGCGTTCAATAAACGCTGTTAATGTAGAAATCATATAATGGTTAATTTGCTCATGCATTTCACTTTGCTCACTTAGACGAGTGAGCAGCTTGTTAATCTGCTGATCGAGCCATTGCTTAACGATCGAAGCATCTGTTGACGAATCATCCGCATCATCCAACTGTGTAATAAGCAGCTGGATGGCATCCTCGATCATCTGCGGAGTCAGAATACCTCCAAGTACTGCTTCTCCAAGCTTTCTAATCCGTTCATTCCACAGGTCTGACTGCTTCTCATCCTCTTCCCAGCTCATTACAAGCTGTTGCAGCATTTGCCGAAGCTTGCTTAGCAAGGCATGCTCTCCATTCTCAACGCCTGTCAAAGTATCGGACGCCAGTGACATAATTTTGCTTGTTAGCTCCTCTGCATTCAGACCAGCAATGCCATTTACAAATTGTCGACCTTTTTTATTGTTTTCATATGAGCGCAGCGCCGTTGCAATAAACTCATAGACAAATTGCTTCACTGCATCCTGCTGAATAAACTGCTTTAGCTGCTTAGCTAGTACGCTTGCCACTTTTCTATCATATTGCTCACGGATTAACCACGTAATGAAACCGCCGACCACTACGGTTGGACGTGTTGCATGTAAGCCTTGCTTCACTAGCCGTTTTAACGACAGGCTAATCACGGCAGGACTGCTTACCTTTAGCAAGTCACTAAGCAGCCTTGTAGCGAGCTCCTTAAGTGCACGCTCTCCCTGCTCGCTTGTCATATAAGTAATAATTGCATGAGCTGGCTTGTAGCTTTTCAGCTGCTTAATTATCATGTCGGGTGACAGCAGCTCATGCTCTACCATATCAACGAGTTCTTTAATGAGCCGCTCTCGGTTACGAGCGATAATGTTCGTGCCCATCCAATGTGGCCAACGTATCTTCAGCGGCTGACCGAATAATGCCCTTACGGCAAAGGAATCCGCAAGACCTCCTATCGTAGCGGCACTGCAAGCAGCGAATAATAGCCCACCTATAAATGCGTCCTGGAACGGGAAGCAAATCAGCATTCCGATAAATGCAATAACAATCGATCCGTTCACTACTTTTTTTAAGCTAATTTTCATGTAGATGCTCCTAAAATGAAGTATATTATGATATTATATTATCCTTTTTTATTTGAGTCATCCACTCTAAGCTCAATAATAGAAAGAGATTACATCAACAAGGAGACAAGCATGAGTCCTTTAGTAGGTATAAAAGTAATGTTGGTTGACGATGAGGAAAGCATACTGCAATTTTTAGAGCTTGGTTTAAGCAATGAAGGAGCTACCGTGCAATGTGCTAAGAATGGGCATGAAGCTTTGCAGCTTGCAGCTGAATTTAAGCCCCATATCGTAATATTAGATGTGATGATGCCGGAGCTTAACGGTTTTGATACATGTAAGCAGCTAAAGGAAGATGGGAGTGAGCTTGCAATTATAATGCTTACGGCAAAGGAGGATGTCAGTGACCGAATTCATGGGCTTATGCTCGGTGCAGATGATTATATCGTGAAGCCTTTCAGCTTTTCTGAGCTGCTAGCGAGAATTCATGCTCGTCTACGCAATCAATTCCCAATGCTGCTAAGTGCCGTTCACTATGGATCATTTACACTAGATGATCGCCGCAAAGAAATTGTGCACGAGCAAGAGGTTCTTGAGCTGTCACTAACTGAGTATGAGCTATTAAAGCTGCTATTAACGAATCACGGTGCAGTTCTTAGTAAGACAACGATATTGGATAAGGTGTGGGGCTATGATTTTGGCGGTGAGCATAATATTGTAGAGGTTTATATTCGCTCATTAAGAGAGAAGCTTGGTGATAAGGAGCACCGCATCATTCGTACGCTGCGCGGAGCTGGTTACAGACTGGATATCGTATGAACACTCTGCGTGGTAAAATCACCGCCATCACACTAATGGTTATCGCATTATTATTTATGCTGATCGGAGTGCTTCAGTATACATTTATGAAGGATTTTCTGTACAAGAACAAAGCAGAAGCTCTCCATGCTCAAATTCGAACATGGCCACCAGACTTAATCTTTTCACACCTGAAGGAGCCAATTGGCCCAAGACCTGGACGAGCCATTATCTTTCAACCAGGCATGATCGTTAGCTACGTCGATCAGACTGGACGGCAAACACTGCTATCAGATATAGATGTAGATTCACAGCTTGCCCCTATCATATCTGCTGCACAATATGAGGAGCTATTCGAGCAATTTCGCAATCGAAATCATAAGCTATTCTATCGATTTACTGATGCGGAAGGTAATGCTCACATGGTCGTCTTTCGAGATATGAGCGGACGAGACATGCCAAGTATGCTGCTGCAGGTTAGTATCGAGCTCCAGCCACTGCAAGCTCAGCTCTATACTCAGCTTGGAATCTATATCGCTGTTGCTCTCATTGCACTTGCCGCAGGTACTGTGCTTATGCTGCTCAGCCTTAGAAAAGCGCTTCGACCACTGAATGACATGATCCGAACGGTTGAGCGCACAAACGCACAAAATCTAACTGAGCAGCTGCCTATGATGCCACAGCAGGAGCTCCAACAGCTTGCAGCTGCCTACAATGATATGCTCGCACGATTAGAGGATTCGTTCGACTCCGAACGATTAATGAACGAACGTATGCGGCAATTCATTGCGGATGCTTCACATGAGCTGCGCACACCTATAACATCCATTCATGGCTTTATTGAGGTGCTGCAGCGAGGTGCGATGCATCATCCAAAGCAGCTTGAGCTGTCTCTTAAGGCGATGGAACAGGAATCTACTCGCATGAAAGCTTTAGTTGAGAGCTTGCTCCAGCTTGCAAAGCTTGACCATACGTATCAGAGCAGCCTGATTGAAGAACTTTCACTAGTCGAGCTCGACTCCTTAGTCATAAGTATGAAGCTGCAGCTCGACATGATGGCTGGGCAACGAACAGTTCAGTTTAATTTTACCGAAAAGGACACGTATACCATACTAGGCAGTAAAAACGGATTGAAGCAAGTCATGCTTAATCTAATAAACAATGCCATACAGCATACGGCACCCTCTAATGGCTTTATTACGATTACCTTAGAGAAAAATTTAGAGCATGTCATTCTATCTATCTCTGATAACGGAGTAGGCATTGCCAAAGAGCATCAGCAGCATTTGTTCGAGCGGTTCTTTCGTGTAGATAAAGCAAGAGCTCGTACCTCTGGAGGTGCAGGTTTAGGCTTATCCATTACTAAATCTATTATCGATGCCCACCATGGGCATATTCAGGTGAGCAGTGATATTGGCAAGGGAACAACCTTCGCGATTCATTTCCCAGTAGTAACAAACGATAACAATGATTGAAATAAAACGGCACTCAAGTCATCTACTAAGACTTGAGTGCCATTATTTAAATTAGTTTTTGTTTCCACTGCTCGCTATTCTAAATTGGTCTAGCAGCTTGCCGCTTATATCAAACGCGGAATAGATGAGCTCCTCTTGTGATACATCTACGACCGCATACATCGTCTTTCCATTCTGAAAAGCAACGGCTTGATAGTCTTTTTCCTTCTTCTCTTCATTAAGCTTAGTCCCTGAAGCATTTAACGTGACATAGATGGTTCCTTTCTCCTGCTCATTTACTATCTCACCATCTACGAGAGGAAAACTACGAGAATATTGATGATTATGCCCCTGCAGCACAAGATCAACACGATATTGATCGAATAATTTGACCCAGTCCTTTCCATCCTTAAAGCGGTTGGCTCCATAAACCCCTCGGTGCATAGATACAACAACCCATTGGTATTGTGCGCGATGCTCTTCTAGTACCTGCTCAAGCCATTCTGCTTGACCCTTTATGTTCCCTTCCGTGTTCAAACTAATAAACAGCATATTGCGATACCCAGTATAATAAGTAGTATTCTGTTGCGAGCCCGTGGCACCATTGTCTGGCATACTAAACCGAACAGAAAAGCCTGCTGCATTACCATCGATCTCCTCATGATTCCCTGTCGTCGGCATAAATGGAATTAACGAAAATGCTGGAGCATAGTGATAGAACCATTTCCACTGCTGCTCACTTGTAGGATCATCCGTCAAATCTCCGCTATGAACAATAAATCCAGCCTGTGGTGCTGCTTCTATTGCTGCTTGCAGCGTTCTCCCCCATTGCTTATAATCGTTCTCCACTTTCCCCTGACTATCTGTAATATGTATGAACTGAAAACTCTCCTCAGACATATCTGCTATGTGTAATGTATACTCCTCTGAAATAAGCTGACCACCAGCTATCATTCGGTAATGATATTGTTCACCAGATTGGAATTGCTCCGAGCTTGCTGTATATGCATAGATCTGCGTTCCTTCTCGATCAGTATACGAACGTTCATCCGCCTCTATCATTATTGCTTTTTCCCACGAATCATCAATTCTTTTCAGCTGCAGTACGCTTTGTTCTATACGTTTTTGAGAAAGCCAGGTTATCGCGCGCCCAGTATCGTTTAATAGCGACACCGATACACCGTATATAGCATACTCGTCTGCTGCTACACTTGTCTGCTGTGGCTGTGAGTTCACTCGCTCCCGATTCTGGTCCTCCTGCTCTTGTTGAACTTGCTCCTGTGTAACACCTTCACTCTCTTGCTGCTGTTGATTATTATCAGGCCATTGCAGCGCAATAATGACAAGTAAAATAACCGCAACGAAGCCTATTAACCATATATGATCCTTCATCCGATATGCATTGCCTCCTTTTACACTTTACAAAATTTTAACATATTTTCAGCTTGACAAGCATTCAGCTTTTCTTCAGTTTAGCTTCAGATTTATATAAGCATTGCCTCCTACAATAAAGCTATCCACTTGATCAACATGATCAACATTCTAACAGACAAGAGAGGTGTACGAATGAACGAGACTTTAAAGTATCGCAATGAACTCAAATACTACATCAGTCCGCAGCAACGCATTCTTATCACGCAAAAACTAAAAGGTCTATTAACATTGGATCAGCATGCAAGCGAGACTGGTGAGTATCATATCCGTTCTCTTTATTTTGATGATGCGGCCAATACAGCCCTTCACGAAAAGCTTGGTGGAGTACGTGATCGTGTAAAATATCGAATTCGCATGTACAACCAACGTGATAACGTTATTCATTTCGAGAAAAAAATTAAGTTTCGAGACTACATTGCAAAGGTCAAGGAGCCCCTTACACGTGCCATGGTCGAGCAAATACTTGCAGGCAACTATGAGGTACTCATAGCTGAACATAAGCCGCTATTACTAGAGATCTACAACCTCATTCACAATAAGCTGCTTCGACCAGTCGTTATTGTAGATTATGTGCGTGAACCCTATGTATATCAATACGGTAATGTACGAATTACGTTTGATAAAGATTTACGTACGGCGCTCCATCATACGAACATTTTTGATCAGGAGCTTTGCTCCATACCCGCACTTGACGACAATAGGATCATTATGGAGATCAAATATGATGAATATATGCCTTCAGCTATCGAAGCAGCTTTACAGCTTGAAGGCTTGCATCGTACTTCAGCTTCTAAATACGTCATCTGTAGAAAATACAATAAACGCAACAACTGGGAGGATTATTAATGGATATGACAAATCAAGCAACAGTAGCTGCTGCTGCAACAGAAAATAGTACAAGCACTAATTTTACTGATATTATAAAAAACTCTGTACTTGAGAACTTCGGTACGGATATTGCATTAAGTGAAATCATTATCTCACTTAGCCTTTCATTTTTGATTGGACTTTTTATATATTTCCTTTATCGCCGGATTTTCAGCGGTATTCTCTATTCAAAAAGCTTTAATGTCGCATTAATTGGTATGACGATGATTACAGCTACAGTCATTATCGCAATTAACTCTAATCTCGTCCTTTCGCTCGGTATGGTTGGTGCTTTGTCGATCGTCCGCTTTAGAACACCTATTAAGGACCCTACCGATCTTATCTTCCTGTTCTGGGCTGCTGTCGCTGGTATTGTCACGGGCGCCGGCTTTTATACATTAGCATTAATCGGCTCTCTTATTATCGGGTTAATTTTATTCTTCTTCATTAAAGGGAGCAATCCAGAAGCGCCCTACCTGCTCGTCGTTCATTGCGGGAATGATCAAGCAGAGCAACAGGTTGAACAGCAACTTGCCAAGGTCGTGAAAAAATTCAATGTAAAACAAAAATCTGTTACTGCTGGCAATATTGAAATAACCTTTGAGGTTCGCATGAAGGAGCAAACTGGTGCTTTTGTTAACGGAATTTCTGCAATTCCGGGCGTACAAAGTGCTGTGCTTATTAGCTATAACGGTGATTATGTTTCATAAGGAGGAATCGCAATGAAGCATTTAACCCGCATGCTTATATTTTCGTTGCTACTGCTCGCTGGACTGCTTAGCGGCTGCAGCGATACCTTAACAGAACCATCGTCACAGTCCATTGCAATGATAAGTGAAGCAACTTTAGACGAAGATATATTTCCGAAGGATCAAGTCATTGATATTAACATTACCGTTGATGAGGAGGCCTTTCAAAGCCTTTTAGACAATGCTACTTCAGAGGAGTATATCGAAGCAGCTGTTAACTACAATGGACATCTGCTTGAGCATATTGGCTTACGTACGAAAGGAAACTCTAGTTTGCGTTCTGTCGCGAGCATGAGTGATTCTGATCGCTATAGCTTTAAGCTGTCATTAGATGAGTATGTTACGCAAAGCATCGGCGGTATTACTAAAATCAACTTAAATAATGAATATAGCGATGCCAGCTATATAAGAGAATATATCGCATACGAAATTGCTGAAGGCATAGGTATTCCTACTCCAAAATTTTCCTTTGTCAACGTATATATTAATGACGAGCTGTGGGGACTGTATACAGCCGTTGAACAAATAAATACCGCATTTATTGAACGTGAATTTGTATCTGCATCTGGTACCTTGTACAAATCTAACGGAGGTGATGGAGCTGATTTATCCGCGTTAGGCTCATTAGAGGACTATACTGGCCTAGATGCGAAGCACGGTGAAGCGAATGATGCATTAGTAGAGATGACGGATCGGTTGAACAATGGCGATCCTGCTGAGCTTGATCAAGTGTTAGACGTCCAAGCTGCTTTACAATTTATCGCGTTCAATACCATAACAGCAAATATGGACAGCTATGCAGGAAACTTTAAGCACAACTATTATCTATACGAGCAAAACGGTGTATTCACGATCTTTCCATGGGATCTCAATATGGCATTTGGCGGCTTTGGAGGTTCAGGTATCCTAATTGATGAACCTACAGGCGTATCATTAAGCAGTCGTCCGTTAATTGCTAAGCTTATCGCAGAAGACGCCTATCCAGAGGAGTATCATCATATCATTGAAGCTATCATAACAGATTATTTTAATGGAGATACATTCGAAAATCGTGTACGTCAGCTTCAAGCATTAATTAGTGAATCTGTTAAAAACGATCCAACTGCTTTCGTCACCTTCGAACAGTTTGAAGAAGGAATAGAATCGTTAATTAGCTTTGCGAAGACACAGGCAGAGTCAATAACGAAGCAGCTCTCCGGAGAAATGGCTTCGTATGGCGATGGAACTGGTTCGGCGAGCAACGGAATGGGCGGTGAATTCGGGGGACAACGTGACAATAGACAAATGCCAGATGGTATGCAAATGCCAATGCCGATACCTGAGGGCATGCAGATTCCTGACGGCATGCAAATACCCGATGGTTCACAATTGCCGGACGGAATGCAGCCCACTTCCTCTGGTGATATAAACATAAATGAAGCTGCTCAGACTACTGAAGAGCAAGAGAATGTAGGTCAAGAGATTACGATACCAAACGTTGAGGATGGGCAAAGACCGAATTTTCGTAACGGTGACCGTCAGCAAGGCAGCGGCTTTGGGGGATTTCCAGGTAGCATGAATGGCCAAGCCTCGACTCAGCTCATCGATCCGGCAAAACAGCAGGAGCATTTTCAGCTTACATTAATCAGTGCTGGCTTTATGGCTATTGGTTGTTTGATCGTCGTGTATTGGAGAAGAAGGAAGCTCTAGTTCCGTAACACAAGACCGCGATATGTAGTATCAATATCAATCTTTCAAGTTATCTAATCAACGATACGATATCATAAGAATCGGATAATCACGGTTGCTTCAAACTAAAAACAGGTGGAGAAATGTTCTCCACCTGTTAGCTTTTAATAGCCTATGCAGCCTATAGCTAATCTACTTCGCAACGGAATTACTTACTTCGGATGAAGCTGATTCAATTTTCTCTGGTCTGATGAGCAGCAAAATTAAAAACTGTGCAGCTGCCATTATAGCAATAACAATAGCCAACCACTTGGACTGCAGGTCACTTGCGAGCATAATAAGAATGAATATAGCAAACACGCGACCACCATTGAGAAATGCCTCCCGCATGACAACCGATTCTACCTTAAGCTGGCCCTTCAATGGAAGCCCGCTTATTAGACGATAAAAATACGAGGTCATGGAATTTACGGAAAGCGGATTACATATCGAAAATACAACCATAAATATGATGACTGACCACAGCTTAATATCAATAAGTAACATGCATGATGCTGCAACAACACACATCGTAGCATACATAATATACTTTCTCGCTTGCTCCTTTTGTGCCTTTCGGGATATAACATAGCCTGTAGCTACCGTTATCCCGGAAAACAACACTCCGAAGTAGCCTACGAGATCCTCACGCTCCAGCGCTTGAAAGAGAAGTATATTGGGTAAAAAAAGCATAATCCCTTGAAATAAGCCAAATATAAAAAAGCTATATAAGCTATACAGCCAAAGCTTGTTCTTCTTCATCACAAGTCCAACATACTTCAAATAGTACTTCTTGTGATGACTAACGATTGCTTTAATTTTTGTACTAATGATCGCAGCAATGACAAACATTATAAATGCAATTAAGAAGATAATAAGGTAGCCTTCCAACCCTTCCATGCGTGCGATAATCGATCCAGCTAAGGCAGGACCCAAAAGACCAGCTGAGTTAAAGGTAACCATATTAATAGCTAGATAGCGAACACGATTGCGATCTGTTGAGACATCATATTGAAGGATCAAAAAACCTGTCCAATAGAAACCAGATGAAATGCCGTTAAGCAAGGCGAATATTATATAATAGTTCGGCACCGTTTCTCCTGCCAAAATAACGAGCAGATAGAAAACAGCACAAAGCATAATACCTAGTCGATACACGACCATTCGATCAAGCTTTTTTGCAATAAGTCCACCAATTGCAAATGCAAACGGGGTCATTCCAAAGTTCACAATGTTATAGACGGCATTAATGGTAAAGTCTTGTGTAAGTCTCCATAGATATAAGTTGAGAAACAAACCGGACATCGATGCACCAAACTGAAAGCATGCATGAATGATAAGTGAAATCATTGCTTCTCTGCCTAATCTTTGATCTGGAGGGATCGAATTTGAAGAAAAATTGCGACGTAATCTAGCGAAGTAATTCCACTGTGACAAATAGCTTCTCTCCCTTATGTAGGTTTTGACTCTCCAATCAATGAACAGTTTACCATACATAGCAAAAAAATAGACCGTTAAATGTTCAACTTACATATATAGATAATCGTTGATATCCGTCTCCATTTATCCCATTAAGAGAACAATAGCTAGATTCGAACTTTACCCTTATCGGATTCACCAGCATTACGATTCGCTTCTTGTTTGTCTAATGCCATTTCTTCGATTGATTTTACTTTTAATCTTGCAGCCCCTTTATAATCCCTTGTAGGAAGTAACGGCTCATTCGCGAGACGATGCTTTGCTTTCGCAATAGCATCCTTATATTGCGGCAGCCACTTCTCGCCTGCGACAAGCATTTCATCGACGAGCTGCCATATTTCTTTAGGGTTGCATACGGCTCCGATCAGTGGATCCATCATGAATGCTTGACGAAGCAGCTGGTCATCTCCACTCACAGCAGCCTCTACAGCAAGCCTTTGTACAGAGATACTGGCAGTACAAACGGCTGCTGGTCCAAGCGGTAAATCACCGACCATTGGCATCGATATTCCATTACGATCGACATATCCAGGAGCTTCAATAATGGCATCAGAAGGCAAGTTCGTAATAATACCTTCATTCTTCACATTAAAATGTCCACGATACACTCTACCTGTTTCAAGCGCTTCGATAATGTATGAGCCGTGCTCTTCACCACGATTCTCCTCCGAAAAGATCATCGGATCGTTTTTCATCCAATTCGGGAAATCAGTTTCGAACCAATTTCTCCCCTCGGTACATACGCGTAAATAGCCACCAGTTTCTCCATTGATCCACGAGCTGAGGTCAATCCAGTCGTTGATTTCCTCTTCGCGCTTGCGATACCAGGGCACATACTCACTAAGGTGCCCATTGGATTCTGTGCTGTAATAGCCGAATCGACGGAGCATATCAATTCTTACTTTTTCTGTTCTACTATAATCCGGATGCTTCTCGAACGCTTCAAGCAAATCTTTAGTTAAATCCTTACCATTGTGTTTAATCTGGATATACCATGTTTGATGATTAATTCCTGCACAAATAATATCTACATCTTTTTTCTCCAAGCCAAATACATCCGCAATTTGATGATGGCCACCTTGTACGCCATGACATAACCCAATCGTACGAACACCACCATATTGATTGCAGGCCCATGTCAGCATCGCCATAGGATTCGCATAATTAAGCAGCAATACATCCTGTCTAGCTACTTCACGTATATCGCTGCATATGCTAAGCATCTCTGCAATTCCACGTTGTCCGTACATAATACCACCTGCACATAATGTATCGCCAACGCATTGATCGATCCCGTATTTAAGCGGAATATCAATATCTGTAGAGAATGCCTCTAGTCCACCAACGCGAATCGTACATATGACGTATTTAGCATTTTGCAGCGCTTCTCTTCGATCTGTCGTTGCGGAAATCGTTATGTTTAGTCCATTTTGATCAATGTCACGCTGACAAAGGGCGCGCACCATCTCTAGGTTATTCTCATTAATATCTGTAAATGCAATCTCAATCTGTGAAAATTCCTTCACTGCGAGTAGATCTCGAAGCAATCCGCGTGTAAATCCAATGGATCCTGCTCCGATAAATGTAATCTTGAATGTCGACATATAAAAACGCCTCCTTAAAGTGATGACGCTATCATTGTAGCAGTGCATCTTAAGGAAGCGTTAACAATATTGTTACCATTTTTCATATCATGTGTCAGTTATTCTAACCTTTTCTGACTTCTTCATTGTTATAATGCTGTCTGTTGCTTTTCTCTCTATACTGCATTGGCGTTAATGATGTATGCTTCTTAAATAAATCATGAAAGTATACTCTACTGTTTACTCCGACATATTCACAAATATGTGCAACAGGGATGTCCGTCTCCCGCAGCAGCATCATCGCCTTTTCCATGCGGTAACGATTTAAGTAGCTAACGATCGTCATGCCCGTTTCTGCTCGGAATATTCGATGCAAATAATTAGGGTGTACATTGACGGACCTGGCTAAGCTCGCAACGGTAATGTCACCATCATAATGCTGATGAATATCGTTTAGTACCTCACGCACATAGTGTAGTGCACCACTTGACTGCTCTGCTGAGCAAAGAGATGCTTTGAACAGCTTGGCAACAAGGACAATGAGTTGCGTGAATAATAACTCACGCTTCAAGCTGCGGCCTGACTGCTTATTATCAAGCTCCAATACTAATGCTTTCAAAGTTGAATAAACCTCATCAATATCTCGTAAAACAAAAAATGCTCCAGCATGCTGAAGAAGATATTGTAAATCCTCATCTTCATCAGCTAGTGAAGCAATTGCTGGTAATTGATACTCAGCTGGTTGAAAGGTGAACTCGATATTTAGCATTCGACAGCCTATCTCATCTCTCACAAGCAAGCGATGTGAGACACGTCCATCGAGCAATATGAATTCACCTTTCTTTAGCCTTTTTACGATTGGCTTTAGGGACCCAGATTCGAGCAATTCAATCTCGCAGTGACCATTAATAACATACATCATTTCGATGGAGTCATGCTTATGAAAATCCATCTCATAGTTTTTCCACTGTCTATAATAGTACGCGCTAAACGTTGGGTAGCTCGTTTTCTCTAGATGATGCGCATAAAACAAATTGCCCATCTTCCCACCTACTTTTTACTTAGCTAGTACGACCATCGCTTCTAGCGCTGCATTAATTTCGCGTTCAACAGCATCACTCACTACATTAGTATGAGGATCATAATCTGCAGCCAGATCTGAATCAGCATAGCCATCCATCGCTACAATTGCCCCAGCACGTACTCCGCGCAGCGCAGCAATAACATAGAGTGCAGCGATTTCCATCTCAACACCTAAAGCACCTGCTGCTTTGTATGTTTTATGCGGAATGTCTACAACACCGTTGAAGAATACATCAAGCGTAACGGTAATCCCTTTTTTCACAATACCGCCTTGTGTCTGTGCGGCTTCATAAAGTGCTGCTACAACCTCGCTATCGCCAATAGCTGGGAAGCCATCTGGAACAAGCTGCTTCGTTAATCCATCTGTACGAATCGCGCCTGTACTTACAACTAGGCTTCCAGCCGGGTGATCGGCGGAATAAGAGCCTGCCGTACCAACTCGGATTAGCGTATGTACACCGCCCTTAATAAGCTCCTCAAAGCAAACTGCCGCTCCTGGGCAGCCAACCCCATGGCTGACTACAGCAAGCTTAACACCTTTATAGGTTCCGACAAACGTACGATACTCACGAGCATAAGCTAGCTCGCGGGCATCCTCAAGCTTATCGGCTATTTTTTTCGCTCTCCGTGGATCGCCGCAAACGATAGCAAGTCCTGGAAGCTCCTCAGATTGAACCTCTAATATAGATAAAAACATTTAATCGAACTCCTTCTTATGCCATTCATCTTCAGGCAGATCAAATCCGTCGCCTGAGAAACGCTGCTCAGCAAAAGGCTCTGCATAGTTATGGAAGCCATTCTGTTCCCAGAAGCCGGGAGCATCCTCCGTCATAAACTCAAAGCCAGTAATCCATTTGCAGCTTTTCCAAAAATATAAGTGAGGTACAATTAGTCGCATCGGACCGCCATGCTTTGCTGTTAAAGGCTCACCTTCATAGCTATGTGCCAGTAAAATATTGTCACGGAGCAAATCCTCAAGTGGAATATTTGCTGTATAGTCATTATCACCATGAACCATAACATACTTTGCCTCAGGCTTCACACCCAGTTTTGGCAGCAAATCAGAAAATTTGATGCCTGTCCAGTTTGTATCAAGCTTCGACCAGCGTGTCACACAGTGTATATCACATGTAATATCTGTCTGAGGCATATTCATTAGTTCATCAAAGCTAAATGTCAGCTCCTTCTCGACCTCACCAAAAATCTTGATGCTCCAAGTAGACATATCATACTCAGGTACATCACCTTCATGTAAAATCGGAAAACGATCCGTTACCGTTTGGCCAGGTGGCACTCGATGTGCCAGCTCAGGCGGAACATTTACAGCTAATGGTGCCTTTACTTTTTTCAAGCGCTCAGCTTTTTTATGCATGAAAAAAACCTCCTCGTCTCTGCCTATGTTCTCTGCTTACTTATTGTACCATTAAACTTGATTGCTTCAACGCTCGTACAATAGTTATCTGGAGCTGCCGCTTGATTTCTTCGCTTCATTTTTATAGCCGGAGCTTTTAAAGAAGATCATAGCGATAATTGTGACGACAAACGGTAGCATAGCCGTTATATTGGACGGAACAGAGAAGTTCTGCAAGCGATAGCTCAATGCTTCCATAAATCCAAACAACATACTTGCTCCTGCTACACCAATTGGATTAGATTGTCCGAGCATCGTTGCTACTAGAGCAATAAAACCACGACCATTGGTCATGCCTTCCGTAAACATCGTAACATTTCCTAGTGACAGCTGTGCACCTGCCAAGCCACAAAGTGCGCCAGAAATCAGTACAGCAGCATATTGAATTTTTTTCACATTAAGTCCCAAGCTTCTTGATGCTACAGGATTTTCACCAGCAGCAAGCAAACGGAATCCTGATACCGTTCTGAACAAGTAAAATTGCAGTACAATAACGATAACAATCGCCGCATAAACAAGAATTGATTGTCCAGATAACACATCTCCAAGCCACGGAATATCTTTAAGAACGGGTATATCTAGCTTAGGCAGCCCCTTCATATCCTTGTCATAATAGGCGCCCTTCACATTAAAAATTGCACGTAGTGCAAAGGTTGTTAAACCTGCAGCAAGGAAATTAAGAGCGATCCCGACAATAATAACATTCGCTTGCAAATTTATACTCATATAAGCTAACAGCAGCGAAAACAGTAAGGAAAATCCCATTGCGAACAATATCGCCACAGCAATGCTGCCTGTTAGATAGTTCCCTAATATAGCTGAAAAAGCACCGATCAAGATCAAGCCTTCCAAGCCGACATTAAACAACCCTACTCGAGCACAGATTGCTCCGCCTAGCGCTGCCAGCAAAATAGGAGCAACCATACGTAATGCTGCAGCGAACAATGACACATCAAACAGCTGATCCATCTTTTGCCCCCGCTTTCTTACGTTTAATGAATGAAATCGTGAATTTTGCAGAAATAAATAGTATCAATACGGCTTGAATTATGCTTGAAATTTCAAGTGGTACGTCAGTATTACGCTCTACACCCATTCCGCCAGTTTGAAGAGCGGCCAGCAGTAATGACGCAATCGCCGTTCCAATAGGGTTAGAATTAGCAAGTAAAGTAGCCATAATACCTGACCAAGCATAGTTAGCCGAAGTTAGTGATCCATCAAGAAAGCGATACTGAGTACCTAAAACCTCGGATACACCCGCTAACCCAGCGAATGCTCCACTAATGAACATACTCATCACCATCAGCTTACCGCGACTTACACCACCATAGCTGGCGAATAAGGGATTGCCTCCCAGCATACGAATCTCATAGCCCTTTGTTGTCGAGTTAATGAAGAAATGCAGTGCTAATGTAGCAACAATCGCGATAATAAAGCCTACGTGAACCGTCATTCCTTGGAATAGCTTAGGTAACATGACGCTTGCGTCAATCATCTCTGTTTGGGATAAGGCCGCTGAACCTGAACGGTCCTTGAACGGATAAGCAACCATATATCCCGCAAACAACGTAGCAATGTAATTGAGAAGTAACGTTGTTATGAGCAGATTCATACCGAACTTTGAATCAAGCCAACCAGCTAATGCTGACCATAGCCCTGCTACAACAACCGCTGCTGCAAAAGCAGCAATTATCTTCACCCAGCCCGGTCCTGGAATGTACAGTGCGGTTAAGGCTGCACTTAATGCACCTAACACCATCTGTCCTTCTGAACCCATATTGAAAAAACCAGCACGGAACGCCAGCGCTACACCCAAACCTACTAAAATAATTGGTGTTGCACGTGCTAAAGTATTCGTAAGGAAATAGAAGCTGCCAAAAGCACCCTTCCACATCTCACGATACGTTTCCAGTATGTCACCGCCAACAATTAATATCGCAATTGCACCTACGAGCAAGCCGACTAATACTGCAAGCAGAGGCTGTACAAGTGATTGTAGTGTACTTTTAAGCTTGTCCAACCGCTTTCCCTCCAGCCATTAATAAACTAATTTGTTCTTCTGTAGCTGTGGCTGCATCCAGCTCACCAACAACTTTTCCTTCATACATCACAAGAATTCGATCTGAAAGCTTCATAATTTCTGTAAGCTCGCTTGAAACGAGTAAAATCGCTGCACCTTCGTCTCTACGTTTAAGCAGCTCGCCATGGATGATTTCCATTGCACCAACATCGACTCCCCGCGTTGGCTCTGCAGCAATTAAAAATGGTGTTTGCTGTGCAATCTCCCTTGCAACGATTAGCTTTTGCAGATTACCGCCTGATAAATATTGTGCTTTCGTATGAAGCGAGCCAGTCTTAATACCGAATCGTTCTACCCAGCCAGACACAAGTGTGCGAATCGCCTTGCCATCCAGCATTCCACGCTTACTCGTTCTAGACAGATGACCCATTATTCCATTATCTGAAACGGTCGCTTCCTTAGACACACCCCATAAATATCGATCCTCAGGTATGTGAGCCAGACCACTTTCGCGTATCATTTTTACTGAAGCGCCAGTAATATTCTTCTCCTGTAAAGCAATCGTACCACGATCTATTGGCATTAGCCCTGATATCGCCTGTAGCAGCTCAGATTGCCCATTACCAGAAATACCAGCAACACCAACAATTTCTCCCTCATGCACATTAAACTGTACATCTTCAAGCAAGGGCTTGGTTTTATTGCCGACAATAGTTACATCTTTCAACTCTAGTACTGGTTTGCCAATCTTGGCTTCACTACGTTCAAGCTTGATAAGCTCGCGGCCGACCATCATTCGTGATAACTGCTCTTCATTGGTTTCCGAAGCATTCACCGTACCTGTTACAACGCCATCGCGCAAGACAGTAATACGATCAGAAACCTCCATAATTTCACTTAACTTATGACTAATAATAATGAAGCTTTTTCCCTTTGCAGTTAACGCTTTAATAGATGCTAGAAGCTCTTTTACTTCAAGCGGAGTAAGTACACCAGTGGGCTCATCTAAAATAATTGTTTCTGCACCTTGATATAGCACTTTTAGTATTTCCACTCGCTGCTGCATACCGAGCGAGCAGTCTGCAACTTTCTTTTTGGGATCAACCGGCATCCCATATTGCTCTGATAAAGCGATCGTTTGCTCAATCGCTTGCTTACGATCGAAAACAATTCCCTTTTTTGGCTCCCCGCCAATGACGATGTTTTCTGCAATTGAAAAGGCTGGAAACAGCATAAAGTGCTGGTGCACCATGCCGATTTTATGTTTTATTGCGTCTGTTGGATCATGGAATGTAACAGGTTTTCCATCGATTTTGATCTGACCGCTTGTCGGACTCTCCATACCATACAAAATACGCATAAGCGTTGTTTTTCCAGCACCATTTTCTCCAATTAACGCATGAACCTCGCCTTTGCGCAGATTAAAGTTGACGTTTTGATTCGCTCTAACTAATCCGTACGACTTTGTAATACTGTCCATTTCAAGCAGCATACAAACGCTCCTTTCAAACAATTAAACCGGCTGCATAGGCTGCAGCCGGTAATGTAACTAGGCTAACACTTATTGTGCAGTAACAGAAGTGTCGATGGAACCGTCTTTAATACCCTCTGCAATTTCTTTAAGCTTAGCTAGGCTTTCTTCACCGATTGCATCGCTTAATGGAGATTCAGATTCTCTTGTTACAAAAGTAAGTCCCACGCCATCATCTGCAAGACCGTAGTAATTTTCACCGTATTCAAACGTATTGTTTACGAATTGTTTAACCGTATCGTAAGTTACAACGTCTACGTTTTTAATTTGAGAAAGAATAATGTGCTCTGGATCAATAACCGTACGATCGACGTCCTGACCAGATGTATAGAAGCCGTCTTCAGCAGCTGCTTCAAACACTCCGAAGTCACCAACAGCAGACATACCAGCAATAAAGTCAGCACCTTGTGAATGTTGAACCTTAGCAAGCTCTTTTGCTTTTGCTGAATCTGTGAAGCCACCAACGTAGCTTACAAGAACTTTTGCATCTGGATTCGTATGAGCAAGACCTTTTTCAAAGCCGATTGTGTATTTATCCATCAATGCGCCTTCAACAGCAACGATATTACCAACTACATTTGATTCAGTAATTAGTCCAGCCGCTGCGCCAAGAAGGAAAGAAGCTTCATTCTCGATAAATGCAACGCTTCGTACATTTGGAACGTCTGGCATAACTGTGTCAATAATAGCAAATGCTTTGTCAGGATTTTCAGCCGCTACTTTTCTTAATACATCCTCTGCTTGGAAAGTAGCAGTAATAATTAAATCATAGCCTTCAGCTACTGTAGAACGGAAGTTTTGCTCAAAAGCATTTGGATCTGAAGATTGGATCGTTGAAACTTTTACTCCGAACTCTTCACCTGCTTTTTGTAATCCTTGATCTGCTAGCTCGAAAAATGGGTTAACACCAATTTCTTCTGGAAGAACAAGAGCGATCTTCAGATCTTTTTTGTCGCTCTCCGATGCATTGGATCCTTCGTTCTTGCTGTTATTGCTGCCGCAAGCTGCAAGTAAAGCCATGACTAGAACTAGGGATAACATTAAAGTCAATCTCTTTTTCACAGTTTTTCTCTCCTTGTGTTGTAATTCGACAAAATACTTCTTCATATTACACAATATTCTTCGGTTTTTAAGCAAAATTTTATAAATTTCAAAATTTAGTCACAATTAAAAGCGATTACACGGCTAAAACACGAACATTATGCTTAATTTCATCTATTAATCTTAATGATATTAATGTGCTACAAAGCTTCTTTTTTCATTCTTCTTCAGAATCCAAATAATCAAATAAATTGCTTTTAATTTTCGTAAAGAGCTGTAAGCCTTGCTCCATTTCCTCTTCACTCAAACTTGCAAACATGTTTAGCATGAGGTTCTTTCTTATCATTTTAATTTCCTCCGCACGCTTTGCACCAAGCTCAGTTAAACTTAAAAGCACCACTCTGCGATCCGAATCATCCTTCAATCGTACGACAAGACCGTGCTCGATAAGCTTGTCAGCAATACCAGTTACCGCACCACATGTAATATGAAGTCGATCAGCCAAATACGATGCCTTTCGTGCTCCTTCATTGGCGAGTGTGGACAATAATCGTCCATGTGTAATACCAATTCCATGAACACTGTATTTACTCCAATATGTATTAATTGCGCTCCGTATTTCCCGGAATGATTCATCGAGCTGATACATAATTTCAATTTTGTGCTCGTTATTATCCGTCATTTGTCTTTTTCTCCTTTATCGACTTTTTACGTCGCTGAAGCTTATTCTATGATTAACTATTCATAGTATAGCAAAAAGTTCGACAGCCTGCTTTAATTCCTTACTTTATCCAGCATAACTTTCTAGCCATAACGTTTTCAGTATGCTAATATTATTTTTATAGACTTAATAGGATGTTCAAATAGAAATCGGTTTGAACTCGTAATTTAAGAGTGTAAACAATGAAAGTCATTATAGCGTAAAGGTATAAGGAGGAACTTCATATGGCAAGACAAAGAATGCGTTCTGATATGATTAAAAAGGGGTTTGACCGCGCGCCACATCGCAGCTTGCTTCGTGCTGCAGGCGTTCAGGAAGAAGACTTCGATAAGCCGTTTATTGCGGTATGTAACTCCTACATTGACATTGTTCCAGGTCATGTGCATTTACAGGAGTTCGGTAAAATTGTAAAGGAAGCCATCCGTGAAGCTGGCGGTGTTCCATTTGAATTCAATACGATCGGCGTAGACGATGGTATTGCCATGGGCCATATCGGTATGCGTTACTCCTTGGCAAGTCGTGAGATTATCGCGGACTCTGTAGAAACAGTAGTTAATGCTCACTGGTTCGACGGAATGATTTGCATACCTAACTGCGATAAAATTACACCTGGTATGATTCTAGGTGCATTGCGTGTTAACATTCCTACGATGCTCGTTAGTGGTGGACCGATGAAAGCGGGTAGAACTTCTGATGGCCGCGCAATCTCACTTTCCAGCGTTTTTGAAGGTGTCGGTGCTCACCAATCCGGAATTATCAATGACGATCAATTGCTAGAGTTAGAGCAATTTGGTTGCCCAACCTGCGGATCTTGTTCAGGTATGTTCACTGCGAACTCCATGAACTGTCTTGCAGAGGGCCTAGGACTTGCATTGCCGGGCAATGGTACGATTCTTGCTGTCTCTCCAGAGCGTAAAGAATTTGTTAAACAATCTGCACGTCAACTGATGGAGCTTATTAAAATGGATCGCAAGCCTCGCGATATCGTAACAAAGGAAGCGATCGATAATGCTTTTGCGTTAGATATGGCAATGGGTGGTTCTACGAATACGGTTCTTCATACACTTGCTATTGCGCATGAAGCTGGTATCGAGTACTCCATCGAGAACATTAACGAGGTTGCTGAGCGTGTACCACATTTAGCGAAAATTGCTCCTGCTTCTGACTATCATATCGAAGATGTGCACAATGCTGGTGGCGTTAGTGCGATCATCAACGAGCTATTGAAAAAAGAAGGCGCATTTAATGGGGATTGCTTGTCCGTTTCTGGTACAACGATTCGTGAAAATGTTGAAGGCTGCGAGATTAAAGATACAGATGTCATTCATACAATCGATAACCCGCATACAGAGCGTGGTGGACTAGCTATTCTGTTCGGTAACATTGCTCCTAATGGCGCAGTTATTAAGACAGGTGCGGTAGATAAATCTGTTGGCGGCTATCACAAAGGTCCTGCTGTATGCTTTGACTCTCAAGATGACTGTCTTGCAGGTATTGCAAACGGAAAAATTAAAGAAGGCGACGTTGTCGTTATTCGTTATGAAGGTCCACGTGGTGGTCCTGGTATGCCTGAGATGCTTGCTCCTACCTCCCAAATTGCGGGTATGGGACTTGGCGCTAAGGTTGCCTTAATTACAGATGGACGCTTCTCCGGTGCTTCTCGTGGTATCTCCATTGGCCACGTTTCACCTGAGGCAGCTGACGGTGGTCCAATCGCCTTCATCCAAGATGGTGACATCGTTGAGATCGATATGAACAATCGTACGATGAACCTACTGATTAGCGATGAGGAGCTTGAAGCTCGTAAAGCTGCATGGCCTGGCTTTGATCTTAAGATTAAACGCGGCTACTTAGCACGTTACGCTCATCTCGTAACAAGCGCTAACACAGGCGCTGTTATGAAAATGTAGCAGCATACAATAAATTTAAGGGGTTTGAAATGCAGCCGCATTTCGAACCCCTTTTTTTAGGCTCTTTGAATGTAACGTGTCAATACTAAAGAATAACACTACAGTAGATTTTATCTAAAAAATTAATAAGCGTATTCGATTTAGTCGAATACGCTTATTATTTCTAAGGTATGTGTTAACTCATGATAATTATCTATTAGTGCTGAGCGAAATTTTCATATAAATAGTTTGTCGACATTATGAGGATTTTAGGTTCTTCCACTGTCGCCTTTCTAGCGGCAGCATTGGACTGAACACTGTTTTGTTTCGGTGTTAATACCTTCATCAATACACTCAAATACATTTCCGTGCTTTTCTTGAACAAGCCCTCAGGCATACTATGAATGCTAAAACCAAGCTTGTCTGCCCCACGATTAATCATCGTGATTCCTTGAATGGCTTTAATATGCTTAGCTTGTTGCTCAGCAGCCAGCATCGTTGCAAGCTTAGGGAGTGCTCTTTCTACTTCACGAATCGTTTTAACAGCAACCACTAAAGGATTTTTTGATGTAAAAGCTATCTCAGATAATTTTCTATTATCAAAATGCAGCTCTGCAATGAGATCGCCATTCGATAGTACATCATCCTGATGCATGCTTATCTCCTCACCCTTGTAGGTAATCAGACGATAATGCAGCATGGAACCATCCTCTACCTTTACTGCCTTCAACTTCATCACCTTGTGAAACAATGTTTCCCAGCCAAGCCATAGCTTAATGAGCATTCGTTTACCAAGTGAACGTTTTTGCTTAAGCTTCCCTTCACTTAATGCAATCAGCTCGTCAATCGTAACCATTTTCAACCCTTTTTCGGTCGC
>Ga0180216_1000786_pt1 | contig 30666 bp, 26 predicted proteins | sample eDN3rd37CBELigMG_FD_128879 | JGI IMG/M metagenome (GOLD analysis project Ga0180216, IMG submission 128879) | Enriched Miracle-Growth compost microbial communities from Emeryville, California, USA - eDNA 3rd pass 37_C BE-Lig MG (version 2)... ... | reverse complement strand
GCTGTTCGAGATCGTCGAACCAAAGCGATTGTGGATCGAGGCTATCGGCATCGGAGGGCACGACGAGACCGATGTGACCGCAGCGCATGCGGTAGACGCGGAAGGCCACAGCATCCCGCTTTCCTATATCGGCCGGTCTCCGACCTTGCGCCAGCAATCTCTTCCGATCCTGTTCAGGGTTGAGGATACGCATGAGGCCTTGACGATCGGGACAACGTTGAAGGTGTTCATGCAGGGAGTGGATCGCCGCGAGGGGATCGTGCTTCCGGATGCGGCTGTCGTGCGGGGAGCGAACGGGTTGCCGCTGGTCTGGGTCAAGGTGGGAGCGGAGCGCTTCCAGCCAATGCCGGTGAGGACAGTTCCACTTGACGGTGCAAACGTCCTCGTGACTGCCGGACTTGAAGAGGGCAGCCGCGTCGTCGTGGCCGGTGCCGAACTCATCAACCAGATCCGCTAGGGGCGCCGCTGATGTTCAATGCCATTGTTCGCGGCAGCCTCGCCAATCGCATGTATGTGCTGATCGGCGCTCTTGTCGTACTGGTCTACGGATTGATGACACTCAGGCAGTTGCCGGTCGACGTGTTCCCCGACCTCAACCGGCCCACGGTGACACTGATGGCCGAAAGCGAAGGGCTGGCGCCGGAAGAGGTGGAGCTCCTCGTCACGTATCCGATCGAGACAGCGATGAACGGAATGCCCGGCGTCACGCGTGTGCGCTCGGTTTCCGGGGTCGGCCTGTCGGTCGTCTATGTCGAGTTCGACTGGTCGACGGAGATCTATCGCGCACGTCAACAGATTTCCGAGCGGCTGCAGCTGGTGCGGGAACAGCTGCCCGAAAATATCAGGGCACAGATGGGACCGATCTCGTCGGTCATGGGCGAGATCATGCTGATCGCAATGTCGAGCGAGACGGCCGACCCGATGGTGCTCCGGGAGCTGGCCGACTTCACTGTACGCCCGCAGTTGCTGACTGTGCCGGGTGTGTCGCAGGTCATTCCGATTGGCGGTGAAGTCCGGCAGTATCGCGTCATCCCGGATCCGCGCCGGATGGCGGCCCTCGACATAGGTTTCGAGGCAATCGAAAAGGCCATCAAGCAATTCGGCAACAATACCGGGGGTGGCTTTGTCGATCTGAAGGCGCGGGAATACCTGATCCGCAACATCGGGCGCACCACGCGGATCGAGGATCTGCAGACCCTCGTTGTTGCCTATCGAGACGGTCAGGTGATCTCCCTGAACCACGTTGCAAACGTGGACTTTGCCGCCCGAACGAAGCGGGGCGATGCCGGGTTCAATGCGAAGCCCGCGGTCATCCTGGCCGTGCAGAAGCAGCCGGCCGCCGACACTGTCGGCATCACGCGGGCGATTGAAGCGATGTTGCCCGAGCTGCAACGGGTCATGCCCGCGGGCGTCAGTGTGACCGACGTTCAGTTTCGGCAGGCAACTTTCATCGAGACGTCCATCGAAAACGTCCTGCGAGTGCTGGTTGAAGCGCTGGTGGTCGTCGGGATCGTCCTGTTCGCGTTCCTGTTGAACTGGCAGACGACGTTCATCTCACTCACCGCCATTCCCCTGTCGGTGCTCACCACCGTCATCGTGTTCCAGTTGATGGGCCTTTCGGTCAACACGATGACACTGGGCGGGCTTGCGATTGCCATCGGCGCGCTGGTCGATGATGCTGTCGTGGACGTGGAGAATATCTACCGGCGACTGGGATTGCATCGAAGTTCCAAGGGGCGTGACAGGCGCAGCATCGAGGAGGTTGTCGCGGATGCATCGATCGAGGTTCGGTCGGGCATCCTCTATGCGACCGCCATCATCGTTTTGGTGTTCATCCCCCTGTTTGCGTTGTCGGGCATCGAAGGGCGGCTGTTCACGCCGCTCGGGATCGCCTTCATCGTCTCGATCCTGGCGAGTCTTGTTGTCTCGATGACGGTGACACCGGTTCTGGCATACTGGATCCTGCCGCGCATGAGGCATCTGGGGGAGCGCGAGAGCTTTCTGGTCCGCACGTTGAAGGGCTTGCAGCGGCGTGGACTGGAGTGGTGCTTCGACCGGCCGATGTTCGTGATCGGGATGCCGGTCGTGGCGGTGATTGCTGCCGTGTTTTCCGGTTTTCTGCTTCCGCGCGCATTTCTTCCTGCCTTCAACGAAGGGACCGTGCTTGTCAGTGTGTCCCTGCAACCCGGTATCAGTCTCGCTGAGTCCAACCGTATAGGCGCCCTGGCCGAGAGCATCGTTTCCGAGGTCCCCGAGGTCCATTCGGTGGGCCGCCGCACGGGACGCGCGGAGCTGGATGAACATGCGGAAGGCGTGCACATCAGCGAACTTGACGTCGATCTGAAGAGATCGGAGCGGAGCCGTGAAGCGGTGCTGGCCGATATTCGCCAGCGCTTGTCGGTGCTACCGGCCAGCATCACCGTGGGGCAGCCCATTTCGCACCGACTTGACCATATGCTCTCAGGGGTGCGAGCGCAGATTGCCTTGAAGATCTATGGGGATGACTACGACACGTTGCGGGGGCTGGCGGCGGCGCTGGAAGAGCAACTGGCGTCGATCCCCGGAATTGTCGACCTGCAGACGGAGAAGCAGGTTCGCATTCCCCAGCTACAGGTGCGGGTCGATTATGACAAGGCCAGGCGCTACGGGCTCAATCCGAGTGCGATAACCGAAGCGCTCGAAACCCTGTCCAACGGGCGGGTCGTCTCCCAGATCGTAGATCGGTCGAAGCGGTTCGACGTCGTGCTGCGCTTGAGCGACGAGGATCGCCATACGCGCGCGCTGGGTGAGATGCTGATCGAGACCCCGGCGGGGCGGGTGCCGTTGAAGGCCATTGCGGATGTTATCGAAACGGACGGACCGAACCAGATCCTGCGGGAGAATGGGCGGCGGCGCATTGCGGTTCTGGCCAATACCGATGGATCGGACATGGCGAAGATCGTGGACCGGATCCGGGCGGTGGTTGCGGAAATGGAGCTGCCGCAGGGTTACTTCACGAGCCTCGAGGGCCAGTTCCAGGCTCAGGAGGAGGCATCGCGGTTGATTGCGGTATTGTCCCTGGTGTCGCTTCTGCTGATTTTTGTCGTGCTGTACAGCCGCTACAGATCAACGGCCCTGGCGCTCATCATCATGGGGAACGTGCCGCTCGCGTTTATCGGCAGTGTCGCGGCCTTGTGGATAGCCGGGCAGCCGTTTTCTGTCGCCAGCGCAATCGGTTTCATCACGCTTGCCGGCATTGCCACACGTAACGGCATCCTCAAGATCAGCCATTACATCAATCTTGTGATGTTCGAAGGCGAACAGTTCGGGCGGCGCATGGTGACCCGGGGGACACTCGAACGGCTGACGCCTGTTCTCATGACGGCCTTCGCGGCGGCCATTGCCTTGGTGCCGCTGATGATCGGGGCCGATGAGCCGGGCAAGGAGCTGTTGCATCCTGTCGCCGTCACGATCTTTGGCGGGCTCATCTCGGCAACGCTGCTCGATGCCTTCCTTACCCCTGTACTGTTCCTGTGCTTCGGACGCAGACCGCTCGAACGGGTGATGCTCTCCCGACGTGAACACGTTTACGCAGACGCCTTTTAACCCCAAGGAAGGAGCCCACATGGCCAGCCCCCACGCATTGTTTCTCGGTTTGTTCCTCGCTGCCGTCACCCCGGCCTTCGCTCATGAAAACGATCCGCACTATCAAAGCCAGCACGGCGGTGTGGTCGTTGAAAGCGGGCACCATCATCTGGAGATCGTCGCCGGTGATGGCGTTCTGACAGTTCATGTCGTGGGGGAGGATGGGAAGCCTGAGGACGTCGAGGGCGCGAAGGCCTCGGCGACAATTCTGTCCGAGGGGAATAAGGTGGATGTGCAGCTGGCGCCCGAAAAAGACGGCGTTCTCAAGGGAGTGGGCGGGTTCAAGGCCGCCTCGGGAACGATAATCATCGTGACGCTTAGGATGCCCGACCATAAGCCCGAGCAGGCGCGCATTAAGCTTGATTAGGGCTGCGCAGGAGCGTGACGGAACTTCGCTTTGCACAATGCGTTTTGCACCGACGAATTGGTACGAGGCGCAACATGCAAAGAAATTATCTCATCATAGCGATCGTCGCGCTCGTTGCGCTCATCCTTCTGGCCTATGCCTTCCGCGAGGCGGATCGAGCGACGGTTACGCCGACGTCGCCCGGGACGACAACGGGTCAGCAACAGGAACAGAAGACGCAACCGCAGCAGCCGGAACAGACGCAACCGGAACCACAACAGCCGACCGAAACGAAACCGGGCGACTGAACTTCCATTAGCTGTACGGGCCACGCGGGCCGGAGAGGCTGCCGGAACTGCGTTACGTCCCATAAATCAAAGGGCTCCGCCGCTTGCGCGACGGAGCCCTTTTTTGACTTCCTGCAAAGCTCAGGGGGCCGCGGGAGCCTGGCTTGCCAGGGCGTGGCTTCTACGCAATGGCTTGAGGACGGTCAGGGCGAGGATACCCGCCAAGATGTCCATGCAGATCACGATTGCGAACACAGTGCTCCACGAGCCGGTTGCCTCCATGATGGCGGCTGCAACCGGCGCGCCGAGGATCGCTCCGACGCCCTGTGCCATGTACAGGAAGCCGTAGTTCGTGGTCGCGTGCTTGGGGCCGAAGGAGTCGGTCAGCGTCGATGGGAAGAGAGAGAAGATTTCACCCCAACCGAAGAACACGACGCCCGACAGGAAGACGAAGGCGATGGGATTGTCGGCCGTATAGAACCAGAGTGTGATGGCCAGGCCTTCCATGATGAAGACCAGACCCATGGTGTTTTCACGCCCGAAGCGGTCGGAGACCCAGCCGAAGAATGGCCGCGAGAAGCCGTTGGTCAGACGGTCGATGGTGAGTGCAAAAGGCAGTGCGGCAAGCCCAAACACCAGTGCATCCGCGACACCGATATCCCTGGCGAAGCTACCCATCTGGGAAATGACCATCAAGCCGGTGGTGGACATCATGGTCATCATGCCGAACAGAACCCAGAAAATGGGATTCCTGAGCATCTCGCGCGGGGTGTAATTGCGCTGGGTCGTGGCGACGGCAACGTCTTCATCAACAGTTACGTCGACCGGCCTTGCCGACAGGCTTGGCGGCCGCTTCATGAAGAGCGCAGCAATGAAGCCTACCGCGCCGATGATGATGCCGTAGGTGACCAATGTGGTCTCGAAGCCTTGGTTTTTGAGGGACCAGGAGATGGGGAAGGTGGTCACGATAGCGCCGAAGCCATAGCCGGCGGCGGCGACGCCTGTTGCCAATCCACGGCGGTCCGGGAACCACTGCACCATGAGACCGATAACGCCGACATAGATAATGCCGGTGCCCAAGCCTCCGAGCAGGCCGTAGGTCAGGTAAAGGCCCCAGAGGGTATTCGTCTGAGTGGTCAGAACCCAGCTCAGTCCCGTAATGGCAGCTCCTAGGGACAGGAGAATACGAGGGCCTGTCTTGTCGATGAGAAAGCCCTGTACGGGAGACAGGAACGTTTGCAAAACAATGAGGATGGAAAAGGTAATCTGGACTTCTGATAATGACGAGTTCAAAGTCTGCGTCAGATGTCCGGTAAACAAGGTCCAGACATACTGTGGGCTTGAAATAGCGCACATCGCTATAAAGCCAAGAAATAGCTGTTTCCACCGTTCGGATGTCGCTATTTGCGGTGCATCAGCAGCTGCATAGTCTGCCATATCAACTCCCCGTTTATTGCGATCTGTTATTCGCCTTGTTATTGCGTAAAACCTTGCGACGTGTGGCACCCTCACGCAGGCCTGCAAGGCGATTGCCCTCAGCCTGACATGTCAGTTTTGGCGTTTCAAGTGGTATTTGTCTTGGCTGATGCGCAAGTTGCATGCTCAGGTATGTGAGATGTGCAGACTGACATGGTAGTTTCGGCGCTGATCGTCTCGCGTCAGATTGCCAGAAGGGGGTTGGCTGATCATCCGGGGGGGCGATAGCATGGGCCTGCGATGCAGCCCGGACGTATGCGGGTGAATGTTGAAATTCCATTGCAGGGCGGCAGTGAATCGATGACTTGGGAAGGACGTGAAATTGACGGCGGAGAGACGCAGGCCCAATTGGCCTATCGGCTGATTGAGGAGATGATCATCACACTCCAGCTCCCCCCAGGTAAGAAGATCTCTGAAACATCGCTGAGTAAGAAGCTGGGGCTCGGCCGAACGCCCATCCGGGAAGCCTTGCAACGGCTATCATTCGAGGGAACCGTCCATATTGTTCCACGTTCCGGAGCCTTCGTTTCGGAACTCGATCTGGTCGATCAGCTTGGGATGATCGAGGTGCGACGGGGAATCGAGAATGTAATGGCGGGCCGTGCGGCACGATTTGCAACAAACGATGTGCGTGGCCTGTTCGACAAGCTGGCGGAAGAGTTCGACGCAGCGGCCGCGGCTGACGATGGTACGGCCTTCATGAAGACCGACATGGAATTCAACTCACTGGTCGCACGGACTTCAAACTGCAAGTACGCGACGCATGCGATCGGCCCGATTGAAGCGCAGACCCGGCGCTTCTGGTATCTGCACTTCCAGAAATTCGGCGACTTGAAGCGGGTGTGTCAGTTGCATGCCGCGGTGGCGCGCTGCATTGCAAAGAACGACGAGAGCGGTGCCCGTGCCGCATCGGACAGGCTCATGGATTATGTGGAAGAATATACCCGGCGCACCTTGCTTGTTCTTGGCGTTTAGTGGCGCAAGTTTTTTTTTATCGTTGCCGTCTCGCTAGCGCCTTTTGTGTAATCTGGTTTTTTGGGAATTCCATTGGGGTGCCGAAATAATTTAACACGCTTGTTTCCAAAATTGACGCGGGCGCCATTGATTTCTTTTTGCGCAACTTTGAGTGACGAAGTCGATCATTTCTGCGAACTGTTGTTTCGCAGGAACACCTCAATTCCAGTAATAGAATGCTGAAATGGAGCCTTGGGTAGCGAGGGAATGTCGCTACTCTGCAAGACGTTCAGGTGGCCGTCCGCCTGGCAGGTTTGTGTCACGTCAATACAACACAAGCCCTCAGGCTTCGATGTCTATGTCCTTTGTTTCCTTGCCGAGGAGCAGGGCGATCAACGTCAGTCCCGCCATGGCTGAGAGATAGATGCCGACCCAGAAGGGACTGCCGCCGCCTGCGCTCCACAAGGAGACGGCGATGAAGGGGGCGACCGCTGCGCCAAGGATGGATGAGACGTTGTAGGAGATGCCTGAGCCAGTATAGCGCACGTTGGCGGGAAACAGCTCGGGCAGGAGTGCGCCCATGGGCCCGAATGTCATGCCCATCAGTGTAAAGCCGATGACGAGCCAGGCCATAACGCCAATCGGCCCGCCTTGCAGCATGGGCACCCAGACGAGACCAAACAGGAGGATGCCGAGCGTTACCCAGATAAGGGTTCTGCGACGGCCCCACCGATCGGCGAATGGGCCGGACACCAGCGTAAAGATCCCGAAGAATACGACACCGAAGATCATCATGAGAACGAAGGTGCTGTAGTCATAACCCAGGCCGGTGAGCGAACCTGTGATAGGGGCGCGGCCGTAACTGAGCGAGAAGGTGGTCATCAGGTAGAAGAGCACGTAAGTCGCGAGCATGTAGAACGTGCCGAGGATGAGCTCCTTCCAATGTGTGCGGAGTACGGAGACAAGGGGAACCTTGCGGACCTGACCGGTTTCGACTGCCTTTGAGAAAGCGGTGCTCTCGACAAGGCTGAGGCGAACCCAGAGGCCGACGATCACCATGACGGCCGAGAAGAGAAACGGAATGCGCCAGCCCCAGTCCAGGAATGCTTCCGAGGGCCTCGATGGGTCGTCGGAGGGCAGCCATGCCGCGATGATGAGAAACAGGCCATTGGCGATAATGAAGCCCAACGGGGCGCCGAGTTGAGGGAAGGTGCCAAAAATTGCCCGCTTGCCAGCCGGTGCGTTTTCGGTCGCCACGAGGGCAGCTCCGCTCCATTCGCCGCCAATGGCAAAGCCTTGGGCGAGCCGCATAAGGACCAGCATGGCCGGGGCGAACCATCCTGCTGTTGCGTAGGTTGGCAGCAGTCCGATGAGGAACGTGGCGATACCCATCGTGAGCAGCGCGCCAACTAGGGTGTTCTTACGACCGTACTTGTCGCCCAAATGGCCGAAGAAGATCGCGCCCAATGGACGGGCAATCATCGCCGCCCCGAAAATTGCAAATGAAGAGAGAAGCGCGGACGTTTCATTCCCCGGTGGAAAGAACAGGTGCGGGAACACGAGCACGGCGGCCGTGGCATAAACATAGAAGTCGTAAAATTCGATCGTTGTCCCCACGAGACTTGCCAGAATAACGCGGGAGCGAGGATTGGCCGGGCCTGTGCTTGTTGGCGCCGTCGTTGCAATCGCGGGCATGAGTTTATTGGCTCCGAATTTGGATGATGTGAAGCAGTTCAAACCGGCTTGGCTTGTGCGGAAATGGATCGATGCCGTGCCGGAGAAAGAGCGTCCTGAACATGATGCTCTAGTAACGCACCTTCAGTCCGGCTTTCACATTGAAGAGGCAACGAAGATCAGGTTCGCCGCCGCACCTGTGGCGAGAAGGGTCGCGCGCAGGAATCTCTGCTGGCGCAGATCAACTACGGCACAGACGAGCAGGGCGGTCGCAGCTATCATCGAAAAAACGTTGATCATTCGAATGCCTCAAGTCATGCGCACGTTGGTCCTGCACGAGCTGCGCCAAGGGGACGAATCAGCTCTGGATGTATAGTGCCGCTGCGGCTTGATCCATTGCAAAATTGCCGCCTGGCCATGGCCCAATCCTGAATTTCCCAAGCGATGCTCCGCGTCGTCTTCCGCAGCAGATCGCGCGCGAGGGGCAGGGGAGAGAGGCTCAGCCGAATCTTCCTTGGTTCAGAACGCGCGCGTTTTGTGCAGGGTCGGGGGACGAATCGTCCGAGGGCAGATATATGTGCCTGAAGGATACTGCAACGTCGGGAAAAAGTCCCTATCAGGATCGGGAAATTTCCCGCTTTTGTGAGTGATTACGGCAACATATGGGAGTTTATGAGGGCGTCAATCTGGCACAGTCGTTGACTTCCGAGGAGGAATAAGAGGTTTTTGCGCGCAGAAGGAATAGTCGAAGGGTTTCAGCCGATAAATCGGTCCGCCGCAGAAGCGGTATAAGGGGGGAAGCTACATAATGAGTTCGTTTCGAACGATGCTTCTGGCATCGACCTCAATCCTTATTGTAACGGCATCTGCGTCTGCACAGGAACAACAAGCGCAAGGCGAGTCACAACTGCCTTCCGTCGATGTGATTCAGGTTCAACCAACCGCAGCACCGCAGTCGGCACAGCCGAAGGCCGCACCGAAAAAGAAGAAAGCTGCACCAGTCGTATCACCTGTGCCTCAGCCGCCGCCAGCTGAACCGGAGTTTGTCGAAGCGCCCGTCGAGCACATTGATCCGGCGACCGGCCGGCAGATCAGCAATGCGCCGGAACTTAACCCGATCAATCCGGCATCGAGCGTCCTTCCGAGCAATCTGCAGGATTATGTTGGTGCAGGCAGCCGCGTGACGAGCGCGCAGATCGCAGAGCAGCGGCCGCAGCACAATCAGGAGATTCTGGCTCGGGTTCCGGGCGTCATGGTGGTCACCGATGACGGTATGGCCCGGCACAGCAACATCGGCGTCCGTGGCTCGCCGGTTCGCCGCTCGCGCAAGGTTCTCGTCCTGGAAGATGGTCAATCGATCAACTTCAGCTCGTATCTCGATCCGTCAACGCACTACACGCCACCGACTGATCGTGTGGAAGCGGTCGAAGTCGTGCGCGGCTACAACATACCCTTTGCGCCGCTCACCAATCACGGTGTCATCAACTTCCAGAATCTTAGCCCGTTTGGGCCCGATGAGACGGTGGTCTCGGCTGCAATCGGTACAACCGATGGCGCCAATCGCGACTGGAACAATACCCGTCATGTCCACACGCGCCAGAGTTACGGCAATGTCGGTGCAGTGTTCTCGTACTCGGGTTCCGAAGCCGGCGGCGCCTGGGATAACGAGGTCCTGCGCTACAACGACTTCTATGGTGCGTTGGGCTGGAAGGGCGTTGATCAGGATCTGACCGTTTCAGGCGTCTATTTCCGCCAGCGTGACAACTACGACGAAGACAACTTTGAAGGTGACGACTCCCTGCCGATCTCGGCCGAGCAGCAGTTCTTCAATAACCGTCGCTGGAAGTCGGGCAACCCGGATATCGCGGACGGCCTGTCGGACTTCAACACCTACAACGCCGATTACTTCCGCCTGCAGATCGCGCATAACTGGTACGTCGATGACAACACGACCGTATCGACACGGCTCTACGGAAGCGATCACGAGCGCAACCGTGCTGCGGTGCGCGATCCTAAAGATGGATTCTACATGCGTGGGCGTAACCGGCACTACAAGGTTTACGGGGCCGACAGCCGCGTAGAATTTGCAAACGTGCCGCTGTTTGGAGACCGCACCCAGGATATCCAGGCCGGCATCAGCTACGAACACCACTCTTTCCGGAACTGCACCGCGTTCGGCAAGATCGATGAGGTTCTAAATAGCGGGAATTCGGGTAACTGCTACGCTGTCAAGGGCGTGGACAACTATCTCGGTGACGGCTCTGTCGAGAAGTTCGAGAGCAACGCCTTCACAGCATTTGCTCAAACCGCAATGCACCTGACCAAGACGTTCACGGTCACCCCGGGTATCCGGTGGGTTTCCTATGACGTTGACTGGCGGGAGACCTTTGGCGGTACTGACAGCGCCAAGTCCGAGCACGATCATGTGCTGCCGGGTGTCGCGTTGTCCTGGCGCGGCCTCTACGAAACGAACGTTTACGGCAGCTACCATCGCGGGTTCACCCCGTCAGTTGCCCGTGGCGAAGTATTTCCGCTTCCGGAAGAGGTTGGTGACAACTTCCAGGTTGGTGTGCGCACCACGGCGCTTCGCGGTGTGACCCTTGATATGGCTTACTTTTACAGCCGTATCGACAACTACCAGATCAAGGAAGCCTTCACGCATCCTGTTACCGGTGCCAACGTCTTCGGTACCGTTGATGAGGCCGAGATCAATGGCTTCGAACTTTACGGTCGCATTGACAGCCAGCCGTTTGTCGGCGGACGCCTGAACTTCTTCGGTGAGGCAACCTACACCTTCGCCGACTCGGTGATCACGAAGAGTGCTATTGCGGATGAAGTCGGTAAGTATCTGCCGGAGGTGCCGCGTCACTTCGCCAACCTGACCCTCGGTGTTGAGGAAAAGGGCTTCTGGGACGCGAGTGTGTCCTACACTTATCGCGGTGATTTCTACACCGATACGGTCAACACGCCTTACGGTGGCGATGATGAAGGTGTTCAGGGTCTGGTTCCCGATGTCTGGCTGCTCTCGGCTCGCGCCAACCTGACCTTGCCGGGTACCGATACGACGCTGTTCGTTGCCGGTCAGAACCTGACCAACGAGTTCTACATTTCCGACAGGTCCGATGGCATGAAGCCCGGCCTTGGCAGAACCTTGTGGGCGGGCTTCAAGCAGAAGTTCTGATCGATCAGGGAATGATGGAGAAAGGCCGCTATTCAGCGGCCTTTTTTCATGCCGGTAATGATGGTTCTGCTCCTTAGGGCAAAAAAACTCAAGGTGCCGAATCTGCCCGCAGGCACATGTGACTATTGAGTTTCGGGAGGGGCTGGATTCTTCCGCGTCCTGGACCGGTCAAAGTGGCGTCCGTGAGGCTGCGCGAGCCCACTTGTGAGATAATGGTGGATCGCTAATGCAGGCTGCTTTACGGCAATTATGCCCCGGCTGTACCATTGACTGATCTGGATTGTAGGAGTGCCGGATAACCTATCGCGCAGCCATTATTTCAGGGTGCGCAACAGATCAAGCAGGAGGTTTTTCTTTAATTACTTTATCTGGGGGGTGTTATGCCGCCTGAGAATCTTGAACGTTTTTTCTTCTTTGTTTTTTCAATGCTCGTTGGTCTGGTGGCGTCGGTATCCTTCTCATGTATTCTATATTTCTTATTCTACGACGTGACATCATTCCAATGGCGAGCACTTCTGGTAGCCGGCTTTTTCGTTTTCAGCGTAGCTGGTGCATTCTTCCTGTCATGGACGGCGCGTGACCGTTGGCAAGAGGTGCCTTACACGGACAGGACCTATGAGATTGAGGAGCCTGTTGAAACTGCACACGGCTCTATGGTTGCAAATCACGGAGCCGCAATCGTGCAGAGTCTGAAGCAGAAGCTACCACCAGTTCGAAGCTACGTATGAGATTATGGTGGTGCGTTTGCCGTCATGACGTTGAAGGCGCCATTGTGATCGGTGCATGCTGCCGATCACAGTGGCGCTCAAACATCATCTCCCAACGATCGAGCACCGATTCAAGGCGGCATTCGTTCGGGATGGCGGATCCGGGTTGAACCAGTTTCTCACGTAACCTGGCATTGGACATCAGGATCTTCATTGTTTGGGCCAGGGAGGTTATTCGATCCTCGCCCGATACAAGGGCCCCGTTATAGCCAGGTATGACCAGCTGGTTGATCCCGGGACAGTCCGCAAATCCGATGACTGGCAGGCCGTGAGCCAGCGCTTCGATCGCGACAAGTCCCAGAGTTTCATAAAGGGAAGGCAAGACGAACAACTGGGCCGACGCATAATGCGCGTAAACATCTGCGGTCGCTCCCGGCAGAAAGATGCGGTGCGACAGCCCGAGATCATTTATCTGGATCATAAGTTCCGGGCGGAGCTCGCCTTCTCCGACAATATGCAAATTCCAGTCGGGCAGGTCGTCCGCGATACGCGCGAAAGCGGCGATCAAGGTGGCATGGTCTTTCTGTGCCGCCAGTCTGCCGACACAGAGCAGAACCTTCGGTTTGTCATCTGGTCCCCGGACATCGGCGCGCGAGGAAACAGCAACGTGAACAGGATTGGGAAGCACGGACAATCTGTGGTGATGGCTCTGGGGATAGAGAGACAAGATCTGATCGGAGACCACCGTCATATGTGACGTGATGCAGGGAGTGAGATGCAACATGGCCCTTTGCAAGGGCCGCGTCGCATAGTGCGCCGGAGCGGTGTGTTCACTCGCAACAACCGGAATGCGTGTGCCAAGAAGCGCAATCCCGAGGGGGATGAACACGCTGTGAAGGAAGCCGACAACTATCTCCGGCTTCAACGGGAGGATCGTTCGGCGTAATGCTGCGATGCGGAGAACTGTTTCGGTCAGTGTGGCTGGCTGATCGGTTCTGCCGATACCTAACCGGTACCACTCGATGTGGTGGTCGAGTTGATAGAATGACTGTTGGGTGGGCCGGTCATAGGAGATGATGCCTATTTCGTGTCCCCGCAGCGTCAGACCATTGGCAATATCGACCAATACCCGTTCAGCCCCACCTCCGGGGCGCGACAATCCCTTGATGGCAAGCAATTTCATTTCTCTGTCGGCTTCTGAAAATTGTTTTTTCCCAAAGATCCAGAATGGCGTCGGGGCGATACTTGTCGCTAATGGCGCACGCTGCCGATCCCATATTTGTTCGCAAAGTCTCATCGCCCATGAGCCGAGACAGCGCATGGGCCAATCCATGTGTGTCCCCGTTGCCGGGGACTAAAAATCCATCAATTCCATGATTAATCAGTTCGTTGACGCCGGAGCAGTCGGCAAACCCGATTGCGGGCAGTCCGTGGGCAAGGGCTTCGGCCAACGCGTTCGGAAAGCCCTCCCAACGGGAAGGGAGACAGAAAATGTGCGCTTCTGGATAATAGCGTTCAGGATCGGAGACAGGACCCGGCAGCCTTATACGATGTGGTTCTGGCGTTTGCTCAATCATCCTTTCGAGTTTTTCACGGGATTCACCTTCTCCAAGGATCATCAAATCCCAGTCTGGAAAACGGGCTGAAACAAGTGCAAAGGCGTTTATGAGGCATTCGTAGTTCTTCTGGAAGCTCAAGCGTCCGACTGACAGGAGTACAAACCGGCCTGAGGCATCGGGTTTTGCCGGTTGGGCGAACCGACCTGCGGGGCGCACCGGATTGGGGATGGTGACAATGCGTTTATGGAGCCAGGCTGGATAGTGGGCCCGATAACTTTCGCACTGAATGACAACAGACGCGGCAAAGCGGAATGAATTGAAAACGATTGATTTCCGCCGCCGGCCATTGCGGGTGTGGTCAAACCCGGTGGGAGCGCTCCTTTCTGCGGCGATTACAGGGATATCAAGGCCCGCGGTGTAGGCGCGGAGCGCCCTGAAGGGGCCATCCTGAAACGCGACAATGGCTTCGGGTTGGCGATTGGCTACGAGTGTGCGGGTCTTTGCGGCGCGCTTCAGGATCAGTCGAGGGCTCGCCTTGATAGAGGGATCACCAAGATTGAGGCGGTGCCAGGTGATTTGCGGTGCCATTGGGTAGAACGCGGTGGCGCCTGCCTGATCCCAGGTCAGGAGGTCGATTTCGTGCCCCCGCTCTATCAGGCCGTTCATAATCGTGATGATCATGCGTTCCACACCACCGGCCATGGCATTGATCGCGCGCGCTGCGAACAGAAGCCTCATGCTTGCGCTCCCCTGGTGATACGACGCTCATGCATGAGGCGTCGCGGTCCGCTGGTCAGGAGATGCCGTGTTGCGAAAAGGGGATTCCTCAGAAAAATCTTCAGAAAGACCAGGCTGAAAGTCCCGTAGCGCCGTTTGAAATGGCAGTAGCGCAGCTTCGGCCAATTCAGTGCGTAGTGGTAGGCGTCGATACTTTCCAGGTAGGCGCGGTGCTTGATGACCATCGCCTGTTCCGCCTCAAGATTTTTTTCCGGGGATTTGTCAGGAGAGCTTGTTGCGTACTGGACGAAGAGGGGCTCCGGGGTACCAATGAAATGCCCGCCAAGGAGTGCCATTCGCACTGCAAAATCAGCATCCTCGACGCGCCGGAGGGCCGGATCAAAACCGCCCACGGCCTGGAAAGTGCTTCGCCGGGCGAGGAGCGATCCCGACCCCGGGCCGGCACCGAAGAACCAGTCGGGACGATGGCGATTGAGCAGCAGGGCTTCGGCAACAGCGGGACCATGCGGCGGTTCTCGCCCGCGTGATCCGATTGCCTCGAGCGCCATCCGATAGCCGGTGGAATAGTGCCGTTCGCCGGAGGCGTGACACGCGATGAGCCGCGCACCGCTGCGTGTTTCGTAGGCGGTCAGGTGTTCGACCTGTGATCTTACGCGGTGTGCGAGCGCTTCATCGTCGTCGTCGAAGAAGGCCACGAACTCTCCACGCGCTTCGGCCAAGATCGTATTGCGGGCACCGGCCGGCCCCTTGTTCTTCGTGTGCCGGATGAGACGCGCATGACCGTGCGAAGCAATGAGGCGCTCGATCACTGCCGCCGAGGTGTCCGATGAGCAATCATCGACGATGAGGATTTCGCAATGCGGCCAGTCCTGTTTCAAAGCGCTCAGGATCGCGCGTTCTATGGTGCCGGCGGCATTGAAGCAGGTGATGCCGATGGTGACGAGATCTGGCCTTCCATTCGCTGCCGTCATGATTGCCGCTCCAGTCTGTGGAAGCGCCGGAATGCCAGGTTCGAAGAGATATGACGCCGTGCTTGCCAGAGCCTGCGGGAGAACAGGATCGGATGGGCAAGGCACAGACCCAGCAGCGTCGCTAGAAGGCTGAGCTGCCAGCCCTTGAGCCATAGATTCTTGGCGTGCATCCAGCCCTGACAGAAATGGTACTGGCGATCGGCGTCCAGCATGTGCCTGTACTTGGCGAGTATGCGGGTGTGACAGTCGAATTCCGCGTCGAGTGACTTGTCTGACGTTGGCGTCATGAACTGGGTCACAAGCGGTTGTGCGATGCCGACGAAATGTCCACCAGCAATGGCAAGGCGGATGTTGAAGTCAGTGTCTTCGCTACGGCGTAGCTCCGGATCAAATCCCCCGATCAGGCGATAGGTTGCGAGCCGGGCAAACTGGCTACAGGTCGGACAGGCGCCATAGCCATTTTCAAGCGGGGTTCCGATCAGGATGCGGCGAGCTACGGCCAATCCATATGGTGCAGCACGGCCCTCGATTTCGCCCATGGTCCCTTCAAGCCTCGCGCGGCCATCCGGATATCTGACCCGGCGCGCCGTGTGACAGATGACGGCGGCTCCGCCAGCGAAATTGCGTTCGTATTCCGTAAGGCGCTGCAGCTGCAACCGGACCCGGTCCGGATGGCTGGCATCATCGTCATCGAAGAAGGCCACGAACTCACCGCGTGCTTCGGCCAGAATCCGGTTGCGAGAACGGGCTGCCCCGCCGTTGCAGTCCATTCGGAAAACGCGAATCCTCGAATCGGCCTTTGCCAGCCGCGCAAGAATCTCCGGCGTTGAATCGGTGGATGCATCATCTGCAACAACGATTTCAATCTCCGGCCATGTCTGGGAGAGAACGGAGTTGATCGCCCGTTCAATCGTGGCGGCGGCGTTGAAGGCGGTGACTCCGCAGGTGACCAGAGGGGGCCGGGTCATTGGCGGATCTTCCTTTCCATGCACGACAGGATGAGTTGCACCCAGAAATCGTACTGCGTGGCAGGTGCATACGCGGCCATTGCGAGTTGGGCCTGCCGGCCTCTCCGCTTGCGTTCGCCTGCCTCGCTCATGGCGGCGGACAGGCTGGCAGCAAAGGCTCCCGGGTCGCTGCGGCCATCGGCCAGCCAGCCGGAAACGCCATCTTCGATCAACTGCGCAACACCCTGGACCTGGCGGTAGCCAACAGCGGGCAAGCCATGGCTCATGGCTTCAGCGAGGACGTTCGGAAATCCCTCCCATAGAGAGGGAATTGCGAAAAGGTGAGCCTCTGCGTAAGCGGAAAAGACATCCGAGGTTGTCGGCTGGAAACGCACACGCCGGGTCAGGCCGAGTTCTGCCGTCATCTGGCGAAGCTGATGTTCATGAGGCCCGTCCCCGATCAGGCGAAGATCCCAATCGGGATGCAGGTCAGCGAGGGCCGTGAACGCGAGCAGAAGATGGTCAAAACGCTTCTGCAGCGGGTCGAGGCGTCCCGCAGCCAGCAGAGTATACCTGCCCGCGGGGTTGGGCTCGGCCGGTTTTGCTGTGAGCTGTGCCGGGTGAACGGGATTGGCAATTACTGCGATGCGGTCACGCAGGCTTGCTGGATAACCGTGGATGTAGTCCTTGAACTGCACGGTGATGCGGTCGCACAGGTGCAGGCAGGCGAAACTGGTCGTACGCTGGACAGCATTGTAGCGCAGGCGATACATCTCGGGTGCGTTGCGTTCGGCCGCAATGAGGCGGACTCCAGCCAGCCTGGCAGCTGCAAAAACTGTCTTGTCTCCGCTCATGACAAAGCCGATCAGCACATCGATCTTGTTTCGCCTTAACAGGCCAGCCAACCGGTGTACCCGTAGCAGTTTTCCACTCCAGCCCCCGGTGGTGCCGAGCTTGTGACGGGTAACGGCGGGGGCAAGCGGATAAAAGTCCTCGGATGTTTCCTTGTCCCAACTCGCCAGATGGACGTTGAACCCGCGCAAAGCCAGAGCGCCAGCCAGCTCAGTTATCCTGCGCTCGGCCCCGCCTCCTGCGTGTCCCAGCCGGGAAAAATACAGAGCGACTGCCGGCCGGGGGGTCATGGCCGGCTCCTCAAGTGGACATGGTCAGGATCGAATGTTTCGGCCCGGCCTTGCTTGAATGCGAGGCTTTGAAGCAGTTGGCGGCCGGCCGGGGGAAGAGGGTGGCGAAGCGCAGCGGTTATCAGAATCTGGCTGCAGCATAGTCCGAGGGTGATGAGGATGAGACTGCCGCTCATCAGCCAGGACTGGGTCCAGTTCACAAGGACATTGACGATGAAGAAAATCGAAAAGACTGCCGAAGCGTCGGCTTGTCCGCTTCCGAGATTGCCCCAGGCAAGATAAGCCCCTGTAAGGAGAAACAGGCCCAGCCCCAGTAACGCGAGCGGGCCGTAGCCCGAGCCGAAACCGAGGTAGGGATTCTGTACGCCCCCCATCCAGCGCCAGCTTTTCCATGTGAGATGATACCGGTCATTCATCCCCCAGGGATTCGACGCCATCATCAGGTCGGCGAATTTCTCCGGAGTTCCCGGATAGAGCTTGCCCGGAAAACCGCCCTGCACTGTCATCCAGAGACCCGCCAGCGAGGTGTAGTAGCGCTGGAGAAGCGGGTTCTCGACCTGGGACTTTACGCAGTTGGACAGGTTGACACAGGACGTGCTGACTTTTGGGACCTTGCTGCCAATGGTCTTCGTGATCAGGGGGGCTATTTCTGAGGAGAGCCGATGGTGGATCGAACTGTAAGCCTGCGTGCTCATAAGAGAGAGTGAGAGAGCTTGGCATGCGATGTAGATGATGACCGCCAATGCCGAGAGGCCAAACATTCGCTTGACTTCACCCAGCCGTTCGCCTCGCCGCCGTTGCATGAACAGGAAGAGGCCCAGCATCAGCACGATGAGCAAGAGCGATGCCTTGCCACCGCTCATGAACACAGCCGTTAAAATGAGTAACGTCAGAACATGGCGTCTGGCGGCAACGGCAAAGAGCAGTATGAAGCCAAGCACCGTCGTTATTTCGTCGCCGAAAAAAAAGAATGCGCGACGGTAGGCGTCGCTATAGATGTAAACCTCTCCAATCGCCAGGACGAAAGAGAAGATTATGCAGCTGGCGATAATAGCCCCTATCGGGAGAATGATTTTTTCAAGCGGCAGCAGGCTCAGGCCTGCGCCGAGTGAGAATGTCATCAGAAGTTGGGCTGCATTGGAATTCAGAACACTATTAAGAATATCCATTTTGTGTGCGCCAGTGCCTGAAAAATGCTGTCTATGAAAAATGCTGAAAGAATAAATGAATTGAATTCTGGTCTGTGGGCCGCGATCGAGAAGGTCATGGCCAGAAGGCGGTAGCCCCGGCTTGTCCAGATTCGTCCCTTGTCGCCGTGAAAACGGGAATGTGCCTGTGCGCGCGAAGCCAGGTAGAGACGCCGTGCTGCCAGATATTCCTTGTGCTTGTCCCGGAGAAGAAGTGCGTATCTCAGGGGAGCATCACCGGATTTCTCGGCGCTTTCGGTCTTGTATTGGGTAATCAGCGGGCGATCGACCGCAATGAAGTGTGCATTCATGAAGGCGGCGCGAATGGCCATGTCCCACTCGGCGCACCGGCGGAATTTTTCATCCAGCGGACCGACCGCCATAAATGCTTCCCGGCGCGCCATCAGGGTGCAGCTTCCAAATACGCCCCAGACATAGCGGGGGTTTGCGGCGATCTCGAACAGGTAGTCTGCAACAGGCGGACCGAAAGGTTCCGGTGCATGGCGCCCTATGGCAAGGGCGATATGATCCGGAGTTGATTGACCGGGTCTCACGATGTTGCGGTTGGAATAGCAGAATACGAGATCAGCACCGGTCGCCTGTTCGTGGTTGATGATGCGCAAGTACTGGGCGCTCAGCCGGTCGGGCGCATGGTCATCATCGTCGTCAAAAATGGCAATGAACGCGCCACGGGCATTCCGGATCAGGGTGTTGAGTGCGGCCGGATACCCCTTGTTCTCCTCGTGGCGGAACAGCTTCAGTTTCGGTTCATTCTCGGCCAGGGACTTCAGAATGACCCAGGAACTGTCCTCAGAGCAGTCATCCACCACGATGATTTCAACGTTTGGCCAGTCCTGCCGAAGGGCGCTTTGCACCGCGCGTTCTATCGTGCCGGCCGCGTTGTGACATGTCATGCCGATCGTGATGAGAGGAAGCATCCGCTGGACCTGCGACGCATTCGATTTCAGAGCAAAACTTTCAATTTATCCTAGTCAAAGAAAATGTTCGGAGGCATCAATCTAGGAAGGTTTTGCCCTGTTATTTTTTGAGTGGGTTCGATTGCTCCGGTGTATTTCCGCGCTCGTGCTGTGTTTTGCACGGGGCGGCAGGCAAAATGTGATTGCCAGTATTTGAGGAAAATCAATAGCTACGCTGAGACCTTGACTGCGAAAATATAACCTCATGCAAAGGGTGCGTGTTTGCTGTGAGGCAGATGCGGCCTGACTGTTTCGCTTTCCGGTGGGTGAAGGGGCGACATGTTAGAGAGCCTGGCGAAACTGCGGGATTTGCTCGATCCGAGGGAACAGCGTCATGCCATTTTTCTTGTCTGTATGATGCTGGTGATGGGGCTCGTAGAGATGATCGGGGTAGCCTCTATCCTGCCCCTGATTGCGGTCCTGTCGGATCCGGAAATCGTCAAGAGCAATCCTTATATGCGGTACGTGTACGAGGCATTGTCGTTTCCGGACATCAACACGTTCCTCATCTTTCTGTCGTCCGGGATGTTCGTGATCGTCGTCGGCCGCATAGTACTCTCCGCCCTGACGCAATACGCATTGCTGCGTTATTCGCACATGAGGTCCCATGCGCTGGGCGTCAGGCTGCTTGGCGCATATCTCAGAAGGCCTTATTCGTGGTTCCTCAACCGGCACAGCGCTGACATAGGCAAGACCGTTCTTGCGGAGGTGGAGCAGGTGGTCAGCGGAAGCCTGGTGCCGGCTCTGCAACTCACCAGCCAGTCAATTACTGCAGCTGCGATCATTGCACTGATTGTGCTGGTCGATCCGCTTCTGGCCTTGATCGCCTCGACAAGTGTCATTACGGCCTACGGGTTGGTCTATGTGGGAATCCGCCATTACCTGCTTCAGATCGGGCAGGAGCGGGTGCAATACAACCGCGAGCGATACCGGATAGCACAGGAGGTCCTTGGCGGCGTCAAGGAGGTGAAGGTCGGGGGCCTCGAGTCGGCTTATCTGCGCCGCTTTGCTGGGACGTCGTTACGGCTGGCACGACGGACTTCGGCTGCGCAGGTCCTTAGGGAGCTGCCGCGCCATGCATTGGAAGTGCTTGCTGTCGGTGGGATGCTTCTGGTGATCCTGACGCTGCTTGTGCGGGCGGATGGCAAACTCACTGCGGCGTTGCCCGTCATCGCACTTTATGCGTTCGCGGCTCTGCGCCTCCTGCCTGTATTGCAAACCATATTCAGGGATCTGGTCAGTTTGAGGTTCGGAAGAGCGGCGCTGGATGCCCTGCATGATGACCTTGCAAAGGAGAGGACCGGCCCGGAGGTTAATGATGCTGGCCCCGAGATCAGGCTCGAGAATGCGATCCGGCTGGACGCCATCGACTTCACATACCCGAAGGCAGAGCGGAAGGCGCTGAGCCGGGTTACTCTCACGATTCCGGCGCACGCGACCGTGGGAATCGTGGGAAGCACCGGTGCCGGCAAATCCACGCTCGTCGACATCATCCTCGGGCTTCTCGAGCCGCAAGGCGGGCAGCTGAGCGTGGACGATACGGTTATCGGGCCGCACAACGTCAGAGCCTGGCAGAGGTCCGTGGGCTATGTTCCCCAGCAGATTTTTCTGACTGACGAGAGCGTGGCATCCAACATCGCGCTGGGGTTGCCGCCCGGTAAGATCAACCGTGACGCCGTTGAACGCGCGGCGCGGATGGCGAGCCTGCACGATTTCATCGTCAATGAGCTGCCGCAAGGCTACGACACTCTGGTCGGGGATCGCGGCGTGCGACTTTCAGGTGGACAGCGCCAGCGTATCGGCATTGCCCGTGCGCTCTATCACGATCCGGATGTTCTGGTGCTCGATGAAGCCACCAGTGCACTCGACACCATCACCGAGCGTTCGGTCATTGATGCGGTGCGAAACCTGGCGCGCCGGAAGACGATTATCATGATTGCTCACCGTCTGACGACCGTGCAGGAGTGCGATACGATTTTCTTCATGGAAGGGGGGGTACTTCGGGCCTCCGGCTCATACGGAGAGCTCATCGACAGCACAGTGCAGTTCAAGAAGATGGCGGCGATGCTTTAGTCGCAGGCCGTCTCTGTGGGGGATGAGTGCGATCGTGTCCGGCTCATGAGAAGCCATCTCCCATGCGGTCCAGCGCTGCCGAGCAGGGCTCAGGATTATCAGGGATTGAGGTTGGCTCTTGCACTCATTACCTGTTCGCCACCTGGGGATCGGCTTGAGCGCAAAACAGGAACGAATTGATACATGAGTGGGTTTCTTGCACTGCTCGACGATGTTGCGGCTCTGACCAAGCTGGCGGCAGCGCAACTTGATGACGTTGCGACGCAGGCCGTCAAGGCGGGCTCGAAAGCCGCTGGTGTCGTGATCGACGACGGGGCGGTAACGCCCAAGTACGTGCAAGGGCTGCCCGCTGCGCGTGAAATTCCCATCGTTCTGCAGATCGCGCGCGGCTCACTCTTCAACAAGCTTATAGTCCTGCTGCCGTTGGCATTGCTGCTGGATACCTTCCTGCCCTGGGTCATCACACCGCTGCTGATGCTTGGAGGTGCCTATCTCTGTTTCGAGGGTGCGGAAAAGGTGCTGCATCTGTTCGTGTCATCACATGATCCGGTGCCACAATCCGAAACGCTCGATGCAGCGCATCTGGAACGTGAGCGGGTAGCAGGAGCGATCAAGACGGACTTCATTCTGTCCGCCGAAATCATGACCATCGCTCTCGCTGCCATCGATGTGGGCAGTATCTGGACGCAAGGTATCGTGCTTGCGCTTGTTGCCGTGGGTATCACCGGGCTTGTCTACGGCAGTGTGGCGGTTCTCGTGAAGGCCGATGATCTGGGCTTGAGGATGCATCAAACCGGCAGGCTTGCCGCGACGCGGGCGCTGGGGCGCTCGATTGTCAAAGGCATGCCGGGCGTGATGAGCCTCATTTCAGCAATCGGAACGGCTGCAATGCTCTGGGTCGGTGGCTCGATTGTGATCCACGGTCTTGAGGGCCTTGGTTGGGGAGCGGTGGGGCACTTCATAGAGGAAGCCGCAGCCAACGCAGCCACGGCACTTCCGGCGGCTGGAGGGGGTATCGAATGGCTCGTGAAGGCTGGTCTGGATGGGGTGTTCGGTCTGGCCCTCGGCCTGGCGCTCATTCCGGTGGCGACACAGGTGATCGGACCGTTGATTGTCCTTGTGACCAGGCCGAAAGAAGCGAAGGGCTGAGCATCGTCGCGCCGGGTCTGACAATAAGCTACATCGCCCCGTCTGTCGGCAGCCTTCCTTCGCACAGGTCGAGGTGACGGGCTTCTGGAGTCCACGGTGAGCGATAAGGTCCCCTCATGGGGATGGCAGCCGCTCAATGCGTTGACGCGGTTTTCCGCGCGTCATAGATGGGCTGCGTCCGCGATGGCGAACGCCCACATGGCATCCCGCCGTCATCGGGCCACATCACCAAGAATTCGGAAGAAGCAGGAAGGGATCAATCACTATGGCTGACCACATCCGGATCGGCATTGCCGGCCACGGGAATCTAGGGCGCGGTGTCGAAGCAGCCATAGAAAAAAATCCCGACATGCAACTCGCAGGGATCTACACACGCCGTTCGCCGGAGCAGCTCACGCCCAGACTGGCCAGCACACCGGTGTTCAGCATGGGCGTGCTGCCGGAACATGTGGATCGCATCGATGTCCTGATCCTCTGCGGTGGCTCAAAGGAAGATCTGCCCCGGCAGGGTCCGGAACTCGCGGCCCTGTTCAACACCGTTGACAGCTTCGACACGCACGCGCGCATTCCCGAGTATTTTGCCGCCGTCGACAAACCTGCCCGGGCCAATCGGAAGACCGCCTTGATTTCAGCGGGCTGGGATCCCGGCATGTTCTCGATCAACCGCGTCCTGAGCGAGGCGCTGCTGCCGGATGGCGAGACCTATACCTTCTGGGGTGACGGGCTCAGTCAGGGGCATTCGGACGCTGTACGGCGCGTGCCGGGCGTCGCGGGAGCTGTCCAGTACACCCGTCCCGTTCCGGAGGCAGTGGAACTTGTCCGAAACGGTGCGCGCCCGGTGCTCTCCACGCGGGAGAAGCACAGGCGCGAATGCTTTGTCGTTCTGGAGGAGGGTGCGGATGCAGAGGCCGTTCGCAAGGCCATCGTCACCATGCCGGACTACTTCGCCGACTATGACACAACGGTGAATTTCATCAGCGCGGACGAACTGGCGCGGGATCACCAGGCCATGGTGCATGGCGGCTTTGTCATCCGCAGCGGCAATACTTCGGCCGAGAATACCCAGGTGGTCGAGTACAGCCTCAAGCTGGGCAGCAACCCTGAGTTTACCGCCAGCGTGCTCGTCGCGTACGCCCGTGCCGTGCATCGCATGCACCAACTGGGTCAGTACGGGGCAATAACCGTATTTGATGTTCCGCCGGGTATGCTTTCCCCCAGGAGTGCCGAGCAACTGCGCGCCGAATACCTTTAATCGGGAGACACAATGGGGTCGCTCTGCGTCCACAGGGACGTGGTGCGATGGGCAGACAGCGCAGCCGGATCAATCCGTCTCTGCCAGAGCAGATGGCTCCGGCCAGATGAACCTGAGCATCCCCTCACTCACTCCCGACCGTTTGGCTGGCGTCAGCTGCAGCAGCCAGCCCATGCCCTCGGGTGCCGTCTTCGACAAGCCAGATCGCGTTGTCCGGTCCTTGCTCAACCTCGCGAATGCGCCGGGCCATGTCGAACCGCTGGGCTTCGCGCGCGCTGGTGCCGTCGAACTCGATGCGCACCAGCGGTCGCTTCGGTTCCACGGCCGATATTTCGGGCCGGCTCTCGCTGCTTGTGCGGACAGGCGTTTCTGTCTCGTGCCTTGCAGCAGGCAACGGGATGGCGCACGTGCCGGGTTGGTGCGGCCTCATGCCGAACGGTTCATGACAAGTGCAGGGCAACGGGAGATCAAGAATGGAGGTTCTAAACGAATCGCGAGCCATGTTCTGGCCAAAAGCCCGCCAATGTTATTCACATCGTTCTCTCATCACCCTGCGAGCGTCGTTTGAACTCGGAATGACCGTCCCGTAGGATGAGGGATTATTTTATGCCCGTCAGGGGCGGGCATTCCTGTTTTTGATTGATTGTTGCCGATACTGGCTAGCCGTCCGGGTTTCTCCGCAGGGCGGCGTGTGTTCTCGACAGAGATCGTAATTTTTGAAGCACATGTTTTGATGATTTTCGGGAGTGCAAAGAATGCTCGGACCGTTTCAGAATATACATGGCACTGCCCACAGCAAACCGCCGAAACTGGAGCTCACCACGATGGTGGGCTGTCCATTGATGTGCACCTTCTGCCCCCAGGACAATCTTCGCAGCCAATATGGCGCCGCCAGAAAATATATGCGCGTCGAAGACTTGTCGCGTGTTCTCGATAAACTCCCCCAAAATACCATAATCTATTTTGCGGGAATGGCTGAGCCATGGGCCAATCCCGATTGCACCGAGATGCTGCGCCTTGTTCTGACGCGCAATTTCAAAGTGGCAATCTATACCACATTGTACGGGATGAAGGCTGATGATGCGCGCGTTGTGGCGGAGCTTCTCGAGGCCCATGATGCGCAAGTAACGACATTGAAGCTGCACCTGCCCGATGCAAAAGGGAACATGAAGGGGTGGAAGAATACCGAGCAATGGCGGAAAGCGTTCACGATTATCCGGGACGTCAAGGTCACTTGTGGCGTCGAGACCATGACCATGGACTACTCGGGAGAGCTTCATCCCGACGCAGCCGAACTGGTTGGAGCCGTGTCAAATCCGTTTGCGCCCAATACGCGGGCGGGCAGCCTGGATGTCAGCCAGATCGGGGATCAGAAAATTGCGCCATTGCCAAGGCACGAAAAACCGGTGATGTGCAGATATACTCCGGTATACGACAAGAACATCCTCTTGCCGAATGGCGACGTTGTATTGTGCTGCATGGACTATGACAGAAAGCATATTATCGGCAATTTGCTTGAGCAAGACTATGAAGATTTGTTTGCCAGCCAGGTATTTCTGGATCTGGTCAAGGTGAATGTTTCGGCCGGGTTTTCCGATAAAAGTATCTGCAAGTCGTGCAGTATGGCGATTTCACTGCAAAGAGCAAACGGCGGGAGGTGGCGTCGAAAGCTTGCAGCGGGACTTTCGAGCGGGAGGCGCTGGGCTGCTGAAGTCGGTCGGATCGCTCGAAGTTAAGATTTCTCCTTTGCATTTCGCCTGCAATGGGGGCCTGGGCGATAAACTTAACGCACCGGGGAACATGTTCTGCTTGATGGCCCAGTCCTGGATCTGGTGCTCTTTAAAATATTCATGGCGGGCTGCCATTTGGTATTGGAGGGTACATGCGACATGCGGAGATGGCGCTACAAGAAAACGCTTCCGGTCGAAAGGTCCTCCAGGAACGGTGCGCGCTGGTCACTCTCACAATCGGACCAGCCTATGGACGGCTGGCCCGGATAACCTACCCGTTTTTTCACGAGTATGCGGACCGTCACGGCCTCGCCTTTGTGCCGATCAGTCATCCGGTCATCCCTGGTGCGCCCCATTTCCAGAAGCTGGCCTGCTTCGAGATTCTGGAGGACTACGAACGGATAATGTTCGTCGATACCGACGTACTGATCAGTCCGGATGCCCCGAACCTTTTCGAGATCGTTCCGCTTTACCAGTTTGGCGCATACGACGTGAGCCAGCATACCGCATTTCATGACCATGCCATTGCTCTCATCCAGGAGCGATTGAAGGACATCGGCTGGCGCAACGAGTATTTCAACAGCGGCGTTATGGTAGCCTCGCGGATGCACCGGGAGGTCTTCAACCCTTCGGATCCTGACCTTGCCGTCTGGACAAGGGTCTGTGAAGCACTGCCGGAAAGCAAGACATTTTCCGATCAGACGTACCTGAACTACAAGGTGCAGGAATATCGTCTTCCTTTTTTCGATATCGGCTACCGCTTCAATCACAGCCTGGCACCGCGCAGGAGCGCCGAACGCTTCAGCAGTTATTTCATCCACTGCAAGGGCCATCGCCGGGGAACGAAGGAGAAAGAGGTGGCCCGCGCAGCGTATATTCTGAGGCGCCCGCGGTTGCGCGCAGTCTTCTCCAGATATCCCGGATTAGCGCGGATCTATGATGGATTGTTCTGAGGTGCGAGCGGGAAGACCCGCTGGCTGTGCTGTTACGACCGTTCCGTCTCCGCTTCGATCTCTCTTGAAGCCAGCTCCGGGCCGACGGGAGGAGGAACGATCAGGGCTGCGGTCGAAGACTGAACAGGTCGACGAACTCCTGTGCCGCCTCAACGTCGCCTTTCGCGGTGATGATGCCCTTGGTGATCAGAGACGATACCGGGGCTGGACCATACACTGCGGCGGCCATCGCATTGCCGTTCCCGGAGAGCACGAAGGGGGTATCGGGCCGGGTGACTGCCCTGGTGAAAAGTTCTCCGTCGATGAGCCGCATCTCGAACGCCTCTTTTCCGAAGTCAAATCCTGCTGATGCCGTTTGCCCTTTGGCCCTGTCGCGCATGAGGTTCACACCCATCGAGATCATCAAACCCGATGGGCTGATGAAGCGCGAGGGATCATGCCCGGGTACGGTCAGCGCCCACCTGCACAATTCTTCCAGAACCGGCAACAATCCCCGGCCAGCGTCCGTCAATGCGTAGACACCCAAACGCTCATCGTGGGCGACAACGCCAACGTCCTGCAACTGCGCCAGCCGTCCTGTCAAAACACTTGCTGTGATCCCCGGCATTCCGGCGCGGATCATCTGGAACCGTTTGGGGGCGAACATGAGTTCACGAACTACCAGCAGCGCCCAACGGTCGCCGATCAGGTTGAGCGCATGGGCCGCCAGACAACCTTCGTCATAGCGGATGCGGAGCGCGTCGATCTTTGTGCTCATTTTTTCATACTAGTAGTTGTGTTTTGCTACTGCAAGAGTCATGCTGCCCTTCTTAGAGAGGGCAGCTCAGACCGAAAGGAGACGTGAAATGGCCTACTACACCGGCTCCATTGCCGCCGTCCCGACCGCGAACAAGCAGAAGTACATCGAACATGCGAGTGCCGCGTGGTCGCTGTTTGAGAATTACGGCGCGACACGCATGGTCGAGAGCTGGGGCGTCGACGTCCCGAAGGGCAAAGTCAACGATCTTTATGGTGCGGTGGACGCCAGGAAAGATGAAGCAGTTGTCTTTTCGTGGATCGAATGGCCGGACAAGGCGACAGCGGATGCAGCCTGGCAGAAGATGCAGAACGATGCAGCCATGAAAGATCTGCCGCAAATGCCCTTTGACGGCAGCCGAATGATCTTCGGGGGATTCGAACCGGTCTTCATGGAAGGAGATGACCGCGGAGCCGGCTATTTTCAGGGCTTCGCGCTGGCGGTGCCGGAAAAGAACAAGGAGGCCTACGTCCGCATGGCCAGGGAGGCGTGGGAAGGCGCGTTCCAGCCGAATGGATGCCTCGGCATTGTCGAAGCCTGGGGCGTGGATGTGCCTCGGGGCAAGCAGACCGACTTCTATCGCGCCAGCAAGGCCGAAGATGGCGAGATTCCAGTGTTCAGCTGGACCGCCTGGCCGGATAAGGAGACCTGCGTTGCCGCTGCCAAAGCGATGGAGGCCAGCATGGAGGGGCAGGAGTTTCCTGAGATGCCATTCGACGGCATGCGCATGATGTGGGGCGGGTTCGAGCCTGTCCTTGATACCGCCAGGAACTGACAGGCACGATTGTTCGCACCTTCGACGGGCGCGGGGTTGTTGTGATTTTTTCTGCGATGCCTACAGGCAGTTTTGGCGGCAATGAATACGGCAAGAAATAATGTGGAGGACGGCCATGAGTTTTCAGGGTACCCCCTGCTGGTATGAACTGGGGACCAGCGACCTCGATGGGGCCAGAGATTTCTACAGCAGGGTTCTTGACTGGCGGATTACAGATAGCGGGATGGAAGGCTTCGATTACCGCCTTGCGGAGGGCAGTAACGGAGCGGTGGCCGGGATGATGTCCACCAGCTTTCAGGCTGGCAATCCGCCACCGAACTGGCTGATCTACTTCGCCGTTGACGATTGCGACAGGTCCGCTGCCTCTGTCCGGGGGGCAGGCGGCAAGATCTGCAAGGATCCCGCCGACATTCCAGATGTAGGCCGTTTTGCAATTGTCGCCGATCCCCAGGGAGCAGTCTTCGGGCTCCTACAACCCGACATGAGCCGGATGAGCCCGGAAGATCGGGCCAAGGTAGCAGCGGGTGAGGGCGCATTCGATCAGCGAAAGGCGGGTCACGCTCACTGGAACGAGCTGATGTCGAGCGATCCGCAGGCGGGTCTTGCTTTCTACTCGAGCCTGTTCGGCTGGACCAAGGGCGATGCGATGGACATGGGGGACATGGGGACCTACCAGTTCATCCGCCACCGCGATGATGACATAGGTGCAATCATGGGGCTGGGCGATGCGCCAATGCCTGTGTGGCTGCCCTATTTCGGTGCCGTCCGTCCGGTGACGGAGACCGTTGAAGCGATCAAGTCGGCCGGAGGGCGGATACATCACGGCCCGGCTGAAGTGCCCGGCCCCTTGTATATCGCGGTGGCGCAGGATCCGCAGGGCGCGTGGTTTGGCGTCGTCGGCGCTGAACAGTGAGCAATCCGTTCAATGCTGTGATCTGGAACCCAACTGGATTTCCGAAGTGTGCAGGGTCGGGATCGCGGCTGCAACCTTGAGCGAAAAAGGAATCCAGGGATGCCAAAGAACAGGATCTGCCTCTGGTACGACAAGGACGCAGAGGAAGCTGTCCGCTTCTACACCGAGACGTTTCCGGACAGCAGCCTTACTGCCGTGTACCGTGCGCCGGCTGACTATCCAGCAGGCAAGAAGGGCGATGTCCTGACCGTGGAATTTTCGGTGCTGGGTATTCCCTGCATTGCTCTCAACGGCGGGCCGGCTTTCAAGCACGATGAGGCCTTCTCGTTCCAGATTTCCACCGATGACCAGGAAGAGACCGACCGGTACTGGAACGCCATTGTCGGAAATGGCGGACAGGAAAGCATGTGCGGGTGGTGCAAGGATAAATGGGGGATATCCTGGCAGATCACGCCACGGGTTCTGACCGAAGCTATGGCTGCCGGGGGCGATGAAGCAAGGCGCGCGTTCGAAGCTATGATGACCATGAAGAAGATTGACGTCGCTGCCATCGAAGCTGCGCGACGGGGATAGGCAATAGGGAGCGGTGGGAAGACCGCCATAAGAGAGAGTTAGGTTGCTCGCGCCCCGAGGCTGTCGCCCAAAATCCTGAACAGATCGGTCGGAGAGGTATCATCGTCAAGTACTGTGTCCAGCACGATCGTCCCGCCGGTTCCAACATAGTTGCCGGTCACGGGCATGACATTTCCGGCGGTTCTACAAACTTGTTTCTTGAACATCCCTGGGCGGAATGTTTCTAAATCACTTGATTCGTCACGGAATATCGATGTTGGCACCGAAGCTGCGTGGGGGATGGCCATCAGGAGCGACCTTAACGCCAGCAGCCCGAGACTGAAACGGGGCGGGCGCCTTGCGGAACCGCACTAATAATCCCACTCGACACCGATGCCGATCTTGCTGTTGTCGGCGCCGACCTCGCCGCGCGCTTTAAGGGATTTCGTCAGTTCATGATCGATGACGATGCGGCTTGAGTCCATCGAGGTGCTGCCACGCACGCCGATATAGGTCTTTTCGTCAAGGTAGCGGCCGGCTGATACTGTCGCCGCTCCCGTCTCGTCCGTCCCGACATCGAGGACATCGATGCCTACTGAACTTTTGAGCTGATCGAGCATGCCGGGGCCGCTTGACAGGCCGCCGATCTTGTCAATCTCGCTCGCCAGTTGCGCGAGCTGCAGCGGAGTGAGGCCGGCAAGCT
>Ga0180216_1000784_pt1 | contig 30717 bp, 28 predicted proteins | sample eDN3rd37CBELigMG_FD_128879 | JGI IMG/M metagenome (GOLD analysis project Ga0180216, IMG submission 128879) | Enriched Miracle-Growth compost microbial communities from Emeryville, California, USA - eDNA 3rd pass 37_C BE-Lig MG (version 2)... ... | reverse complement strand
TGCATATGCCGGAGGTGTTCAGAGGGAGACGGGCCATGCTGTCACATCAGCAGATCTGGCAGGCGATTGACGGGCTGGCGAAGCGTCACGGCCTGTCGGCGTCTGGCCTTGCCCGTCGCGCCGGGCTTGATCCCACCACGTTCAACCGCTCGAAACGCATCGCCGCGGATGGACGCCTGCGCTGGCCGTCGACGGAATCAGTCGCCAAGGTGCTCGACGCCACCGGCGCCTCGATCCACGAGTTTCTGGCGCTGGTGGGAGGGGAGGCGCCCGCCGCCAGCGTCGGGCAGACGCCTCCCGAGCCGGCGTTGCAGCCGGCGCGCCCGCGCGGCCTGCCGCTCATCGGCATGGCCCAGGCCGGCCAGGGCGGCTACTACGACGATTCCGGCTACCCCGTTGGCTCGGGGTTCGACGAGGTGATCTTTCCACGCCCCGGCGACGGCTCCCTGTACGGCCTCAAGGTCGCGGGCGATTCCATGCTGCCGGTGTATCGCGACGGCGACGTCATCGTCGTCGACCCGGCGGCCACCGTGCACAAGGGCGACCGGGTGGTCGCCCGCACCCGCGACGGCGAGGTCATGGCCAAGGAACTGGCCGCCCGCACCGCCCGCCTGGTGCGGCTGCGTTCGCTCAATCCCGAACACCCCGAGCGGGAGATCGCGCTGAAAGACCTGGACTGGATCGCCCGCATCGTCTGGGCGAGCCAGTAACGGGCTCCAGGTCATCCCGAAGCTGCGCCAGTCACGGACCAGAATCAGCCAGGCCGTCGGCCTGGCGATGCTCAACGCCCCCTGAATACGGGCGGGCGCTTCTCGAGGAAGGCGTTGATCGCCTCCTCATTGTCCTCGGTCATCGAGGCCAGGATGTACTGGTCGTTGTCCATGTGGGCGGTCAGGCGGTTCAGGGCGGTCGCCTGTTCGGTGATGGTGCGTTTCGCCATGCGCATGCCAATCGGCGGCAGGGCGGCGGCCTTGCGCGCCCAGCGCATCGCCACGTTCAGGGCCTGACCATCTTCCGCCATGTCGTCGATCAGGCCCCATTCCAGCGCCTGGGGCGCGTAAACGCGCTCGCCGAACAGGATCAGTTGCTTGGCCCGGGATGGCCCGAGCAGGTTCAGGATGCGGGGCGCGGCGTTCCAGTTGAGGTTCCAGCCGAGGGGGATTTCAGGAAGGCGCATATGGGCGCCGCGACCGGCGATGCGGAAGTCGCAGGAGGCCGCCAGCGCCAGCGCGCCGCCAAGGCAGAAGCCCTCGATGGCGACAATGGTGACCTGATCGAGGTTCTCCCACGCCGCGCATGTGGTGGGGGCGAGGCGCAGCAGTTCGCGCTTTTCCAGCAGCGGCGCCGTCCGGCGGGCCTGGTGGTCGGGATCGGCCAGGTCAGCCCCTGAGGAAAACACCGGATCGCCGGTAAGGATCACCGCGCTGGTATGAAAATCGTCGCGCAACCGCAACGCCGCCTCACGCAACGCCTCGATGGCTTTCACGGACAGGGCGTTGATGCGATCGCCCCGGCGCAGGGTCACCGTGGCGATGCGGTCCTCAAACGTGACGCTGACCGGCCCGACCTCGAATGGCGTGGACATGGACTTCCTCCCGTCGCCGCCGTTTCTGGCGGTCTTCCGGGACAGGAGGCTAGCGGAACGCATTCATCCTGTGCACCCACCTTCCCCTCATGCGGCGCCTGCGTCGCTGGAAAACGCCTCAGGCAGTTCCGGCAAGACTGGCGCGTGCCTTTCCTGGGCGCGCAAGGACGTCCGTGGCGCGGGGGTAGCCAGAAAACATCAGGGGCGATCCGTGCGGATCGCCCCTGAGAAAGCCCTGACGACGCTTGAGCTTTGCAGGTCGCGGGTGCGTCGGCATCTTCGCGACCTGGCCTGGCGCACGCCGGATGTCTGGAAGGTCGCTCAGCGGACGCCGAGCAGCTCCACGTCGAAAATCAGCGTCGCGTTCGGCGGGATAACGCCGCCGGCGCCGCGCGCGCCATAGCCGAGCTCGGCCGGGATGATCAGGATGCGCTTGCCGCCCACTTTCATGCCGGCGACGCCCTCGTCCCAGCCGCGGATCACCTGGCCGCCGCCAAGGCCGAACTCGAACGGCTGGTTGCGGTCGCGCGAGGAGTCGAACTTCTTGCCCGGCTTGCCGTTGTTATCCAGCCAGCCGGTGTAGTGCACCTTCACCTGCTGGCCCGCCTTGGCCACGGGGCCGGTTCCCACGACCTCGTCCTTGTATTTCAGGCCGGAGGGAAGGGTGGTGATCTCGGCGGCGGATACGTTTGCGGTCATGGCGAGAACTGCTGCTCCTGCAAGAGGGATCAGGGTGCGGGAAATCATCGAACGGAACATGCCCTGGGCTTCCTTCATGTCTTTTCCAGCGCGGCGGCGCCTTCGCTGCGCAGGGGCGCCTGGCTGGAAAGCACGTCAAACCAGACAGATAACAAACCCCTGTTCAGGATGAACGGCGTTTGCTCTGGCGCGTGCTTCGACGAAGCGACGGCCAGCGCAGAGATTAGCGGCATCCGTGTCGAAATTGCGATGGCCTGGGGCCCGCGATGGCGACAGAACGGGCCGCCGCCACCGCATGTCCACAGCCAGTCGCGGGCGGGCTGCCCTGACAGTCCGAATGAAGGCGCTTTCCAGAGGCGAAGCGGACGCCAGCTCCGCCGTGGAACGCTCCCGCCCGCCGTCAGCCGGCCTTGCCTGCGGCGCGGGCCGCCAGGAAAGCCTCATGATCGGCGATGAGCTGGCCGTCGAGCCCCTTGCGGATCAGGGCGATCGTCGCCGGGACGCCCAGAATCGCGGCGAATGAGCCGAAACGCGGCCCGCGCTCCTCGCCGAGCAGGATCTGGTACAGGGCGTTGAACCAGGCGCCCGAGACGCCTGGCCGCTCCGGCGTCGCGCCCTTGGCCTTGAAGTCCTGGTAGTCGGGCACGGTGCGGCCGACCTCATAAACCACGTCCTGGATCTGGCCGGCGTCGGCGTTGTCTGGCAGGGCGGCGAGGCGCTCCGCCAAGTCTTCCAGCGCCTTGCGTTCACTGTCGGACGGCGGGCGATAGGTCTTCGCCGGCTTGACGAAATCCTGGAAGTTACGCACCGCGTAACCCAGCAGGCTGTCGAGGCGCGGGTGGGTTTCCGGCGCGGCGCCGGGCGCGTAGCGCTTCAGGAACTGCCAAAGGCCTTCCTTCGTCTCGGCGTTGGCGACCGCGGCGAGATTGAGCAGCAGGCCGAAAGAAATCTGCGTCGGGCGCGGCGCGTTTTCGCCGGTTTCCGCGCCAGCCTGGGTCACGACTTCCGGCGCCGGCGGATTGCCGCCATGGATATGGTGCGCCGGATTGCCGAGGCGCTGCTTCGCGTCCTGGCGCGCATAGGCGTCGAGGAACGACAGGTATTCGTCCACGTTGCGCGGAATGACGTCGAAGTGCAGCCGCTTGGCCTCGCGCGGGCGGGCATACATGAACAGCGCCAGGCTTTCCGGCGCGCCATAGGTCAGCCACTCCTCGATGGTCAGGCCGTTGCCCTTCGACTTGGAAATCTTCTGCCCCTTTTCGTCGAGGAACAGTTCGTAATTGAAGCCTTCCGGCGGCTGGGCGCCGAGGGCGCGGGCGATCTGGCCCGACAGCTTCACCGAGTCGATCAGATCCTTGCCAGCCATTTCGTAATCGACGCCCAGCGCCGTCCAGCGCATGGCCCAGTCCGGCTTCCATTGCAGCTTGGCGTGGCCATCGAGGGCCGATGTCTCGAAGCGCGCGCCGCTTTCGGGATCGCGCCAGACCAGGGTGGCGCTGTCGGCCCGCACCTCGTCGATCGGCACCTGCATCACATGGCCGGTGACCGGGTGGATCGGCAGGAATGGCGAATAGGTGCTGGCGCGTTCGGCGCGCAACGACGGCAGCATCACCTTCATCACCGCGTCATAGCGCGCCAGCACCAGGCGCAGCGTGTCATTGAAACGGCCGGACCTGTAGCACTCCGTCGCCGACAGGAACTCGTATTCGAAGCCGAAGCTGTCGAGGAAGGCGCGCAGCCGGGCGTTGTTGTGCTGGCCAAAGCTCTCATGCGTTCCGAACGGATCGGGGACCTGGGTCAGCGGCTTGTTGAGGTGCTGCGCCAGCAACTCGCCGTTCGGCACGTTGTCCGGCACCTTGCGCAGGCCGTCCATGTCGTCGGAGAAGGCGACGAGGCGCGTCGGCACGGCGTCATTGGTCAGCAGGCGAAAGGCGTTGCGCACCATGGTGGTGCGGGCCACCTCGCCGAAGGTGCCGATGTGCGGCAGGCCGGAGGGGCCATAGCCGGTCTCGAAAAGCACGTAACCCTTGTCCTTGCCAGCTTTCACCGCGGCTTCGCGGCGCGCAACGAGCTTGCGCGCTTCTTCGAACGGCCAGGCGGAGGACGTCTGGGCGGCCTCCACGAGTTGCGGGTCGAAAGCGGACGTGGTCATGGAACTGCGACTCTTTTCAAGATGTTTTGCCGGCATGGGGCCGGCGTCATGTGGGGCCAGATCCGGCCACAACGGCGGCGATCTGTCCCCATGCTGCTGAACTGGCGCGTTTTGCTGAAGAACGCCGCAGGCGCCGGCGGCGTCGGCGATGTCTTCAATGTGGCCGGCGACGCGCCGCGTCAAGGCTGGCGAGCGTTGGCGGGCGGCGTTGCGAACCGCGGACCGGCGAAAAACCGCTCAGAAAAAGCTGACAGGAAAATATCGCAGATACAGTTCGTCGTAGCGTCCGTCGCTCCATGTCTGTTGCAGGGCGTAATCGAACGCCCGTTGCAGCGCCGCGTCATTGCGGCGGACAATGAAGCCGACCCCCTCGCCGAAAAAAGCGTCCGACAGGTAGGGCCCGCCGGTGAAGCCGCAGCAATTGCCGGCGAGGCTGCCGTCCTGCCACAGCGCCATGCTGAGCCCGTCGCCGAAGACATAGGGAATTTCCCCCGCGCGCAGCCCCGCGCCAGCCGCCGGCAGATCGGCATAGGCCTTCAGGGGCGAGGCGGGGAAATTGGCCTTCAGCCAGGCTTCATGGGCCGAGCCGGCCACGACGCCAACGGTCTTGCCGGCGAAATCCTTCGCGCCAGGCGTGGGCAGGGCGGCGCCGTTCTTCACCATGAAACGGCCGGGAAACCGCATGTAGGGCCGGGTGACGGTGAAACGCTCCAGCAGTCGCGGCGTCACCGGAATGGCGGCGATGACCACATCGCCCTTACCGGCGGCCAGGGCGTCGAGCAGCGTGTCGAAACGGCGGGCCTGGATGGTGCAGGCCACGGCGAGCCGGTCGCAGGCGGCCCGGGCCAGGTCGACGGTGAAGCCGGTGGGCCGGTTGTCGTCGCCGGTGAAGTTCAGCGGCGGGAAGCTGTCGTCGGTGAGAATGCGGATGGTCCCGGCGCCGCTCATGTCGGGGCGCTCCAGCCGCGTGTTGGGATTGCCGAACATGGGGATGCGCACGGCCGGCCGGGAGCCTGCTGCGGCGGCTTCGGCGGTCGCGGGCAGGGCAGCAGCGGATCCGGCGGTTGCTGGCGCGGCGACCGCCGGCGCCAGCATCAACGAGGCGGCGGCGAGAAGACCGAGAACAACAGTTGCCGTCGCAACGATGCGCAAGTTAGGATTGAATATCGTCCGCAACGACGCAACGCTCCTCATCCGGTCCGGTGCTCCATGCGCGCAGCCACGGTTCTCCAGCGGCGACGTCTGACGCGGGTTCTGCCCGCGAATGATGATGGCGTCCCGCTGGCGACGCAAGGCGGCGACGACCGGGCGGCGACGTTTTTCACCACGGGCGCGGCTTTGCCGCCGCAGCTGGCCTTCCTGACCAGCCATGGCCTGACCGGCCCCGCGCTGAACGCGGCGGCGGAACTGGCGCGGCGCTGGCGCGTGCCGCCGGAACAGGCGCTGTTCGCCGCCGGCATGATGGAGCCAGCCGCCTATTACCGCGCCCTTGCCCTGGAGCTGGGCGCGCCTTTCGCGGCCGACGCCCTGCGCCGGGGTGGGCTGACGCCCGACGGGGCGCGCTATCCTGACAGCATTCTGGCGGGCGTCGCGCCGGTGACCGACGCGACCGGCCGCCGCCTGTTCGTGCTGGCGCCCCAGGGCAAGGCGCTGGCCCGCCTTCTCGATGGCCGGATGCGCCTGACTGGCGCCGCCATCGTCACGCCGGAGGCGCTGGCGCGCGCCGTGATGCGGCGCCACGCGCCCGCCATCGCCCACGATGCGGGCCATTCCCTGGCCGACGCCCGGGCGGACCTGTCCTGTCGGGAGGGTCTGACGCGCTCCCAGGCATGGGGGCTCGCCGCCGCGGCGGCTGTTGTCGCGGTGCTGGCGGCGCTGGCGCCGGCGGTGCTCGCCGGGTTGTTCGCCGTGGTGTTCCTCAGCTACGCCATCGTCCGGCTGGCGGCGACCTTCGCCACGCCGGGCGCCATGCCTGGCGCGGTTCCTGGCGAGGGCGAAGCGCCGCCCGTTGCGGAGGCGGACCTGCCTGTCTACACGGTGATCGCGCCGGTTTATGGCGAGGCCAACATGGCCGCGCACATCCTGCAGTCATTGCAACGGCTCGACTATCCGCGCGCGCGTCTCGACGTGCGGATAGTCGTCGAGGCGGATGACCACGCCACGCGGGTCGCACTGATCGCCCTTCAGCCGCCGCCCTGGATCAGCATCGTCGTGGCGCCGCCAGGCCAGCCCCGCACCAAGCCGCGCGCCCTCAATGTGGCCCTGGTCACGGCGCGGGGCGAATTCACCGCCATCTATGACGCCGAGGACGCGCCAGACCCGGACCAGTTGCGCAAGGCCGTGGCCGCTTTTCGCGCCGCGCCGCCAGACGTCGCCTGCCTGCAGGCCCGCCTCGCCATCGACAACAGCGCCGATGGCTGGCTGCCCGCCTGTTTCGCACTGGAATACGCGGCGTTGTTCGACGCCATCAATCCAGGCCTGGCGCGCCTCGGCCTGCCCATTCCGCTGGGCGGCACGTCCAATCATTTCCGCACCACGGCCTTGCGCCAGGTGATGGGCTGGGACGCCTGGAATGTCACGGAGGACGCCGACCTTGGCCTGCGCCTGGCGCGGGCCGGGTGGCGCGTCGCCGACCTGGATTCCACAACGCTGGAGGAGGCGCCGGTGAGCATCCGCGCCTGGCTGGCGCAGCGCGCCCGCTGGCTGAAGGGCTGGATGCAGGTCGCCATTACCCACAGCCGCGCGCCCGGGCAGGCGGCGCGTGAGCTTGGCCTGCTGGGCGCCTGGGCCGCCGCCGCCCAATGCGCCGGGGTGGTGCTGAGCGCGCTGGGGTTTCCGCTGTTTGTCCTCGGCGCCGCCGTTCAGTTCGCGTCCGGCGACCTGTTGTCGCTGGACGGCTGGCAGGCGCGGCTGGGGGCGGCCGCAGCGGCCGCGGTGGCTTTGGCCGGGCTGGCCGCCGGCGTCGCGCCGCTGGTCGCTGGCGCGCGGCGCAGGCGCCTGCTGCCCCTGCTGCTGCTCGCGCCCCTGCTGCCCGCTTACTATGCCCTGGTTTCGCTCGCCGCCTGGCGCGCCCTGGTCGAGCAGATCCGCGCGCCCGCCCACTGGAACAAGACCCGCCACGGGGTGGCGCGCTCGTCCCGGTCGGGGCGCCTCACATATACCGGCGGAACTCCTTCGCAGCCTCGGCGGGCGGACGCTTCAGATTGAAGCCGCCGACGAAGTGACCGTTGCGATCCATCAGATAGACCATCGCCGTGTGGTCCATGGTGTATTCGCCGTCCTTCTGCTCCACCTTGCGGGCATAAACCCGGAAAGCGCGCGTGACGGCGTCGATCTGCTCCTGTGAGCCGGTGAGGCCGATGATGCGCGGATCGAAGCTGCCCAGATAGTCTTTCATGACGCCCTGGTTGTCGCGAGCAGGATCGACGGTGATGAACACCGCCCGCGCCTTCGCGTCCTTGCCCAGCGCCTCCAGCATCTGCGAAACCTCATAGAGGGTCGAGGGGCAGATGTCCGGGCAATGGGTGAAGCCGAAAAACAGCAGGTAGGGCGCGCCGCGCAACGAGGCGTCGGTAACCGTATTGCCGTTCTGGTCGGTCAGGGAGAAGGGCGCGCCAACGCCGGAGGACACGGCTCCGCCCTGGATCTGGCGCCAGGCGAACAGGCCGCCGGCCAGCGCCGCGAGGCCAAGGACGAACACGCCGAGCGTCAGGGCGAGCCGGCGGGAGGGGGCGCGGGAGGGGCCGGACGACATCGCTTTGCTCCTGTTTCCTGTGCTCTGGACGCGCCCACGCCGGCGCATCTGTTGGCCAACGCGCTGAAGCGGCGCGGATTGCCGTTCCTGCGGATCGCCGGCGCGGCCCGCCATGCGCGGATCCGGCCGGGGGCGTCCGCATCACGCGCCCATGCTTTAACCGTCCGGGGGCGCCGGGTCACCCACCATGGGGGAGACATGACGTCGCCTCAGGCTGGAAACGTTCCAGAACAAACAGTTCGCGCGGATGCGCTGCCTGTGCCACATGGGCCGGGACGGCGGCCCCATGTTTGGAGGCGCCGGCCTGATGAGAAAGGACGCGGGCATGACGGATGTGAATGCGAATACGATTGCGGCGCTCCGGGCGGAGATCGCTGAAAAACCCGACGGCGTGCTGGAAGCACTGGCCGAGCGTCACCAGACGACGATGAAAACCGTGTTCTCGGCGTTGCCGGAAGGCCAGGCCACGCCGGTTCCGGCCAGCCGTTTCGAGGACCTGTGGGCCGACCTGGCGACCTGGGGCGACGTTACCTTCATCGTCCATACCCGTGACGGCGTGTTCGAAACGAAGGCGCCGGTTCCGCCAGGCTCCCATGGCCGGGGGTATTTCAACATCCACGGCGACAGCCCGCTGGGCGGCCATATCCGCGCCGACCGCTGTGACTCGATCTGGTTCGTCGACCGGCCGTTCTTTGGTCGCCGCTCCTGCTCGCTGGTGTTCATCAACACGGATGGCGAGGCCATGTTCAAGGTGTTTGTCGGTCGTGACGCCCAGCGCGAACTGAACCCGCAACAGGTCGCCCGTTTTGAGGCATTGCGGGCCAGCCTGGCCTGATCTGGATGGACATTGCGTGATTTCAGGCGGTACTGGCTCGTGTCAGGCCGCCTTTTTTCCGCCACTGTGACCTGAACGCCATCATTCCCCGATTGTCTCCACATCAGAATAATTCTAATGGGAATTATCCGGATGCGGAGCACAGAACCATGATGAAGCAGGAAAATCTGCCGCTGACGTCATTGCGTGGCGTCGCGGCGCTGTGGGTCGTGGCCCATCATCTGGTCCTGCGCTTTGTTGACCTTGGGTTATCCACCCCGGACCGGTTCCTGTTTCCGGGCGGCGTCGCCGTCGACATCTTCTTCATTCTCAGCGGTCTGGTGATGGCGGCGACCTATCGCGACCTGACCCCATCCGCCATTCCCGCCTTCATGATCCGGCGGATTTTCCGCATCTATCCGTTGCATCTGTTCGTGATGGCCGGGCTGATCTGCCTGGCGATTCTGCTGACGCTCGCCGGCCATCCTGGGCCGCCGGGATACGACTGGTCGCGGTTGCCTTGGGCCCTGCTGCTGTTGCAGCCGTTCCGTGACCAGCCGCTGACGTGGAACGTCGCGAGCTGGTCGGTCGGCGTCGAGATGGCCTGCTACCTGGCCTTTCCGCTGTTCCTGCCGCTGGTGCGGGCGTTGCCCCGCGTGGCCATTGCCTTGCTGGTCGTGGCGTTTGGGGTGATCGAGTTCCTGGTGCTGAGCCGCGTTGGCGCGGTTGTGGCTGGCGGCGGCGCGGTGGCGCGGGGTTTCGCCGGCTTTGCCTTCGGCATGGTCATCGCCCTCAGCCTGCGGGGCGCCCGCCTCCCGCAATGGGCCCAGAACCTGCTGGAGCCGGCGGCCGTCCTCGCCATTGTCGCCGCGCTTGCCGCCGGCCGGCCGGAACTGACGCCGATGTTCGGCGCTGTCCTGATCGCACTGCTGTTCACCGGTCGCGGCCCCGTCGCCGCCGTGTTTGAAAAGGCGCCGCTGCACTGGCTCGGCAAGGTGTCCTATTCGGTCTACCTGGTGCATTTGCCGGTGATTGGCGTGTTCGCCTCGGCGCCGAAGGGCGCATGGCTGCTGGGCGCCGTTGGCCCGGTGATCTGGTCCGTGCTGGCCACCGCGCTGGTGCTGGCCGTGTCGCATGTCTGCTGGTTGCTGATCGAGGAGCCGGCGCGCCGCTATGGCGCCCGCCTTGCCCGTGGCCAGCGCCTGGCGGTCGAGGCTCCCACGCCGCGTGGACCGGAAACGGCGGGCGTCGCCTGAGGACAGAAGTCCGGCCGTGTGCAGACCTGGCTGCGGCGGCTCACGGTTGGCGGGATCGCGCCCGCCTTTGGAAAGGACGCGGCGCGTCCTGCGCGCAACCGCGTTGATGCCTGCCGCTGGATCAAACGCGCGCGGCCCGCGCCCGCTCCAGCGCCCGCGCGACGGCGCTGGCCAGACTGCGGGACTGGAAGGGCTTGCCGAGCACGGTCACCAGTGGGTTGCCAGTCAGCTCGGCCTCCAGGTCCCCGGCGCCATAGCCGGTGATGAAGATCACCGGCAGACCAGGGAAGCGCGCCAGGCAGGCCGCGTAAAAATCCTGGCCGGTGGTGTCCGGCAGGCCCACGTCCGACACCAGCAGGTCGATATGGGCGCCTTCCAGCAGCGCCTGCGCCTCAGCGCCCGTGGGGGCGTCCAGCACCGTGCAGCCTGCTTCCTCCAGCATGTCCAGGGTTGTCATCCGCACGAACATCTCGTCCTCGACGAGAAGCACGACGGGCGATGGCGCGGCGCCGTTCATGCGCGGCGACCCGGGCGCGTGGGCGGGCAGGCATGGACCGGCCCATTGGCGATGACCGGCTGCTGGCGTGATATCCCGTCCGTCTTCACGGCGCGCCTCTCCCTGAGCGAACGCCGCCCGGGCGCAAGCTTCGGCAGGACGGCGTTTTCGTTATTCTGAACCACCCGGTTCTAGCGGAAACCGCCGGTCCCGGAAAGGCGCCGGTCGCGCCCGCCAGGGCGCAGGCGCCCGTCCGCTGGCGGGCATGAAAAAACGCGGCGAGATCATCGCCGCGTTTTCAGATGCGTCAGCCAGGAACCACGCCCTGGCAAGAGGGATACCCGGAGGGATGACCTCAGGCGGCCATCGCCTTCTTCAGGTTCTCGTCGATCTTGTCGAGGAAGCCGGTGGTGGAGAGCCACTTCTGGTCGGCGCCGACCAGCAGGGCGAGATCCTTGGTCATGTAGCCGGCCTCGACGGTGTCGACGCAGACCTTCTCAAGGGTCGACGCGAACTTCGCCAGCTCGGCGTTGTTGTCCAGCTTGGCGCGATGGGCGAGGCCGCGCGTCCAGGCGAAGATCGAGGCGATGGAGTTGGTCGAGGTCTCCTTGCCCTTCTGGTGCTCGCGGTAGTGGCGGGTGACGGTGCCGTGGGCGGCTTCCGATTCCACGACCTTGCCATCGGGGGTCATCAGCACCGAGGTCATCAGGCCGAGCGAGCCGAAGCCCTGGGCCACGATGTCGGACTGCACGTCGCCGTCGTAGTTCTTGCAGGCCCAGACGTAGCCGCCGGACCACTTCAGGGCCGAGGCGACCATGTCGTCGATCAGGCGATGCTCATAGGTGAGGCCGAGGGCGTCGAAGCGCTCCTTGAACTCGGCGTCGAACACTTCCTGGAACAGGTCCTTGAAGCGGCCGTCGTAGGCCTTGAGGATGGTGTTCTTGGTCGACAGGTACACCGGGTACTTGCGGGCGAGGCCATAGTTGAACGAGGCGCGGGCGAAGTCGCGGATCGAATCGTCCAGGTTGTACATGGCCATGGCCACGCCCGAACCCGGCGCCTTGAACACTTCCTTCTCGATCACCTGGCCGTCTTCACCGACGAACTTGATGGTCAGCGTGCCCTTGCCGGGGAATTTGAAGTCGGTGGCGCGGTACTGGTCGCCGAAGGCGTGACGGCCGACGACGATCGGCTGGGTCCAGCCCGGCACCAGGCGCGGCACGTTCTTGCAGATGATTGGCTCGCGGAAGATCACGCCGCCCAGGATGTTGCGGATGGTGCCGTTCGGCGACTTCCACATCTCCTTCAGGCCGAATTCCTCGACGCGCGCCTCGTCGGGGGTGATGGTGGCGCACTTCACGCCCACGCCGTGCTTCTTGATCGCCTCGGCGGCGTCAATGGTCACCTGGTCGTTGGTGGCGTCGCGGTGCTCAACCCCGAGGTCGAAATACAGCAGATCGATGTCGAGGTAGGGGTGGATCAGCTTGTCCTTGATCTGCTGCCAGATGATCCGGGTCATCTCGTCGCCGTCAAGCTCGACGACGGGGTTGGCTACCTTGATCTTTGCCATCGACTCTGTCCTCGCGGATTGTTCGGTCGTCACATACTGCGCAACCGGCTTCGGGCCGGCGCGCCTCCCGCCGGGCTTTCTGGGCGATTTCCCGCCTGGCTGCAATGTCTGATCGCTTCAAAAGCACGCAAATCAAAAAAACCCGTGCATTTGCAACAGCGGAAATATGGCCAGCCGCATGGCTCCGGCCGCGCCGGCGCGACGGATGCGCGCGGGGCATCGCCAGATGGGGGCAGCCGGCGTGGTTGCAATTGTGGCGCCTGATGAACCAACATCGCCCCAGCGCGTTGAACATGGCAATGGAAGGACGCCGGATGGCATCAACAGTGGTCCTGGCCGATATCGGCGGCACCAACGCCCGGTTTGCGTTGGCCGGCGGCGGCGGCGCGGGGGAAGTGGCGCGCTTCGCGGTCGCTGACTACGCAAGTTTTGACGACGCCATGGATCGCTTTCTCCAGATGCGACGGGCCGTGGCCGGCCGCCCCATCGCCGCCGCCATCGCCATCGCCGGCCCGGTGTCGCGCGGCGCCGGCAGCCTCACCAACAGCCACTGGCGCTTCAGCGAGGCCGATATCTCGGAGCGTTTCGGCATCCCCAATGTGCGCCTGCTCAATGATTTCGAAGCGCTGGCCTGGGGGCTGCCGCTGTTGCGCCCCGAACATCTCACCCGCATCGTCGGCCGGCATCCGGCCGCCGGCTATGGCGCGGTCCGGCCGCCTGGCGGGCCCACCCCCGGCAGCAACGGGCGGCTGGTGGCGGTGGGGCCTGGCACGGGGCTTGGCGTCGCCTGCCTCGATCCGGACGGCGGCGGCGGCATGGTCATCGCCTCCGAGGGGGGACACGTCAACGCCCCCTCGTGGAGCGCCCGCATCGACGCCATCATCGACTGGTTGCGTTCGGACCTTGGCCATGTCTCCGTGGAGCGGATGGTGTCGGGGCAGGGGCTGGAGAATACCTACAGGGCGGTGGCGGCGCTGGAGGGCAAGCCGGCCCGCCTGCAGGATGCGGCCGCCATCACCGGCGCGGCGCTGGACCGGAGCGACCCCGTCGCCGTCGAGACGGTCGATATCTTCTGCGCCATGCTGGGGGAGATCGCCGGCAATTATGCGCTGACCTTTGGCGCTTCCGGCGGCGTCTACATCGCCGGCGGCATCGCGCCGCGCATCATCGATCTGCTGCAGGCTTCCGAATTCCGCGAGCGCTTCGTCGCCAAGGGCCGGTTCCGCACGTGGCTGGAGCCGGTGCCCACCTGGCTGGTGCTGCATCCCAACCCGACGTTTCTTGGCCTTGAGGCGGTGGCGAGCCGCGCGGTGGTGGAGAATCTCTGAGCTTTCGCCGTGGCGGCGCCGGCCCTGCATGTCCGGGTCGCGCAGAACGCGGGTTGCGCCCCGGGCGCGGTCTGTTGCACATGGCGGGACGCTTCATGACGACATGGTCACGGCCCGCACGAAAGGCGGCGGCCGCCGTCTGTGTGGGCGCCTCAGGACAGGCGGGAAGGGCGTAACGCAACCGGCTCGGGGGCGGACGGGCTCCAGTTCCGCTGCTGGCTCTGAAAGACGCCGGTTTACCCCGGCGAGGTTGCAGGCAAAGTTGGAAGGCCGATGGCTGGCACAGATCACACCCGCCCCCTGATCGAGGGCGGCCCCGTCATCATTCTGGTGCGGCCCCAGCTGGGGCAGAACATCGGCATGGCCGCCCGCGCCATGGCCAATTTCGGCCTTGGCCGGATGCGGCTGGTCGCCCCGCGCGACGGCTGGCCGCAGGAAGACGCTTTCGCCGCCGCCTCCGGCGCCGTGCACGTGCTGGAGAATGCGCAGCTGTTTCCCGATCTGGCGTCCGCTGTCGCTGACTGCAACCACGTCTATGCCTGCACGGCCCGCGAGCGGGGACAGGCCAAGGATGTGATTGGCGCCGACGTGGCCGCCGCGCGCACAACGGCCGCCATGGCCGCGCAGGAAACGGTCGCCATTGTTTTTGGCCCGGAGCGTAGTGGCCTGGAAAACGACGAGGTCGGGCTCGCCGACACCATCATTACCTTCCCGGTCAATCCTGGCTTTGCCTCGCTCAACCTCGCCCAGTCGGTGTTGCTGGTCGGCTACGAATGGTTCCGCACGGCGCACATGGCTGCGCCGGCGCCCGCCCTGCCGAAATCGCCGCCGGCGCGGCGGGAATCCGTGCTGTCGTTTTTCGAGTTCCTGAAGCAGGAGCTTGATCATGTCGGCTTCTTCGCGCCGCCCGAAAAACGGCCGGTCATGACCCGCAACATGTTGAACATCTTCCACCGCCTCACCATGACCGAGCAGGACGTGCGCACCCTGCGCGGCGCCATCGCGGCGCTGGTCAATGGCCGGCGCGGCGTGCGCCCGCCAAAGGCGTTGCGCGGCGGCGCCGCCGATAGCGAAACGAATGGGGCGCCCCCGGCCTGAGCGGCTGGCGGCCCGGTCAGCGCCTGTGGCCCATGCGGGCCTGAAACGGACGCCGGCAACCTTGAGGAAAGCCGCAGCCGCTTCCCGTGAAGCAGATGCGCCCGTGCAACGGGCCGGACATTTTCTGCGCGCCAGGTTCGCAGGAGACGCCCGGGACTCCAGTTCGCACGGGAAAATGTTACAAATCAGGGAATTGGAGCATGGCTCCAGTTCTGTTCGATCGACAATTGTCCGCACGGAAAACAGATGGATGCCGCCGCGATGACCGCAACACTGGCCGTTTTGCTCCGCAACGCCGCCGCGCCGGCGCAACTGGCTGTCCGCCGCGTCGCGCCGTTTTTCCTTTGCGCGATGGGGCTTTCCCGCCGGGCGCTGCTGGCCGCTGGCCTCGCGGCGGTGGTTGTCGCGGCCCCGCTGGCCAGCGCGCCCGTTCACGCCATGGGCGCGCCAGGCCAGCCGAAAACCGGCCCTGGCGGCTCGGATTACGCCATCGCCGCCACGGATATCGAAAAAAAGGTTTTTGGCGAAGGCAATGGCCGCGCCCTGGCTTTCTTCCCCAGGGGCGCAGCGACCAAGCCGCGCCCGGTAGTGGTGTTTCTCCATGCGCCTGGCGCCATCTCCCCATCCTGGTACGGCGCCTGGCTGGAGCATCTGACGCGGCGCGGCAACGTGGTGATCTATCCGCTGTATGAGGAAACCATCGGCGCCGTTCCCTATGACGAGATGACCGGCGAGGCCCTGAAGGGCGTGCGCGCCGCGCTGGCCGGCATCGCCGCCATGCCGGACGTCAAGGCGGATGTCAGCAGCCTCAGCTTCCTTGGTCATTCTGGCGGCGCGGTCATCGCCGCCAACCTCGCCGCCCTGTCGGGCCGGGATGAGTTGCCGCCCGCCCGCCTGCTGTTTGGCGCCATGCCGGCGCGCGGCGGGGCCGAGAAAATTTACGCGCCGCCGCTGGCCAATCTTGCGTCAATGCCGGCAAAAACGGTCGCCATCATGCTGGTCGGCGACCGCGATTCCGTGGCTGGCGATCGCGGCGCCCGCCAGATTCTGACCGCCGCCGGCCATTTGGGCCAGGATCACCGGCTGATCGCCAAAGCCGGCTCTGACAATCACGGCCTGCCGGCGGTGTTTTACAGTCACCATGCGGCTGTCGCGCCCAATGAGGACTGGGACCTGGCCAAAATTCCGGGCGCCGCGCCAGCAGCGGCGGCGCCCGCCGCTGCTGGCGGCAAGCCGGCCGCCGGCAAGGCGGCGGAAGGCGCGCCGAAGCTGACGCCCCAGGAGGCGCGTCAGCAGCGCGAGGAGCAGCGCAAGCGCCACGCCGCCCTGTGGCGCGTCGGCTATGAGGAGCGCCGGGGCCTCGCCGGTTTCGAGGGGCGCACGGTGGGCGCGGGCAATTACGCCATCTGGAAGATATTTGACCTGGCGATGGACACGGTGACGGCGGGCGGCGACGCCATGACCCTGAAGCGCGATCCACGGCTGTATGATATGGGGTTGTGGAGCGACGGCTGGCCGCTGCGGCGCCTGAGCGTCGAGACGCCGAAGCCGGTGGTTCGCAAGGACGGCCAGGAGGTTTCCCAGGGCGCCCGTTGATGGGGCCTGGTGAGGCAAAGTTAACCCAGACGGTCTTAAAGTTGGGGGCGCGCGCCATTGCGCTGGCGCCAGGGTCACAGGAGACGGGCATGTCCGGGCCGGTTGTGCTGGTGTTCGACTCAGGATTGGGCGGGCTTACGGTCTATCGCGAGATCGTCCGGGCCGCGCCCGCCGCTCATTTTGTCTATGTGGCGGACGACGCGGTGTTTCCTTACGGCGCGCTGACGCCGGAAGCGCTGGTCGCCCGCGTCAATGACGTCCTGGATGCGCAGATCGCCCGCTGGCGGCCGGACATCGTCGTCATCGCCTGCCACACCGCCTCCACCCTGGTGCTGCCGCACCTGCGCGCCCGCCATGCGATGCCCTTCGTCGGCACGGTGCCGGCCATCAAGCCCGCCGCGACGGCGTCGCGTAGCCGCATGATCTCGGTGCTGGCGACGCCAGGCACGGTGGCGCGCGACTATACCCGCGATCTGGTGCGCGCCTGGGCTGGCGATTGCGCCGTGGCGCTGGTCGGCTCACGCCGTCTGGCCTCCCTGGCCGAACAGGCGATGGCGGGGGAGGCGATCGCCGACGACGATATCCGGGCCGAACTGGCGCCGTGTTTCAACGTCAGCGCCGATGGCGCGCGGCGCACCGACGCCGTGGTGCTGGCCTGCACGCATTATCCCCTGTTGCTGGAGCGTTTCCAGGCGCTGGCCCCCTGGCCGGTCGACTGGGTCGACCCGGCGCCGGCGATCGCCCGTCGCACGGTCGATCTGCTGGGCAAGTCCGGGTTTGACGTTGCGGCGCCGCAGGGCGCCGAACCGGCGCAGATGGTGCTGACGGGCGGCGTCAGGCTCAATCCGGCCTTGCGGGCGGCGCTCGGGGAGTTCGGCCTGCGGCAAATTCACATCGCGCCGGTCGCCAGCGCGGGCGTGCGTCTGACGCCGGCGCGGACCGGCTGACCACAGGCGGCGCCGGCGCGGCCATGGCTGTGGTTTGACAGGGCCGCCATCACCCTGTATCTGGGGCGACGTCGCGCGGGTCCATCTGGGCCCGCGTGGCTTTTTAACCGGTCGCCGGGTGGGCGTGAAGTTTCGTCCCGGCGTCCTGGCGCTCCCGTGGTCCCTGCGGTTCTTCCCGCACCGGATCTGTCGGCCCCAACGGGCAGAGGAGGGCGCGTCCCTGGTTTTTGTCTTGCGCGGCTCCTGATTGCGAAGGGGCCGGCGCGAAGGGATTGCGACATGTCGAAGAGGCTTGCTTCCAAGCATAAAATTGACCGCCGTATGGGTCAGAACATCTGGGGACGTCCGAAGTCTCCGGTGAACCGCCGCGAATACGGCCCCGGCCAGCACGGCCAGCGTCGCAAGGGCAAGATTTCTGACTTCGGCACCCAGCTGCGCGCCAAGCAGAAGCTGAAGGGCTATTACGGCAACATCACCGAGAAGCAGTTCGTCAAGATCTACAAGGAAGCCATCCGCCTGAAGGGTGACTCCGCTGAAAACCTGATCGGCCTGCTCGAGCGTCGTCTGGACGCGGTGGTGTACCGCGCCAAGTTCGTCCCGACCGTGTTCGCGGCCCGTCAGTTCGTGAACCACGGCCACGTCAAGGTGAACGGCCGCCGCGTCAACATTCCGTCCTACCGCGTGCGTCCTGGCGACGTCATCGAGGTCAAGGAAGCGTCGAAGCAGCTGGAGATCGTCGTCGTGGCGTCGCAGCTCGCCGAGCGTGACGTGCCGGACTACATCGACGTCGACCATGGCAAGATGACCGCCACCTACACCCGCGTTCCGACCCTCTCCGACGTGCCGTACCCGGTGCAGATGGAGCCGAACCTGGTGGTCGAGTTCTACTCGCGCTGATCCGCTTCCGCTCCGGTTCGCCGGGGCTGGCAGCCAGAATACGAAAGCCGCCCCCTGGGGCGGCTTTTTTGCTGACGCCAGGACCTCATGTCTGGTCAAAAAGAGCGAGCAATATTGCGTATGAACCTGAGGCCTTCCGCATATCCCCTCGCATATGCGTCGTCAGCGGCGGCGCCCACGGCGGAGGCCTCAGGCGATTCAGCGTCTCTTTCAATGCGGCCTCTTTTTGCGGGGGGCGCAGCGGACGCGGGCAGGGAGGGTTCCGCGGGGAAAGATTCCTTGGCATCAAACCGGTGGAGCTTCCTTTGATCAAGGCTCCTGATTTTGGCTCTGGCTGTTTGCGGAAGGGCGTCGAGAGGAAACGTTTCGCCGGATGATATGCCTTTGAAATCTTCCGGCTTGAGCGCCTGTTCTGCATTCGGCTCGCGCCATATGATTTTCGTATCGGGCATTCGGAGAGTCAGATACCGGCGGACGAAGTCGAGCGTGGATGGACGTCCGTAGAGGCGAAGCTCGATTTCGGTGAGACGGCGGCCATCCGTCTTCTTAACGATGTTGGGGAAGTTGTTAAGGTCAATGATCCCGTAATTGATGGATGGAGCCTGCCACGTTAAGGCCGCGGGTGGGTGCGGTGCTATGGATTGCAGGATCAGCCGCATCTCCTTACTATCGCTGTCCACTAGGAAGATGGTGTCGCGCATGTTGCTCAGGCTAAACCAGCTGCGCCAGTTGTCCCCTTCCATGGTTACCTCCTTGCTTGCCCTGGTAAGTCTGGCAGAGGTATCCTCCTGTTCAATGCGGGCCGTGAGGCGGCTGACCTGCGAGATGTCTCGCCAGAGAGACGGGAAGCAGCAAATGGATGCGCCTGCCGGCAAATAAAACGCCAGATTTTAGAACCGGCGCGGCGATGTGGAGCAGTCTGACGGGGCGCGCTCTACATCAGCCCCGTGTCTCTCAGCCCATCCATGACTTCATCCTTGCACCTCACCCTGGAAGAGCCCGGGGCGGCGTGACGCGGCAGGGACCCGACCGGGTCGGCGGCCATTGCGGGGGCTCCCGATGTGGACGCCCTGGGATGGAGGACGTGGAAGGGTTGCACCAGGTGTTCGCCAGTCCTGTCCATCCCGGCGGGACCGCCTCGCCGGATCATGCCTGCGCTGGCGGTTGTCTGGCGCTCGGCCAGTTGCCCCAGGCGATCCGTGATATCCGGCTTCAGACTGCTGAAGGGGACAGTCTCATTTTCACGGAGATAGTCTGCCTTTCGCAGATCCAGCTTCGCGATGGCGCGGTCGGCTTTCCGGTAGGCGATGACATGCGCCCCGTTCGTCATCTCCACCATATCGAAAGCATACGTGACGCTATCCCCTCTGGGGGAGAGCAACTCCACGGCGGGCTTTTTGCTGGGGTCGGGAACAGGCGTCATGTGGCGCAAAGGCCCGTCGTTATAGATTCCGAGCATTGCCTGGAGGTTCGGAAACGAGCTCCTGTCGACGTGCACCGTCAGCACAGGCCAGCCGCCGGAATCATGCCAGAAGGCAATGAAGGATTGGCCGGGGCCTATGAAACAACCGGTGGTGGGGTCGATCTCGGGCATTGCATTCAGGTCCTGTCAAAGAGGAGCTGAATTCTGGCGCCTGCCGGCGTGTTCCAGGGGTTTCGGTGAATACGAATGACCTCTGGCGTTTTTCGTTCGGGCGCCGGCTCAATGTACTATGAGAATAACCTCAGCCCATTCACTGCGAAGCGTTTGACGCAGAATGGCGCGGCGGGCGTCTGACGCGATTGCGGGAGCGTGCGGCCGCAACGCGCGAAATCGCGGTCATGCGCCGCCAGACGGTCATGGGGCCGTCAAATCCCCTCGCCAGCCGCGCCATCGCCGGTTTCCGCCGGGGCGCTGTCGGCGTAGCGGCGGGCCATCACCGCGCAGACCATCAGCTGGATCTGGTGGAACAGCATGAGCGGCAGCACGATAATGCCGACGCTGGCGGCCGGAAACAGGACGCTGGCCATGGGCAGGCCGGAGGCGAGGGTTTTCTTTGAGCCACAGAAGACGATGGCGATCTCGTCCGCCCGGGAGAAGCCCAGCCAGCGCGCCAGCCAGATGGAAAAGGCCAGCACGACGGCGAGCAGGACGCAGCAAATCACCGTCAGCATGATGAAGTCGCGCGGGCCAAGCAGCGACCACAGACCATGCGACACCGCTTCGCTGAACGCCAGATACACTACCATCAGGATCGAACCCCGGTCGACCGTCAGGGTCAGCGGCCTGTGCCTGGCGATAAAGCCGCCGACCCATGGGCGCAGCAGCTGTCCGGCGACGAACGGCAGCAGGATCTGGCAGACGATGCCGACAATCGCGCCCCACGAGACGCCGCCGTTCAGGTTCATGAACATCGCCACCAGCAGCGGCGTCAGGAACACGCCAAGAATATTGGAGGCGGAGGCGCTGCACACCGCAGCCGCCACATTGCCGCCGGCGATGGAGGTGAAGGCGATCGACGACTGCACCGTGGAGGGCAGCAGGCACAGATACAGCAGCCCCAGCGCCAGCATCGGATTGACCAGCGCGCCGAGCGACCAGTTCATGGCGAGGCCCAGCACGGGGAACAACACGTAGGTCAGCGCCAGCACGGTGAGGTGCAGCCGCCAGTGGGTCAGGCCCTCCATCACCGCTTCGCGCGACAGCTTGGCGCCGTGCAGGAAGAACAGCAGGCCGATCGCGACATTGGTCAGCAGGGTGAACCAGTGAACCGCTGCGCCTGTAACGGGCAGAAGCGATGCGAGAACCACCGTCCCGACAAGCAAAAGGGTGAAGGCGTCAGGGCGAAGCAGGGAAAGAATACGCAAGGGTTGCCCGTTCTGGTCGCATGGCAAACTGTAGGTCGTGCTCCTTGTATAGACCGTAGGCCGCGTTTTGGTAGCGCCGGGGTTGAGAATGTCTGGCGTGTGCGACGGGCGCCGTTGTGGTCGCGCCGCCCGGAACGCCGGCTGTGCGTCCCGGGCGCGCCATCATCAGCCCTGGCCGCCGAGGCAGCGGCTCATACAGGCGTTGTATTCAGCCTCGACGCACTTCCTGTAGTTGCTGCCGGTTCGCCCGTAACATTTCTCCTCGGCCTGGACCTTGCACATGACGGTGCTGCAGTGGTTTTCGGCCGTTGCGGCCTGGGCTGGCGCCGCCGTTGAACCCAGGACGCCGGCGATGAATAAGAGCGACGCCATGACAGGCTTAAATGGAATATTCATTTCGTTTCCTTGTATATTATTGATTTAATTAAGTAATAATTCCCGTTAGCCGCACATGGTGATGCGGATCTTTCAATATGCCTCGCTGTCGTTTCGGGAGTATGTATCTTCTTGTACGCGTGGGACGGCGTCATGCCCCATTCGGTAACGCGCGGCATGACGGCGCCGGCAGTCATGCCGCCACGCTATATTTCCCGCCGCGCTGCATGCTGCCTGATCGTCGGCTGCCCTATTTCAGATCGCGCAGGAAGGTGGCGAAACGCAGCGTGCCGTCCGGCCAGGGGCCATGGCCGCTGGAGGTGTTGATGTGGCCGGCCTCGCCGGCGTCGAGAAAGCGGGCGCCCCACGCTTCCGCCAGCGCCTTCGCCTCCTCCTGCGGGCAATAGGGATCGTCGCTGGCGCTGACCACCACGGTGGGAAACGGCAGCGGCTGGCGCGGAAACGGCGTGAACGCCGGATCGACGCCCGGAATGGCGCGCACCGCCCGTTCCGATGGCGGCGCCACCAGCCATGCGCCGGCGATGTGCCCCGGCGCGGCCGTGGCGGAGGCCAGTTGCTGCGCCGCGTTGGCGACCACGATGCAACCAATCGAGTGAGCCACCAGCACCTGGGGGCGCGACTTGCCTGTGGCGGCGGTGAGCAGGCGTTCGGTCCATGCCTTCAGGTGCGGCTTGTGCCAGTCATCCTGCTCGACCCGTTGCGCCGTGGACAGCTTCGCCTCCCACCGGCTCTGCCAGTGGTCCTCATCGGAGCCGGCCCAGCCGGGAATGATGAGAATGTCGCAATCGGCGGCTTTCATGGGCGGCTCCATACCAGGGCGCTTTCCGGCAAGGTGGCGGCCACGTTGCGTGAAGAAAGCGCGCTCAATCAGACAGGCAGAGCAAAACTCCGGTTCAGCAACAGCGGATTCTGCTCCGGGGAGGGACTGTCTGTTGTGGCAAGCGGCGCGGCCAAAAGCAAACGCCCGCCGAAAATGGCGGGCGTGCGTCAGGCCGGCATGCTCTGTGGGCTCACGCCTCGCCGAAGACCCGGCGGAAGATGGTGTCCACGTGCTTCAGGTGATAGCCGAGGTCGAACTTCTCCTCGATCTCCGCGTCGGTGAGGTATTTCTTCACCTCCGGGTCATTCTTCAGCAGCGTCAGGAAGTCGCCTTCGCCGCGCCATACCGGCATGGCGTTGCGCTGCACCAGGCGGTAGCTGTCCTCACGGCTGGCGCCCTTCTGGGTCAGGGCCAGCAGCACGCGCTGCGAATGCACCAGACCGCCGAGGCGGTCGAGGTTCTTCTGCATGTTCTCCGGGTAGACCAGCAGCTTGTCGATGACGCCGGTGAGGCGCGCCAGGGCGAAGTCCAGGGTGATGGTGGCGTCCGGGCCGATGATGCGCTCCACCGAGGAGTGCGAGATGTCGCGCTCGTGCCACAGGGCCACGTTCTCCATCGCCGGCAGGGCGAAGGCGCGCACCATGCGGGCAAGGCCGGTGAGGTTCTCGGTGAGCACCGGATTGCGCTTGTGCGGCATCGCCGACGAGCCCTTCTGGCCCTCGGAGAAGAATTCCTCGGCTTCCAGCACCTCGGAGCGCTGCAGGTGACGCACCTCGATGGCCAGGCGCTCGATCGACGAGGCGATGACGCCGAGGGTGGCGAAGAACATGGCGTGGCGGTCGCGGGGGATCACCTGGGTCGACACCGGCTCGACGCTCAGGTTCATCTGCTCCGCGACGTATTCCTCAACCTGCGGCTCGATGTTGGCGAAGGTGCCGACGGCGCCCGAGATGGCGCAGGTGGCGATCTCCTTGCGCGCCGCGACGAGGCGCTCGCGGTTGCGCGAGAACTCGGCGTAGGCCTGGGCCATCTTCAGGCCAAAGGTCACCGGCTCGGCGTGAATGCCGTGCGAGCGGCCGATGGTGGGCGTCATCTTGAACTCGAACGCCCGGCGCCGGATCGCGGCGAGCAGGGCGTCGATGTCGGCCAGCAGGATGTCGGCGGCGCGGGCCAGCTGCACGTTCAGGCAGGTGTCCAGCACGTCCGACGAGGTCATGCCCTGATGCACGAAGCGCGCTTCCGGACCGACGATCTCCGCCAGATGCGTCAGGAAGGCGATGACGTCATGTTTCGTCTCACGCTCGATCTCGTCGATGCGGTCGATGTCGAACACGGCCTTCGCGCCTTCCGCCCATACCTTGTCGGCGGCCTCCTGCGGCACCACGCCCAGCTTCGCCAGCGCCGTGGTCGCGTGCGCCTCGATCTCGAACCAGATGCGGAAGCGGGTCTCCGGCGTCCAGATGGACACCATTTCAGGGCGACTGTAGCGCGGGATCATGGGCGTGGCTCTTGCAATGTGACGTTGCGGACTGGCGCCGGCTGGAAGCCCGGGACCTGGAGCCCCGCAGCCGCCGCGAATGGAAAACTCAGACGATGTCGCCGCGGGCGATTTCGGCCGAGCGGCGGATGGCGGCGATATTGGCGGCGTAATGGGCCGGGCCGTCCCTGAAGGCGGCGGAGCCGGCCACCAGGGCGTTGGCGCCGGCGGCCGCGAGGGGCGCTGCGGTTTCCGGATTGACGCCGCCGTCAACCTCGATGTGGATCGGCCGGTCGCCGATCAGCGCCTTCGTCTGCGCCACTTTGGTCACCGCCTGGGGAATGAACGCCTGGCCGCCGAAGCCCGGGTTCACCGACATGATCATCACCATGTCGATCAGGTCGAGCACGTTCTCGATGCTGGAAACCGGCGTCGCCGGGTTTAGCACCACGCCGGCCTGCTTGCCCAGCGCGTTGATGGCCTGCAGCGAGCGGTGCAGGTGGGGGCCAGCCTCCACATGCACGCTGATGCGGTCGGCGCCGGCTTTGGCGAAGGCTTCCAGATAAGGATCGACCGGGGCGATCATCAAATGCACGTCGAACAGCTTGCTGCTGTACGGCCGCAGCGCCTTCATCACGTCCGGGCCAAAAGAGATGTTCGGCACGAAATGGCCGTCCATGACGTCGACGTGGATCCAGTCGGCGCCGGCCTCGTCAATGGCGCGGACTTCCTCACCGAACCGGGCGAAATCAGCGGAGAGGATGGACGGGGCGATGATGACCGGAGCTCGCATGGGGCGCGCGCCTTCCTGAGATTAAAAAATATGAAGCTGCCGCCGGGCTCTACCACTCCAGGGCCGCGCGGACAACGTTTGAAGACGGTTAGCCTCCGCCCGTGGCCGGCCCAGCCTGCAACCGGCGCGCCAGCGGCGACAGCAGTTGCGGCGTGATGAAAATGGGAATCTGCGCCAGCGAGAAGAACAGATAGGCTTTCTGGGGAACCGCCGCCCCCATGGCGGCGATCAGCAGGCCCATGTTGCGCTGGCCGGAGCCATAGGCCACCAGAAACCGGTCGGTGGGCGTGAAATTGCGTAGGGCGGCCAGGGTCAGGCCAAAGCCAACGGCGGTGATGACGCAGGCCAACGCCAGATAGCCGGCCACGGTCCATGGCTGGGCCAGGGCCATATGGGTGACGCCGTCCATGGCGGCGGCGGCGAAAATGGCGAACAGGATGACGATGGCCCCGTCGAGCTGCTGGCGCGCGCCGGCGACGCGTTCGGAGCCGCAGATGAGCCGCAGCGCCACGCCGGCGACCATGCCCCCGCCGATCAGCAGGGCGAGGCGCAACGCCAGGGCGCGGGCGTCCATCGGAATGTGCGCGCCGGCCAGCGCTTCCGTGGCGAAGGGCGCGAACACCGGCGCCAGCGCCGTGGTCAGCACCACGGCGGCAATGATCAGTGACGGCTCGAAGCGGAACAGCATGGCGATGGCCGGAGCCGAGATCACCGGCGGCGCCGCCGCCATGATGGCGAGGCCGAGGATGAGGCCCGGATCGACGGGCGCGGCCCGCATGGCGAGGATCATCGCGAACGTCACCACAAGGGGAACGACAACCAGCCACACGCACGCGCCGGCCAGTTGCGCCGGACGGCGCGCCATGGCGGCGATCGGCCGGAAATCGGTGCGCGCGAACATGATGGCGAGAAAGACGAACTGCACGGGCGCCAGCAGTGGGCGAAACAGTTGCGCCAGTTGCGGAAACGCAAGGCCGAAAATCACCGCGACAACGAAGCCCTGGGCGCCAAAGCGGCCGATCAGGGCAAGGAGGCTGTTGATGGCCAGCAACAGTTTCATGAAGGGTGAGGCTCCCGTCCGCGCGGGTTTGCCGCCGGCGCAGATATGAACGCGCGGCGCGGCGTCCGTCAGCCGGCCGGCGCGGCGCCCGGTGTTTCCCGCTGCATGCGGTCTAGAATCTTCGGGGCTTCGCCGCCAGCCGCATTATGCATGGCGGCATTCTCTCGCTGGCAGGGTATGCTTCCCCGATGGAGCAGCCAGGCAGATTGACCGGGCGCGCGTTTTGCGGCGGAGCAGACATCGCGCTCCGCCGGGGAAACCCCGATGTATATGCGTGAAACAGGATTCTGTTTCTGGTTGAATGAATTTTGCCTGAACACGGGAACGGCCGATGACGATCGACACAGGGGGGCTGGCGACAGGTAGAGCGGTGGGGGCCGGGGGTGAGCAGGGCGAGGCCGACGTGCTGGTGCTCGGCGCCGGCATTATTGGCGTCTGCGTCGCCGCCAGCCTCGCCATGCGCGGCAAGTCCGTCGTCATTATCGACCGGCGCGCGCCCGGCGAGGAAACCTCCTACGGCAACGCTGGCCTGATCCAGCGTGAGGGCGTCTACCCCTATGGCTTCCCGCATGATTTTGGCGCGCTGCTGCGCTACGGCATGAACCGGACCATCGACGCCCATTATCACCTGTCAGCCCTGCTGACGATCGCGCCTTTCCTTTACCGCTACTGGCGGCATTCACAGGTGAAGTCCCACGACGCCATCGCCCGTCAGTATGTCACGCTGATCGCCCATTGCGTCGAGGAGCACCTCGCCATGGCGGACGCCGCCGGCTCCCGCGACCTGCTGCGCGGCAACGGCTGGATCAAGGCTTTCCGCAGCAAGCGGGCGCGTGATCAGGAGTTCGCCGAGGCCGAACGCTGGCGCGGTGAATTCGGCGTCAACTACCGCACGCTGACGCCGGAGGCCCTGGCCGTGGCCGAACCGTTTCTGGTTCCGGGCCTCGCCGGCGCCCTGCACTGGACTGACCCCTGGACCGTGACCGACCCCCACGCCCTGGTGCTCGCTTACATGCGCCTGGCCGAGCGGCATGGCGCCCGTTTCGTTCAGGCCAACGCCGGCTCGCTCGCCCCCCACGGCGCCGGCTGGCGGGTGCAGGCCCCGGGCGGTCCGGTCACCGCCCGCGACGCGGTGGTGGCGCTGGGACCCTGGGCGGAGGTGCTGACCCGCGCCCTCGGCTACAATCTGCCGCTGGCCGTGAAGCGCGGTTATCACATGCACTATCGCCCGGCGGGGGAGGCCCGGCTCAACCATCCGGTGCTCGATGTGGAGCGGGGTTATTTCCTCGCGCCCATGCGTCAGGGGATACGTCTGACCACCGGCGCGGAGTTCGCCTTGCGCGACGCGCCGCGCACGCCGGTGCAGCTTGGAAGGGCCGAGCCGATCGCCCGCGATTTCTTCCCGCTGGGCGAGCGGCTGGAGCCGCAACCATGGATGGGCGCCCGTCCGTGCACGCCGGACATGCTGCCGATCATCGGCCCGGCGCCGCGCCACCATCACCTCTGGTTCGCTTTCGGCCACGCCCACCATGGCCTGACCCTCGGCCCGGTGACCGGTCGCCTCGTCGCCGACATGGTCACCGGCGAGCCCCCGTTCGTCGATCCGGCCCCGTTCCGGGCGACGCGGTTCAGTTAAGGCGTCGTCCGGCGAAAGGCGCGGCGTCCGCTTATCCGCCGAAACGGTCGCGCCACGCTGGCAGGGCGCCCGGGAAGGGCAGGGCGGTCGCCGCGTGGACGCCGCGCGCCACCGCCCGCGCCATCACGTCGGCGGCGTATATGCACAGCTCCGTCAGCTCCATCACCGGATCGCCGAGGGTGCGCTTGCCGGTGGATGCGCCGAACACGATGTCGCCGTCGAGCGGCGTATGCGCCGGGCGGATGGCGCGGGCGAAGCCGTCATGCGCCGACAGGGCCATGCGCCTTGCCTGCGCCTTGGACAGCACGGCGTCGGTGGCGATGACGGCGATGGTGGTGTTGGCGGCCACGCCCTTCAGCGGCGTTTTCAGATTTGCGGCCGACACCTGCGCCGGCCAGCCGAGGCCGCCATACTCGCCGTCACGCTCGAACGGCGCCGCCCAGAAATGCGGGCCGTCGTTGACCAGCACCGAGCCGATGGCGTTGACGACGACGATCGCCCCCACCGTATGGCCGCTCGCGGTAACCGCGCTGGCCGAGCCGAGGCCGCCCTTCAAATTGGCGGTGGTGGCGCCGAGGCCGCCGCCATGGCTGCCCAAGGCGAAATCCACGCCGGCTGTCGCCACCGCCTGGCGGCCAAGGTCGCGATATGGCGGCGCGTCGCCCCAGTTCTTGTCGCCGCCGTTCATCATGTCGAAGCAGATGGCCTGGGGCACGATGGGAATGCGGGCGTCGCCCACGGCGAAACCGCGCCCGCGCGCCGCCAGCTCGATCATTGCCCCATCCGCCGCCGCGAGGCCGAAAGCCGAGCCGCCGCCCAGCAGGATGGCGTCCACCTGCTGCACCGTCATTTCCGGCGACAGCAGGTCAGTCTCGCGCCCGCCTGGACCGCCGCCGAGCACGGCGACCGAAGCCGTGGCTGGCGTGTCGAAAACCACGGCGGTGACGCCGGTGGCCACGCGCGCGTCGGAAGCATTGCCGACCGTCAGCCCCGCCACGTCGGTGATCAGATTGCGACTCATGACGCCCTTTCCCCGTTGCGCTTCACCACGCCAGAACGTGATCCGTCTTCGCGGACAGCATAATCCAGCCCGCACGCGCGCCATGACAACAGCAACCTGCGGCGGGTCCGCCATATATCCGGCCCTGTGGATGGTCTGACAGCGCGCCATGCTGATTTGACAGGCGGCGTCGTCATTCTCGCATATAAACAGCCAACGGCGCAGCGACCGCACGGGTTTGCCACAGCCAGCGCAGAAGGGGCATTCATGGGCCTGACGGATATATTCAGGGCAATCGCTGGCGGCTTCAGCGGCTTTCTGCAGCCGGGCGTGGCGCTGATGCTGGCGCCGTTGCTGGCCTATCTCGTCGCCGAGGCCCACGACGCGCCGCCGCCGTGGCGCCCCCGCCGCGCCGGCGGCCGCGCGCTGATGCTGTGCGTGGCCTTCGCCTTCGGTTTCGCCGTCGCCCTGGCCGTTCTGGTTGCAGCTTTGGCTGGCGGCTCGCCGTTGCTGCGGCATCTGGGCGTGCTGCGTCAGGTGGGCGCGCTGGCCATCGTGCTCACCGGCCTGTCGCTGCTGGCGTCGTTCTGTCGGCCCGGTCCCGCCTGGGCCAACCTGCCGCGCCCTGGCGGCTTGTGGGGGGGCTGGCTGCTTGGCGTTGCCTGTGGGCTGAACTGGACGCCGGTCATTGGCCCGGCGTTGGCGAAGGTGCTGGTTGGCCAGTCCCGGCAGGGAGGCGCCGCGCCACTGGCCGCCTATGTGCTGGCGCAGGCCCTGCCGTTCCTGCTGGCCGCCGCCGTGCTGTGGGCGCTAACGGCCATCCTGGCGCGCCGCGACGCCCGCGGCGTCGCTGGCGGCGTCATCGCCTCCGCCATTCTGGTGTTTTGCGGCTTGCTGATGCTCACCGGCGCCTGGCGCGCCGGCGTGCTGGCGCTGGCCTCGGGCGCGTCCGCGCTGGGGTAATGCGCCGCCAGCTCCCCGCCATGACCCTCCGCGCCGCCGCCTGCGCGGCGCGTCAGCCGCGCAGAAAGTCGCTGACCGCCCGGGTGAACGCCGCCGCCTGCTCCACATTGGACAGGTGCGCCGCCTCCAGGGTGAGCAGGCGTGCGTCGGCCAGTTGCCCGGCGATGAAGCGCGCCTCCTCCGGCGTCGTGCCGGCGTCCTGCGATCCGGCGATCACCAGCGTGGGCGGCGCCGCGCCCCTGATTGCCTCCCGCAGGTCCATGCCGGCCAACGCCATGGCGCAGGCGGCGTAGCCCTCCGGCGTCGTGCGCAGCACCAGTTCACGCACATGCGCGACCGTCGCCGGATGCGTCGCCGCAAAGCCTGGGGTGAACCAGCGCGCCATGACGCCGTCGATCAGCCCAGCCATGCCAGCGGTTTTCAGGACGGCAAGGCGCTCGTCCCATGCGGTGGTTGGCCCCGTCGCCGCGGCCGTATTGGCGAGAACCACCCGGCGCAGCCGCTGCGGCGCATGCGCCAGCAACCATTGTCCGGCCATGCCGCCCATTGACAGGCCGCACCAGTGCGCCTGTGTCAGTCCCAGCGCGTCCATGATGGCGAGCGCGTCCCGCCCCAGCGCGCCGACGCCGTCCCGCGCCGCATCTGCGGCGGCCTGCGGCGGAACAGGTGAGGCGCCATGGCCGCGCGCGTCATAGCGGATCACACGAAAATGCTTCGCGAGTTCCGCCAACTGCGGCTCCCAGACTGTCATCGCCGCACCCAGCGGATGCGCCATCACCAGCGGCGGCGCATCGTCAGCGCCGTCAATGGCGACGTGAAACGGCTGGCGGGAGGTCTGGAGCATCGGCATCGTGGTCTCCTGGGCGCAAGGGGCGGGGTGGCCCGAAAAATGAGGATTGCGCAAACCGGCCGCTTTCCCAAAACATGCGGAGCCGCGGTCACCGGGCGAGGGCCGCTCCAGCATGCGCTGGCGTGATGCACGGTGTCCAGGAGCAGGAGTTGGCCCCTGCAATTTCCGCGCGGATGCGATCGTGCGCGTGGCTGTGGGCTGCGCAGGGCGCAGGTTATCCCCCGCAGGGGCGCCCCAAAGGCAGGGCAAGAACTGGCGACCTGAACTGTCCGTCTTGAACGGCGCGACGACCCCGACGCGCGGGGCAGTGATTAAAGGTTTGATATCAATTGATTTACTGTGGCCATGCGCTGCGTCCGGCCAGGACGTCGCCGCTGGAGCAGGCGGCTTCCCATGCCGCCGACGCACGGCGTATGCGCAAAATTTATGCTGCAATGCGACGAATTTCCGTTGATATTTGGAATAAGCACAAGCTTTTGTCCGTTGAACTTGTCAATTGTTCTTGGCTGGGCGCGCTTCTGGCCCGACGGGACGGCCGGCCGCGCTGGCCGGCGGTCTGGCGCCAGCGGTGAGGCCATGTCCTGAAGACAGGGGTTCCGGCGTTTATCGGAGTGGGACGCGCGATGTTGGATATGCCCACGATGATCGTGGCGACATGCTGCGTGGCTGTCGTGCAGGGGTTG
>Ga0180216_1000783_pt1 | contig 30741 bp, 28 predicted proteins | sample eDN3rd37CBELigMG_FD_128879 | JGI IMG/M metagenome (GOLD analysis project Ga0180216, IMG submission 128879) | Enriched Miracle-Growth compost microbial communities from Emeryville, California, USA - eDNA 3rd pass 37_C BE-Lig MG (version 2)... ... | reverse complement strand
CCCCTATGGTTGCAAACAACATCTCCAGGGTCCCCTTCATGTCATAGAAATCAACTGGTTGGGGTTTATTGGTCCATTGCTGCGGCAGCCACGTTCCAGTTAAAAGTCCTCCTAGGCAAAGCTTTTCCTTAGGGAGTCTTGTTAAGTCTGTTTCTTCGGTTAAGAAAATTCTACCCATTTCAAAAATCGCAAGATCGTTATTCTGCCTGTTTTGATTATAAGATGCTGTCTCTAATAAATGGGGCAAAAGATGCACACGAAGATGGCTTCTTTCCTCGCTCATAGGCATGGTTAGCGGAATTCCTTTATGTTCACCCTCGCCAGCGAATGGAGCAAAATCGTACATCACCTTTTCATCGGAAAAGGCATAAGTGAAAACTTCAAAAAGTCCTGCAGACGTTAAGGTATTGCGAATGGTCCGTTGCCATTGTTGGTAATCTGTCAATCCCCCTCTGGTTGTTCCGCCTTCTGGTAGACTAATTGGAATCTGATCATACCCATGCAATCTGGCCACTTCTTCGATTAGATCTACCTCTCTTGTGATATCTTGTCGTCTTAGGGGGACGGTTACTTGTAAAGCTTGCTCGGATTCACCTGCCGTAAACTTCAAACGACGCATGATCTCCTGAACTTGCCCAAGTTCTAAAGAAGTTCCCAGGTAGCTATTCACCCGTTCCAAACGTAGAGGAATTGTTGGTTCCTTCCATTCCTTCGTTGTTTCAACAACTACTCCTTTAGCAATTTTCCCGTCTGCTAAGGTTGCCATCAATTGCGCTGCACGGTTTAAAGCATCCATTACAGCATCCGGATTAACTTCTTTCTCAAAGCGAGAACTGGCCTCGGAGCGCAGTCCAAGTTTTTTGGCTGTTTTTCTAATTGAAACTCCGGAGAATTGAGCGGATTCCAATAGAATCGAAACCGTATCGGCGTTTACTTCTGAATTCGCACCACCCATGACCCCTGCAATTCCAATAGGTTTTGACACGTCTGTAATCAAGAGCATATCTGGATCCAATTTTCGCTCGATATCATCCAAGGTTTGAATAGTTTCGTTTGGATGTGCGAGGCGAACGATGATTTTTCCATTTTCCACTCTGTCATAATCAAAAGCATGCAAAGGCTGCCCCTGTTCAAGCATGACATAGTTGGTAATATCAACGATATTATTAATCGGGCGAACTCCAGCTGCCATTAAGCGGCTTTGCATCCAGAATGGAGACGGTCCCAGCTTGATCCCCGTGATCAAACGTGCTGCATATTTTGAACAATGTTCAGGTGCTTCAATTTGTACTTGAACCTTATCTGGGGTGGGTGGCCCCACTTCTTCTAATTGCAAATCCGGAAGCTTTACTTCACGATCCAAAATCGCAGCCACCTCATAGGCCACACCGATCATACTTAAACAATCGGAACGATTTGGGGTTAAGCCTAACTCTAGAACAGCGTCATCGAGTCCAAGATAGGAAATAGCATCTTGACCGACTTCGGCCTCTTCAGGCAAAACCAAAATCCCTTCTTGTTGGTCTTTCGGAAGTAATTTATCGTTCATCCCTAATTCTTTCGCAGAACAAATCATTCCTTGGGATTCTACTCCACGCAGCTTTGCTTTTTTAATTTTAACCCCGCCTGGAAGCTGTGCTCCCACGACAGACACGATTACTTTCTGGCCAGCATCCACGTTTTTAGCGCCGCAAACAATTTGCAGTCTGTCCGCCTGGCCTACATCGACCTGGCAGACATTTAATTTATCGGCATCGGGATGCTTTGCTTTTTCCACCACATACCCAATAACGATTTGGCTTACCCCTTTATTTCGATGCTCTATGCCTTCTACCTCAACCCCGCTCCGCGTGAGCTTTTCGGCAAGTTCCTCTGGTGACACACCCTGCAAATCGACATACTGTTTTAACCAATTATAGGAAACCTTCATCTTTTACCCTCCGCTTTTCATTCAATCAACTAATATTCCTATCGATTAAACTGTTTTAAAAATTTCAGATCATTGGTGTAAAAATGGCGGATGTCTTCAATTCCGTACTTTAACATCGCAATCCGTTCTACACCCATACCAAACGCAAAGCCTGTGTATTTTTCTGAATCATATCCCGACATTTCCAAAACCTTCGGGTGGACCATACCGGATCCGAGAATCTCCAACCATCCAGTTTCTTTACAAACCCGGCATCCAGATCCCTTACAAACAGCACAGGTCACATCGACCTCAGCGCTAGGTTCAGTGAATGGGAAAAAGCTCGGACGTAAGCGGATCTGCACATCTTCCCCAAACATTTCCCTGGCAAAAGCAAGCAAAACCCCTTTAAGGTCGCTCATACGGATGTTTTTATCAATATAAAGCCCCTCAATTTGGTGGAACATATGGGAATGTGTCGCATCGTCATCGTCGCGTCGATACACTCTTCCAGGGCAAATAATCTTTACTGGAACTTCACCTTTACGTGATTCCATTGTGCGAACCTGGTTTGGAGAGGTGTGCGTGCGCATGAGGATTTCTTCAGAAATATAGAAGGAATCCTGCATATCTCTAGCTGGATGATCTTTTGGAAGATTTAAGGCTTCAAAATTATAATAATCGGTTTCCATTTCTGGTCCTTCCGCAACCGTAAAGCCCAAACCAATAAAGATATCTTCTATTTCTTCAATAATCTGTGTTAATGGATGTTTATTCCCCTTTGCTACCTTCTTCCCAGGAAGGGTTACATCAATTCGTTCTTTACTTAATCGATCGTTAATTGCAGCCTGCTCGAGGGAAATCTTTCTTTCCTCTAGCAATTGTTCAAGGGCATCCCTTACTTCATTGACCAATTGCCCGATCAGAGGACGTTCCTCCGCAGGGAGTTTTCCCATCCCCTTGAGGATTTCGGTGAGCTCACCTTTTTTCCCCAAATATTTGACCCGCAGTTCATTTAAATTGTTTAAAGATGAAGCCTGTTGGAACTGCTCAAGTGCTTCTGTTTTCAGTTGAACTAGTTTATCACGCATCTCTTTTCCTCCTGTCATCACAATAAAAAAGACCTCTCATCCCAAGGGACGAGAGGTCGCGGTACCACCCTTATTAGAACAATGAAAATTCCATTGGTTCTCACTTCATTTGCTTAACGATGCTTCTACACCGGTACCCTCTACAACATGAACGGTTCAAGGGACAGCTCCAGAGTGAATTCCATAGTTACCACTGTAGAGGACTTTCAGCCATGTTCCTCATTCTCTGCAGAGCATGGTTCCCATACTCCTTACAGTTTATCGCTATGTACTACTCTCTATCATCACTTTTTAATCTTTAACATTTTAAATTCTATTATAACGAGTCAGCTTCAACCTTGCAACTTCCTTCGTTGCCTTGTAGCCTCATAAAGAATGATCCCCGCTGCCACTGCAGCATTTAGGGATTCTGCCTGACCATAAAGAGGGATTTTGACCTTTTCCGTAGAGCACTGAAGGATTTCCTTCGATACGCCATTTGCCTCATTTCCAATTACAATGACAACAGCGTCTGAATAATGGGGTTCATCATAGGATACTGCCCCTTCTAAGGAAGTTGCCACAATCCGAAAGCCCTTTTCCTTTAAGCGAGGGATCTCTATAGCCAAATCTGATTGAACAATGGGTAAATGAAAAAGGGAGCCCATTGTCGAACGAATGACTTTGCCATTATAAAGATCTACTGTCCCATTCCCTAAGATTACCCCATTGATCCCTGCAGCATCTGCCGTCCGAATGATCGTTCCTAAATTCCCGGGATCCTGTAGCCCATCAAGGGCTAGTAAAATTGGTCTTCCTTCCGTTAATTCGTTCAGATTATGCTTTTTTATCTGAACAACAGCACAAATTCCCTGTGGGGTTTGTGTTTCGGAGAGCTTGTTCATTACCTGTTCAGATACCAAATAGCAGGGTGCAGGGCAGTTACCTATCCAATTTTGGTATTTCTCCTGTAGGGTTTCCTGGATAATTAGGCACTGTAGGTCCTTGACAGCTTTCATTGCTTCTTCTACTAAATGTTCACCTTCAACAAGAAAAGCTTGCTCCTGTTCCCGCCCTTTTTTACTATTAAGCTTAGCCCATTGTTTAACCCTTGAATTCTGGATTGATTGAATGATTTCCATCTATTCATTAACCTTTCAATTATTTAACTCTTTCCTCCAATTTTTGCAAATCACTATTATGTCCTATCACGACCAGAATATCATCCTCTTGGATGGTATCCTCCGCCTTCGGGGCAATATTAATTTTCCCCCCGCTTTTAATCGCGACGACGTTCACGCCAAATCGGGCTCGAATATTCAAATCAAGCAAGCTCTTATTATACATCCGATTAGAAGCAACAATCTCGGCGACACTATAATCCTCTGCAAGCTCAATAAAATCCAGGATATTGGGTGACACCAGATTATAGGCTACACGGTGGCCCATGTCCCTTTCTGGAAAGACAACACGGTCAGCCCCAACTTTATATAATACTTTTCCGTGGCGTTCGTTCTGGGCTTTCACGACAATTTGCTTTACACCTAATTCTTTTAAAATTAATGTGGTTAAGATGCTTGCTTGGATATCTTCCCCGATGGAAACAACGACCACGTCAAAATTTCGAATTCCCAACTCTTTTAAGGCTTTTTCATCTGTTGAATCGGCTTGAACAGCATAAGTGACATACTGAATGTGTTCTTGAATTCTCTCTTCATTTGCATCAAGCGCCATCACATCATGACCCATTTCATATAATGTTTTTGCAACACTAGAACCGAAACGCCCCATTCCGATGACAGCAAAAGTCTCAGACATCTGTTCTCCTCCAAAAGAAAAAATTTATCCGATTTTCCCCATATCTATAGAATATGACACATTATACCACAACCCTTATTTCTAGTTTAGATATTTGGATGAAAATGATACATACCGTAAAAAATACGAGTGACTACTGAAATAGGTAAAGTGGAGGTGCTTGTGGTGAACCCTAGTCAAGTCGATTTAAGACAGGCTGTACTCGATAATGTTGCAGATTCGTCCACATCGGATTTGAAAAGTACGGTCATTGATGCCGTGCAAAGTGGTGAGGATAAAATTCTCCCTGGGCTTGGCGTGCTTTTCGAGGTACTATGGAGAAATTCTGATACGCAGAAACAGGAGCAAATGATCCAATCCATCTATCAGGGGATGCACGGAACAAGAAGATAGAAGGCAAGGGGCTGCTTAGGGTAGCAATGAGAGCACGGAACCATCTCTAAATAGCCCTTGGAAGAGGCAATCTGGATTTGAATATATGTTACACGGGGAGCACCACCCCTTGCTATAGGGGGTGGTCTTTTTTGTAATGAAAAATGTCTGCCAGTTTGTATATATTTTTTGAGCAGAGTGGCTAAGTCTGATATTATGTTTAATTCCTTATGACCACTATCCCTTTTACTCAGGTTAAACCCATCCAGTATTTCACTTTTGAATACATTAGTTTATTAGAAAGTCTATACGTATGTTGGTAATTTCTTATATTTTCTTCTCCTCCTTCTCCCTATCACTTGCCAATAGTTCGCCTTCTTCGTTGTTGCGCATAGCTGAATAAGACCCTGGAAAATTGGTTTGTGATCCAGTGCCTGATTGACCCGATAGCAAAACTCGTCTAAATAAACCTGTTATAAGGGTAAGAAAGGAAAGTGTGTATAGTGTGTATAGTCAATAGAGGTGCTAAAGCAGCAATTCTGACGGAGTGGGATAGTGGTCAAAGGTAAGCGAAAGAAAGGCCTAATAGCTAAACGCTATTAGGCCTTTTCTCGATCACTGGCGATGGTTAGACGCTTCTGATTTCATTCAATTTGCTTTGATCCAATCGCTTAATGACTTCCACCAAAAGCTGGACAGCGTTTTCGAAGTCATCGCGGTGCAAAATGGCAGCATGGCTATGGATATATCTTGTCGCAATGCTTACGACCAGCGAGGGAACACCTTTATTATGAAGGTGCATTTTTCCTGCATCGGTTCCCCCACCTGCCATCATGTCAAATTGATAAGGAATCTTACATTCCTCTGCTACGTCAACCACAAAATCTCTTAGCCCACGATGAGGAATCATCGATGCATCATAGAGAAGCAACTGTGGTCCTCCACCTAACTTTGATTGAACATCCTCTTTTTTAATTCCTGGAGTATCCCCGGCAATTCCGACATCAACAGCAAAAGAAATATCTGGACCTACAGCATTAACAGAGGTTTGTGCGCCGCGTAACCCAACCTCCTCCTGCACCGTTGCCACGCCATATACTGTATTCGGATGACTTTCCTCTTTCAGCCGTTTCAACACTTCAATGGCAATAGCACAGCCAATGCGATTGTCCCAGGCTTTTGCCATAAGGAGTTTGGGGTTTTTCATCACAGTAAATGGACAAATGGGAATGACAGTATCCCCAGGGCGAATACCAAACTCTTCCGCTTCTTCCTTGCTTGAAGCCCCAATATCAATAAACATATTCTTCTTTTCTACCGGCTTTTTTCTTGCCTCTGGTGATAGAATATGGGGTGGTGTAGAACCAATGACCCCTTCAATAGGACCTTTCCTTGTGTGCACAGTAACCCTTTGCGCTAACATAACTTGTTCCCACCATCCGCCCAGCGGTTGAAAGCGCAAGAACCCTTTATCCGTGATCATCGTAACCATAAAAGCAACCTCATCGAGGTGACCTGCAACCATAATCTTTGGTCCACCTTCTGGACCCGCTTTTTTGGCGATTAAACTTCCCAGGTTATCTGTATAGATTTCATCTGCGTAGGGGGTTATGTACTTCTTGACGACTTCTCGAACCAGTCCCTCATGCCCGGGCGCTCCAGGTGTTTCGGTTAATTCTTTAAACATCGACAACAATTGGTCTTCCATCGAAGTCCTCCTTATCAATGGTAAAATTACCCTTCCCCTTATTATACTCTACAAATGATATATTTTCACACCAAGGGATGTGCGAGGGGAATTTCTGAGTCTTCCTTCGAGACACTGTAAAACCGCGGTCCTTGTCCCAGTTCATAGTATACAATTAACAAACAAGTTGATTCATAAATTTCCCCGGTTTGCAGATATTTCTTGAGATCAAAAGGAAGAATCTCTAAGACTGTATGTTTATGAAGGTCTTTTTCATCAAGCTTTAGGGTTGCAAATTCCTCCCCAAGTATTTCAGGCCGATCCGCAATCCATCGCATGATGTGCTGCATATCTTGCTTTTCCACTTCAAATTTCCACCAGGTTTTTCGTGGCTTATTCTTTTGGGTTAGAAAATAATCCAACTGCATCAAACCTTTAATAATTGGCAGGCCACTAGTTTGGCGCTTCTCCAGAAATTCGTAAAGATGGCTGAACAAATCCTCCAGCTGATGCCCAATACGTTGCCAGCCCTGTAACTCCCAGTAATCCCCAAACTCCTGAAAAAAATCAAAAGGAGTTTCAAATACCTTCGTAACGAGAAATTCTACCGTGTAGTCCATGCGATGTGCGTTCCAATATTTCTCCAACACATCTTCCACCCGCTTGATCCGGATGATATCGGAAAACGGAAGAATGTCATTGCCTAGTATTTCATAAGGGGCATGTTTCATCCAAACATAGCCGTATTTTTCAGCATTTATTCTAATGCCCGTACCCCTTAGCATTTTTAAGAATCCAAGCTGCAGCTCTTCTGGACGGAGGGCAAATACATCGTTAAACGTCTTTCGAAAAGAAACATAATCTTCTTCCGGAAGACCAGCAATTAAATCAAGATGTTGATCAATATTTTTTGCATTTTTGATGGTTTGCACAGTGCGTGTGAGCTTCGTAAAGTTCTGTCGGCGGTTAACTAATAAATTTGTTTCATCACGCGTCGATTGCACACCAATTTCAAAACGAAAAATTCCAGGTGGTGCATTTTTCGTTAAATAATCCAACACCTCAGGTCGCATAATATCTGCCGTGATTTCAAACTGGAAGACCGTTCCCTGATGATTTTCGATGAGAAATTGGAAAATCTCCATCGCATATTCCCGCTTAATGTTAAACGTACGATCCACAAATTTAATTAGTTTGACACCACTGTCTATTAAAAACAGAAGTTCTTTCTTTGTTCGCTCAATATCAAAATAACGTACACCCACCTCAATCGAAGAGAGACAGAAGCTACAGGAAAAAGGGCATCCTCTAGATGTTTCAAAATAAACCACGCGATTCCGTAATTCCTTGATATCATCAAACCCTTGATAGGGAGAAGGAATCGTGTTCAAATCCATCTTTGGTCTGGGGGGATTCATTAGGACCTCTTCATTTTTCCGATAGGCAACCCCAAAGACCATATGGTATTTCTCAGTCGTAGAAATTTCCGTAAGCAAATGATGAAAAGTTTCCTCTCCCTCACCGACAACAATAAAGTCAACCTCAGTAAGTCTTTCCATCCACTCTTTCACATCATAAGAAACCTCAGGCCCTCCCAACACGATTTTGATTGAAGGATCAATCTTTTTCAACATATCAATGACAATAATTGTCTCTTCGATATTCCAAATATAACAGGAGAATCCAACAACATCAGGTTTATGCAAGACAATATCGGTAACGATATTCATCGGTGTATCTTTGATGGTAAATTCAATCATCTCTATCTCGAAGTCTTTTTGAGAATAAGCTTTTAAATACCGTAGTGCTAGAGAAGTATGTATGTATTTCGCATTTAATGTGGCAATGACAGTTTTCATTGTTCGGCAACATTCCTTTCCAACTCTTGAGCTTTATGATATCAAAGTAGAACTGAAAACAAAAACAAAAGAAAAATGAATCCATTTCGTCTTTCGAACGTATAGAATGATGATCAAGTAGTGATCGGAGGAATAAAGACATGCCATTCTTTTTTCGTTTTATCCTGCTTATAGTATTCGTAGTTTCTTTTATTTGGATTATTTCCTACATGATAAACCCCAAACGAAAGCTGAAAACAGCACTCGAAAGCGGTACAACGTTGCTCATGGACAACCGAAAAAGTGTTCATCAAAATCTAATGTTAGCCTACAAGGGGGTTCTGTTCGAAGGGGAAAAGTATATGGGGACAACAGAAGATGCCTTCCATATTATCAAAATCCACCTCTGGCCTAAAACAAAAGATAATTTAATCGGATTGGACAAAGGGGATTTTAAACAAATCGAGCAGATCATCCAAAACCATTACCCTTATAGTCAGGTACTGTGGGGAACCCCGGTGCGGGAATTTTTAAATGAGCAGAAAGATTAGGAGGGGGATCGACACACTGTTGGTTCAGGCTGTAACGTTGATCCCTTCTCATAAACAACAAAAGGGCTGTCCCATAAAAGGATCGTTTAACGACCTTTTAGGACAGCCTCTTTTGTTATTTACCTGTTAATACAGACAAGATTTGCTCTGTCATTTCTTTGGTGCCTACTGCTTTTTCCCTATCTTCCGCAATATCGGAGGTGCGAACACCACGGTTAAGTACGGTTTCTACCGCTTCTTCTATTCTTTGGGCTGCTTGATCCAGGCCAAAGGAATAACGAAGCATTAGTGCAGAGGAAAGAATGGTTGCAATCGGATTAGCTAGTCCTTTGCCAGCAATATCAGGTGCGGTACCATGAATAGGCTCGTAGAGTCCAAAGTTACCATCACTTAAGCTAGCAGAGGCAAGCATTCCAATTGAGCCAGTTAACATAGAAGCTTCATCACTAAGAATATCTCCAAACATGTTCTCTGTCACGATGACATCGAATTGTTTAGGGGCCCGTACGAGCTGCATAGCACAATTATCAACTAACATGTGGCTATACTCTACTTCAGGATAATCCCTAGCAACTTTTTCAATAACGCTTCTCCATAAACGAGAGCTTTCTAACACATTAGCTTTATCGACGGAGACAAGTCTCTTATTTCGCTTCATCGCGATCTCAAAAGCCTTGCGGGCGATGCGGTCAATTTCATCTTCCTGATAAATCAGGGTGTCTGTTGCCGTCTCTTTCCCCTCTTCGGAAGTAAAGCGTTTTTTATCGCCAAAGTAGATGCCGCCTGTCAATTCTCTGACAACCATCAAATCAACACCTGCGACAACTTCTTCTTTTAACGAAGAAACTTTCGCCATGCACTCATAGGTGATGGCAGGCCGTAGGTTTGCATATAAACCTAAAGCTTTGCGAATCCCTAAAATTCCAACCTCAGGACGAAGATGACTTGGGTTCTGATCCCACTTTGGTCCGCCCACTGCGCCGAGTAATACAGCATCTGCAGCTTTCGCTATTTGTACCGTATGCTCTGGCAGAGGCGTACCATCCTCATCGATCGCACACCCACCAAGTCGGCCATATTGATAATGGAATTTCACATTTTCTTGTTCTTCAATGACAGCAAGAACCCTTAATGCTTCTTCAACAACCTCCGGTCCGATTCCATCTCCCGGTATTACTGCTATATTAAACGATTTCATTTTCTCAGGCCTCTTTTCGTGATTCCTTCGATCGTGGCGATGATTGGCAATCTCTTACTTCTTAATCCAAGCCATCATTTCTCTTAATTGCTTACCAACTTGCTCAATCTGATGTTCTTTTTCAATGCGGCGTCTAGCGCTGAATGCTGCACGGTTGGATTGGTTTTCAAGGATCCAGTTTTTAGCGTAGGTTCCATCCTGGATCTCAGCCAATACTTTCTTCATTTCTGCTTTTGTATTTTCATTGATGATACGCTTACCAGTGTTGTAATCACCAAATTCAGCTGTATCACTGATGGAATATCTCATGTATTCCAATCCGCCTTCATACATCAAGTCAACAATTAGCTTCAATTCATGTAAACATTCGAAATAAGCAACTTCTGGCTTATATCCTGCTTCAACAAGGGTTTCAAAACCTGCTTTTACAAGTTCAGAGGTTCCTCCGCAAAGTACTGCTTGCTCACCGAAAAGATCGGTTTCTGTTTCTTCACGGAATGTTGTTTCGATAACACCTGCACGAGTAGCTCCGATCCCGCTAGCGTAAGCAAGTCCGATTTCTTTTGCTTGACCGCTTGCATCTTGTTCAACAGCGATCAATGCAGGTACACCAAATCCTTCAACATATACACGACGTACTAGATGTCCTGGTCCTTTAGGAGCTACCATGACTACGTCAACGTCTGCAGGTGGTTGAATTTGTGCAAAGTGAATGTTGAAACCATGGGAGAAGAAGATTGCAGCACCTTTTTTAAGATTCGGTTCAATTTCTTCTTTGTAAGATTTTGCTTGAACTTCGTCTGGAAGCAAAATTTGAACAACATCAGCGCGAGAAGTTGCTTCTCCTACGCTATATACTTCAAATCCATCTTCTTCGGCTTGTTTCCAAGAACGACCTTGACGAAGACCGATAATAACATTAAACCCACTATCTCTTAGGTTTTGTGCTTGAGAATGCCCTTGGCTACCATACCCAATAACTGCAATAGTTTTTCCTTCTAATACTTGACGATTAACATCCTTTTCATAATACATGGTTACCATAACTTTTTCTCCTCCTAGGCCTTGTTTAATAGTTGAATTTTATGATGCAGCAAATCCAGATTCTTGCTAAGCTCTTACAGCAGCAACTCCACGAGACATGGCAGTTACACCAGTTCTCGCTAATTCACGGATACCGTAAGGTCTAAGAAGCTCTGTCAATGCGTCAATCTTCTCAGAATCTCCTGTCGCTTGGACAATCATCGATTGAGGACCCACATCTACGATCGATGCCCTGAATGGCTCAACGATCCCGGAAATTTCAGCGCGCGTAGCAGGGCTAGCGTCTACCTTAAGCAGAAGTATCTCTCTAGCAACCATTGGACCACTGCTTAATTCCTGTACCTTAATGACATCAATGAGTTTATGAAGTTGCTTTGTAACCTGCTCAATTGTTTTATCATCACCTGTTGTTACGATGACCATACGAGACAAGCCTTTTTCTTCAGAAGGACCTACCGTAATACTATCGATATTAAACCCCCTTCTTCCGAACAGGTTGGCTACACGGGCCAATACACCAGGTTGATCATTTACTAGTACAGATATGGTATGCCTCTCCATTATTTCTCATCTCCCATATGCATTTGATCCAGTGTAGTCCCTGCTGCAACCATCGGATAAACATTCTCACCTGATTCCACAACAAATTCAACCACAGCAGGACCAGGATGTTGCAGTGCTTCCATCCATACTTTTCTTGCCTCTTCTTCTGTTTCAGCGCGCAATCCTTTAACGCCATACGCCTCGGCCAGTTTAACAAAGTCCGGACTATGCGTAAGGTCTACCTGACTATAACGATTATCATAGAAGAGTTCCTGCCACTGCCTAACCATTCCTAAACACTTATTATTCAAGATAACAACCTTCACAGGAATATTGTGTCCGGAAATAATGGCTAGTTCCTGTTGATTCATCTGGAATCCGCCATCACCGTTTACGGAAATGACGAGCCGATCTGGATGTGCGAATTGGGCACCGATCGCCGCTGGGAAACCAAATCCCATCGTTCCAAGACCACCAGAGGAAATGAAGGAACGCGGCTGATTAAACTTATAAAATTGCGCTGTCCACATTTGGTGCTGACCAACGTCGGTTGTGACGATCGCTTCACCATTAGTTGTTTCATAAATCATTTCGATAACGGCTTGTGGTTTTAAATTCCCTGTATTGTTCTTGTAAGAAAATGGATGTTTTGCATCCCATTCCTTTAATTGTTCGATCCACACAGTCGTATCTGCCTTTTCGGCTTTTTCCAAGGCCGCTTCAAGAACTAATTTCACATCACCAACAAGTGGAATAAAGGTGTCAACATTTTTCCCGATTTCCGCTGGATCCACGTCGATGTGAATAATCTTAGCATTTGGAGCAAATTCCTTAGTCCGCCCCATGGTGATCCGGTCATCGAAGCGGTTGCCAATACCGATTAACAAATCGCAATTAAGAATTGCTTGATTGGAAGCGTAGTTTCCGTGCATCCCCGGCCATCCTAAAGCCAAAGGATGTGTTCCTGGGAACGCCCCTAATCCCATTAAGGTACAAATGACCGGAATCCCCGTTTTCTCGGCAAACTCCAGTAGTTCCTTCTCCGAACCGGATGCGATAACCCCGCCGCCTGCCATAATGACTGGTTTTTTTGCTTCAGAAATCGCTGAAATCAGGCGATCCACTTGCATTTTATTAGGTTTTAAGGTGGGGTTGTATCCTCTGATGTTCACGGTTTCAGGATAATAAAATGGCGCTTTTGCATTGTTTACATCCTTCGGAATATCAATGAGGACAGGACCAGGTCTACCTGTTGTAGCGATATGGAATGCTTCTTTAACAATCCTTGGCAAATCTTTGATATCACGAACGAAATAGTTGTGTTTTGTTATTGGTAATGAAATCCCAGTAATATCCGCTTCCTGAAAGGCATCCGTACCAATTAAGTTTTGTGCAACATTTCCTGTGATGACTACTAAAGGAATAGAGTCCATTTGAGCCGTTGCAATTCCTGTTACCAGATTTGTCGCACCTGGTCCAGATGTTGCAATGACGACCCCCGGCTTTCCTGTTGCCCTTGCGTAACCATCTGCGGCATGTATTGCACCTTGTTCATGTCTACTGAGAATATGCTTTAAGTGGCTTCCATATAAAGAATCGTAGATCGGAAGGACGGCACCACCTGGATATCCAAAAACATATTCGACATTTTCAAGCAGCAGTGACCTTAGTAATGCGTCTGCACCTGTGATCACTTCACCTTGTTTAATCGGTGGAACCTCTGGTTTTTGAGCAACTAGCATGTCTCTGCTCATGACTTCTCCTCCTTCATATTTGAGGCTTGCGAACCACGTCAATTTGCTTTCACAAGCCGAGTAAGTTCCTTCAGAACTCTATTCAAGCCTTTGATTCATTTTCTTGGCATAAAAAAAGAAAGCCCTTTCACCCCGAGCACAATACTTGTGCTACTTGTTGGGGCGAAAAGGTCCGCGTACCACCCAAATTTACTGTCTCCTCACGGTTGACAGCCTCAGCAGGTGCAATAAAAAATATACACCTCGATACTTAACGCGTATCAAACGGCCATTCCTAATTGGTTTCCCTTTCAGATGGCGGCTCAGAGGTGACTAGAAATAAGGTTCACTATCCGGTTCACACCATCCCGGACTCTCTTTGAAGTAAAATTCTTATCCTTTGTCCTCGTCAATGCCTGTAAAAGAAATTGATAAAAAGGTTCCTAAATTAAATATGATGTTACGAGTAATTATAGTAATTCCACCCGATTTCGTCAACTATTTTTCCAGAATAATTATTAGCTTTCCAATTGGAAATTATTCACGACCATTGTGGATTATGTTATTCATGAAGACGCACGAAAGGCTGACTTATCGGTCAGCCTTAATCTACTACCTTATACCTGCTGATTCTCCCTCATTCCTTCAATAAGAATTTTCACAACCTCTGGTCGAGAAAATTCTGGTGGAGGGAGAATTCCGTCTTTCAGCATTCCCCGCACTTTCGTGCCCGATAAAATCACATGATCTTCTTCTGGATGCGGACAAGTTTTATATGAGGCCATTCCAGCACAACGTTTGCAATAAAAACTATTTTCAAAACATAAGATTTGGATTCCTAGTTCTTCGTTTGAAAATGTCTTCAACAATTCCTGGGCTTCATAGGTTCCATAATAATTCCCCACCCCTGCGTGGTCACGTCCGACGATGAAATGGGTACACCCGTAATTTTTGCGAACAAGTGCATGAAAAACGGCTTCTCTTGGTCCTGCATAACGCATGGCTGCAGGAAAGACTCCGAAGAATGTGCGCTCTTTTGGATAGTATTGGTCAAGTAGCACCTGGTAGCTTTTCATTCGAATCGGGGCGGGAATATCATCCGCTTTGGTTTCGCCCACCAAGGGGTTAAGAAATAATCCATCCACCATTTCTAATGCTGTCTTCTGAATAAATTCATGTGCACGATGGACCGGATTCCTTGTCTGAAAGCCCACCACGGTGCTCCATCCCTTTTGCTTAAAGACTTCCCTTGTTTCTGCAGGGGCATAAAAGTGTTCATGAAATTCTCCGCCATGAGGTTTTACCATTGCCTGAATCGGGCCGCCGAGATAATAATCCGGTCGCTGGAGCATTTTCTTTACCCCTGGATGCGCAAGATCAGTCGTTTTATAGACGAGGGCAGCCTCCTTTTCTTTATCAGGTTTAAATCGATCTTCTACTTTCATAACGGCATAGGGCTTTCCTTGGTGAGTTAGAACAATCATCTCTCCAATTGACAGATTCGTTGCCTGTTCCTCGGTCACTGCCAAGGTAATAGGGATGCTCCAGATCTCCCCGTTAGCCAGTCTCATTTCCTGTACAACCCTGTCATAATCTGCTTTTTTCATAAAGCCTGTTAATGGGGAGAACGCCCCCATGGCAATACATTGAATATCTGACAGTGCCCAGGCATCTAATTCAATCGCCTTCAGTGAAACAGATCTTTTTAACCAGTATTCTTTTTGCTTATCTTTCAAGATTCGATCGATCAGTTCTCCTCCGTGCGGGATTGAACAATTCATCATTATCCCCCCTATTTATGCAACCCACATTCCGTCTTGGTAAAACCCGCCCATCGCCCGGAGCGGGGATCTTCCCCAGGTCTGACTGGTTTGGTGCAAACCGAACAGCCAATGCTCGGATAGTGCTGATCATGTAAAGGGTTATAAGGGACTTGATGGGTTTTGATATATTCCCAAACCTGTTCATTCGTCCATTCAACCAAAGGATTAAATTTCAGAAGCTGGAATTTGCTATCCCATTCCACTCTTTGCGCATTAGCTCTTGTGATTGATTGTTCCCTTCTGATTCCTGTAATCCAGGCCTTGTTTCGGTTTAGAATCCGTTGTAGGGGCTCGACTTTACGAATAGCGCAGCACTGATTAGGCTCCCTTTCCCAAAGCTTATCTCCATATTTTTCAGCTTGCTGCTCTAAAGTTAAATCCGGTTTCACCTGGATAAATTCAACTCCGTACTTGGCTGTTAAACGGTCACGGGTATCATAGGTTTCCTGGAAATGTAAATTTGTGTCCAAGTAAAATATTCGTGGCGATTCAACAATTTTACACACCATATCCACTAAAACAACGTCTTCCGCTCCAAAGCTGCATGCCAAAATAACTCCCTCAGAAAAAAGGTGGTAAGCTTCTTTTAACAACTTTTTTGGATCCTCAAGTTGTCTTAATTCCATGATGATATCCTCTGAAAATACAGGTGTATCTTTTTGCATAGTAACCCTCCCTTTCCATTCCCGTTTTCAGTTTATGCATATGCCCTTCTAGGTTGATACCCAAGAACCGTGAAATCTGGAGGGGGATGAGCCTAATTTGGAGGTTAGAGGAAAAAGGTGAGGTGCTTACTATTACAACACAAAAAAGGTGAATCAAAAATCGCTAATTGCGACCTTGATTCACCCTTTATTTATACTTAGGCATTAACTTTTTGCTTCGCTACGTTAGCAAGCTCAGTGAAAGCTGCTTTATCGTTGATAGCTAAATCAGCAAGCATCTTACGATTAACATCGATTCCTGCTTCTTTTAGCCCAAACATCAATTTGCTGTAGGATAATCCGTTAGTCCGCGCAGCGGCATTGATCCGTGTAATCCATAGCTTACGGAAATCACGCTTACGCTGACGACGGTCACGGTAAGCATAAAGCAAGGATTTCATTACTTGAGCTTTCGCAGTTTTAAATAAACGGTGTTTCGAACCGAAATAACCTTTAGCTAACTTAAGGACTTTTTTACGACGTCTACGAGTAACAGTACCACCTTTTACTCTTGGCATAGCATTTCCCTCCTAAAATCTTACATTAATTTCTGCATTTAATTTTGCATTAAAGATAAGTTAATAATTGTTCGATACGCTTCTGGTCACCCTTGCTTACTAGCGCTCCCTTACGAAGTTTACGCTTACGCTTAGGGCTCTTAGATTCTAACAAGTGGCTGGTATAAGCATGGTGGCGTCTTAATTTACCGGAACCCGTTCTTTTAAAACGCTTCTGAGCTCCCTTATGGGTTTTCATCTTTGGCATAGTCATTTCCTCCCATCTATTGCTACAACTACTTCTCGTTTTTTGGCGCCAAAATCATTAACATACTGCGTCCTTCCATTTTTGGAGAACGTTCAACAACGCAAAGGTCCTTCACCTGCTCAGCAAGTTTTTCAAGGACAGTCTTCCCAATCTCAGAGTGCGTAATCGCCCGTCCACGGAAACGAATGGAAAGCTTCACCTTGTCACCCTGTTCCAGGAATTTCTGAACATGGCGCAATTTAGTTTGAAAATCATGCTCCTCAATGGTAGGCGATAAACGTACCTCCTTGATGCTGATCACTTTTTGGTTTTTTCTTGCTTCTTTTTCCCTTTTGCTTTGCTCATATCTGAATTTCCCATAGTCCATGATGCGGCAAACCGGTGGTTTCGCTGTCGGAGCAACAGCAACCAAATCCAAGTTAGCATCTTGTGCCATCTGCAAAGCTTCTCTAAGTGAAATAATACCAACTTGCTCCCCACCAGCACCGACTACACGAACTTCCCTCGCACGAATCGCCTCATTGATTAAATGTTCCTTACTAATTGCCTGCCACCTCCATGAAATGTTGACTCCCGGAATAGGAGCTTTTTGACTTTTTCTTATTGGTTCATTACGGATAACAAAGCAAAAAGTGCGCACGTATACCGTCCGCACTAGGTTTTCATGATCATATGAAAACTTATGTTTCAAAAACCCGTCAACAGCCCAAAGGACGTCAATACAGGTGAGAAGCGGACGCTTCTGCTTTCATTAACCATAATTCACTTAATAATATTAAATTATATCAAAGGAAAACCAAATGTCAAGTCTATTACCGATCATTTATTTCGCAGATATGTCCTATGTGGATTTTGCTAATAAAAGGCTGACATCCTTGGCAGCCGTTACAAATATCAATTTTATCTGCAAACACCTTTTTTATTGTATAAATAATATGATGATTCTCCTGATCCGTATGCAAAGTAATATTATGAGGGGCAATCGTAATGAGTTGGCTCAATACCAATTCCTCGTAGTGGACTTTACTTTCCCCTTCTAACAGAAATCCTTTTTCACCAGACATGGTGGAAATCTCCTGCCAATTCCCGTCAAAAAGCCAAAGGTTTTTATCATCAATATGTATGACATGCAATAACTCAATCGTTGGCTCCTGGGTAGAAACCAAGTGACGCACAAATTCAATGAATTCCTTATACTCTCTATCCATTAAATATTCATCAACGGCATGCTCTGTGACAAGCTTCCATTCTTCCCATTCTTCTTTTAGTCTGAAACGAATAAATCCATCTATGGCCAAGGTATTTTCCAACAACAAAAATTCCTCAGCTTTTTGCTTAATCTTTTCTTGAATTCTCCGTTTTCGTTTGATTTCTTTTCCACCGTAATCTTCTTCGTTTAACAAATGAAATACAAAGGGCAAGATCTGATTCTGTTCTTCCACATTTTTAAACCCAAATTCTTGGGCAAGGATATCTCGAATAATGTCCTCTTCTTTAAAATTGATTATGTATTCAGAAATACTCTCAGTTATAATTGAGTACACTTGATCAAAAAATTCAATCGTATGTTCAAACCGAGGCCAAAAGCGGCAATAATAATATGTCCATTCAGAGTCTTCTCTTCGTTCCACTTCAAATTGCAGAGTTTTTCCACGCTCACCCAATATGGTGAAATTGTTTTTTACTATCTCTTTGAAATGTGGAAGTGGTTGAGTTTCCTTTTTCACAACGATTCGATATAGTTTCATTGGCTACACCTCCCTTTACCCCGCCTTATGCCATATATGATGGGCATGCCTTTTTGTTTCTAGTATATGACCTTTTGGTAAGGTTATACTTGATGCTTTAGCGGGAAAAACGGAGGGTAAATAGGCAGAACAAGATTATCAATCCTTAGTCTTTCTTTTCAAAATTGTTAACAAGTTGATTGACAAAGTATTCTAACTAATGTATGATTAGCTTATCATAAATGTGACAGATTTGTGAAATTTAAAACCACATAAGGAGCGATGAGAAATGATCCATTCAGTTAGAAGTGTCTTCAAAGGTATTGCCATGGCGGTAGTAGCCCCTTTAGCAGCACCCATTATTGCTTTAATTGAAATTACCAAATCATTCTCAACGTTCATTGGGTAGTCCGCATTTTAGCCTCAATTGCAATCACCGTTATATCCCGCTTTTTTTGTACTTTTCATTTCATTTTTCGAAACAAAAAAACTAGGCTTTGTTTTAAGCCTAGTTTTTTATTATCTCGCAGGAAAATATTCGCTTAATTTTGCATGACAAAATCCTGTTCAGCTGATTCCCCTTCTTTAAACACACGTAAAATGTCATATTTGGTGTTACGTTGTGCTGGAATTTTACCGGCTTCACGAATCAATTGAAGAATATGGTTCGTATTCACCTTATAGGTGCAAGCTGCCGCCGAAACGACATTCTCTTCCATCATCGTTGATCCGAAATCATTGCAACCAAAGCTTAACGATTTTTTCCCGGTTTCCGGTCCCATCGTTACCCAAGACGACTGGAAGTTAGCAATGTTATCAACCATCAAACGACTGATGGCAACATTTTTAAGATATTCTTCTGCGCTAACTTTCTCTGCTTTCAAATTGGTGTTATCCGGTTGGAAGGTCCAGGATATAAAGGCTTTAAACCCTTTTGTTTCATCTTGTGCCTCGCGAATCCGGAGCATATGAAGAATTCTCTCCTCGTAGGACTCTCCAAAACCAATGACCATCGTAGCTGTTGTAGACATACCGATCCTGTTGGCTTTTTTCATGACGTCAATCCATTCCGTCCAGGAGCCCTTCTTGCGGCTTATTTTCATCCGGGTACGGTCATCAAGAATTTCCGCTCCTGCCCCTGGCAATGAATCCAATCCTGCCTGATGAAGTTCTTTCAGCACAGTTTCTACTGGCAGCTCAGATACTTCCGCAATCCTGACAATTTCCGCAACAGAAAGAGAATGCATCTGGATTTGAGGAAAACGTTGCTTAATTTTGCGAAGTAAACTTGTATAATAATCTAATTTTAGATTTGGATTTGTTCCGCCCTGCATTAAGATTTCTGTTCCATTCACATCAACGGTTTCCTGAATCTTATTCAGGATCACATCATCTGACAGCACGTACCCCTCCTCATGTCCCGGAGGACGATAGAAGGCACAGAAGCGACAATAAGTGTCACAGACATTTGTGTAATTAATATTACGCCCAATCACGAATGTAGCAATCGGCTCAGGATGCCATTTTTGCATCACCAGATTTGCGGCATGCCCAATCTTTTCAATTTCATTACTTTCGTACAGACTGATTCCGTCCTCCAGCCCTAATCTTTCCCCGTTCAGCACCCGTTCTAAAATACTATCGATAGCCAAGTGCTATTCCCCCTTCCTTACCCGTTTGCTCGACGGTTGATTCCATCGACCATATAGGCATTTGTATAATGGATAATCCTCTCCATAATTCTTTTTGCCTTCATCAGCTCAATTCCGCCCTTAGCAGAATGAGAGAAATGCTCTTCCAACAGTTCATAATTATAGTTGGATGTATATAATGTCGGTAAATTTTCTGTAATTCGATATTGCAGAATAGCCCCTAATATTTCGTCTCTGGCCCAAGGCGAGATACTCTCAGCCCCTATATCATCAAGAATAAGCACAGGAACATTTTTTAGAACTGCAACCTTCTCCTGCAAGGAATTATCTTGCAGAGATTCTTTCATTTCACGGAAGAAATCGGGTGTATATACCATTAGAGAGGAAATTCCCCTATCCGCCAATTTTCGGGCAGTAGCTGCCATTAAATGGCTTTTCCCTACGCCCAGTGGACCATACAGATAAATCCCTTTTGTTCTTATTTCTTTACTACCCGGTTCCGCCTTTAAGCAAAACTCCAGTAAGGCTCGAAAAGCCTCAATTCTTTTCGCATCTTGGGTAAAGTTTTGGAAAGACGCGGATAAAACGTCATGAGGAATATGGTGAGATTTAATCAGTTCTTCCCTTTTCTTTTGTTGCCTTTTCTGAATCCACTTGGCACATGGCGTATACACCGCTTCAATATAGCTTCCTGTCCAGGTTGGATGGGCCTTATGTCCTTTTACCAGGTTGGGACAATGCGCTAATGTAGTACATTGTTCACAATTCTTTTGCTCACGGATTGTTTGATCCAACTTGCTTAACGAACCTTCCACAATGCTTGAATCAAGATCCGGGTGCTGCTGAAGAAACTGTTTAACTTGATCACTTTCTAATATCTCTTGTTTAATTTCTTCAAGGGTGGGAATCCCTTTCGGTTTGTTCCGCTCAATCTGTAATAACGATTTTTGAATGGACTGCATCATCTACTTCACCTTCAGATTAATCTATTTCACCTAATGCCTTCAACAATTCAGCAATTTCCTGTTTTTGCGCCTCATCCACCACTTCATCCGCTGTCTCTTGTGCCGGTTGCTCAATCTGCCTCACAACCCATTCGGGAAGATCATTCTTCTGCTGTGTTGGTGTTTTGCGATAGGAAGAAGGACTTTTTGATGGTTCCTTCGGTCCCCGAGCTTTCGCCTTATTCTCTTGATAAAGCTCTTTAGCTTGTGTTAACGCTTGATCGACTGTTTCAATTCCCAACCTCTTCCAATGTGTGGCAATTTTAAAAATCAATGAACGAGGAAGTTGTTTATTGTTTGTAATCATGACATATTCCAGCAGCACATTAATCACCGCTGAAGGAAGCTTATAGCTGTGCAGCAATTCTTCTATGATTTTAAGATCCGCGGGTGAATTCTTGCCCCCGCCTTGATATTGCTCTAACAAAGCAATCGGTGATAATTTTTCCAATGCTGCCTTATGTTCTTCTTCCTTCGTTCGCTTGACACCAGATTCAGTTGCCTCTGCTGTTTTTGATGGCTCCTGTTGGTTAATGACTGCGTCAGGACTTTTCCCATTGTTTTGTCTGTGGTACCAATCCCGAATTCGTTGTCTGAGCAGGGATGCGTCTAATTCATTGCTGTCATTGTAACTGTATGGATCCTGGAGAAAATACGAAATTTGCATATCATCCAGCTGATAAAAAAAGGCCAGTTCTTTAATCACAGCTCTCATTTCCGCATTTAACGTACGGTTCCCATAGGATTTAGGTAAAGCAGCTTCAAGAAAGGCAAAATCATGTTCGGTCTTATTTAATTGAATAGCTGAGGCTATCTCCGGAGAAGCTGACAGCTCACCGGTTGGATACATTTGATCCATTTCATTTAAAAATTGTTCTGTTTCTGATCCAGCTGTAACCATAATTTCTGAAGGGGTAATACTATGAAAAACCTCATCAAAACTTTTGGTGAGTTCTGTCCGTTCCCCTTCCAGTGAATGAACTTTTCCTACAAACTTCATGCGTAAATACTGATATTTTGTTTTTCCTACTCGATTCAACAGGATCATGCTCAGCATATCATCGCCGAAAAAGGCCGTTGGCTGCAGTGGTGGACGAAGCTCATATTCAAAAATGTTGTTTCCGTCTTTGGTAGTTATTTTAGATGTGCCAAGCAAACCCATTGCTTCCAAAAATTCGCGGGCCTCTACGATTCTATCCAGTGAGGTTCCCATGACACTCATTAACCAACGGTGATTCCCATAAGCGGTTCGGTCCACAGCAAGTTCGTGGACCATAGTAATATACAGAGAGGCAGAAAGCGACCCCATGAGCGGTTGATAAAGATGCGTTATGTAAGCCAATTCCGTTGAACTTACTGCCCTAATCGCCCGCACGCAATAAATATCGCTTGGTACTATATCTTTCCAGCCAAACCCCATGTTAGGAACTCCCCTTGTTTTTTCTACATTGATCTTAACATTATAACATTGTTAGGAGGACCTACCCACCCTCAAATTTTTCAAGGGCAGTCCTTTATCTTTGTATTACTAAGCAGTTCTTCCAATTCCTTTATAAATACATTAATGTCCTTAAATTGACGATACACCGAGGCGAAACGGACATAAGACACTTCATCTACTTCGTATAGTGCTTTCATTACAAGTTCACCAATCTCATCGCTATTTACTTCCACTTTCCCAGAGCTACGCAGTTCCTGACCGATCTTGTCCACAATGTTTTCCAAGACTTCCATAGGAACAGGTCGCTTTTCACAAGCCCTCACAATCCCACGCAAAACCTTCTCGCGGCTATATTCCTCACGAGTACCATCTTTTTTTATAATTAATAAAGGAGTTTCCTCCACTGTTTCAAATGTAGTAAAGCGATGACCGCAATCTTCACATTCTCTTCTTCTGCGAATCGACTTTGCTTCATTCACAGGCCTTGAATCTAATACACGGGTACCATTAAATTGACAAAGGGGGCAACGCATCATATTTCATCTCCCTTACCAGACTGCTTTCCCCTATTTTAACACAACTTGTACTGGAGGTTAGGGGGAAAAACTGTTAGGTTGATTGAATCCGGGAAAACAAAAAAGGCTCTCCATCAACCTTCCAGTTAATAGAGAGCCTTTCTTCATACAAATATTTATACAGTCATTGCCATTTCTTCTAAAGCACGGGATGCTTCTGCAACATGTTTAACTAAATCCAACACGCGGCAGGAATATCCCCATTCATTATCGTACCACGCTAAAACCTTAACCTGTTTATCCCCCATCACCATCGTAGAAAGTCCGTCTACAATCGAGGAATGCTCATTTCCGTTGAAGTCACTGGAAACTAAAGGTTCTTCGGTGTATTCAAGGAAACGGCTCATTGAACCTTCTGCTGCATCTTTAAGAGCTTTATTTACACTATCTCGAGTTACTGATTCCTTCAAATTGACGACTAAATCAACAATCGATACGTTCGGTGTTGGTACGCGTAAGGACAATCCATTTAGCTTCCCTTGTAACTGTGGAAGAACCCTCGATACTGCCTTCGCTGCACCAGTTGAGGTAGGAATAATTGAGTTTCCGCAAGCTCTTGCTCTTCTTAGGTCCTTATGAGGATTATCCAAATTTAACTGGTCATTGGTATAGGAGTGAATAGTTGTCATCATTCCACTCTCAATTCCAAATGCCTGATCTAATACTTTCGCAACTGGAGCAAGACAATTGGTTGTACAGGAAGCATTAGAAATAATAAAATGCTTTTGTGGATCAAAGTCAGCTTCGTTAACACCCATTACAATCGTAACATCATCATCTTTCCCAGGCGCTGTGATAACAACTCTTTTCGCTCCTGCAGCCAAATGTTTCCCTGCACCTTCTTGGTCACGGAACTTCCCAGTTGCTTCCACAACAATCTCAACTCCAAGTTCTCCCCAAGGAAGTTTGCTTGGATCCCGATCACTTAGTAATTTTGTTTCTTTTCCATTTACAATGATGGTATTCTCGGTGAATTCAATTTTATCGTTAATCGTCCCATGGATGGAATCGTATTTAATTAAATGGGCCAGGGTTTCAGCGGGATAGCTGGCATTAATTGCAACAACATCTATTGTTGGATCAGAGATTGCTTTTCGAAAAACCATTCTTCCAATACGTCCAAATCCATTAATCCCAATCTTCGTTTTCATACTTCAGTTCCCCTTCCACCATTATCACACACACTATTTGATATCTTTATTATAATAAGTATGACACATTTGGCAATAGGTTCTGGGAAAAAACTTTTTTTTAGAATATTTCGGCTGCCGCCTATTTGCGTTACAACCCTTGTTTTAACTAGTATTCCCTTATATCAGGGAGAAAATCAAGCATGTCCTAGTTGAATATTAACGGGACGTAATTAGACCCAATAGAACAAAAAAAACCCAGGTTGTCCACCTGAGAGGATTATTGATAAATTTCTCTATATTTCCCATAAAAATAAAGAACTCTTTGCACATAATGACGTGTTTCCCCAAATGGGATGTCCCCTAAATGCTGGTGGGTTCCATCCCAGGTGTCTTCCCGCAACCATTTTTCAACATTTCCTTGTCCGGCATTATAGGCAGCGATCACAGCATAATGATTTTGGTGAAATTTTCGTTCGAGAAAGGCAATATACCATGCACCAATTTCAATATTTACCCTAGGATTGTGCATTTGCTGGATCATGGTTGCAGGCAAATTGGCCTGCTCGATAACCCATTCAGCTGTATCAGGCATCAATTGCATTAAACCAGCAGCCCCTTTATTGGATATACGCTGATTTTTAAAATCACTTTCAATCTGAATTATCGCATAAATCAAATAGGGGTCTACATTGTATTTTTTTGCAGCATCAGCCACTTCTTGCTGAAAGTAGATGGGATACATAGCTTTCCAGAAAAAGGAGCTATTAAATAAAAAGAACAAAGCAAATAAAAGGATAAGGAGTGTAATTTTACGATTTAACATAATGACCATAAATTAAATTTCCTTGCTTAATTTTACGAATATGGCTTCAACCTGCCTTTTTGTATCTTCCAAAGACCCGCTGTTATCAATTACGAAATCCGCTAATTCCTTCTTTTTTTCAATGTCCATTTGGGATGCTATTCTTTGCTCTGCCTCCTGCATAGATATCTGATCCCTTTCCATTAACCGCTGTAATTGCAATTTTCTCGGAGTATATACAACAACAACCTGTTCTACCATTGGCTGCAGCTTAGATTCAAAAAGCAGAGGAATATCTAAAACAACTAATGGCGGGTTCAAAGCAAGAGCTTGCTCTTTCCTTTCTTTCATCACTTGACGAATAAGGGGATGCAGAATTTGATTTAAATCTTGTCTAGCCGAGGAATCGGAGAAGACAATGGCACCCAACGCCTTTCGATTCAAAGTGCCGTCCTCAAATAAAACCCCTTCTCCAAAACGATCGACGATTTGCAACAGCCCTGCCTGTCCGGGCTCAACAACTTCCCGGGCAATCTTGTCCGCATCGACGATAATGCTCCCCAAATCCGTTAACATTTTTGCAACAGTGCTTTTCCCACAGGCAATGCCACCCGTCAAACCAATAACCATGTTTACTCCTCTTTCATTAGCAAATTATAGAACCTATATTTTAATCTTTTCTTTCCTCTGTTTTTGACAGCGGGGGCAAAAATGCGTCCCACGCCCACCAACCACAATTCGTTTCATCATAGTTCCACAACGCAAACAAGGTTCGTTGTCTCTTCCGTATGCTTTTAGCTGCTGTTGAAACATCCCCATTTCCCCTTGGCCATTGACATAGGATTTTATTGAACTCCCCCCTTGTTCAACAGCCTCCTGCAGTGTTTCGCGAATCGCTTCATACAGCTGTCCGATCTTAACCGGGGACAGCAGATGTGCCTCTGTTTCTGGGTGGATTCTTGCCCGAAACAGTGCCTCATCTACATAAATATTCCCAAGCCCGACCAACCATTCCTGATTCAAAAGCAGCGGCTTAATTTTTGTTTTTTTTCCCTTCAGCCTTTCTTTAAATATAGCCAGTGTAAAATTGGGATCAAGAGGCTCTGGTCCCAGTTTGCGAAGGGAAGGAGAATCATCCTCCTGTCCCTTCGGCCAAATTTCCATCGTTCCAAATTGTCTCACATCTCGATAACGCAGTTCTGTTCCATCTGTAAAATGAAAGATCACATGGGTATGCTTCTCAATCGGCTCTTCGGATGGATAAACCCCGTAACGTCCTTCCATTCGCAAATGGGAAACCAACACTAGATCATCCAGGATGATTTTCAAGAATTTCCCTCTTCGACCAATCCCCTGAATGGTTTGTCCTTGAAGCAGCAGGGAAAATTCCAGTATTTCTGTAGGTTTTCTAACAATCCTTGGCAAAAAAACAGACACATTGCGAATTTTCTTTCCCACAACCAAGCCTTCCAAGGTTCTTCGAACCGTCTCTACCTCAGGTAATTCCGGCAACTTTTTCCCTCCTCTGCCTTCCTTAATCCCCCTACCATTATTTGGCCTCATACCAAGTCTCACCAACACTTACATCCACTTTTAACGGCACTTTAAGCTGTATCGCATTTTCCATAACCTGTGCCACTAATTCTTTTAGTCCTTCTAATTCTTCGGCTGGTACTTCAAAAACAAGTTCATCGTGTACTTGCAAAAGCATTCTGCTGTTTAAATTTTTTTCCTCTATAGCTTTTGCCATCTGAATCATGGCCAGCTTAATAATATCTGCAGCCGACCCCTGAATTGGAGTATTCATAGCCGTCCGTTCAGCAAAACTGCGCAAGTTAAAGTTGCTACTGTTAATTTCCGGAAGATACCGCCTGCGCTGCAGTAGTGTTGTAACATAGCCGTCCTTTTTCGCCTTTTTTACGATATCCTCCATATACTGTTTAACCCCTTCAAATACGGAGAAATAACGATCAATAAAGGCAGCAGCCTGTTTTCGCGTAATATTTAGATTTTGGGATAAACCATAATCACTGATCCCATACACAATTCCAAAGTTAACTGCCTTGGCCTGTCTCCTCATTTCCGAGGTTACCTCTTCTGGTGATACCCCAAAAACATCCATGGCTGTTTTACTATGAATATCAGCATTATGGTGAAAAGCATCGATTAGTCTTGGATCGTTGGCAATGTGCGCTAAGACCCGCAGCTCGATTTGCGAATAGTCAGCGGCAAGGATATACCATCCCTCTTCAGATGGAACAAAAGCTTCCCGGATTTTTCGCCCTTCTTCCATACGGATTGGGATATTCTGCAGGTTTGGTTCCACACTGCTTAATCGTCCAGTAGCGGTTGTCGCCTGATTGTAGGAAGTATGAATCTTTCCTGTTTGCGGGTTGACCTCTTTCCTTAATCCCTCTATATAGGTTGAATACAACTTTCCTAACTGACGAAAATGGAGAATTTTCGGGATAATTTCATGCATGCCTTGTAGCTTCTCTAATACTTCAGCATTTGTGGAATAACCCGTCTTCGTCTTCTTCACGACAGGCAACCCTAATCGATCAAACAAAATTTCGCCTAGCTGCTTCGGGGAATTAATATTAAACGTTTCTCCAGCCAACTCATAGATCTCTTTAGTCAATTGACTTAATTGTTCTTCTAGCTCCCGTCCCATCGTGGAAAGCTTTTCAATGTTAACTGTAATCCCTGTGTACTCCATCTTGGCTAAAACCATAGCAAGTGGCATTTCAAGGTCATAAAACAGCGGCTGAAGGTCGTTTTCTACCAACTTAGGCTCCAATACCCCCCAGATTTTCCGTATGGCCTGTGCTTTTCTACAAACATGCTCGGCGATAATTTCAAAGGAAGGAAGCGGCTCTTTCTTATTCTTTTTCCCGTATATTGTATCGTCATTAGTTAGATGGCCACCCGTTTCCCTCTTATAAATTTCCTGCAGGCTAAAATCCGTTTCAGAAGGGTTTAGTAGATAGGAAGCCAACATCATATCTTCAGACACTCCAGCCAATTTAATTCCATGCCAATGAAGACTCACGGTCGCCTTTTTCAGATCGTATATAAGCTTTCCATTATCCTCCGCAAGCCACTCTTTAAATCGCTCCCAGTTGTCTACAACAGAGAATGGAGCAAAATAGAATTTCCCCTCCACTTCGAAGGAAAAACCGATAATATCCGCTCGATGATAGCTCTCTCCGTCCAGTTCTACGTGCAACGCACACCTTTCTTTTAGAGAGGATTCAATAGATGCTTTATTATCATCATTAATGATTGTAAATTCGATCGGTGCTGCCGATTGTTCCTGCTGGACCTCCGCGACTCCTACGCGATCATAGAGCGATTTAAATTCAAATTTTTTAAAGGCTTCAAGGACACTTTCTTTTTGATAGCCACCATATTCAAGTTGATCTAATTTCACCTCAATAGGAGCCGTCCGTAAAATTGTCGCTAATTCCTTACTTAACACTGCCTCCGAGCGATGCTCTTGCACTTTTTCCTTCAACTTCTTCCCAGAAATCTGGTCAATATTCTCTAATAAATTTTCGACAGAGTTAAATTCATGCAATAATTTCAAAGCAGTTTTCTCTCCAACCCCAGGAATACCTGGGATATTATCAGAGGCATCACCCATTAATCCTTTCAAATCCTTAATTTGATCAGGGACTAATCCGTATTTTTCCTGAATGGCATTTGGGTCAAACCATTCAATTTCACTAATTCCTTTTCGCGTTAATGCCACATGTACCCGATCTGACACAAGCTGAAGCATATCCTTGTCACCCGTCACGATGACAGTTTGAATTCCCCGCTCCTCGGCCTCCTTCGTAAGCGTCCCGATAATATCATCTGCTTCATAACCAACCAACTCATAATGGTGGATACTAAAGGCATCCAATAACTCCCGTATATAAGGAAACTGTTCCGATAACTCATTTGGTGTTTTTTGCCGACCACCCTTATATTCTGCAAAATCATGGTGCCGAAATACGACCTTGCCGGCATCAAAAGCCACCAGCAAATGGGTAGGTTTCATTTCCTCAAGAACCTTTAAAAGCATAGTGGTAAAGCCAAAAACAGCGTTTGTATGTAAACCGTTCGCATTGCTTAATAATGGCAGCGCATAAAAGGCCCGATTGGCTATACTGTTCCCATCCAACACAACAATCTTCTTTTCCAAAGTTTTGCACCCCCGAATCATTCCATTCCCTCATCTTATCATAGGGGAAATAGACTAGCAAAACACCCTTTTCCTAAAAATTCTTTGAAACCAAACGAGTTTTATTACGTACATTCATATAGTGGTCAAATTTAATGCAAAAAAATTCTGGATATACAAAAGGGGGAAATCTTATGGATGAAAAAGTAGTAGATTTTAATCCGAAAAAATTCGCTTCCAAAGGAGTAGCCTTTATCGTCGTACTTGCCTTACTTGCTATCATAGCCTTTCAATCATTTGTGATTGTACCTGCGGGGCACACTGGAGTTGTATTACAATTAGGTGCCGTCCAGCCAACTGTTCTAGAGGAAGGAATGCATTTTAGAATACCATTTATTCAAACCGTGATCCCAGTAGAGGTGCGTGTCCGCAAAACTGAATCCAGTCAAGCATCTGCCAGTAAGGACTTGCAGACTGTTACAACAACCGTGGCTGTTAACTATCATCTGGACGGAATGACTGTCAATAACCTTTATCAACGAGTCGGATTGGAATATCAAACGAGAATTGTTGATCCTGCCATTGGTGAAGCTCTAAAAGCTGTTACAGCTCAATATACTGCGGAAGAACTGATTTCTAAACGGTCTGAGGTCAGTGTCAAGGTTAAAGAGGTATTAGCTTCCAAGCTTAGTGCCTACAATATGATTTTGGATGAAATCAACATTACAGAATTCAAATTTTCTGAGGACTTTAACAAGGCCATTGAGCAAAAACAAATTGCTGAACAACAATTTCTTAAGAGTAAACTGGACTTAGAAAGAATTAAGGTAGAAAAGGAACAGGAAATTACAAAAGCGCAAGCCCAGGCCGAGGCCTTAAGATTACAGAAACAGGAAGTAACACCGGAATTAATTAAACTTCGACAAATCGAAGCCCAGCTAGAAGGTATTAAAAAATGGGACGGTAAGCTTCCAAATGTTACTGGTGGAGCTACACCGTTTATCAATGTAGGCCAATAAAGGATATAAAAAGAACCCGGCAGATATGAACTGCACCCTAATTGTTAGACACCATCTAACAATTGGAGGTGCAGTTTTTCTATGGCTAAATTTACTGTACAAGATAAATTACAAGCAGTTAAACGTTACATAAATGGAAGTGAGAGTTTATCTGAAATAGCT
>Ga0180216_1000781_pt1 | contig 30781 bp, 26 predicted proteins | sample eDN3rd37CBELigMG_FD_128879 | JGI IMG/M metagenome (GOLD analysis project Ga0180216, IMG submission 128879) | Enriched Miracle-Growth compost microbial communities from Emeryville, California, USA - eDNA 3rd pass 37_C BE-Lig MG (version 2)... ... | reverse complement strand
TCTGGAGCGTCGTGAATCTGCCCGAATTCGTCTGGAGCCCCTGACCGCCTCGACTTCCCGAAAACCGGTGGGCGACGCCCACCCCGCGAGAAAACTGTTCGACCCGAGACTTGAGCATCAATGCGAGCGAGGCCCCCTCCCCTTCCCTTCCCTCGTCGCGAGAGAAGGGAGGCGGACGTTCTCGGCCCAGACACGCGCGTCGCGCCGGATGGATGGAATCGTTCCTCGAAATGGAGAGAGCTCCGAACATGAACCGACGTCGATTCCTCGGAACCGCCGCGACGGCCGCCGCCGCCGCCGCGATCGCCCCCCGCGAAGCCCTGGCCGAGACCTTGATTCGGGGCAAGGCCGAACACGTCATCATGATCTGGCTGGGCGGCGGCATGGGAGCCATCGACACCTTCGACCCCAAGCGCAAGGGGGACCCGGCCGCCAAGAAGGCGGGAGCGTACTATGATTCGATCGAAACGTCGGTTCCCGGCGTCCGCGTCTGCGAGCACTTGGCCCGCACCGCGCCCTTGATGGACCGGATCACCGTCGTCCGCGGCCTGCATCACGACGTCATCGACGAGCACGCCGCGGCCACCAACCGGATGCACACCGGCCGGCCGGTCAGCGGCACGGTCGTTTATCCCTCGATCGGTTCGATGATCGCCCACGAACGGGGGGCCGCGAACGACGGGGCCCCTCCGTACGTGGTGATCGGCTATCCGAACGTCACGCGCGGGCCGGGCTTTCTGGGGGCTCGCCACGGCTACCTTTACCTGACCGACACCACCCAGGGGCCGGCCGGCCTCGCCCGCCCGGAGAGCATTGGGGACGAACGGTGGAAGCGCCGCGGCGCGCTGTTGGCGACGCTCCGGTCCGCGGGTCGGGCCGACGACGCCCCGGGCGTCCGCGACTACGCCGAGGCCCTGGACCGCAGCCTGAAGTTGAGCGGCCCCGAGTTCCTCTCGGCCTTCGATGTCGACGACGAGCCGGCCGACCTGCGCGCCTCGTACGGCGGCGAGTTCGGCCGTCGCTGCCTGCTGGCCCGCCGCCTCACCGAACGCGGGGTGCGATTCATTGAGGTCTCGCACAACCTCAACTTTCTCAACGGCTCCGGCTGGGACGTCCACAACGGCGGCATCCTTCAACAGCACGCCCTGATCCGAGAACTGGACTCCGCGCTGGCCGCCCTGATCGTCGACCTGGAGACGCGGCGCCGACTCGACTCGACGCTGATCGTCGTGGCCACCGAGTTCGGCCGCCCCCCCGAGTTCGACGGCGGCGGCGGTCGCGGCCACCAGGGAACGGCCTTCAGCTGCGTGCTGGCCGGCGGCGGCCTGCGCCACCGAGGAGCCTTCGGCGAGACCGATGACCTGTCCAAGAAGATCGTGGCCGACCCGGTGAGCGTCGCCGACTTCTTCGCCACCATCCAGGCCGCCGTGGGCGTGGACTACACCAAAAGCCTCTACGACGGCGACCGCCCCGTCCCCATGACCGACGGCGGACGGCCCATCGCCGCGCTCTTCGGATGACGACCGAACTTCCCCCCTCATCGCCGCGCGTCGCAAGCTCGCGGCGAGAGGATCGGAGGGAGTGAGCCCCGCGTTTCGGTTATTCGGAGACGCCTTGTTCCAGCATCACCGGGATTTCCCAGGTCGGAGCCGAGTGGGCCACGAAGCCGCGACCGTCGCGCTTCGTGAACACGCGGGTTCGTCCCTCCACCGCTTCAACTCCGACAATGGGATACGCTCGACGAACGCCCTGATCGATCGCGAAGAAGGTTTGGCCGTCCAGTCGCCGATCCTTGGGCAACTCGACATCGACGACGAAATAGGAATCGTCGCGCTCGCCTCCCACTTCGACGATCTTTCCGCCGAAGGCCGCGACCGGAGATTTCAGGCTGATCCCCGGCGCGTCAAGTCCCTCGCCCCCCACGACGGTCGCCCAGGAAGGCTTGCCGCCCTGGGAGATGATGGCGGCGAACCGGCCATCGGTGGCCACCTCTTCACCATCGAAAGACGCCGTGACGCGCTCCGAGTTCAACGAGGTTCTGTTGACGATCAGATCCTTGCCGTCCGTCGTGTCAACCTCCACGGCGCTGGCGTAGCCGCCTCGGACGGGCATCAGCCGAACTGCCTTGACGAGCCGCTTGTTCGCCGCGCTTCCCTCGAAAATCGTGACGAACGTGCTGATCTCCCCTTCGCCCACGCGGCGTCGAACGACGTAGGGTAGCGTGGCGCCCCGATCCTCGTTGGTGTGGTCGCGCTGGCCCCAGCCCTGGCCCAGGGCGACGGTCTCGCCCGGAAGCCCCGGCGACAGGGCACGGAATTCATAACCGTCCGGCAACGTCCAGCGGATGCTCCAGGGCGATTCGCCGGCCGCCGTCTCGAGCTTTTCAAGCGGTAGCGAGCGGAGGGCCGAGTCCGGCGGCGCCGGAGCGAGCGAAAGCGACTCCACCCGATATTCGTTCCCGGGTCCGTGGAAGACGTAATCGCGGGTCGCGCCGCCGCCGGCTTCAAAGATGTCGAGGACGTAGGAGCCCGCCGGGCCGTGATCCACCAGCGCGCTCGTCCGTTGGTAAAGCGACTTTGGTCCGTAGGCGTCGGACGACGCCCGCATGACTTTGACGCGGGACGTGGTGGCGAAGACGTCAAAGCTTCCGCCGCGCCCGGTTGTTTGCTGGTCGCGGCCGTCGATCATCACCAGGTTGTGCGCGAACGTCCGGGCGGTCTGGCTTTTGTCGGGATGATCCCACAAGTATCCCAGGTCGGTCAGCAGCTCGTGGCCGTCTTGCCACAGGTAAAGGTTGAGACTGTCGCGATGGTGGTGACCACCCCAGTCGCTGGCGTTGAGCATCAACAGCCCACCGCGGCCGGTCTCGCCGGTTCGCGCGTAGCCTTGGGCGAGGAAGGGGAACACCATGTCGGGCAGTCGCAACGGCGGCGCCTCGCGCTGTTCCAGCCCGGGCTCCCGGTAAAAGAGGGCGTCGCGCGCCGCGCCCCGACTCGGGATTTCGCCGGTCGTCTCTTTGAGCAGGGCGATATGTTCTTCGGTCGGATACGCCACGGCGATCAGTTCGGCGAATCTCGGGCCGATGCTGGTGGAGCGGTACGAGTCGGCCGAGGGCGGGAAACGAAGGTCTCCTTGAAGCGTCCAGATCAAGGCTTGCCAGCAATCGCCGAATTTCGAGCCGCGCCCGGCCTCGAAGTCGTCGAACCGGAAGCCGTCGGCCCCAATGTAACCCGCCGGATCGGAATAATTCCGGAGCGCCAAGACGAAGGGCCGAAGGCCGGACATGGTCATTATGGCGTAGGCGGGGGATTCCGACGTGCCGCCGTCGGGCAAAAACCAGTTGTTCACCGCCTCTTGGAAGCCCTCCACGCCGAACCGAACCAACCCCGGATGCCCAACGCAGATTCCAACCACCGCCACCCCCGCGCGGTTGCCGACGGACTTGTTGTTGATGTCCGGATCGCAAAGGGCCAGATAGGCGCTTTCCAGAAGCAGGTCGCGCTCGATCCGCAACTTCTCGTCCTCGGAGTAAACGGGCTCGCCGTTCTCTTCGGCCATGCAGGTCAAGTCGTAGGCCACGGCGATTGAGACGACCCAGCCGCCGTCCATCCCCGAAGTGCCGATCCGGCTGGCCGACCAGTAGCCGGTGTGGAGCTTCCGGTTGGGCTTGTTCGGCGGATAGACCCGTTCATCCTCCGGAAGTTCGTTGATTCGCTCGGCCGCCACGTGGGGATCCATCCCGGCGTACTCCCCGTAGCCGTATCCGGCGAACACCAGATACTCGGGAAACACGTCGGCGAATCGGCTCAAGATGGCCTTGGCCCCTCGCGCGTACCGAGGATCGTCGGTCAGGGCGTGCGCCGTGCCCAGAGTTTCCAGAAGCCGCGTCATGTACGACACCTTGCGCGCTCGAGTGATCCCCGAGAGGCTTGGCCGAGCCTCCGTGTAACTGAAGACCTTGAAAGTCTCTCCGCCCATGAAGGTGAACTTCTGGCCGCGCCCCCATTTGGACTCGACGACGACGGTCTCGGGAAACTCCTCGTTCGGGAAAACGGTCTCGCAAAAGGCGCACGTCAATTCATCCGGACTCGACGGCGACCATCTCCATTGCCCTCCCGGATGCCAGGCGATCCCCTTGGCGCGACACGCCGGGCAAGGCCCCGTGCAGCCGGGCGTCGTGTCCTCAATCATCTTTTCGACATATTCGGGCGTGATCGTCTTTAAGGCCTCGTCCGCCGCCCGGCGAATTCGATCCGCCTCGTCGCGCGCCCACGCGTAACGGTTGATGTTCTCCTTCGCCCTGGCCAGATCCTGGGGTTTCAAGATCGTCGCCGGATGAACCACCGACCCACGGTGCTTCTCCCAGTCCGACCAATCCGTGGAAACCGGCGGGGGAGCGGCCCAAAGCGACCTCGCTCCCAGGTCGGAGCCAGCCCAGGAACAAAGAGTCACCGTCGCGAAAAGGAAGATGTATTGCTTCATGACTTAAGTCCAGCATCCCCTTAAACCGGATGGTTCGGACGAGCGCTGGTTTCATCGTGGTTTTCAACGCCGTTTGACTTTCCCTCCCACGCAATGAACCCAAGCGGACGACCAATGTCAAGGAACACCCCGCCCCAACCGGCGACGCGAATTCGACGGACTTGCCCCAATCGCAACAAAAAATGCCAACCGGCTCGATGATGAGTCCACGAGAATCCTACCGGAGTTTCTCCCAAGCACTGGTTTGGCTCATGAGCCACGCTATTTTAATCCACGCCAAACCGCGAGGGTCCCCCGCCGCCGCGGCAACGAAACGGCGGCGGTCGAATTGACATGTATTGACGAATTGATGCGCCGTGGCGGCGCGTCCTCAAGCCGGCGCCCGGAAGCTGCGCCAGTCTATGCCGAGCTTCTTCATCCGCGATCGCAGGGTCTGGGGGTTGATGTTCAGGATCGTCGCGGCGCCGAACGGCCCTTCGACGCGCCCCAGCGTCCGCGCGAGAACGTCCTCGATATGAGACTTCATGGTCGCGTCGAGCGTCGCGGCCTCGTCGTCGTCGCGACCGGCGATCGGCGACCCATGCGGGGCCGGGGGTTTCGGACCTCGCGCCGCCCGGCCGGGCATGCCGAGCGCGCCGGCGACGTCGAGGCGCTCGCCGTTGCCGAGGATCGCGGCCCGCTCAACGACCGCGGCGAGTTCGCGCACGTTCCCCGGCCAGCGGTATGAGACGAGCAGGCTGATGTCCTCGGGCGAGGGCGCCAGCGGGGGCATGCCGAGCCGGCCCGCCGCCCGGATCGCGAAATGGGCGGCCATCGCGGGGATGTCGGCCGGCCGCTCCCGGAGCGAGGGCAGGCGGATTGGGAAGACGGCGATTCGGTACCAGAGATCCTGTCGGAACCGCCCGTCGGCGACCATCGCCTCCAGGTCCCGGTGCGTCGCGGCGACGATCCGCACGTCGAGTCGCATGGGCCGCTCGCCGCCGACCCGTTCGACGACGCCATCCTGGAGCACGCGCAAGAGCCGCACCTGAGCGGCGGGAGGCAACTCGCCGCACTCGTCGAGGAACAGCGTGCCGCCGTCGGCTCGCTCGAACCAGCCCCGGCGCTCGCCGACGGCCCCGGTGAAGCTTCCCTTCTCATGGCCGAACAACTCGGAGTCGACCAGATCGGGGGGGATCGCCCCACAGTTGACCCGCAGGAACGGCCCCGCGGACCGTCGCGATCGGGCGTGAATCGCGCGGGCCACGACCTCCTTGCCCGAGCCGGTCTCGCCCAGAATCAATACGGGGGCATCGGAGCGGGAGACCTTCTCCACCTGCTCCATGACCGGTTTCAGCCCCGTCTCGGCTCCGATGATTGAGTCGCTGATGTCGTGCCGCCCGAGCTTCGAGAGCAGCGTGCGATTCTCCGCCTCGACCGCCTCGCGGAGCGACCGCAACTCCCTCAGCCGGTGGTCGTTCTCCAGGGCGGCGGAGAAGGGGTCGAGCAGCGCGGCCGCCAGATCGACATGCTCCTCGTGGAAAGACCCCGACCGCCGGGCGGCGAAGATCAGAAACCCAACGGCGCCCCCGTGTGCCTCAAGCGGTCCGGCGATCACCTCGTCGTCGAGGTCGGCGGGCAGGAGCCCCGGCGGCGCGGCGTCTCGCTCTCCCTGGCCGAGGTGGATCACCTCCCGTCGATCGCGCCACTCCAGCAGGGCGCGGAGCTCGGCCTCCGAAACCTCGATCCGGTTCCGCTGCGGCAACCGCCCGGACCGACAACGCCCCACGGCGATCGTGTCGACTCGCTTCGCCCGAGGGTCGAGCTGACGAATCAGCAGCAAATGGGCCGGAAGCTTGCGGGCCAGAATCGGCGCGATCCGTTCGACGGATTCGCCAATCTCGATGTGCCGGCAAGCCTCGCGCCAGACGCCGAGGAGCACGGCCGCATGGCGAATCATGAGAAATTCCTCGAAATAACGCGGAACCAACGCGGGACGTTCGCGGAAATCCTAATCCCCACCATCGAACTCGACAAGGTGAACTTTCCTCGTCGAGGGGCCAAAAAATTCTGTACCCCTTTAACATCAAACAACTTGCGATTGCGCCACGGAGAATTTTCGAGGCTTGGCCCGGGGGTTGCGTTACCCGGTCCGCCGATATCGTGGTCCCTCCGACCACGGACGCCATCTCCAATCGAACCGGAGCCTGAAGACGGCCATGCCGAACCACACGCGCCACATGCGTTTCCACCTCGCGAAGACGCCGAGCCAACCGGGGGTCGAGCCGTGTTGTCCGGCGATCATGGCGAGGGGTTCGCGGGCGCGGGCTCGCGGCGACGGCATGGGGCCGGGGATGTTTGCGGGGACTTTTGATGCTGGTGTTGATGGAGCCGTCTGCGGCGATTGCCCGCGACCTCAAGGCTGACCCGATCACCGACTGGGCGATCGGGCGTCACGAGCATCGGGGCGGTTCGCCCCTCCCGCTGGTCCTCGGCCACGCGACTCGACGCCGACGTCGACCGCTCGCCTGGCGTCCTCCATCCCCCGGCGGCGCCCGCGCCGTCCGGTCTCGCGATGGAGTCCAGGCGGCGGCGCCCCTCCGTCGAAGGGGGGGCCGCCGGCCGACATGCTGACCCACCGGCGCGCGGCGGCCATTTCAGAGCCCCCGTCGCCGGCCGGAACCCGCGGCTCCCCACGCGGTGAGAGCCGGCGTCGGACGACCCGGGAAATCCATCGCGGGCCGAGACGATCGGGGGATCGACCCGACGCGGAGCCCGCGCGAGTTCACACGAAATCTATTGATCATTTAGGAGTACTCGGATGCGACGTCGTCGTCAGGGATTCACGCTGATCGAGCTGTTGGTGGTGATCGCGATCATCGCCGTACTGATCGCCCTTCTGCTCCCCGCGGTGCAATCGGCCCGCGAGGCGGCCCGGCGGGCCCAGTGCGTCAACAACCTGAAGCAGATCGGCCTGTCGCTGCACAACTATCACGACACCTGGGGCCGCTTCCCAATGGGATCGGTGCAGGTCGACACGCCGAATGGCGCGTATCGCCGGCCCTTTTTGGCCTCGCTGCTGCCGTTCCTGGAGCAGACGAACCTCTTCAACAGCTACAACTACGACCTGAGCTTCCAGCAGGACGCGAACATTACGACCCGCGCGGCGATCGTGAACGTCTTCAGCTGCCCCTCCGACGAGCAACAGACCTTCATCAACAACAGCGGCTCGGTCTCGGACGTGAAGGGCAGCTACGGCGTGAACTGGGGCCAGGGCACGTATGGGGATCAGATCAAGCCGTCGCCGTTCGGCCTGAACTACGGGGCGACCTTCGCCGAGATCCTCGACGGCACGACCAACACCTTCCTGATGGCCGAGTTGATCCAGGCGCCGCACCCCCTGGGGCAACCCGTCGACGTGATCGACCGCCGCGGGCGGATCTGGAGCGACCAGCCGTCGTCGCACCAGATTTCGACCCGGTTCGGGCCGAACAGCTCGGCCGGCGACTACGGCGCTTGCTGGGATCGCCCGGACATCGGGGCGCCGTGCATCCGCAACATCGGGCAGGGAAACACCCACTACATCGCCTCGCGCGGCCGGCACCCGGGCGGCGTGAACGTCCTGTTCGGCGACGGCTCAACGCGGTTCCTCAAGAATTCCATCGACCTGAACGCCTGGCGGGCCCTGAGCAGTCGGGCCGGCGGCGAGGTCATCAGCGGAGATCAGTTCTAATGCGTCATTCCAGATCAACCCGTCGTTCAGTGCTTGTCTTCGGACTCGCGGCGGCCCTGATGGGTTGCGGCGGCGGCGAGGATGACGGCCGGGTCGCCGTCTCGGGCGTCGTGACGCTCGACGGTCGGCCGCTTGACAAGGGCCACGTCACGCTTAGACCGCTCGGGAGCGGCCCGGCCGTCAGTGGGTCGGTGCGGGACGGCGAGTTCAACTTGCCCCGTTCGGAGGGACCGACCGTCGGCCCCCATGTCGTCGAGGTCGTCGCGATCCGGCCCACCGGTCGGACCATCGAGAGCCCCGACCAACCGGGAGCCAAGGTCGAGGAGACCGTGAACATCATACCGCCCCGGTACAACATCCAGAGCGACCTGCGGCTTGAGGCGACGCCCGAGGGCGAAAACACCTTCCACTTCGATCTCAGCTCGCGCGAGGCGCCCACCGAGGGCCGGCGCGCGGCCAGGCTCGGGGCTCGGCACCGATCGGGGGGCTCGTACGTTCAATGACCATCAAAACGCGGCCATCGAACTCGCCCGCGGACCGATCCGGCAACGTCGCGCCCGCGGGGGTCGGCGGAGGGAATCGGCCTCGGGCGGCGAGCCGGGCTCGAGCCCTGGCCCCGCCGATCCTCGGGGCGGCCCTGCTCGGCGCGGGGGCGCTCGCCTCGGTCGCGAGCCTCGCGGGGCGTTCACCGGCGCGCCCCTCCGACGCGGCGGCGCCAACTCATGCACCGACGCCGGGAGCCGAGACGGCGCCCGAGGGAATGGTCTGGATCCCCGGCGGCTCGTTTCAGCGCGGCTCCGAGGCCGATCCGGACGCGCGGCCGGTCCGCGAGATCGAGGTCGACGGCTTCTGGATGGATCGCACGGAGGTCACCAACGCCCAGTTCGCCTCCTTCGTCCGGGCGACCGGATACGTGACCGTCGCCGAGCAAGCGCCCGACCCCGCCCAGTTCCCCGGCGCTCCGCCGGAGCTTTTGACACCCGGCTCGATCGTGTTCAGCCCGCCCAATGGCCCCGTGGATCTTGGTCGGCCGCTCTCGTGGTGGGCGTATGTCCCCGGCGCCAACTGGCGACATCCGGAGGGGCCGGGCAGCACGATCGAGGGCCGCGAAGACCATCCGGTCGTGCACGTCTGCTGGGAGGACGCCGCGGCCTACGCCCGTTGGGCCGGCAAGCGGCTGCCGACCGAGGCCGAATGGGAATACGCGGCCCGCGGGGGCCTGGAGGGCAAGCCCTACACCTGGGGCGATGAGTTCCGGCCGGGCGACGGGTGGCCGGCGAACATCTGGCAGGGCCGTTTTCCGACCCGGAACACCGCGGACGACGGCTTCCGGACGACCGCGCCGGTCGGCTCGTTCCCGCCCAACGGTTTCGGGCTCCACGACATGGCCGGCAACGTCTGGGAGTGGTGCGCCGACTGGTACCGCCCCGACTCCTACGCCAACGCGCCCGCCCGCAATCCCCAAGGTCCCGATTCGAGCCACGACCCGGACGAACCAGGGGTGCCGAAGCGCGTGCTGCGGGGCGGCTCGTTCATGTGCGCCGACACCTACTGCTCGCGGTATCGACCGGGGAGCCGAGGCAAGGGGGCGCCCGACAGCGGAGCGTGCCACACCGGGTTCCGCTGCGTCCGATCGGCTTCGACCGAGCCCGCGACGGCGCGGCTTGATGAAACCGGCTCACCGACGCCCGGATTCGCCACCGCGCCCTCCTGTTGCGCGCCGACGACCCGGGCCCGGCTCGCCGCGACCCGCGAGCAATGAGGCGCCGCGAGCGCCGATTCAGTCCAGTCCGGTCCCATGGGGACGATGACGATGGTCGCGATCGGCGACGCCGCCGATCCCGACGACCCCGGGCGAGCCGAGCGCCGGGGATGCTTTACCGACACTCAACGAAAGGGAGATTCATGATGGGACGCTCTCGATGGCCCCGGACCCGCCGATGGGGCGGGCTCGCGGGGCTCGGCATGGCCGCCTTCACGGGCTTGGCCGCGTTATTCACGGGTGGCGACGCGCGCGGCGAGGCGCCGTCTCGACCGAACGTGCTGTTCGTCGCCGTCGATGACCTGAACGACTGGACGGGCTTCCTGGGCGGACATCCCGGCGCCCGGACGCCGAACATGGACCGGCTCGCCGCCCGGGGGGTCGTGTTCAACCGGGCCTACTGCTCGGCCCCGGCCTGCAACCCCTCCCGCGCCAGCCTGCTGATGGGGACGCGGCCGTCGACCTCCGGCGTCTATCACAATGACCAGCCCTGGCGGCCGGTCTTCCGCGACGGCGTCACGCTGCCGGAATACTTCCGCGCGGCCGGCTACCAGGTCGTCGGCGGCGGCAAGATCTTTCACAACAGCTACAACGACCCGTCCGTCTGGGACGAGTGGCGCGGCCTCGGCCCGGGCGATCATCCCGTCCCGGACGTGACGCCGGTCAATGGCCTCCAGGGCACGGCGCACTTCGACTGGGGGCCGGTCGACGCGCCCGACGAGGCGATGGGCGACTACAAGACCGTCTCCTGGGCGATCGAACACCTCAACCAGAAGCACGACCAACCGTTCTTCCTGGCCGTCGGCCTGATCCGGCCGCACCTCCCCTGGTATGCGCCCCGAAAGTACTTCGACCAGTTTCCACTCTCCGACGTGGCGCGGCCCGAGGTCTTGGCGGACGACCTGGCGGACATCCCGGCGGCGGGCCTGGCCATCGCCAAGCCCGAGGGCGACCACCGCAAGGTCGTCGAGGCTGGTCAGTGGGAACCGGCCGTCCGGGGATACCTGGCGAGCATCGCCTTCGCAGACGCCCAGATCGGCCGGTTGCTCGACGCCCTGGACTCAAGCCCTCATGGCAAGGACACCATCATCGTCTTTTGGGGCGATCACGGCTGGCATCTCGGCGAGAAGGAGCACTGGCGAAAGTTCGCCCTCTGGGAGGACGCGACCCGCGTCCCGCTGATCGTCGTCGCCCCCGGCGTCAGCTCGGCCGGAACCCGCAGCGAGCGGACGGTCTCGCTGCTGGACCTGTACCCCACCCTGGTCGAACTCTGCGGCCTCCCGGCGAAGCCCGAGTTGGAGGGTCAGAGCCTCGTTCCGCTCTTGAAGGATCCGGCCGCCCCCCGGAACGCTCCGGCGGTGACGACGCACGGCCGCGGCAACCACGCCGCGCGGTCCGAGCGGTGGCGATACATCCGCTACGCGGACGGCTCGGAGGAGCTGTACGACCACGACAACGACCCGCGCGAGTGGACGAACCTCGCCGGCGACCCCTCTCTGGACGGCGTGAAGCGGGAACTCGCCAGGTGGCTGCCCGAGCGGGACGCCCCCGACGCGCCCCGGGCGTCGAAGGACGGTGCACGAGAAGATGGCCGCGGACGATCCAAGGCCAAGGCATTGAAGGGAGCGATTCAGTGATGACGCGGAAGGCGCAATCCTGGCTGGCGATCGCCGGCCTGTCTCTGTCGATCGGCCTCACCCTCTCGCCGCGAGCCGGACTCGCGGCCGAGGGGAGAAAACCCAACATCGTGGTCATCCTCTCCGATGATCATGGTTTCGCGGACGTGGGGTTCCACGGCTCTCGCGACATCCCGACGCCGAACCTCGACGCCCTGGCCCGGGGAGGAGTCCGGTTCACCAACGGCTACGTCTCCGGCCCGTATTGCAGCCCCACCCGGGCCGGATTGTTGACGGGCCGATACCAGCAGCGTTTCGGCCATGAGTTCAACCCGAGCGGAGAGGACGCGGGATTGTCGACGTCGGAGGTCACGATCGCCGATCGGCTCAAGGCGGCCGGCTACGTCACCGGCCTCGTCGGCAAGTGGCACCTGGGCGGGGCCCCGCAATTCCATCCTCAACGCCGCGGTTTCGACGAGTTCTTCGGCTTCCTCGGCGGCGCCCATGCCTACTTCCCCGGCGAGGGCGCGCCCATTTACCGCGGGACCGAGGTCGTCGAGGAGCCGGATTACTTGACCGACGCGCTGGCGCGCGAGGCCGTGGCCTTCGTCGAGCGCCACAAGGAGCATCCGTTCTTCCTCTACCTGTCCTTCAACGCCGTCCACACGCCGATGCACGCGACCGACGCCCGGTTGAAGCGGTTCGCCTCCATTAAGGACGAGACGCGCCGGACGTACGCCGCGATGCTCGCCGCGATGGACGAGGCGGTCGGCGAGGTGACCAGCGCGATCCGCGCGGCGGGCCTGGAGGAGGACACGCTGATCGTCTTCCACGCCGACAACGGCGGCGCGACCCTGCTGGGGACAACCATCAACGGCTCCCGGAACGACCCGTTCCGCGGCTCGAAGCGGACCACGCTTGAGGGCGGCGTCCACGTGCCGTTCGTCATCCAGTGGAAGGGCTCGCTCCCGGCCGGACAGGTCTACGAGCAGCCGGTGATCCAACTCGACGTCTTGCCGACGGCCCTGGCCGCCGCCGGGGTTGAGATCCAGCCGGACTGGAATCTCGACGGGGTGAATCTCCTGCCCCACCTCAGAGGCGAGGCCGACGGCCCGCCGCACGACGCTCTTTACTGGCGCCTTGGGGAACAATCCGCGATCCGCCGCGGCGAGTGGAAGCTCGTTCGCTATGATCAAGCCGTCGACGAGGAGGGCGTTCGGTCGAACCCCCGGGAGGGCGTCCGGGTGACGCCGGTCCGTCTCTACAACCTGGCCCGCGACCCGGGCGAGACGAACGACCTGGCCGCCAGCCACCCCGAGAAGGTCGAGGAGTTGCTCGGCGCCTGGCGGTCCTGGGACGCCCAGCTCCCCGAGCCGTCATGGGGCCCCATTCCCCGAGCCGCCGGCGCTGGAGGCCGGTGACCGGAGCCTTCGTTCCTCGCCAAGATCCACAATCCAAAAGGAAACACCATGCCAGTGACGAAAGCACGGCTGAAGCCGGGGAGACCGCCGCGAGGATGGGTCCTCGCGACCCTGACGTCCCTCGCCTTGATCTCGGCCGGGGCCGGGGCCGCGGGAGCCCAGGACGACCCGCCCCCGAAGCGCCCGAACATCGTCCTCATCCTCGCCGACGACCAGGGGTGGGCGGACGTAGGATGGCACGGGCGGGAGATCCGCACCCCTCACCTCGACCGGCTCGCGCTCGCCGGGGCGCGGCTCGAACAGTTCTACGTTCAGCCCGTCTGCTCGCCGACGCGCGCGGCGCTCTTGACGGGGCGATACCCGATCCGCCATGGCTTGCAGGTCGGCGTGGTCCGCCCCTGGGCCGAGTACGGCCTGCCTCTCGACGAGCGGACGCTCCCCCAGGCATTGAGGGAGGCCGGCTACGAGACGGCCATCTGCGGCAAGTGGCACCTCGGGCACGCGCGGCCCGAGTACCTGCCGACGCGCCGGGGATTCGAGCACCAGTACGGGCACTACAACGGCGCGCTCGACTACTTCACCCACGTCCGCGACGGCGGCTTCGACTGGCACCGGGACGACCGAGAGTGCCGCGACGAGGGCTACAGCACCCACCTCATCGCCCGCGAGGCGGAGCGGCGGATCAAGGACCGCGACCCGTCGCGTCCCCTGTTCCTCTACGTCCCGTTCAACGCCGTCCACGCGCCGCACCAGGTCCCCGAACGGTACAAGGAGCCCTACGCCGGGCTCGCCGAGCCGCGGCGGACCTACGCGGGGATGGTCGCGGCGATGGACGAGGCGGTCGGCCGGATCGTCGAGGCGATCGACCAGGAGGGTCTGCGGGGCGACACCCTGTTTCTCTTCTCCAGCGACAACGGCGGGCCGGCCCCGGGCAAGGTGACCAGCAACGGACCGCTCCGGGGGCGGAAGGGGACGGTCTACGAGGGAGGCGTCCGCGTGCCCGCGTTCGCGACCTGGGAGGGCCACATCGCCCCCGGGACGGTCGTCGACGCGCCGCTCCACATCGTGGACTGGTATCCGACGCTCCTGAAACTCGCCGGCGCCTCGCTCGACCAGCCGCTCCCGCTCGACGGCCGCGACGCCTGGCCGGCCATCGCGCGCGGCGGCGCTTCGCCTCATGAGGAGATTCTGCTCAATGCCTCGCCCGCGGGCGGGGCGATCCGGGTCGGCGACTGGAAGCTCGTGATCAACGCCCGCGCGGGCGCCGAGGACGGCCGGGACGCCGACGAGGCCGGGGCCGACGAGCCGGCGGCGTCCGTCGAGCTTTTCAACCTGGCCGACGACCCCAACGAGAAGCACAACCTCGCGACGGCCAATCCCCGGAAGGTCGAGGAATTGTCCGCCCGCCACCAGGCGTTCGCCGGCCAGGCCGTCGCGCCGAAGTTGGCCCCGAAACCGGCCGGGTTCCGCTCGCCGCGCGTCTGGGGCGAGTTCGACTGAACCACAGCCATTTCCTTGAAAGCATGACGCCCCGTTGACGGATGGGGTGGTCTGTCTCGCGGCATCGCCACTCGAGTGGGCCATGCCGCGAGAGTTTGCTCCGTCGGTCGGACTTGCGCGGAGCCCGTCGCCAGGTTCCCCACCGCGTGGCGTCGACGCGGCGGGGAAGGGCCGGTTTTTCCAGGACGCCGTGTTTGCCCGCGGGCGACTCGGCCGGAGTTCCCGGCCGGTCTTCACGTCGGAGTGGAGCTGGCGATCCGTTCTCGAACCTCATCGCCTCGGCCGGTCAAACCGGCGCCGGGGCCTGGGCGTCACTTCGCCAGCGGGGTCAGGACGATCTCGCGGAACTCGACGGGAGCTCCCTCGGACTGGAGGCAAATGGCTCCACGGGTCACGCTGCAATTCGTCGCCTCGTTCACCAGGTCGCCGTTGATTTTCACACTGATGGCGGAGCCTCGGCAGACGATCTCCATGCGGTTCCACTCGCCGGCCGGCTTCTCCGAGTCGTCGGTCAGGTTCTTGTAACGCCGGTCCGACTTGCGGCTCGCCTCGTCGGGAACGTTGAGTTCCGTGCCGATGATCCAGAAATCGCCCGCGTTGTCCTTGGCGAGCTGCACCTCGATCGACTTGGGCCAGACCCCGAGGGCGCGGGGCGTGGAGGCGTGGACAAGCACGCCGCTGTTGCCGCCCGTCGCTCCGGCCGGCCATCGCCATTCGAGGGTGAGCTTGTAATCGCCGAACTCCTCATCGGTCTTGACGTACCCGGCGGGCCGCCCCGTACACCTGAGCACGCCGTCGGCCACGCTCCAGGTTTCGGCTGAGCCGCCCTCCCCGTCGGCCACGACGGACCATCCCGCAAGGTCCCGCCCATTGAAGAGCCGGATCGATTGATCCTGGCAGAACGCGGGGGGCGCCGCCACGACGAAGAAAAAGAGGCCAATCAATGCGGATCTCATGTTGACATCCTTAAGAGATTCGGGTGCCCGGATGGGATCAGGGCCGAGCGTCTCACGAACGCAATGGCCATCCGCCACGGATTATAGTCGTCCGACGCGCCGCATGCGACGGCCCGAGCATGCCTCAACCGTTCATACGCCCGTCGCTTCATCAAAATGATGGCGCATCCCGTCGGGAAGGTCGTGAGAAGGCCCGGTGGTCGTCCTTAAGCTCGCGGTCATCGCCACGCCCCGGATTGCCCCTGGGAAATCGCCTTCGAGCGAACTAAACCTTGACCTCCGCCAACGAAAAAAAGCGGTCTCACAGTCGGGCGGCCGCGACGGACCAGCCCGGTTGTGAGACCGCTTGTGGGAGAAAGAACGGAATATTGGCGCGAGTCATCCCGCGAGGGCCGTGGGTCGCGGGGCTTCGGGAGCGGGCATCTTGAGGGTGGCCGGCTTGATCGCGAAGGCGAGCTTGTCGAGGGCCTCGCGCTCGATTTGCTTGAGGCGCTGGACGGAGAGGCGGCACTCGCGCGAGAGGTCGCGGTAGGGACGGCCTAGGCGGCCATCGCGGGGCTCGGGGCTTCCATCCAGGTAATACAATCGTTTGATGACCCATGCCTCGAACCGGCTCAACCGCCTCAGGGCCGAGTACAGTTCCACCATGGTCTCGATGATTTCCAGGGGAAGCTCGGGCGGCTGCTCGCGGGCCAAGGCGTCGTTGAGCAAGTCGTCGCCGTCGCTCGGCGCGTCTGAGTATGACTCGACCCCGACGCCGGCGTCGCGCAGGTTCCCCAGACGCTCGACTTCGATTCCCATCCGGTCGGCAACCTCTTCAAGGGTCGGTTCGGTTGCGTCGCCGTCGCCCGCCGTTCGCCGCTCGTCCAGCATCCGGGTCCTGGTCTTGTCAAAACGCCGTCGCAGCAGGCCGAGATAATAGGGAACGCGGATCATCGCCCCGCCTTCCGCCAACACGCGCTGGATTCTCCGGTGGATCGCGTGAGCGGCGAAGGCCGTGAAGCTCATCGTGCTCGTCTCTGGGTCGAACTCCTCGACGGCCCCGATCAGGGCGATGCTTCCCTCCTGGATCAGGTCGTCCCGCTCCATCCCCCGGGGACGGTAATCGCCGGCGATGCTCGCGACCAGCCGCAGATTGGCCAGCACCAAGTCCTCCCGGGCCTGGCGGTTTCCATCCCGCACTCGGGACAACAGGTCTTGCTCTTGTTCGGCCGTCAGGGTCGAAACGGGTCCGTCCAACTCTTCGCGACGCGCGGTCTTCATCTTGTTAGTCCTTCCGAATGTGATGATGCCTTGAAATTGGAAGCGGATCGTCAAGACGCGGAATCGTCGCGGACGACGCGAAACCTCGCGGGATTCACGGTTCGGGGCGTTGGCTCGGCCGGCTCGGGGAAGATCACTCGGAGCCTCCAGGCGCCTCGGGCGATGGCCTCGACGGCCTCGCGGGCGGTGAAGAAACCAACGCTCCGGGGCGAGAGGCCCACCTCATCGGCCGGACGGACGTACCAGCGGCCCGCCCGATGTCCCGAGCGGAACTGCGAGTTGAGAGCCGGCGTGTAGACCAGCAGTTCGGCGCCCGTCAGCCGATCGTGGATGTAAAGACGCCCGTCGGCCCGTCGGAGCGAGACATGAAGCCGGGGAAGCGGCGAACCGACCAGCAAGGAAGCAGAACGAGACCCGATCGCTCGATACGCGGTGGACATGGGCGAATCTCCTCAAAACGAATCCCGGCCTGAATGCTTATTGATTCAATTCCACTGCTCGCGTCACGCCGCGTTGACGTCGGCGGCAAGCCGCCGAAGCACTTCGGGGGCGTTGTCGCCCGGCAGCATCGCCCGCCCCAGGACGGAGGCGGCCCAATCAACGAACTCGGTCTTGCGGAGCAGTTCGCGAAGCCAGCCGAAGGGGCGGTCGTCCTTCTCAAACGCGAGATCAACGACCACCGAGACCGCGCCGCCCCGGCAGCCGGAGTCGCGGCGAAGCAGTTCGACGGCGAAGGCGCTCCACCGCCAGTCGATCAGGGCCCCGTCCAGTCACGCGCCGGTCAACCGGACGCCCCGCATGTCGGCCCCAAGGAACCTCGCCCCGCGAAGGCTCGACCTTCGAAGGTCGGCCTCGCGGAGATTGGCCCGGCGGAAATTCGCTCGACGAAGATCGGAGCCGATCAAGCTGGACCGAACCAAGGTCGCCCCCCGGAAATCCGCGTCGTGGAGGCCGGCGAGGGAAAGCTCGGCCTTGTCGAGGTTCGCTCCGCGAAGGTCCACGGCGGGAAGTGAGCACCCCGGGGCTTCGATCCCCCGCAAGTCGGCGAGGGCAAGTGAGCACCCCCGCCGGGCGGCCAGCTCGAGAGCGTCCGAGACCCCTCCGGCCTCGATCAGGGCGAAGGGGCGAGTCGTCCATCGACGGAACAACGGATAAATCATCGTGTTCGCTTTCTTCGCTTGAGAACGAGGACGGAGAGGAACGATCAACCCCAAGGGATGTTGCTGATCAAGGTCCGGTCAGCGGGGACCAACCGGGCCGCCGATCGGCGGATCGGGGTAAACGATCGGCGGATTGGGGCCCGGAAACGGCCCGGGGCTCGGCTCGGGGGGAGGCATCGGATCATCGGGCGGCGTTTTCGGCGGCGCGGGGACCGTCGGGTCGGAGTAAGCGACCACCGAGGGACCGCCGAAGCTCACCAGCCCGCTCGGGCTCAGCCGCGTTTCGAGCGGGCGCGCCCCGCTCGACATGGAGAAATCAAAGAAACTTCGCATAACTGGCTCCCAACACGTCGTTGACCACGAAGTCAAGTTTGGCGGCGGCCGGCCCACCCATGTCTCGACCGCTCATCCACAAAGAAGATCAACCGATGCCCCTGGAAATTTTCACGAAAACGGAAACTATTCCCGATTTCGCAAATTTCCCCCATGCGACCGCCTTGCGTCCTCGCAAGGCCCAATTCCGGCGCGCGCGCGAACGGGGCGGCCCGGATTCGGCGAGACAAACCCGAACCACCCTCGATAAGCCGAGGCGATTGATAAGAGCCTTCGCGGCGAGGCGTCGTCAGGTCGACTTGCGGGCGACCGCGAACAGCGAGGTCCCCGAGCCGAGAAGGCCGAGGAGGGCGGGACGAGCCTCGACGCGGAAGGCGAAATCGACCAGCCAGGAGAGAGGACGGGAAGGAGGCGTTAGATGGCGCCGATAAACTTGCGCGGGGGTTTCGCCGGGCCGGGCTCGGTTTTTGGCCCGCTGACGGCGGAGCGCGGGGACGAGCCACCGGCCCCACCAGAAGATTCGCTCCAGCTCGAGGCCCGAATCAGCGAAGGCTCCGGCCAAGGTGTCGGGCAAATAGCGGCGACGGTGGCCTTGCACGGCGTCGAACTCGGAGAACAAAGCGGGGAGCGCCGGGACGCTCACGATCAAGACGCCTCCCGGAGCGATCAACTCGCCCAGCCTCGTGACCGCCGCGCGGTCGTCGTCCAGATGTTCAATCACGTCCAGGGCGAGCGCGGCCTGGAATCGCGGCGCGTCGGCCCTCAGGGGTTTGGTCAAGTCGGCTTCGATGAGTGAACGGCCCGGGCGGTCGAGCAACTCGAGTGCCCGCCGCGAAACGTCCATCCCAGCGGCCGAGTAACCGCGGGCTTCGAGGGCGTCGAGCGTCACTCCCCAGCCGCAGCCGGCGTCGAGCACCCGCGCCGGGGGTCGAACATCCAGGCGTTCGAGGAGCCGAAGCGTGAGAGCCGCCCTCGCCCGCCACCAGGGATGGCGCCGAACCACGTCCCCCAGGTCGGTCAGAATCGCCTCGGCCATGTTCTCGTCGGCGTTTCCCTGGCACCAGCATTCGATCATATGTGATCGTCCTCTTGTCCTGAGGAGACGTCGGTCTCCGTCGACCGCGAGTAATCGCGGACGATGTAGGTCGGTCGTCCTTTGGTCTCCAGGAAGATCAGCCGGATGTACTCGCCGATGATTCCCAGGCTGAGGAGTTGGATCGAGCCCATGAACAGCACCGTGACGAGCGTGCTGGCCCACCCCCGGGGGGATCGGCCGTTGGTGATCGCGTCGTGGAAGACCCAAATCAGAAGGACCACGGCGACGCAGATGGCCGCCAAACCCAGAAGGGTCGCCAGCCGAAGCGGCCGGCCGCTGAAGCTCACCAAGCCGTCAACGGCCAGCGACATGAGGCCGCGAAGGGTGTATTTGGCGTCGCCCGCCTCGCGGGCGGGCCGGTCGTAGACGAGCCCAACCTGGCGGAAGCCGACGAACGATCGCAGTCCCCGCACGAACCGCATCCGTTCCGGTAGGTGAGAGAGCACGTCAACGACCTTGCGATCCATCAGGCAGAAATCCCCACTGTCGAGCGGGATGTCGAGATCGCTGATGGCGCTTAAGATCCGGTAGAAGGTGTGATAGCCGAGGCGTTTGACCCACCCCTCCCGGCGGCGGCGGCGCACGGCGTAGACGACTTCGTTCCCCTCGCGCCAAAGCCGAACCAACTCGCCGATTAGCTCGGGCGGGTCCTGCAAATCGCCGTCGAGGACGATCACGGCGTCTCCCCGGGCGTGATCGAGACCGGCGGAAACGGCCGGTTGATGGCCGAAGTTGCGGCTTAGGTGGAGCGTCGCGACGCGCGGGTCGCGGCGGCGAAGCTCCTCCATCATCTCGGGCGTCTCGTCGCGGCTTCCATCATCGACCAACAGAAGCTCATATTCGAGCCCGATTGCCTCCAGGGCCGCCGTCGTCCGGCGATGCAGCTCGGCGATGTTCGCGCTCTCGTTGTAGAGCGGAACCACCACGCCGAGCGTCGGGCCATGATTGGCCGGGGTCGAGTGAAGCGGGTCGTTCATGGGGCTCGCGTCGGAATCGGAGCGGTCTCGACGGCCTGGGTCTCCGCCGACGGAGAACCACCGAACCCGGACAGTACAAGACGCCGTCGCGCGCGGGCAAGGGGAATCCGGGCGTCGCCCTAAACCGGGCCCTTCGCGGGAGCCTCCGCGTCGAGCCAACCGGCCGGCGGTTTGCCACGACGTTCGGCGACCCACCGCCCCCCGACCGCGACGGCGACCAACAGGTCGCCGACCTCGGGCGCCCGCGAGCCGACGACCACCACTGGGATCGCTCGCGAGGCGTCGACGGTCGGCGAGGCCGCGCTCCCCTGAAGTTCCGGGCCGTCGAATCGGACGGGATGGACAAGGAAAACCCGGTCGACCCGGTTGGGCATCGCCCCGGCGTCAAAGACTTGTCCCACGAACCGGGGCGCGCCCCGAGAGCCCGGGTCGCCAAGACCCGGCGCTCGGAGCCGGTTCCGGTCGATCCCAGGATCGCGCCGGTCGTCCCATTTCAGTCGAAGCGGTCGCAGCGGATCGCGTCTCATCGAGCCTCCCTCATCATCCTCCCAACGTCCCCGGGATCGGCGTTTCCAGGCCGATCGTCAGGCATCGTATCGGACGAGCCAGCGCCCGCCGCACGAGTGGGCGACGAGCCTGGCGCCGACGGGGGGGACCGCGGTCCCCAGGTTGTAGACGTAGACCAGACGCGACGAGTCGGCCTGGAACGCGGCGGAGGCGCCCTCGGTCTCGGGACCGTCGACGGAGAGCGACGAGCAGGCGTAAAACGCGCCGGCGACCGTCGGGTAGGAGGCGTCGGCCTTGGTTTGAACGAGGATCGCGGCCGAGCCCTCCTCGGCGAATGAGGTCAGCCGATCAGTCGCCCCGAGGGCGGCCTCCTGACGGTCTCGAAGAACGCGGGCGTCAATCATGGCGGTCTCGGCTCGGTTGTCGATTCGTGAATCTCAAGGTTGATTCGGCGGCGCGCGGCCCGAAGCCTACCCTCCGTTCGCGTCGGAGAGTTCGAGGATGGTGACTTGCCGGTCGCCGGTGAAGTCCCAGGTGAGGGCCGAGATGGCGGGGTAAACCGGAGACTCCCCCTGCCCCGCGCCTAGGTTGGTTTGCAGACCAATGTCACGGCCGTTGATCCGGGCCACGCGGTCGCCCACGCGATAGGCGGTGACGAGGCCGGGGATGGTCGCGCCGCCGGTGAGCGGAGGAAACTCGTGGGCCGCTTGAAGCTGCCGGGCCCACGTCAGAGCGCGCGGGGAGTCGTCGCGAACGATCCTGGCCGTCGGCCCCGGATTATGCGCCGAGCGGGCCGAGACCAACTCCAGGCCGAAGTGATCTCGAGCGTCGACCCGGCGGCGACGGACGCGCGACGTCGGCGAGGCAGGCCGGGCGTCGACCGCCGCGGCGATCATCGAATCATCGTCGATCACCGTGGTTAGGCGAAGGAAGAAGCGGGTGTTGGGAGCGGCGGGATTGGCCTGGCTCGTGATCCCCCGAAGGGTTCGGCTCGGTTCCTGGGGGTTATCGCCGGTGTACTCGCCGATCGGCCACGCCTCGGGGTCTTCGACCGTGATGAAAATGCCCAGGCGATCCTCCAGCAACTCCCAACCGCCGGAGATGGTCTGCCAGTTCCCCGAGCCGTCCCAAACCGCCGGCGCGGCGCCCGAATAGTCGCGCGACAGGGCGAGTTCCGCCCGTAGCGGTCGCCCCTTTGCGTCGCGCGTGACGAGCCGGGACGAGCCGGGACGCAGCCGCCGCACATAGGACGGCTTGCCGTCGCGGCGATTGGGGAAGATGGGCGAGAGGTCGAGGGCCGCGCTCGACCAGACGGCCGAACGATGGTCCCAATGGCCGTCACCCGCTTCGTCGGCGACGTAAAATCGATACTTGCGGCGCGATTCATCGGCGGCGTTCGTCAAGCTGGCCCGGAGATAACGACCCCGGACGCCCGCGGCCTCGTCGCCCGCAACCGGGACGAATCCGGGAGCGAGAATCACCGACATTTCAATCCGCCGCTGACTGGATTCGATCGTGACGGCGTTGACGATCGCCCGCGAATCGCGCTGAAGCCGAAGCGAGCCGAGGTTGCACCGAGCGGGATTGAGTTCGGATCCAACCTCTGAGAGCAACAGGTCGCGAGCCGAGCCTCCATCGGCGTCCTTGCGATAGATTTCGATCTCGTTACGGGGAGAGCCGTCACCGTCCTCGCCGGTGACGAACCTCATGCCGAAGCCAGCCAGGCCAAGCTGCGCGGCGAGGGCTTCGGGCCAGGGCAGGTTGGAGGCGTCATAATCGCGAATCACCACGTCGGCCGCCGTCGCTTCGTCCGAATCGACGAAGACGGCTCCGGGCGCTGGAGCCCTCGACCGCAACAAGGCGTCAATCTGGTCGAAATCCGGGTTGATCACATGTTTCTGATCGTTATACACACCCAGAATGTGACGAACGAACTTGCCGAGCGTCCAGTATGAGCGGGGGTCGGGATCACGGTCCAGATCGGGGTCGAGGAAGACTGGAAATCGGGTCGAAGCGTCGCCCGGCTCGACATCGAAGCCGTCGGGAGTGCAGTTGGGCTTGCCGTCGGGGTTGAACCGGGTTGGAAGATCGACTGCCGCCACATCGCCGTGGAACGGATCGTCGGCGTGCCGCTGCCAGCGCCCGCCGATCGGCTCGTCCCAACACCGGACCGCCGCCCCCAACGCCAGGAAGCCCACCCGTTGCGACCGCGGCGTGACGTCGACCTGGGGCGATTGCGCGAACCCATCGAACAGGACGCGGAGCGCGCCCGAGGGAGTGACGGCGAGCACGGCCAGGCGGTCGTCGTCGCGGACGATGTGGGGGCCGGCGGCGTCAAGCGGCCAAAGTCCGCCGAAGTCCGACGGAGCGCCGCCCGTCGCCCCCGTCCCGTCGAGCACGTACCGGAATCGAGCGGCGGGGGGCGCGGGGCCCTCGCGATACTCGATCCGCTCGCAGACCACGTTGGGCAATACCTCGAATCGAGCGGCGCCGATCCGCGTGGGATGATGGCGGCAGACCCGAATCATGGCCGCGGGACTGGACAAGGGAACGTCGCGCGGTTCGAAATCAAAGCTTCCGGCCATTCGGATGCCCTTCCCCGTTAACCCAACAGACCCATCGACTTCAAGTCGGCCACAACCGCGTTGAGAAGCTGGGCCGTGTTCTCGGAAAGTTTTCGCAGGTTCTCATAGGCTGAGCGCAACGCCTCCAAATCGGTGGCCTGGGCGTAGGGCGCTCCGCCGGCTCCCCCGGCAATTCCGGAGTAGGAGGTGGATGCCGCGGCCGGCGAGTAAGCCGCGAGATTGCGGGTGCTGGTCGCGTAAGCGGATGAATACTCGCCGGGCCGAACGACCGGGGCGGCTCCCCAGAATCCAAGCTTTTGATCGGCCGCGCCACCGATTTTGGCGCCGGTGGTCGTTCCCGAATTGACGACCGCTCCATCGGCCAGCGCGCCCCCGTCCAGAGAGAGGCAATCGCGAGCGTTGATCCCGACGACCGCGCAAACGAGGCGGTCATCGGTCACGCTCTCAACCGAGGTCTCGTCGGTGACGACCGTGGCGAGGGGAACGTGCGCCGTGGCCGGATAACCGTCGGTTGAAACGATCAAAACGGCCGCGTCCGTCAGATGGAGCGAGCACGTCTTGTCGGCCGGCAGCGTGACGGCCGCGGCTCCGCCGAAGGAGCCGATGGTCCCGTCGCGCTTCTGAAACCTTCCCGGCGCGACCTGGACGACCAAGCTCGCGCTGGGGATCTCGGACGGGCTGACGCACAGGCCGCCGACCGGAGAGAGGGCGTCGAGCGCGTCGGCGTTGGCGTTGATCGGGACGTTCCAGTGGCGATCCGCCACGCCGGGTTTGCCGAGCTTCACATGATTTGTATAAGTCATCGCCATGCGCGATTCTCTCCAAGTCGGCGAGCCGAAACGCCGCCGACCTCAGGTTGGGCTGGGGTTCCATGAAAGCGTCGCTCGGCGGTCGACCGGGTCGTAGACGTATTTCAGCCTCGTTCCATCGGCATAAAGCCCGGGCGGCCGCGGCGGCGACTGCACGGCGACGGTGGTTGTAACGGGCGTCCCCTGGTTTCCGGCCGCGTCGATCGGAGCGACGGCGAACGACCAGGCTCCCGAGGCCAGCGGCGGACTCGTCCAATGATAGGCCGACGCGGCGCGGCCGAAGCCTCCCTGGCCGAACCCTCCAAGGCCAAAGCCGTCGAGGATCACGCCCCCGGGATACGCCTGGATCTCCGCCAGCGGCTTCGTCATGTCGATCCCCGCGCCCGGCTCGGGCTCGCCGAAGACGCGGAAGCCGCTCACGTCGTCATCGGGGTCGAGATACGTCCCTCCCAACCATTTCAGATCCACGCGGCTCCTGTGCGCGGAGGGAAGCATCGACGAAAAATCATGCGTCGCCTCGCCCGGCCCAACCGCGCCGACGTCGATCCGCGCTCGGGCCCGGGGCATCGTGAGCGCCACCCAGCGGCTTGTCCCATGCCAGGCCAGAACGCGGTCCACATAGACCTGAAAGACCGTCCCCAACGGCGCGGTCGACGTCCACGAAACTTGCAACGCCGAGCCGTCCCAGAAGGGAGGCTCGACGCCGGTGATCGTACTCTGATCGAAGGGCATGGCGCGGTTCACCTTGTCGACGGCCGGCGAGGCGGCGGGTTCGGGTCAAATCAGGTAAGGCCGTGGAAGACCGCGCGGTAGGGCATGGCCCAGCCGGCGCTGGTTGGGAACGGGCCGAGCGGGTCGGGGACGAACTCGCCCTTGAAGACGACGTTGGCCCAGGACCGCCCCCGCGAATCGACGAACACGCGCGCCACGCCGTCGGCGTAAGCGGCGAACCGCGCTTCGGCGTCGGCCAACTCCTCCATCGAGGACGCGACGAGCAGCCCCCGAACCTGGAACGTTCGCCCCCGGCCGCCGCCATCGAGAACCCGCGAACCGTTGACCCCGAAATAGGAGTCAACCTGCAGGGCCCTCGGATTCGCGACGTGCCGGCACATCGCGGCTCGACCAAATATATTTTCGCCGTTGTACGTCATCATTTTTGATAATCCCAACCCGCGATCATTCGTCGACCCGTCCTCGGAATCCGCCCATCCGAGAGCCGAGGGGAGGCGGGGGCGTTGACTCGATCCGCTCAACGGCTCCCTCCAACCGCGCGGCCGCGCGAGAGAGCCGCGCCTCGATCTCCTCGAGCGACTCCGTCGACGAGTCGTCGTATCGATCAGCTCGGGAAATCGGAGCCAAATCGCGATCCGAGTCCCGGTCCGACCGCCCCCGGTCGAACACCGCTGACAAGCGCCTCGTCGACGCACCAGAGGGACGGTAGCCAAACGTCGAAGCGCCATCAATCGAATCGCGCGACGGGCTCGGTTCCGACACGGCGGAGAGCCAGACGGAAGGATCCGCCAAACCCCCGCCGTCAAGCAGCGTGCCGAGGAGGGCGGAGTCTTCCTCGCCCCCGCGGCCGTTGGCCTCATGGAATCGATTCCCAAATTGGACAAGGACGTCCGAGGCGGCAACGAGAGCCCGGGGTTCGGCGGCGGCCAGCGAGGCGGCCTCGGAGGCGATCGTTCGCGGCGCGGGCAAGGACTCGGAAATCCCCGCCTTAACTCGAGGGGGCTCCACGGTAACCGCTCCGATCATTCTTCGATCCTCGTCCATCGAGGTTCGCGAACGAGTTTCTTGACGCGCGCCGTCGACGCTCGCGGCGAGCGACGGAACCTTGGCGTCCGGCGCGTCGCCGCTCTCTTCCTGAGCCGGCCGCGGTTCGTTCGGAATCGGCGGCGAAGCCAAAAACCCCCACAGGTCGATCAGCCGCGGTGAGTCGGAGCGAGCCCGGGTTCCTGATATCAGGAACCCGTCGAGTGGATCGAGGGAAGGCGCAATTTGCTCATCGGTTCTCATGATGGCTTCCGAAATTGGCCGATGCTTTCGGCGACTAAAACAGGGCCTCGCGCGCGGTCTCCTGAGCGCGAAGATCCAGGGCGTCGACCCATCGCGAAGGCGGGACGGCGCGACCGAGGGCGACGAGCATTTCCGCGGCGCCGATGGCGTCCTCCCAGGAGAGGTCCCGGGTGATCCCATTCGCGATCAGGGTGTGGCGGAGCCATCGGCTGAAGGTTTTGGGGGGCGGCCCATCAACACCTGATTGATCTCCGCCCAACGCTCCCGACACGCCGGGTCGGAGGCGTCAACGACGAGAAGTTCGCGCAGGTCGCGGTCGGTTAGGCGGTAATTGCGGGTCAATAGCAGGGCGGCCATCCGAAACTGGATGGCCAGCCTGCCGGTCAGATCGTCGGGATCGCTCGCGGTTAGGTCGTCCATCAAGGCCTCGAACTCGGCCCCGAAACCCACGCCTCCCCCCACGTTGATTTGGCCCTCGGGGCCGCGAACCGGGTAGAGCCGAAGCCAGGGCCGGGGAAGCGTCCAAGTTTGGCCGTCGCCGAGGATCACCCGATGGCCGTCGCTGAAGTCCGGCCGCCTGAGCGCCGATTCGTCAAGCATTCCGGGCCTCCGCGACGAGAATCCCACGCTCCGTCCCGTCGGGCAGGCGGGTCCAGCCATAGCGAGACCGCCCCTGGAGCGGGTGGCCGGCCGGGAATGACAACGTGTCTTGCGGGTCGGCCGTGATGAACAGCTTGCCGCCGGGTTGGCGGCGGATATAGGCCCGCCCCCCGCGCGACCGGTTGACCCCCAAGAGCGGCTCGGCAACCCGAAGAATGGAGTCGATTCGGTCAAGCTGCGTGTCGCCGCTCTTCCAGGACTCGGGGATGATCAAGGCGTCGAACGTGGGATCCATCGTTGAACTCACCTGTTTTTGATATTGCCGCGCCGGCGTTCGTTCAAGCTCGGGTGAAGCTCAACGGGTTGGTGACGCCGTCGGACGAGAAGGCCATCAGGTTGAGCGTCGCCGAACCGAACTGACCGTGGGCGCCGCTGGTTTCGGCGTTTTCGGCCACGGCGTTGGCCAGGACGTAGAGGATGTCGCCGCCGGTCTCGCCCTTGGCGTCCTTATGGGTCGCGCTGAAGTTGGCCGTCTCGCCCGGCGCGATGGCCATAACCGCCGCGGCGTCGGCGGTCGTCACCGTGGCGCGGGGTTTGTTCATCAAGTTGACGATCACGGTCGGAAAGTGGTCGCCGTCGCCCGAGTAGGCCGACAAGGCCCCCCCCTGCGTGAAGCTCACCTGGGAGACTCGCGTAATCGGCGTCGAGCCGAACGACACGGCCGCCCAATTCGCCTGAAGCTTGGTCGCCGCCATTTACTTGCACCTTGCAACATCAATCGTTGCGTTTTAGATATTCAAATCGGTTCGTGATGGGGGGGCGGCGGCTCAGCCTTGTGGATGAGCGCCGCCGCGGTTGCCGATGAGGTATCGGAATTCGAGCGCCGCCTCGATCCGGCGCTCGGGCGGCGTCGGCTTCCGCCAGATCCATGACCGAACCCCGGTCCATTCCGGGAGGGTTCGCCCGGCGAGCGAGCGGCCGTCGAGAGCGTCGAATGTCGTTTGCAGCAACTCCTCGACCGCTTCGTCGCGCGTCTGAGGATCGTCGTCGCGAGCCATGAGGGTTATCGTCGCGCGGGCGGTCATGACCAGGGAACCAGAGAGATCATCCCAGTGGCCGGCCGCCTGGGTTTCGTCGGGCTCGATCGCCGCTGCGCGAAGGTCGCCTCCCCGTTCCCCCCGGTGTTCGGGCAGCCCCGAAAGATAAACGCCGTCGAAGGCCGAGGTTGCCTCCAACAGATCTCGAATCGCGCCTCGGATGTCGCGCTCGCAAGGGTTCGGCATGCTATGTCATCCTCATGTTTTATCGCGATCGGCTGGCTCCAATCCTTCTCCCTCGCGCCCTCCTCGAGCAGCTGAAGTCACCGCCCATGAAGAATTTGAGCGGCCGACCCGACTTCGGATCACCGCCGGGCCCACTTCCGGGCTCTTCGGGCTCCTCGGGCTCATCCGGCTCCAATCCCGAGAAAAACGCGCGGTTGTAGTCGATCATCGCTTGCCAGCGCACCGACTCTTTCATATCGCCGTTGTCAACCGCCGTCTTGCTGTTCGGCAGCCCCTGACGGAACAGGTTGAGCCGGTTGTCGATTCCGCCGTTGCGACCATCGCCATAGCCGGCCCGCTGACCCCACCAGACGTTCATGCCCCAGAGGTACTCGCCGGGATTTCTCGTGCTTTTGGGGTCGTAGGGCGGTTGGCTGTTGTTGAAGACCGCGATGGCCGCCCCGCGCGATTGCTTGGCGATCAGCGAGTAGAAGTCCCGCTCCGTGAAGTACCAGTTGGGGTGATAGCGAACGTCTCGGTTCCGCGCCACGCCTTGAACCACGTCCAGCGACGGCGGGATCGTGTGCTCCATGCCGCCCTCGTAGTGGACGACGTGGACCGAAATCCCGGTCTCCGACTCGTAGCTCGCGACGTTGCGGGCGTCCAGCTCCAGCTTTTTCCGCAGCGAACTCGCCCCGACGTAGCGCGCCAGGTCGAAGGCCCAGGCGTCGCAGAGCGGGCCGTCGTCGTCGGCCGCGTTGACGAAGCCGATGTAGTCGGCCGTCCCCTTGGGCGTGTGGTACGGGCCACAGCCGATGGCGTGGATCGGCACCCCCGCCAGCTTCGCCCGAGTCAGCAGATATCCCGCCTGCCCCGCCTGCCAGGGCATGTAGTGGATCAACTCGTCACCCCGGCCCGCCTCGTCGAAGATCTTCTTGAAAAGATTGAAGACGTGCCACGAGCGACGGACGGCGTAATCCGGGCCCCGGCCGACCCCGCCCCAGATCGCGAAGCGGTCGTAGGGTTCGTAGTAGGGGTAGGTCGGGTTCCAGATCTCGTTGGCCAGCTCGATGAGGAACTTCGTCTTGCCCGGCTTCGAACTCGCCAGCAGGCGGCGGGCCTCGGCGATGGCGTAGTCATCCGTGGCGTAGCCCGGCACGTTGGCGATCAGCCAGGCGCCACAGTGCTCGGCCGCCTTGGTCAGTAGTTCGTAGGGGTAGGCTCGGCTCGGCAGGTTGACCCTGTAGATGAGGTTGTCAAGTTGCTGGCCCGGAACGACCCGGGTGCAGTTGGTCCAAGTCTGCGGCGCGCGGTTGACGTAGAACGAGTTCGGGCCGGTGACGCACAACTGGTAGGCGTAGTCGATCACCCCCTGCCAGGCGCGCGCCCGGCCGTCGGCCGACTCGCACAATAGGCCGTTGGATCGCGTCGTGATCGTGGTCCCGGCCGCCCTCGGCGCGGCGTTGGTTCGGGGAGGTTTCTTGGGGTCTTCGGGAACCTCGATCTCCACCGTCCCGGCGGCGCGATTGACCGACGCCACCCGCATGACTTCGTTGCCGATCAGGAATTGCATCCCCGGCGCGATCCAGGGCCAATCCTCCTCGGCGAAGTTGACGTGAAGCGTCAGATCCTCGGCCGTAATGTCGGCCGTGAGAGTCCCCGTTCGCCGCGACTGGATGTTCACGTCGAGCGTGCGGCTCGCCTCGTTGACCGTGGAATAGCCACGCGCCGTGCTGATCGAGTGCGGCTCGGTGGTGACAAACTCGAAGTGGATCGCCTCGCCGGCCCCTTGAGGCGGCGGTTCCTCCTCCCCGTCGCCGTGGCCGGGGCCGCCCTCCTCCTCTTCGTCCTCGCCACCACCCTCCGGGGGAGGCGCGACGACTTGGGCGAGCGGAAACCGCCAACCCGCGTCGATCGGACCCGCGGCGTGGGCGACCGGCGTCGTCAGGCCCGCACCGCGCTCCACCAGCCAGGTCGTTCCCGCCCCCGTAATGACGCGGATCGTCTCGCCGCCGCCCAGGAGTCGCGTCCCGAACATCACCGGAGCGGACTCCACCCCCTCGACCTCAATGGTCTGCTTCGTTCCCGCCGGGACCGCCTCGAGCGGCTCCAGGAGGTTGACCTTGTAGGTCTGGGCGTTGGGCGCCGGATGCCGCAGGTAGACCCACTTGCCCGCGCCGCCGGTGAACTGGCGGACGGACGTGATGACCGCCTTCGTCGTGTCCTGCCAGAGCGACCACATGGCGTCGTTGGGGTCGCGGACATGCTCGGGCTCAAGGACCAGATCGCCGACCGGCGTCGAATCCATCGCCCGCAGAACGCCGGCCCCCTTGGATGTCCACCGCTGGAACTCGGCCGAGAAATCGAGTGGGTCGCCGTACAGGAGGGGCGTCGGCTCGCCCTCGGCCGGCTGGGTCCAGTCTTCGGGGCAGAGCAAGAGCAGGTCCGAATAGTGGACCTTGCCCGCCGTCCCGGTCAGCGTCATCGTGGGCGTGCCGCCCCACTGAGTAACCGACAGGAAGCCCGTCGCGCCAGAGGCGTGAGCCTGGGCAGTCCCCTTGACGCCCCGGACGCAGTTGGTCAACTGGTTCGGATTCGTCGTCCGGCCGCTCGCGGTGATCGTCTCGCCGTCCAACTCCAGAACGATGTCGAACGCGGTGGAGGGAGAGCCGATCGCGCCGAAGCCGGAGATGGGAATCGTCGTCGCGCTCGCGTCGATGT
>Ga0180216_1000780_pt1 | contig 30781 bp, 28 predicted proteins | sample eDN3rd37CBELigMG_FD_128879 | JGI IMG/M metagenome (GOLD analysis project Ga0180216, IMG submission 128879) | Enriched Miracle-Growth compost microbial communities from Emeryville, California, USA - eDNA 3rd pass 37_C BE-Lig MG (version 2)... ... | reverse complement strand
TGCGCCGATCATCCTGCCTAAGCCAGCCCGTAAAATGGTTGCGACTGTTGTCGCTGAGCTGCGCATAGTGCATAGCGGCATCGACCCGCCTCCACCAAAATTCCTGACCTGAACGTGATCGCCGGGCGCATCTGTGCCCCAGTCTCGTCCTTCGTCAGGTTGGTTCCATGTCATTCCAAGGTGCCGTCACGCGCTTCGCGTGTGCGGCCGCAATTCTCGCCGCATCTTTGCCGGCCGGGAACGCCGGCGCGCGTCCCTTAACGCTTAGAACGGCCCTTCAACACGCTCTTGCCGCGAGTCCGCGCTTGACGGCCGCGCAGCGTGACATTGGCATTGCCTCGGGCCAGCGGATTCAAGCCGGCACGCTCGCTAACCCCGAGTTGTCCTACGAGCAGGACAACTCATTCGGTTCTGGCGCGTATCGCGGAACGAGGTCGGCAGAGACGACCTTGCAGATCAGCCAACTATTTGAACTTTTCGGCAAGCGGGAAGCCCGCATTGCGGTCGGAGCCGCTGGGGTCGAGACCGCGACGATCCAGCGGAAAGCGGTTCGGCTTGAGGTCCTTTCCGAAACGGCCATCGCCTTTCTGACCGTCCTTGGGACACAGCGCCGCATTCAGATTCTCGACCAGCAAATCGCCGCCATCGACAAGCTCAGCCCGCTTCTTCAGAAGCGCGTCGATTCGGGCGCTTCATCGCCTGCAGAAGTCGGACGTGCTGAGGTGGCATCCGCTCTTGTGAAGGCGGATCGGGAGCGTGTTCGATCGTCTCTTGCGAGCGCGCGGCGAGAACTGGCCGTCCTGATGGGCGATACGGTACCGAAGTTCGCGAGCGTTTCCGGAAGTATGGAGACGCTGGGTCGTCCGCCGTCGTTTCAATCGGTCGTTCACGCAATTGACCGGAATCCGCAGCTTGTCAGATGGACCGCGGTTTACGCCCAACGCAATGCGGAGCTGTTGGTTGCGCGTCTCAAACCTTATCCTGATGTTCGTATTAGTGCCGGATGGCGTCACTTCAACGACACCGGCAGTGACGCGGTACGGCTTGGGATATCCATCCCTATTCCAGTGTTTGATCAAAACCAGGGCAACATCCTATCCGCGCAGGAAAACCTCGCCAAGGTGCGGGCCGAACGCGAGGCAAATCGCAACACATTGATCGTCATTGCGGGGCGGGCCTACGACAGTTTGCAGGGCTCGTTGCGTGAGCTGTCTATCTTGCGAAGCTCGGCGATTTCCAGGGCCCGTGCTGCCGCACAAGAGATTTCCGACGGATACGGTCAAGGACGCTACTCGTTACTCGAGGTGCTCGACGCCCAGGCCAACCTGGCGCAGGCGCAACTGCGAGAACAGGAGGCTCTGCAGAATTTCCATGTCGCCGTCGCAACCATCGAAGGACTGGTCGGCAACCCATTTACCTTGGCGCGGGGGACCGCTCGATGAGAACCGTAAAACGCATAGCCATCGTGGGGCTGCTGGCGGTCGGCCTTCTGACGGCCGGCGTGCTGTATTTCAAGGTTGACCGGTCTCCCAGGGATGAAGCAACGCCGCAGGCTCATAACGAATCCTCGAAAGCCGCCGACGAGCACAGCGGTGACGCCACGCAGATGAACGATATACGCATCGCTGCCGCGGGAATGTCGCTTGAAAAGGCCGCGCCCGCGACCTTGAACGACGTGCTGATTCTGAATGGCGTTCTTCGTGAAAACCAGGAAAACCTCGTTCAGGTGACGCCTCGATTCCCGGGCATCGTCCGCTCGATCCAGAAGCGCATTGGCGACAAGGTGCGAAAGGACGAATTGTTGGCCAGGATCGAAAGCAACCAAAGTCTGACGGCTTATGATCTCAAGGCTCCGATCGATGGCACGATCATTGATCGTCAGGTTTCGCTTGGCGAATACGCTTCCGAACAGAAGCCGGCCTTTACCATCGCGGACCTCTCCACGGTCTGGGTCGATCTGTCCGTCTACAGCAAGGACCTGCAGCGCGTAAGGGTCGGGGATCGGGTGGAGATTGACCTCGAGGACGGCAAGCCGCCCGTGACGGGTCAGATTTCCTATCTCTCACCGGTGGGCTCGTCCGAGACGCAAAGCGCCATTGCGCGCGCAGTCGTTGCGAATCCGGACGGCCGTCTTCGCCCTGGCTTGTTTGTCCGCGGCCGCGTTGCCTTGAGCACTCGCCGTGCTGCGATTGCCGTGAGAGCGACAGCGTTGCAAACCCTCGATGACAAGTCCGTCGTGTTCGTGCGCGAAGGTGAGAGGCTGGAAGCGCGGCGCGTCACGACGGGAGAGCGCGACAAGCATTACGTCGAGATTCTGAAGGGATTATCGGCTGGAGAAACCTACGTTGCCGACAACAGCTTCGTGGTGAAGGCGGAAATCGGAAAATCGGAGGCAGAACATGACTGAGGCGGTCGAGCGAACGCTGATCACCGCGTTCATCAAGCCGAACATGGAAGGTCATGTAGTCAAGGCTCTCCACGATCTTCCGACGTTTCCTGGATTCACGCTGTGCCAGGTTCGCGGGCAGGGACGTGGCCGAGGAGCTGGAGGGGAATTTCTCGCGACTGAATACAACTTCTCTTGTCAGGTGCACTTGGAGCTTCGCGTCATCTGCCAGGCCTCCCTGGTGGAGAAAATTTGTGAGGCCATTACGCGATCGGCATGGACCGGGAGCAAGGGCGACGGCTTGATCTTCACCCAGCCGATCGGCGCATTTTACCGCGTACGAGAGCACGGAAGGCACGAGGGAACCCGATGATTGACGGCATTCTCACCTTCGCGATCAAACAGCGATGGCTGGTGATCATGGCAGTCATCGGCATGGCTGCCTTTGGTGCATGGAATTTCACCCGCCTTCCGATCGACGCTGTCCCGGACATCACAAACGTCCAAGTCCAGATCAATACGCAGGCACCCGGCTATTCTCCGCTCGAAACGGAGCAGCGAATCACCTTTCCCATCGAAACTGCGATGGGAGGTCTGCCAAAGCTCGACTACATCCGCTCGCTATCGCGATATGGCCTGAGCCAGGTCACGGTCGTGTTTAAGGACGGGACGGACATTTATTTCGCGCGGCAGCTCGTCAACGAACGCATTCAGCAGGTCAAGGACCAGCTTCCGTCGGGTGTCGAGACCAGTATGGGCCCGATCTCGACCGGGCTTGGCGAAATCTTCCTCTACACGGTAGAGGCAAAGCCCGGCGTCAAGGCGTCGAACGGCAAGGCCTATTCGCCGACAGATCTGCGGACCATTCAGGATTGGATCATCAAACCCCAGCTCCGGCTCGTTCCCGGTGTCGTCGAAGTCAACACCATTGGGGGTTACGAGAAGCAATTCCACGTGCTTCCAGACCCTGCTCGACTCATGGCGTTCAAGCTGGGCTTTGGCGACGTCATGGCGGCCCTGGCGTCGAACAACAATAACGTCGGGGCTGGCTATATCGAACGTAATGGTGAGCAGTACCTTGTCCGCACCCCAGGCCAGGTCGCCGATAGCGCGGAAATTCGCAATATCGTCATCGGCGCCCGAGACGGGATACCGATCCGTGTCCGCGACGTGGCTAAGGTGCGCGAAGGCAAGGAGTTGCGAACCGGGGCTGCGACCATTGACGGCAAGGAGACGGTGCTTGGCACCGCCATGTTATTGATTGGCGACAACAGTCGAGCGGTTGCCCAGGCTGTGGCGGCCAAACTATCTGACATTGCTAAATCACTGCCCGACGGCGTGGTCACCAAGACCGTGTACGATCGAACGCGCCTCGTCGAAGCCACCATTGCCACCGTTGAAAGGAATCTGGTCGAAGGTGCGATCCTCGTCATCGCAATCCTGTTTCTTATTCTCGGTAATATTCGCGCAGCCATCGTCACAGCATGCGTCATACCGCTGGCGATGCTCTTCACCATCACGGGGATGGTGGAAACTCGGGTGAGCGCCAATTTGATGAGCCTCGGTGCCATCGACTTCGGCATTATCGTCGACGGGGCGGTGATCATCGTCGAGAATTGCTTGCGACTTCTCGCAGAAGAGCAGCATCGGCGAGGCCGGCTTCTCACCGCTCCAGAACGGTTTGAAACCATCCTTGCCGGCTCTCGCGAGGTGATCAAGCCCAGCCTGTTCGGCACGATGATCATTGCCGTCGTCTATCTTCCGGTTCTCACGCTGACCGGCGTTGAGGGCAAGATGTTCACGCCGATGGCACTGACCGTGCTGATGGCGTTGCTTGGCGCTGCGATCTTCTCAATGACATTCGTTCCGGCTGCGGTAGCGCTCTTCGTGACCGGGAAAGTGTCTGAGAAGGAGAATATTGTGATGAGGGGCGCGCGCCGATTGTATCTGCCTCTTCTCGGCTGGGCGATCCGAAATCGGAAATCGGTCGCGATCGCGGCACTCATCATCGTTGCGGCAAGCGGATACGCCGCCACCCGAATGGGTGGAGAGTTTATTCCGAGCCTGGATGAGGGTGACGTCGCGTTGGCTGCAATCCGCATTCCCGGGACCAGTCTGACGCAGTCGCTTGAGATGCAGAAAGCGCTTGAGCGGCGCGTTAAAGCCATACCCGAAGTGAAGGATGTGTTCGCGAGAACCGGTACGGCTGAAGTTGCGACCGACCCGATGCCGCCATCCATTTCGGATGGATACGTCATGCTGAAGCCGCGTGACCAATGGCTGGATCCGAGCAAGACGAAGGCCGATGTCGTAGCCGAGATCCAACGGGTGGCCGATGAAGTGCCTGGAAGTCAGTACGAGATATCACAGCCGATTCAACTTCGCTTCAACGAATTGATATCGGGCGTTAGATCCGATGTCGGCGTTAAAATCTTTGGCGATGATTTCGATACCCTCCTCAAGGTCGCACGGCAGGTTCAGTCGGCGCTCGAACCCATACGTGGAGTAGCCGATCTCAAGACAGAGCAGGTTTCGGGTCTTCCGATCCTGACGGTGAAACTCGACCGAGAAGCGCTCTCCCGATATGGGCTCAGCGTCGGTGACGTTCAAAACCTTGTCGAGATCGCCGTCGGCGGCAAAGCGGCGGGGAAGGTCTATGAGGGAGATCGTCGCTTCGACATCGTGGTGCGGCTGCCGGAGGAGCTCCGCGGCGACATCGATGCGATTCGGGCTCTGCCAATTCCGTTGCCGCCGAGGGAATCCGATGCCGGCACACAAAAAGCCGCGTGGATGTCCTCCCCATTGGCGCGCTTGCGCTATATTCCTTTGTCGTCGATCGCCAGGGTCGACGCGGCGCCTGGCCCCAATCAGATCAGTCGTGAAAACGGTAAACGCCGCATTGTAGTCACAGCCAATGTGCGCGACCGAGACCTCGGTTCGTTCGTGGAAGAGGCTCAACGTGCTGTCGACGCAAAAGTCAAACTCCCGGCCGGTTACTGGATGAGCTGGGGTGGGCAGTTCGAGCAACTGGTCTCGGCAACCAAGCGCTTGACGATCGTCGTGCCGGTAGCGCTGCTGCTCGTCTTTATTCTTCTCTTCATGACTTTCGGGTCGGCGGCGGACTCACTGTTGGTATTCAGCGGGGTTCCACTCGCGCTGACGGGTGGCATCCTGGCGCTGCTACTTCGCGGCATTCCGCTGTCGATCAGTGCGGGTGTCGGATTTATCGCGCTGTCCGGCGTCGCGGTATTGAACGGCTTGGTCATCATCACCTTCATTGAGCGGTTGCGCGCCGAGGGCAGATCGATCCTTGAGGCCGTCCATGAGGGTGCGCTGACCCGTCTACGACCCGTTCTCATGACCGCCCTTGTGGCGTCGCTTGGCTTTGTACCGATGGCCATCGCGACAGGGGCGGGGGCGGAAGTTCAGCGACCGCTCGCGACCGTTGTCATTGGGGGCATCATTTCCTCGACTATCCTGACGCTGCTCGTGCTGCCGGCACTCTACGTGCTGTTCCGGCGCGCAAGCACGCCGGCAGATCCGGTTTCTGAGTGAGGTGCTTCATGAAGCGCCAGGACGTCGGCCGTAGCCCTCACCCGTCAAGTTGGACCCGGACGCGATCGGCGTTTCCCGTGAACACCCGGCTATTTTCTGAGGTCGCTCCTGCGCGTCGTTGGAACATCGCTCCTTTGGGCCTGACATTACCGAATATGCGAGGGGCCAACGCAGAACGTCGGTCATTGATGGGCGCCCGGGCCGGACCACGGCTGGCGTCTCTGAAAGGAAATGAGCAGTGACCGCAAAGCTTAGGGTCGACATTCCGATTTTGCTGCCGGGTATTCCCGGTGCCGATGACGCCTGCGTGGCGCGACTGATGTCAGAACTGCGGAGCCGCGAAGGGGTTGAGAAGGCCCACGTCACCACCTCCAAATCCGACGGGCCAGCTCAACTTTGCGTGCACTACGACCCGAACGTGGTGACGCTCGCCCGTATCCGCGAGTTGGCGACGAGCGCCGGCGCGCGGATCACAGAGCAGTTCGGCCATCTGCTGTGGCAAGTCGAGGGGATCAGCTATCAGCGGCGGGCTCGGACGATCTCGGACCGTCTTCGGAACCTGCCGGGAGTCCTGGAGGCAGAGGCCAGCATTAGCGGTTTGGTGCGCGTCGAATTTGACCGGACTGTGGGCTCGGAGCAAACCATCCGTGACATGCTCTCCCGGATCGGGGTGACCGTGACCGCAGCCGACCGCCTGCCCGAGAGGGCCGGTCTATCCGATGCGGCAACAGCACAGGAAAGACACGACGCGCACGACCACGGCGACGACAGGCATGGCAAGGGCGGCGACCACAATCATTCGCATAGCGCATTTCTTGGCCGCAACACGGAGCTGATTTTCGCACTCGCGTGCGGCGCCTTCCTTGGGATCGGGTTCGCAGCCGCCAAGCTTCTGCCCGCGCTGCCCGGCTGGATTCCGCTCGCCTGCTACCTGGCCGGCTATTTCTTCGGCGGCTTTTTTACGGTGCGCGAGGCCATCGAGAACCTTCGGCTTGGCAAGTTCGAGATCGATACGTTGATGCTGGTTGCGGCCGCCGGCGCCGCAGCGCTTGGCGCCTTCGCGGAAGGCGCCTTGCTGCTGTTTCTGTTCAGCCTCGGCCACGCGCTCGAGCACTACGCGATGGGGCGCGCGAAGCAAGCCATCGAGGCTCTGGCGGAACTGGCGCCGCGAACGGCTACAGTACGCCGCGATGGCGACACCCACGACGTGCCTGTCGAAGAGCTCGTCCTCGGAGATGTGGTTGTCGTGCGTCCGAACGAACGGCTTCCGGCCGACGGATTCGTTGTCAAAGGCGAATCCAGTGTCAACCAAGCGCCGGTGACCGGCGAAAGCATCCCGGTCGACAAGCGACCCGTTGATGATATTGACACTGCGCGCGCCAGGCCCGGTTCCGTGGATGCATCTTCGCGCGTGTTCGCGGGAACCATTAACGGTGCAGGCGCAATCGAAGTGGAGGTGACGCGGCTGTCCTCCGAGACCGCGCTGGCCAAGGTCGTCCAGATGGTCGGCGAGGCCGAAACTCAGAAGTCGCCCACCCAACGCTTCGCGGACAGGTTCGAACGCATTTTCGTACCGGCGGTACTGGCGCTTGCGGTGGTCCTGCTGTTTGCCTGGGTGGTGATCGACGAGCCGCTCGGCGTGAGCTTCTATCGCGCAATGGCAGTGCTGGTTGCAGCCAGCCCTTGCGCGCTTGCAATTGCGACACCCAGCGCCGTCTTGTCCGGTGTGGCGCGTGCCGCGCGCGGCGGTGTCCTGGTAAAAGGCGGCGCGCCGCTGGAGAATCTTGGTTCGCTGAACGCGATCGCCTTCGACAAAACCGGCACACTGACGGAAGGGTATCCCCGTATCACCGACGTCGTGCCCGCAGAAGGCATTTCGGAAGACGAAGTGCTTGGAGTCGCCGTCGCCGTGGAGCGGCTCAGCGATCACCCACTTGCCGCGGCGATCGTGCGCGACGGCCGCGAGCGGCTCGGCGGCCGCAAGATCCCGGAAGCGGAGGATCTCAAGAACCTCGTCGGGCGCGGAGTGATCGCGACGCTCGATGGAAAGCCGGTTTGGATCGGCAAAGCCGAAATGTTTGGCGCCGACGGAATCGCTCCCCTCGGCGAGGCGGCGGCGTCGGAAGTCGGGAAACTACGCGACAGGGGCCGGACGACGATGGTCGTCCGCCATGGCGATAGGGACCTCGGCGCGATCGGGTTGATGGACACGCCACGCAAAGCCGCCCGCGATTCCCTCGCGCAACTGAGCGCGCTCGGCATCAAGCGGATGGTTATGATCTCCGGCGATCATCAGAAGGTAGCTGAGGCAATCGCCAAAGACGTCGGACTTGAGGAAGTCTGGGGCGACCTGATGCCTGAGGACAAGGTCGAGGCCGTACGTAAGCTGCGCGCCGAGCAGAAGGTCGCCATGGTCGGCGATGGCGTGAACGATGCACCGGCGATGGCGGCCGCAACTGTCGGCATCGCGATGGGCGCGGCCGGCTCCGATGTCGCGCTCGAGACCGCCGACGTCGCACTGATGGCCGACGATCTTAGCCACCTCCCGTTCGCGGTCGGCCTGAGCCGACAGACGCGCCGGATTATTCTCCAAAATATCTTCATCAGTCTCGGTGTTGTCGTTGTCCTCGTTCCTGCGACGATATTGGGGCTCAGCATCGGCGCCGCTGTGGTGATGCATGAAGGCTCGACATTGGTGGTTGTCGTCAACGCCCTGCGGCTTCTTGCTTACAGTGATCCCAGACGCCGCTGAAACGCGTCGTCCAAGAGATTGGAAAGTCAATGTTCATCAAACTCTCCTATAGCGCTGCTCTCGTGCGAGATGGAACATTTATCGACGGTGGTCTAGTTATGTGAGCAAGGACACGCGATTGGACTTGCGCCACCTTCGCTATATCGTTGCCAGCGCCCGCAACGGCAGCTTTAGTGCCGCTGCGCACGAGTTCAATGTCAGGCAGCCGATCATCAGCAAGCGCATCAAGGAGGTCGAGGATGAGCTTCAGGTTAAGTTGTTTATTCGATCGACGGCCGGCGCACGTTTGACGCCGGCCGGTGAGGCGTTCGTCGTCGAGGCGCGCCGCATCATCGAGGACTTCGATCGTCTCGCCGAGCGCGCGACGGCAAGCGGGGCCGGCACGCTGGGGCGCATCGTCGTCGGCTTCTACAAATCGCTCTCGCAAGGTGCGCTGCGCACGTTTATTGACGACTTCCGCGAACGCTTTCCTGGCATCGATCTCGACCTGCTCGAAGTGCCGTTTGCCGAGATTATCGCCGGGCTTCACTCCGGACGGGTCGACGCAGGGCTCATCCTGGGCGATCCCGGCAAATGCGAGATCTTCGAGTCCCTCGCGCTTTGGTCGGAGCATCTTATGGTGGTATTGCCGAACGGCCATCGCCTTGCAGAAAAGTCCGTCATCTACTGGCCCGAGCTGAAGGGCGAACGCTTTCTCATCAGCCACAACGATCCAGGCCCCGACATCCGCAACATCCTACTTCGTCATCTGGCGGCGCCGTCAGATCATCCTCAGATCGATACGCTTTGCTTGAACCGCGATAACATTCTCAGCGAAGTCGGCAGCGGCAAGGGCATCAGCCTGCAATGCGAATCCGCATCGGGCCTGACCGGTCTCGGCGTCGTCTTCCGGCCGCTGCATGACGGCAATGGCGCCACGCGGCTCGGTTATATCGTTTGCTGGAAGCCGGACAACATCAATCCGGTGCTGAATACGCTGCGCAATGCGTTCAAGGAGGCCATGTTGATTCGGCCGTGACCTGTTTCACGCGGCACCCGACGCCGTCTGTGGCGCCGAATACTTCTAGTATTTTTTCGATCGCCTACGATGGGCTACGCCGGACCGCGACAGTTCAAATAAATCCTGTTGCCCGCACGCGATTACTGCCTTTCTTGATTGTCCCCGTCGCCATCCGACTGTCTCGCGGATGGCTGGATCGGGGGCAGAATGTCGGCGCATCATCATAGCAGTGAGGGGTTGTCGCGCGGCGCGCGCATGCTGCGAACGGCGCTCGGCCCAGCCATCGCGCGCTATCTTGAAGACCCCGCCGTCGTCGAGGTGATGTTGAACCCCGATGGCCGGCTCTGGGTCGATCGGCTGCGCGAAGGTCTTGTTGCGACCGACGACGTGCTGATCCCGGCCGATGGCGAGCGCATCGTGCGCCTGGTCGCGCATCACGTCGGCGCCGAGGTGCATCCGGGCTCGCCGCGCGTCTCGGCCGAGCTGCCCGAAACCGGCGAGCGGTTTGAAGGGCTCTTGCCTCCCGTGGTGATGGCGCCGACCTTTGCCATCCGCAAGCCGGCGGTCGCCGTGTTCACGCTCGCCGATTACGTCGCCGCGGGCATCATGACGGCGGCGCAAGCCGATGTGCTGCGGCTCGCGGTCGAGCGGCGCAAGAACATCCTTGTCGCCGGCGGCACCTCGACCGGCAAGACGACCTTGACGAATGCCTTGCTGGCGGAGGTGGCAAAGACCTCCGACCGCGTGGTGCTGATCGAGGACACCCGCGAGCTGCAATGCGCTGCGCCGAACCTTGTCGCGCTACGGACCAAGGACGGCGTCGCCTCGCTCTCCGACCTCGTGAAGTCGTCGCTGCGGTTGCGTCCCGATCGGATTCCGGTCGGCGAGGTGCGCGGCAGCGAAGCGCTCGACCTCCTCAAAGCCTGGGGCACCGGACATCCCGGTGGAGTCGGCACCATCCACGCCAACACCGCGCTCGGCGCGCTGCGCCGATTGGAGCAGCTCGTGCAGGAGGCCGTCGTCACGGTCCCGCGCGCCTTGATCGCGGAGACCATCGACATCGTCGCGGTGCTCTCCGGCCGCGGCGCCGAACGGCGCCTGGCCGAGATCGCCCATGTCGACGGACTCGATCCGGCAACAGGCGACTACCGCACCCTCAACGCGCTGCTCCCCACCGCAAACCTCTCGAAAGGAGACTCTGAATGACCCGGCTTGCCTTGTCTCGTCTGCGCCGCCGCCTCACCGAGGCGACGGCACTCGCCACCATCACGCTGCTGATGGCGGCGCCCGCCCATGCCTCCGGCTCCTCCATGCCGTGGGAAGAACCACTTCAGAAGATCCTCGAATCGATCGAAGGCCCGGTCGCCAAGATCGTGGCGGTCATCATCATCATCACCACGGGCTTGACGCTCGCCTTCGGTGACACCGCGGGCGGCTTCCGCCGGCTCGTGCAGATCGTGTTCGGGCTGTCGATCGCGTTTGCGGCCAGTTCCTTCTTTCTCAGCTTCTTCAGCTTTGGCGGCGGAGCGCTGGTCTGATGGAGGAAGACGTCCGCGGCTTCTTCGCGCCGGTGCATCGTGCGCTCACCGAACCGATCCTGCTCGGTGGGGCGCCGCGCACGGTCGCCATTGCGAACGGCACGCTCGCCGGCGCCGTCGGGCTCGGCTTGCGCCTGTGGATCGCCGGCCTCGTGATTTGGGCGATCGGGCATTTCGCGGCCGTCTGGGCCGCGAAGCGCGACGCGCAGTTCGTGGACGTCGGTCGCCGACACCTGCGCTATCCCGCGCACATGGACGTGTGATGTTGAAGGGCGCGAGTTCAAGCGCCATGGATTCGCTGAAGGCGTTCACCGCCGCCTTGCTGGCTGTGTAGACGGAGAGCAGGTGAAGCGGCCGTATCGTCACGGTCGACGTCACGTTCACGATGACGCCGGCCTTCCGCTGCCGAAACTGCGGCAGCACTGCCTGCGTCATGGCGATCGTGCCGAGCGTGTTGGTCTCGAAGATATCGCGGACCGTCTCCATCGGCGTGCCCTCGACGGCGTTCAGGAAGCCGATGCCCGCGTTGTTGACCAGGACGTCGATTGGACCGGCAGCCTCAACGGCCCGACGGATGCTCTCCGCGTCGGTGACGTCCAGCGCAATGACGCGCAGGTTCTGCGAACGCGGCAGGATGTCTTCACGCGGGCTTCGCATCGTGGCGATCACCTTCCAGCCGCGATCGAGGAAGTAGCGGGCGATCTCGAGACCGAAGCCGGACGAGCATCCGGTGATCAGTGTGGTCTTCATGACGTCTCTCCGTGGGCCTGTGATCGCCGGAAAGTGGACCTCCTTTGCCGGATTATCTACAATCGAAAGTCCATTTATCGTTTGAGGAAGTCCGGGAATGGCCAGCCTTGGTGATCCGCTCGCCGAAGTCGTCACATTGCTCCAGCCGGGTGCGCCGTTCTCCAAGCTCGTCACCGGCGCCGGCCGCTGGGCGGTCCGCCGCACCGAGCTCGGGCAGCCGTTCTATTGCGTGCTTCTCGAAGGCAGCAGCCGTCTCCTGGTCGACGGGCAGGAACCGATCACGCTTCAGGCGGGCGACTTCGTCCTGATCCCGTCGGCATGGACCTTCACGATGTCGAGTCTGGAGCCGGCGGAGACGCCGGCGGCCGACGTGCTGCCGGCTCAGTTATCCAGCGGCGAATTCAGGCTCGGCAAGCAGGACGGTCCGGCCGACGTTCGGATGCTGGTCGGGTATTGCGTTTTCGGATCGTCGGACGCGGCTTTGCTGGTTCCGCTCCTGCCTGAGCTCGTCGTCGTGCGAGGCGAGACCCGGCTGGCGACGCTGGTTCAGCTCGTGAGGGATGAATCCCGCGAGACGCGGCTCGCGCGCGAGGTCGTCCTGGCGCGGCTTCTTGAGGTCCTCTTCATCGAGGCCTTGCGATCCTCGGCAGGATCGGCGGCCTCGCCCGGCTTGCTGCGCGGCCTTGCCGATGCGCGCCTCGCGGCGGCCTTGCGGAAGATGCACGAGAATCCGGCCCATGCCTGGACGATCGCGCAATTGGCCAACGAGGCGGCGCTGTCGCGCTCGGCTTTCTTCGATCGGTTCAGCCGCGCCGTGGGTATCTCGCCGATGGAGTATCTGCTCGCGTGGCGTATGGCGCTGGCGAAGAACATGCTGCGGCGAAAGGACAGCACCGTTGCCGAAATCGCCGACCGCGTCGGCTATAGTTCGCAGAGCACGTTCACCGTTGCATTCACGCGCCATGTCGGCGTGCCGCCCACTCGGTACGTAGCCGAGGGGGTGGGCACGCCGCAGGTCGCCTAAGCGGTGTCAGCCGAACAGGCTGATCCGTTTACGCGGAGGCTTGGATCTTGTCCTGCGTCTTCGTGTCGAAGTCGCTGGCGTCGTGGCGTTCGTGCAGCTGCATCGAAGGCTCGCCCGTGACGCGGTTGACCATGCGGCCGCGCTTCACCGCCGGGCGCTCGAGCAGCTTGTCGGTCCAGCGCATGACGTTCTTGTATTCATGCGCGCCGAGGAATTCGGCGCCGTTGTACATCCAGTTCTTGATGACGCCGCCGTACCACGGGAAGATCGCGATGTCGGCGATGGTGTAGGTGTCGCCCGCGATGTACTCGCTCTCGGCCAGACGCCGTTCGAGCACGTCGAGCTGCCGCTTGGTCTCCATGGTGAAGCGGTCGATCGCGTATTCGATCTTGGTCGGCGCATAGGCATAGAAGTGGCCGAAGCCGCCGCCGACATAAGGCGCGCTGCCCATCTGCCAGAACAGCCACGAGAAGCATTCGGCGCGCGCGGCCGGCTCGGTCGGCAGCAGGGCGCCGAATTTCTCCGCGAGATAGGTGAGGATCGCGCCGGATTCGAACACGCGGATCGGCTTGGGGCCGCTGCGGTCCATCAGCGCGGGGATCTTGGAGTTGGGGTTCACGTCGACGAAGCCGGAGCTGAACTGCTCGCCTTCGCCGATCTTGATCAGCCAGGCGTCGTATTCCGCGCCCTTGTGGCCGAGCGCGAGCAGCTCTTCCAGCATGATCGTGACCTTCTGGCCGTTCGGCGTGGCCAGCGAATAGAGCTGCAGGGGATGGCGTCCCACCGGCAGTTCTTTCTCATGGGTCGGCCCGGCGATCGGCCGGTTGATGTTGGCAAAGCGTCCGCCGCTGGGCTTATTCCAGGTCCATACCTTGGGCGGCACGTAGTCTGTGGTCTCGGTCATCTCCGGGCTCCTGCCTCACACGCTTATGTGTGGTTCGTTCGATCGCAGCTGTGCCGCCTAGATAAGGCATTGGCCGGGCAAGGCAACCGTGCGTGGCAGCATTGCTGCTCTCGGGGCTGGGACAGCGTTTCCGCGCCGGCGGCGTGTTTTTGCGTGTGTTCGCCGCCCCGCCTTATGTGCGACATGCCGCAGCCTTCGCGCGGCACGAGTGGTGCACGCGGCGGCCATAACAGTTATGAAGCCGGCAGACGCTGCTAAGAAGAGTTGGTGACATTGACTGATACCGGCAATATCCAGCCGGCGGGCGCTCCGCTCGCCGACAATGACCGCACCGGGCTTCCGACGTATCGCCTGCCGGCGCTCGACCAGGATTTCCTCCTGGGCGATTCCATGCGCGGCGTGCGCTTCCTGCTCGAATACGCCAAGGCCGAGGAAGCGCTGCGCGATTGGAGCGTGCGCTCGACCATCGTCGTGTTCGGCTCGGCGCGCGTGCGCGAGACAGGTCCCGGCCGGCAGCCGTACTGGTACGAGCAGGCGCGGGCCTTCGGCCGGATCGCATCGGAGCGGGGCGGCGCGCTGAAGCCCCGGGGCAATGTCCGCGACAACGTGATCGCCACGGGCGGCGGTCCCGGCATCATGGAGGCGGCGAACCGCGGCGCGGCCGATGCCGGCGCGCCGTCGATCGGCTTCAACATCTCGCTGCCGCACGAGCAGACGCCGAACCTCTATTCGACGCCGGAGCTGACCTTCCGCTTTCACTATTTCGCGATGCGCAAGATGCATCTGGCGATGCGCGCCAACGCGCTGGTGGTGTTTCCGGGCGGCTTCGGCACGCTCGACGAACTGTTCGAGATCCTGAACTTGCGCATCACGCGCAAGTCGCCGCCGGTGACGACCGTCATGTTCGATCGCAAGTTCTGGGAGTCGGTCACCAATTTCGAGGCGCTGATCGATCAGGGTATGATCTCTCGCGAGGACTGCGACGTCTTCAGCTATGCCGAGACCGCCGAGGAGATCTGGTCGATCCTCGCGGACGCGGGGCTTAATGCCCATGGCGCCGGCGCGGAGCCGAGCGTCTAGCCATGCACGACCTTTATTTCGAGGACTTCAACGTCGGCCAGCGCTTCGTCTCGGCGCGGCGCACGGTGAGCGCGGAGGAGATCGCGGCCTTCGCTCAGGCCTACGATCCCAATCCGTTTCATCTCGACGACGCGCCGGCGCGCGCGGCCGGCTATCCCGGCATCATCGCGTCGGGCTTCCACATGCTCTCGCTGAGCTTCCGGCTGTTCTTCGATCTCAAGCTCTGGGAGACGGCGATCATGCCCTCGCCGGGCATGGACGAAGTGCGCTGGCTCAAGCCGCTGCTGCCAGGGCAGACGATCTGGATCGAGGCGGAAGTGGTCGAGGTCATCCCGTCGAAGAGCAAGCCGGACCGCGGCATCCTCCGCTTCCGCCACGATACCTTCGCGGAGCCGGGCGAGAAGCTGATGACCGTCGACTGCATGCACCGCCTGCGGCGGCGCGCGCCCGGCTGACGGCCAAAGGCGCGGGCGTCAGTCGAACGGCAGCGCCGCGCGCGTCTCGTTGAGGATTTCCTGCGACAGCGCCTCGTCGTCGACGATGCGCGCCAGCATCACCGCGCCGATCATCGACGACCACGCCGCGATCGCGGCGCGGCGGCGCTCGTGCGCGGTGCGGCCCTTGGCTTCGGCGCTGAAGCGCTCGATCTGACGGCGCACGGATTGCGTCATGCGGTGGCGCAGATCGTCCGAGCCGCGCACGGCTTCCGTGCCGAGCGAGGCGAACACGCAGCCATTGGCGCGGTTATCGCGGTGGGCGACGCTCAGATAGAGGTCGGCATAGGCGTCGGCCGGCGCGGGCTCCGGGGCAGGGACGAGCGCGCGTTCCGCCGCGTCGGCGATCAACGCCTCCTTGGACGGGAAGTAGCCGTAGAAGGCGCCGTGCGTCAGCCCGGCCTCCTTCATGATCTCGGCGACCGTGACGCCATCGAAGCCGCGTTCGCGAAAGAGCCGCCCCGCCGCCTGGAGGATCGCCTCCCGGTGCTTTGCCACCTGCTCCTTGCTGACTTTCATGTGAACGGCCTCCGGCTCGTCGCGTCTTGACAATATACAGGACGAGTATCATGAATACAATCATTACGAATATCATGAATAGGAGAGCGGAACATGAGTAAGGAATTACCGGCGGTCCTGATCACAGGGGCGTCCTCGGGCATCGGCGCGGTGTATGCGGACCGTTTTGCGCGCCGGGGGCACGATCTGGTGCTGGTCGCGCGCGACCGGGCAAGGCTGGACGCGGTGGCGAGCCGGCTCCGTAACGAGGCAGGCGTGAAGGTCGACGTGCTCGCCGCCGACTTGGCCGAGTCCCGGGATCTGGCGCGGGTCGAACAGCGGCTGCGCGAGGACGACAGCATCGGCATTCTCGTCAACAATGCCGGCATTGCCGCGCCGGGCAATTTCGCCAACTCCGATATCGACGTCGTCGACCGGCTGATCCGCGTGAACGTGACGGCCGTGACGCGGCTCACCGCCGCGGTCGTGCCGCGTTTCCTCGCGCGTGGACAAGGCGCGATCGTCAACATCGCCTCGGTGCTGGGCATCGCGCCGGAAGTGTCTCTGGGCGCGTATAATGCGAGCAAGGCCTATGTGCTGACCTTGTCGCAGGGCCTGCAGACCGAACTCGGCGACAAGGGCATCTATGTGCAGGCCGTACTGCCGGCGGCGACGCGCACCGAGATCTGGGAGCGCTCCGATCGCGACGTGAACGCGCTGCAAGGCGTGATGGAGGTCGGCGAGCTCGTCGATGCCGCCTTGGTCGGCTTCGACCGCCGCGAGCCGGTGACGATCCCACCGCTGCCGGATGCCGGCCAGTGGGAAACGCTCGATGCGTCGCGCAAGGCGCTCTTGCCCAACCTGTTCCAGGCGCATGCCGCGCAGCGCTATCGGCCGGCGGCCTGACGACAGGTGACGATGCGCGGACCTGTGCGCAACGCGGGCGGCCGGGCTTGTCCCGTCCGCCCCGCATCTGCTTGTGTTGCGCACCGGAATTGAGGTCAGCCCATGCCCATCACCATCTACGGCATCAAGAACTGCGACACGATGAAGAAGGCGCGCGCCTTTTTGGAGAAGCAGGGCGTCGATTATACCTTCCACGACTACAAGACCGCCGGCATCGCGCGCGACAAGCTGGAGACATGGTCGAAGAAGGCCGGCTGGGAGACGCTGCTCAACAAAGCGGGCACGACCTTCAAGAAGCTGCCCGACAGCGACAAGGAAGGCCTCACCGAGAAGAAGGCGATCGCGCTGATGCTGGCGCAGCCGTCGATGATCAAACGGCCGGTGCTCGAGCTCGGCGGCGGCAAGCTTCTCGTCGGCTTCAAGCCGGACGATTACGCCAAGGCCTTCGGCGGCTAGCGGCGCCGCGGCTTTTTCGGCTCGCGCGGGGGTGGCTCGTCCACGCCGGCGAGCGCGAAGAACGCGCGCTCGGCCTGCGTCGGCGTGCGCTCTTTATGGCGCAGCGCCAGGAAGCGCCGCGGCGGCACCGCGAAATCCAGGATGGCGAGCGCGCCCGATGCGACGCTCGCTTCCACCACCATGCGCGACAGCACGGTCGCGCCGGCGCCGGCCTCGACCGCGCGGCGCACCGCTTCGTTCGACGGCAGTTCGAGCACGACATTGAGATCGGGCGCGGCGATGCCCTGCTTCTTCAGCGCCTGCTCGAGCAGCGCGCGCGTGCCCGAGCCGCGCTCGCGAAACACCCAGGGCATGGCGACGAGATCGGCGGCGCGCGGCGCAGTGGCGCGTTTCGGCGGCATTCGCGCGGCGCTCACCACGAGCACGAGCTCGTCTTCCGCGACCGGCGTGATCGTCAGGGCCGGCTCGTCGATATCGCCTTCGACGAAGCCGATATCGACGACGCTTTCGCGCACCATCGCCGCGACGGTCTCGGTGTTGCCGATGGTCAGGCTCAGCGTGATGCCGGGATGATCGCTACGAAAGCGCGCCATCAAGGGCGGCAGCCAATAATTGCCGACCGTCTGGCTGGCGGCGAGCGCGAGCGAGCCGCGCTTGAGGCCCGTGAGATCGGCCAGCATCGTCTCGGCCGCGGCGGCGCGCGCCAGCACGGCGCGGGCTTCGGTGAGGAACAGACGCCCGGCCTGGGTGAGCGCGATGCGCCGGCCGATGCGGTCGAACAGCTTGGTGTCGTGCCGCTCCTCGAGCGCGGTCACGGCGGCGCTGACCGCCGATTGCGTGAGGTTGAGATCGCGTGCGGCCTGCGTCACGTGTTCGCGTTCGGCCACCGAGACGAAGATGCGAAGCTGCTCGAGGGTCATCCGGCGCCGGTCAGGTCGTCATGCGGATGAGCATTAGACTGAACAACGCGATGAAAAGGAAGGCGGCGAGGCCGAGAAAGAACGGCCGCAGGCCCTTCATGCGCAGCTTGGCGATGTCGGTCTCCAGGCCCATCGCGGCGAGCGCGACCGAGAGCAGGAACGTCGTGGCCGTGACGATGACCGCCTTGGTCGGCGCGGGGATGGTGACGAGGCTGTTGAGCGCAACGAGCGCGATGAAGCCGAGCACGAACCAGGGCAGCGGGACCGGCTTGGAGGTGCCATGCGCGGTGCTGCGGGCGCGGCGCGCCAGGAAGCCGAGGCCGATGACGACGGGCGCCAGCATCATCACGCGCGACAGCTTGGCGATGGTGCCGAAATCGCCGGCTTGCGTGCCGTCCTGGTAAGCGGCTGCGACGACCTGCGCGATCTCGTGGATCGAGGCGCCGGCCCACAGGCCGTAAGCGTGCGGCGACAGCGTCAGGAGCCCCGGCAGCAGCGGATAGACGAACATCGCGATCGAGCCGAACACCGTGACGCAGGCGACGGCGTAAGCGACGTCTTCGTCCGGCGCGTCGGTGACGGTATTGGTGGCGATCACGGCGGAGGCGCCGCAGATCGAGGTGCCCGCCGCGATCAGCTCGGCCAGTTTGGCGTCGACGCCGAGCAGGCGGCCAACCCATTTGGTAAAGGCGAAGGTCGCAACGAGCGTCGCCGCGATCAGCGCGATGCCGGTCGCGCCGACGTCGGCCACTTGCGCGGCGGTGAGCTGCAGCCCGAGCAGGATGATCGCGAAGCGCAGCACGCGCCGCATCGAAAAGGTGACGCCGGCTTTGGCCAAAGCCGGCGTGCCGACGAGATTGTGGAAGGCCATGCCGAGCACGATGGCGAGGATCATCGGGCTGAAAATGCCGACGCCGGGGATCTCACGCAGCGCGAACGCGGTCACGGCGATCGCCGCCGTCAGCAAAAGCCCCGGCACCAGGCCGAGCCAGGCGGCGGCCGGGCCGGCGGGCGCGGGGCTGGCGGGATGGTGCGTGGTGACGGACATGCGGGCTCCCAATTCGGCTTCCCGCCGTATATGGAGCCCGCAAAACGTTCGATCAAATTGAATATTCAGATCGAACCGTTCGCCAGTGCCGAATGAAGTGAAGAGTTTGGGACGGGAGTAAAATAGGAAACCAGCAGACAGAAGGTGAACAAGGGTGGTAGCGGCGTGTGCTAGCGCGGCACCGGCATCGCCAGCAGCGGGCAGGGCGCCTGCCGCAGCACACGTTCGGTGGTCGAGCCGCGCAGCACGTCGAGAAAGCCGTGATGCCCGGCCGTCGGCATGCCGATGAGATCCGCCGACCAGTCATTGGCCGCGGCGACGATCGCCTCGATGGCATCGCCCGGCTGCACCGCGACCGGCACGTGGCGGCGGTGGCCGGCCATCGGCGCGATGATCGGCGCGGTGCCGCCGACATGCAGCAGCAACTCCTCGGCCTCCATGCCGGCGACGAGCTGGGCAAACGCCATGATGCGGGCGAGCGGCGCGGCCGGCGGCGGATCATGGTCGACGGGGATCAGCACGCGCTTGAGATGCACTTCGCCGCGGCGCGCATCGATGAAGCCGCGCGCCTTGGCCGGCACGAACAAGGTCGGCGAGTGGCTCTCGCGCGCCAGTCGTTCGGCGACCGAGCCACGCAACCAGCGCGCAACGCCCTGGCGGCCCTCGGTCGCGAGCACGATCAGGTCCGCCGCGTGACGGCTGAGATAGTCCATCACGCCGCTGGTGGGTGACTGCGGCTCCATTTCGACCCGCCGCACCTGCAGGCCGAGCTTTTCCAGCACCGCCGACGCCGGATCGTGCGGGCTGAGCATGCCCCAATCCGCCAACAATTGGCGCATCGGGGGCAGTTGCTCCCATTCGTCGTTCTCGTGCGAGGCGGCGACATGGAGGATGGTGAGGGTGGCCTTCGCCTTGATGGCGATCCTCAGCGCATGCACGAAGGCGGCGCGGCTCGCGTCGGAAAAGTCCGTCGGATGGACGATGTGGCTGATGGGGGCCATCGGGTCACTCGCGGTGGGACGTCCCTTCCGCATAGCGCACGGGACGCGAGATGCTTTGCGTCAAATCAACTTACGGCGAGGAACCCTAACAATTTCGCCGACTTGATCGGGTGCGTCAACTTTGCCATGCCGAATATGTCGGGGAGGCGACGCTCCAGTTGGAAGCATTCATGGAACATGGCCGCGGCAAGCCCGCACACCAACCTTGGTACACGATCCTCTACGTCCAAGTGCTGATCGCCATCGCGATCGGTGTCCTGCTTGGGCACTTCTGGCCCGACCTCGGCAAAGCGATGAAGCCGCTCGGCGATGGCTTCATCGCGCTGATCAAGATGATGATCGCGCCGGTGATCTTCTGCACGGTGGTGCACGGCATCTCGTCGATGGGCGACCTCAAGCGGGTCGGCCGCGTCGGCGTCAAGACGCTCGTCTATTTCGAAGTCGTCTCGACCGTCGCGCTGGCGATCGGCCTCATCGTCGGCGAACTCGTCCAGCCGGGCGCGGGCTTCAACATCGATCCCGCCACGATGGACGCCAAAGCGGTTGCGACCTATGTCACCAAGGCGAAGGAAGAGGGCATCGTCGCGCATCTGATGGGGATCATCCCCGACAGCTATATCGGCGCGCTCGCCCGCGGCGATCTCCTGCAAGTGCTGCTGGTCTCGATCCTGTCCGGCTTCTCGATCGCGCTGATGGGCAAGTCGGGCGAACCGATCGCCAACGCGATCGACCAGGCCGCGCGCGTCTTCTTCGGCATCATCCGTATCGTCGTGCGCGTCGCGCCGATCGGCGCCTTCGGCGCCATCGCCTTCACCATCGGCGCTTTCGGCATCGGTTCGCTGACGCGGCTCGTGGCGCTGATCGGCACCTTCTATCTGACCAGCCTCCTTTTCGTGCTGCTGATCCTCGGCGGCATCGCGCGCCTTGCCGGCTTCTCGATCCTGCGCTTCATCGCCTATATCAAGGACGAACTGCTGATCGTGCTCGGCACGTCCTCGTCGGAAACGGTGCTGCCGCAGATGATCCAAAAGATGGAGCGTCTCGGCGCCTCGCGTCCGGTGGTCGGTCTCGTCATTCCGACCGGCTACAGCTTCAACCTCGACGGCACCAACATCTACATGACGCTCGCCACGCTGTTCCTGGCGCAGGCGACCAACACGGAGCTGACGATCTGGCAGGAGCTCGGCATCCTCGGCGTCGCGATGATCACGTCGAAGGGCGCATCCGGCGTCACCGGCGCGGGCTTCGTCACGCTCGCGGCGACGCTCGCCATCGTGCCCGACATCCCGATCCAGGCTTTGGCGATCCTCCTCGGCATCGACAAGTTCATGAGCGAATGCCGCGCGCTCACCAACCTGATCGGCAACGGCGTGGCGTGCATCGTCATCAGCCGCTCGGAAGGCGAACTCGACAAGGACGCGCTGCACGAGGCCATGGCGCATCCATTCCTGGAGGGCGAGGCGCTCGAGCCCGGCGGCTCCAGGGGCTAGCGGCGAAAACAACTGTCATCCCGCGCGAGCGCGCCAGCGCGAGACCCGGGATCCAGTACGCCCGTGTGCTCTCGCTAGGCTGCGGGTTACTTGACGCCCGCTTGCGCGGGCATGACATTGCGTTGGACGTAGGGTGCGCAAAGGCGCGCGTTTGGCGCGCCGCGCGCATCTGACTCTCTCTTGCATTTGGCAGGCGTCGACGTGGGCACGGCGCTGACGCGCCTTTGCCCACCCTACGAAGCAGTCATTGCTGCCGTCGCAGTCATAACCGCGAGCGCGCGCTTACGCCGCGAATTCGAGCACGACGCGGGTGCCGGCGTGTTCCTGGTCGTAGCGGATGCTGGCCTTGAGATTGGACGCCATCGCCTTGATCACGCGCGTGCCGACGCCCGTGCCCTTCGGCGCGTCGGTGCCGCGGAAGCCGACGCCGTCGTCCTCCACCATCAGCACCATGCTGTCATTGGCGCGGCGCAGGAAGATGCGGATGCTGCCGGTAAAGTTTTCCGGATAAGCGTATTTGTAGGCGTTGGTCACCAGTTCGGTGATGACGACGCCGATCGACACCGCCTTGTCGGTCGGCACCTTCATCTGCGTCTCGACGCTGAGCGTGATCCGATGGTGCTTTTCCTCGGCATTCATCGCCTCGCTCAGTTCCTGCACGAGGCTTTCGATGTAGGCATCCATCTCGACGAAGCGCACGTCGCTCGACGTGTAGAGCCGGCGATGGATGCCGGCGATCGCCGCGATGCGCGCCTGCATCTCCTGCAGCGCGTATTTGGCGCCTTCGTCCGTCACCGCGTTGCTCTGCAGCCGCGCGAGCGACTGCACCAGCGCCAGCGAGTTGGCCACGCGGTGGTTCACCTCGCGCAGCAGCATCTCGGCGCGTTCCTTGCCCTCGCGGATCTCGCGCTCGGCCCGCTCCTTCTCGCGCTTCCACCGCTCCTGGGTGATGGCCGCGCGCACCGACTCAACGAGCAGGTCGCGATAGTGCCCCTCGACGTCCTTCCAGACATAGTCGACGGCGCCGGCTTTGAGCGCCGCGACCGCCACCCGCGCGTCGTCCGAGCCGGTGACGTAGATGACCGGCGGCGCGTCCTCGCGCTGGCGGATCGCGCGCAGCACGTCGAGGCCCGTCTCGCGTCCCAGATCGTGGTCGAGCGCCACGATATCGATGCCGCCGGCGTCGAGGCGTTTGAGGCCGTCGTCGCCGTTTTCGGCATGCTCGATCGACAGCCCTTTCTGCGCCAGCGTCCGCTGCATCAGGCGGCCGAGGCCAGGGTCGTCGTCGATGTAGAGGACGCGGTAGCTGTCTGACACGTTCAATCCGCTACGGGCACCTGCATGACCGACAGGAAGAGGCCGAGCTGCCGGATGGCATTGGAGAAGCCTTCGTAGTTCACCGGCTTCGTGATGTAGACATTGGCGCCGAGATCGTAACAGCGCTGAATTTCCCGCTGATCGTCGGTGGTCGTCAAGATGATAACCGGCGTGCGCTTGAGGTGGGTGTTGGCCTTCACCTTGGCCAGTATGTCGATCCCGGTCATGTCGGGCAGGTTGAGATCGAGCAAAATCAGGAGCGCCCGCTGGGCGCTGACGGCGCCCGTGCCGTCCTCGCCGAACAGATATTCGAGCGCGGCGGTGCCGTTGGCGAAGGGGACGATCTGGTTGTTGACGCCGGCGCGGCGGATGTTCCGTTCGATCAGGCGAGCATGACCTTCGTCATCCTCGATCATCACGATCACGACTGGTTCTGCGCTATGGGGGTTGGCCATTCTGCCCTCGTTCTGTCTAAACGTGCCGGCTGTAGCGCGGCAGCCGCACTCTAAACCGGCTACCCTTACCGAGTTCGGAATCGACGGTGATGTCGCCCCCCAGGCGCCGCACCAAGGCCCGCACATGGGCAAGGCCGATGCCTTCGCCGGCGACGTCCTGGGTGCCCGCGCGCCGGAAAAGCTCGAAAATCCGCTCGAAATCGTTCGCCGCGATGCCGCGGCCGTTGTCGGCGACCTCGACCACGACGCCGGAGAGGCTTTCCTCGGCGGTGATGCGGATGTGGCCGGGCCGGCCGGGCGCGAGATACTTAACCGCGTTGTCGACGAGATTGCCGAAGACCTGTTCGAGCGCCAGCCGGTCCGACTGAATGACCGGGAAGCGCTCCCCGAGCTCGATCCGGGCGCCGTGCTCGTCGAGCTGGTGCTGCACGCTCGCGGCCGCCGTCGCCAGAAGCGGGCCGAGGTCGACGCGCTCGGAGCGCAGCTCGCGGCGGCCTTCGCGCGACAGCTTGAGGATGGCGTTGATCAGCCGGTCCATCTTGGTCGTCGAGGCGCGGATGAAGCCGATGGCTTCCGGCAGGTCGGTGGTGGTGACCTCCCGGGCCTCCTCGAGCGCGGCCGTGTCCGGCGCCTCGTTGTCCTTGGCGGCGAAGGCGCGCTGCAGCGTGCCAAGCCCGGCCTCCATCTCGCTGGTGAAGCCGACGATGTTGACCAAAGGCGCCCGCAGGTCGTGGCTGACGATGTAGGCGAAGCGCTGGATCTCTTCGTTGGCGCGGGTGAGGTCGGCCGTGCGCTCCTGCACGCGCGCTTCCAGGCTGGCATTGGCGGTTTCGACCTCCCGCCGCGCCTGGACGAGTTCGCGCGTGTAGCGGGTCGTGGTCCAGATCGCCGTGGCGGCCACCATCAGGATGAGGAGGGACGCGAAAATGGACACCAGCATCAGAGAGTGCGTGCTCTGTTGCATGGCGTCGAGGCGGTCGCGCACGCGACCGTCGGCGCGCTGCCCGATCTCGTTGATCTGGCCGCGGATGGTGTCCATCAGGTTCCGCCCGCGATCGGAATTGATGATGGCGAGGGCGCCGGCGTCGTCGCCGGCGTTGGCGCGGGCGAGGGTCTCGGACAGCTCGGCGATCTTGGCGCTGACGGTCTCGCGGAGCTCGCGCGCCTCCGCCGGGCCGCTCGGGTCGCTCTCGATCATTTCCTCGAGCCGGCCGAGCGTCTCGTCGACCTGCGGCTTGGCGTGCTCATAGGGTTCCAGGTAGCGCGGGTCGTGGGTCAGCAGATAGCCGCGCTGGCCCGTCTCCATGTCCTGCAGCAGGCTGAGCAGGGTGGCGGACAGCAGCCGCGTGTTGCGGGCCCGCACCACTTCGTCCGAATGGTCGCTGACGCGCGCCGTCAGCCACAGCGTCAGGCCGACGATGGCGAGCAGCGACAGGACGCCCGCCAGCATGAGCACAAAGATGCGGCGGATGAGGGAGATTTCCGTCAGAGCCATGGGGTTGTACTACTTGAGCCACCGGATGGAACAAGCCGGTATATTGTTATTTCTCCCCACATTGCTTGGGAACCTTTTCCGGTCTTTCACGTTAGCACGCTTGCCCTTTCGGGAGCGCGTATTGGGCCGTCCTCCCTTGATATTGGGCAGGTTCCCTGCCACATCCGGCTCATGAATAAGCCGTTGTCCGCCGCCGATTCCGTTGCCCAAACGCCGATTGCCGCCGAAGTCGAGCGGCGTCGCACCTTCGCGATCATTTCCCACCCTGACGCCGGCAAGACGACGCTGACCGAGAAGCTGCTGCTGTTCGGGGGCGCCATCAATCTCGCCGGTCAGGTGAAGGCCAAGCGCGACCGCCGCTCCACCCGTTCGGACTGGATGTCGATCGAGCGCGAGCGCGGCATTTCGGTCGTCACCTCGGTGATGACCTTCGACTACGACGGCCGCGTCTTCAACCTGCTCGACACGCCGGGCCACGAGGACTTTTCGGAAGACACCTACCGCACGCTCACCGCGGTCGACTCGGCGGTGATGGTGATCGACGCCGCCAAGGGCATCGAGGCGCGTACGCGCAAGCTGTTCGAGGTGTGCCGCCTGCGCGACATCCCGATCGTCACCTTCATCAACAAGATGGACCGCGAGGCGCGCGATCCCTTCGACATCCTCGACGAGATCGAGAAGACGCTGGCGCTCGACACGACGCCGATGACCTGGCCGATCGGGCAGGGCCGCGACTTCGCCGGCACCTACGACATCGCCTCCGGCGAGATGCGCCTCCTCACCGACGACGGCCGCACGGTCGACCGCCAGCCGCTCGATCTGCCTTCGCTCGCCGCCAAGAATCCGATGCTCAACGCCGACGCGATCGCCGAGGAGCTGAAGCTGGTGAAGGAAGCCTGCCGGCCCTTCGACTTCCAGGCGTTCCGCGAGGGGCATCTGACGCCCGTGTACTTCGGTTCGGCCTTGAAGAACTTCGGCGTCAAGGATCTGCTCGACGCGCTCGCCGCCTTCGCGCCGCCGCCGCGCGCGCAGGTCGCCAATGCGCGCAAGGTCGACGCGCATGAGAGCGCGATGACGGCTTTCGTGTTCAAGATCCAGGCGAACATGGACCCCAACCACCGCGACCGCATCGCCTTCGCGCGCCTGTGTTCGGGCAAACTGCGTCGCGGCATGAAGGCCAAGCTGACGCGCACGGGCAAGCCGGTGACCTTGTCGGCGCCGCAGTTCTTCTTCGCGCAGGACCGCTCGGTGGCGGACGAGGCCTATGCCGGCGACGTCGTCGGCATTCCCAACCACGGCACCTTGCGCATCGGCGACACCTTCACCGAAGGCGAGGAACTGTCGTTTCTCGGCGTGCCGAACTTCGCGCCGGAAATCCTGCGCCGCGTGAAGCTCGGCGATCCGATGAAGGCCAAGAAGCTGAAGGAAGCCTTGCAGCAGATGGCCGAAGAGGGCGTCGTGCAGGTGTTCCGTCCGCTCGACGGCGCCCCGGCGCTGGTCGGCGTCGTCGGCCCGCTGCAGCTCGACGTGCTCAAGGTGCGCCTCGCGCAAGAATACGGCCTCGACATCGGGTTCGAGCAGCCGGAATTCCAGCTCGCGCGCTGGATCGCCTGCGACGACCGCAAGAAGCTCGACGAGTTCGTGTCGTCGAACTACTCGTCGGTGGCCGAGGATCTCGACGGCGACAAGGTGTTCATGGCGCGCAACCAGTTCATCCTCGACTATACGCGCGAGCGCGCGCCGGGCCTGGTGTTCAACGACATCAAGGACGTGAAGAAAGAGGCGGCGTAAGGCGGGTCTTGGCCCGCCTTTGACCCGTCACCCTGAGGTGCTCGGCCGCAGGCCGAGCCTCGAAGGGCGACGGCCCGAGACTCCCAGGCCGCGATCCTTCGAGGCTCGCTTCGCTCGCACCTCCTCAGGATGACGGCTAGCCGGTGCCGGCGCGACCTGCTGTTACTGCGTCCCCAGGAACTTGAACGGCGCGGCGTCGCGGAAGTCCTTGGTCGCGTTGCCGGCGAAGACGTGGTCCTGGTTCGGCCCGAGGTCGAGCTTCTTCACCTTGCCGGTCTCCTTGGAAAAATCGATCTGCTTCAAGTCGACCCAGAACGTGTTCGGCGTCAGCGCGGATTCGAAGAAGTACAGTTTGCGCTGGTGGTCGACGACGGTGCGCCAGCGGGTCGAGGCGATGTTCGGCTGGTCCGGCGTCGTGATGCCGTAGGGCACCGAGGCGTTGCGGATGACGCTGAAGGCGCTGGCGAGCGCGAGGTTCGGGTCCTCGAACTTCGGCACGGCGTTGATGTAGAACGAGGCGCGCGCGAAACGGTCCGCCGAGCGGCTGGTGCCGGGCAGCATCGCCGTGCCGCCGATCTCCTTCCAATAGGAGTTCAGCGCCAGTTGCTGTGCGAAGGCCGGCGAATTGGTCATCACCTGATACTTGCGATCGTGATGGATGACGAGCTTGCCGCCGATATACTCGAAGATGGCGCTGTCGCCGCTGGGGTCCGACAATGACAGGTGCAGCGTCGCGAGCCTGTTCTGCCCGGGCACGGTATCGGTTACGATGGTGAACGGCTCGGCCTTGAGCGCATCGACCGCTTCGGCGACCGTCGCGTAATTGTCGAGCACATATTGCGCCCAGGCGGCGATGCTCAGGCCGGGCTTTCTCTGGTCGAACTTCGGATATTCCGCTTCGGCCAGCCACAGGATGTTGGCGGCAAGTCCCGCTTCGTTGACGCCGTCGCTCGTCGAGATGTCGTAGGCGGACGCGATCACGCTGCCGTATTTCGACGTCCATTTGACCGTGTTGGGTCCGGTCTCGCCCGTGCGCACCATGCCGCGCGGGAAGATCCAGAGGTTGGTCTCGATGTCGGCCGTCCAATCCATCGAGCGCGTGGTGATGACGATGCCGTTGACGCCGAGATAGACCGCGCGCGTGCAGGCATCGGCGGCGGCGGACGCGAGCAGCGCGCCGGCCGCGACAACGGCCATGGTCGATCTCATCAAGCGGGAGCGGAGCAGCGGCATGTTGCGCGTCCTTTCAATTGTGGCTCACGATCGGCATCGTTCGCGGGGGCGAACGAAGGCGGCCGTCAAGGCAAGTCGGCAAGCCTATGGCGCGGCGCGATCGGCGTGCGCTTGATAGAGCGTCATCGCGAAGCTCGCGACGAACGCCGCCGCGAAAGCCCACGCGAAAGCCTCGGCGATGGTCGTCGCGGCATTGCCTTGCGGCGTGCCGGTCCAGGCGATGGCGAGCGCGCCGCCGGCCAGGGCCACGATGAGGCACAGTGTCATCGTCACGACCAGGATGAGATTGATCGTGTCGCGTGAGAGATGTCTTAACGCCATACCGAGCCCTCCTCGAGCGCGACAGCGACAAGTGTCTTTCACGCGAGATGCTACAGAAAGGCCGGTAGGGCTGCCATCGTCCGCGCGCGGTATTCGCGATCATGCGCCATACGCGAGTGCCGTTCGGACCAACCAGAGCGCGCGGAAAGCAGCGCCGCGCTAGTCGCGCGTGCTGTCGCCGCGCGTCAGCTTCTCGACCGTCTCGTCGCCGGTCAGCACGTCGCCGAACTGCTGGATGATGGTCTCGAGCGCGGCGCGGTGCTCGTCGTCCGAGAGCGCAGCGCAGCAGTCCGACAGCATCACCACCTTGAAGTCGAGCATCATCGCGTCGCGCGCGGTCGACTCGCAGCAGACATTGGTCTTGGTGCCGGCGATCAGGATCGTATCGACGCCGAGATTGCGCAGCACGCGCTCGAGCGAGGAGGCGCCGGGCACCAGCGCGCTGTAGCGGTTCTTGATGATGGTGATGTCGTCGTTGCCTTGCTCGAGGCCGCTCCACACCTTCTGCCGGCCGGGCGCGAGGCTCTCCATCGTGCGCAGGCGCACGTCGTCGGCGACGACGTGATTGAAGAACACTTCCCAGTCGCTCTTGCCGTTGGAATGGGTGTTGGCGTGCAGGACCCAGATCACCGGCACGCCCATCGGCCGCAGCCGCCGCGTCAGGCGGTTGATCGGATCGACGATGGCGCGCGAGGCGGCGACCTCCGCCGGGCCGCCCGGCGCGCAGAACGTCTCCTGCATGTCGATGACGACGAGGGCCGTGCGGCGCGGATCGAGCGCGTCGAACCAATGCAAGCGGCCGCGGCGGGCGACGACACGATCGACGATCTCGGGGCGGATGGAAACGTTGTGCATGTCACCTCGGGCGGCGCGGCTGGGAGCCGTTGACGGGAGTGTCTCGCTTACAGTGGCGCGGCGGCTTCAACAATGCCGCCGGCGCATGGCACCCAAGGAAAACGCGCGCCCCGCGTGTCGTTGCGCGCAGAAGGAGCGGGCGCCTCAGTTCACCTTCACGTCCGCGGCCTTGATCACCGGCGCCCAGCGGTCGATCTCGGCATTCATCAGCTTGCGGAAGTCGGCCGGGCTCGAGCCGACGGGCTCCATCAATTGCGCGGCGAGCTTCTCGGTCACGGCCGGCTGCTTGATGATCTCGACCACGTCCTTGTTGATGGCGTCGATCACGGCCGGCGGCGTGCCGCCCGGCGCGATCAGGCCCATCCAGGCGTCGGCTTCGACGTCGATGCCGCTTTCCTTCAAGGTCGGCACGTCCTTGAGGAACGGCGAGCGCTTGGCCGTCGACACCGCGAGGATCTTCACGGCGCCGCTCGCCGCCTGCGGCGTCACGGATATCGCCGGCAGGCAGCCCATCTGGGCGTCGCCGCGCATGATCGCCGTCATCGCCGCGGGCGAGGCCGGATAGGGGATGTGCACGAGCGTGACGCCCGCCTTGATCGCCAGCGCCTCCATCGCGAGATGCGACAGCGAACCGTTGCCGATCGAGGCGAAGTTGTACTTGCCGGGATTGGCTTTCAGCAGCGCGATGAGGTCCGCGACGGTGTCGACCTTCAGCGACGGATTGACCGCGAGCGCGCTCGGCTGGGTGATGAGCTGCGTCACCGGCGCGATGTCTTTGTGCGGATCGTAAGGCAGCTTCGAGAACAACAGCGTGTTGATGGCGAGCGGTCCGCCGATCGAGACACCGATGGTGGCGCCGTCCGGCGCCGCCTTGGCCACGGCGTCGGTGCCGAGATTGCCGCTGGCGCCCGGCTTGTTTTCGACGAGGAACACGCTGTTCGGATACTTCTTGCTCAGCCCGTCGGCGACGAGCCGCGCGACAATGTCCGGCGTCGAGCCGGGACCGAAGGGCACCATCACGCGCACGGTCTTCGGCGGCCAGCTTTGCGCCGATGCCGGCAGCGACGCGGCGATGAGCATCAGAGCGGAAAAGACAAAACGTCCCAGCATGGTCGTTCCCCGTTACACGTCGCGGCCGAGATAGACGCCGCCACGTTCAAGCGCTTCCTGCAGGCGATCGACGGCAATATCCGCACAGGTCGTATTGCCGGCAAGCGAAAGGTGGGCGGCCGTGCCGGCGGCTTCGCCCATGACGAAGCAGCCGCCGGACACGCGCGCCGCCGATTGGCCTTCATGCGTCATCGATGCGCAACGGCCGGCCACCAGCAGGTTGTCGATCGTGGGCGGCGTCAAGATGCGATAGGGCAGGTGGTTGAAGCCGCGCGAGCCGGGAATGTCGGGCCAGCGCCAGGCGACGTCGCCGGCGACATGCGCCTCGATCGGCCAGCCATTGACGCCGATGGTATCGTCGAAGCTGGCGCAGGTGAGCACGTCGTCGGCCGTCATCTGGTA
>Ga0180216_1000777_pt1 | contig 30878 bp, 21 predicted proteins | sample eDN3rd37CBELigMG_FD_128879 | JGI IMG/M metagenome (GOLD analysis project Ga0180216, IMG submission 128879) | Enriched Miracle-Growth compost microbial communities from Emeryville, California, USA - eDNA 3rd pass 37_C BE-Lig MG (version 2)... ... | reverse complement strand
CGCGGCAGCTTGGTCGAGCCGCCGAGGTGGACGAGCTCGCCGTAGGTGCGCACCCAGTATCTCCCGGTGGTGTTGAGGTGCTGGAAGCCGAGGAGGAACGCCTGGCCGCGGCCGGGCTCGCGGAAGAAGTCGCGGAGCCCGGTCCAGCGCGCGCGGGTGACCCATTCGCCGTAGAACTCGACGCCGGCCGCGGGGAAGACCCAGCGGCCGGAGACGCCGAGGAGGCGGTAGCCGGGGTGGTCGGTGACGGAGTCGTCGTCGCCTACACCCCAGAACGGGGCGATGAGCTGGCGGTGGAAGGGGAGCCCGTCGAGCGCGACGACGTGGACGCGGGAGAAGCCGAGGTAGAGCCCGGGGAGCACGTAGGGGTGGAGCTCGAGACTCACCCCGGCGAAGAGCCGGTGGTCGTTGCTCGGGTCCTCGTCGAAGTAGGGGGACTCGTCGAGCCGGCCCCAGATCGCGCGCGCCTCGAGCGCGGCGATACGCAGTTCGCGGGGGCGTGTGGTGCCGACGACGATGTGCGGGAAGCCGGGCGCGGTGTTCCCGAGGAGGATCGGGTAGCGTTGCGCGGGGCCCCACCAGAGGTTCTCGGTCGAAAGCGTTAGCGCGACCCCGCGGTCCTCGTAGCGGAGATAGCTCTGGCCGGGGTGGAAGCTCCGGAACGACTCGGTACCGAAGCGCTGCGGCCAGTCGATCCGGCCGGGGTGCCAGGGATAGATGTAGGGCGAATAGCCGGGGATCCAGATCGATGTGACGGTCTCGAACTCCCGGTTCTCCTGGTACGTCACGGTCGGGAGGAAGGCGCCGGAGAGTCGGCCCCAGCGGAACGCCACCCCCGCGTACGCCTGGGCGTTCCTGCCGCGACCGGCCCAGACGGCGCCGTCGTTGCGGTCGTTGGGGTAGGCCGAGTTCTCGATCAGGGTGGCCTGGGGTTTGACGATCTCGACCGTGAGCCCATCCTCCGGTAGATTCGGGCGGAGCTTGCGGCCCCAGGGGAGCTGGTCGGCCGGGGCGCAGAGCTCGACCCGGGCCTCGTCGGCGTAGCGGCGGAAGAGGCGGGAGCGGACCGGGGCGGCGCCGGCGAGCTCGGCGGCGCGGGCGTACTCGGTCAGCGGGCCGGAGAGGTCGCCGGCGCCGAGGTCGAGGACCAGGGGGCAGGCCGCATTCCGCGCCGTGTCGCGGGGCGTGGTCGCCGGCGCCGGAGCCGTGATGGTCGCGGCGGGCGCGTGCGCGTCCTGCCGGGCCAGCCCTGGGCGTGGTCCGGCGAGGACCGCGGCGAGGGCGAGGACGGCGGTGCAGCGAGCGAGGTCGAAATCGGTCATGCGGGACTACGTCGTCGTACTAGACAGGTTGTGGAGATGAGTCCAAAGCGAAGGGTATGGGATCGGCGCGGGCTAGGCAAGGGCGGGGCCGCGGAGAACGGCTCCCGTCGGTGGACGACGCCGTCGGTGGCGGGCGTCGCCGCGCCCGCGGCCTCCCCATCCCACGTACCCAGCCGGCGCGGGGGGCGGCCGTGAGCGTCGAGGCGCGGCCGGGCGGGCGGCTGCTCGTCCGGAACACGGTCCTGAACATCGCCGGCCAGGTCCTCCCGCTGCTGGTGGCCGTCTTCACGGTCCCGCTCGTGATCCGCGGGTTGGGCGAGGCGCGCTTCGGGCTCCTCTCGTTGTGCTGGGTGGTCCTCGGCTACTTCGGGATCTTCGACCTCGGGATGGGGCGCGCGGCCACGAAGTACGTGGCGGAGGCGCTCGGCGCGGGCGAGCGGGAGGCGATACCGGGGCTGGTCTGGAGCGCCGTCGTCGTCCAGACGGTCTTCGGTGTGTTGGGGGGCGTGCTGCTGGCGGTATTTACGCCGCTGCTCATGGAGCGGTTCTTCACGATCTCGCCCGAGCTGATTGGCGAGGCCAGGGCGAGCTTCTACCTCCTCGCGGCGGCTGTCCCGCTCGTGTTGGTGGCGAGCTCGTTCCGGGGGGCGCTCGAGGCGGCCCAGCGGTTCGACCTGATCAACGCCGTCCGGGTCCCGTCGAGCATCGCGAACTACGTCCTCTCGCTGGTCGGGATCGTGCTGGGGTACCGGCTCCCCGCGATCGTGCTCCTCCTCCTAGTTGGCCGCGCCGTCTCCGCGCTGGCGTTCGCCGTGCTCTCGTTCCGGGTCTTCCCCGGGCTCGGCCGCGCTCCGCGCACGGATCGCGGCGCGCTCGGCCGGCTGCTGAGCTTCGGCGGGTGGGTCACGGTCTCGTCGGTCACGATCCCGATCCTGACCTATGTGGAGCAGTTCCTGATCGCCGGGCTGCTGTCGGTGGGGGCGCTGACGTACTACTCGGCGCCGTACGAGATGGTCTCGCGGCTGGCGATCTTCCCGGCCGCGATCGCGGCGACGCTCTTCCCGGCGTACAGCTACTATCAGGCGCACCAGCGGGAGCGGGTAGCGGAGCTCTCGTGGCGGCCGCTCAAGTACCTGGTCGTGACGGCGGCGCCGCTCCTGGTCGTGCTGGTCCTCTTCGCGCCGGAGATCCTCGACCTCTGGCTGCGCGGCGACTTCGCCGCACAAAGCACCCGCGCGCTCCAGGTACTCACCCTTTCCTTCACGCTGAACGCGCTGAGCTACATCCCCTACTCGGCGGTGCAGGGGCTGGGTCGCCCGGACCTCAAGGCGAAGCTCGACCTGGTCTCGGTCCCGCTCTTCGTCCTCCTCTCCTGGCTCCTGATCCCGCGCTACGGGGTGACCGGCGCGGCGCTCGCCAAGCTCGGGGTCACGGTGGTCGACGCCACGGGGCTCTTCTGGATGGCTGTCCGCCTCGGCGCCTTCTCCCCGCTCCGCCTCTCGTGGCAGGGGGTGCGTGGCGCGATCTTCGCGGCGACGTCGTACGGCACGGTCTCGCTCGCCCTCCCCGCCGTCGCGGGGTGGGGGATGACCGCGAAGCTGGGGCTCGCGCTGGTTGGGGGGATAGGGTACACTCTGATAGTTTGGCGATACGTTCTGGACTCCAAGGAGCGGGAGTTGATTTGGGGATTCGGGGGTCAGGGGTCGGGGGTCAGGGGTCAGGGAGATGCGGTGCAGCATTCTGGGACCGATGTCCATAATTCGGGATTGCTGACTGCCGCCGCCGGTGAGCATGGCACGCCCGACACCCCCCAGGTCCCGAATCCCGACCCCCGAATCCCAACCCGGTGACCTAGAGCATGAGAATCACCTTCCTCCTTCCCGTCTTTGCCCCGCGGCCTAGTGGTGGGTTTCGCGTGGTGTACGAGTATGCGAACCGGCTGGTGGCGCGGGGGCACGAGGTGGCCGTGGTCCATCCGCGTCGTCTACCGTATGAGCACCCCTGGCCGTGGCGTGGGGTGATCCCGTGGCTGAGGGCGCAGGCGGGCCGGGTCCGGCGCGCGCTCTTCACCCCGAAGCTGACCTGGTTCCCGATCGACCCGCGGGTCGATATGCTCTTCCCGCGCGACACCGCCGAGCACAACATCCCCGACGCGGATGTGATCTTCGCGACCTGGTGGGTCACGGCGGAGGTGGTGCTGGGGTACGGGCCGAGCAAAGGGCGGAAGTGCTACATGATCCAGCACTACGAGGTCTGGGGCGGCCCGAAGGAGCGGGTCGACGCGACCTGGCGGGCGCCGTTGGAGAAGACGGTCACGTCTCGCTGGCTCTACGAGAAGGGGCTCGAGCTGGGGGTGCCGCCGGAATCGATGACCAGGATACCGTACGGCCTCGACTGCAAGCTCTACCGGCTGATCACCCCGCTCGAGGAACGTCCCCCCCGCGTCGTCATGATGAGCTCGACCTCGCCTTTCAAGGGGCTCGGGGACGGGATAGAGGCGCTCGAACTGGCGCGGAAACGGGTGCCGGAGCTGCAGGCGGTCTTCTTCGGGATCGACGCGCGCCCGCCGGAGATCCCGGAGTGGATCGAGTACGTGCAGGACCCGCCGGTCGAGGTGCTGGTCAGAGAGATCTACAACTCGGCCCGGATCTCGCTCTGCGCGAGCCATTCCGAGGGGTGGCACCTCCCCTCGGCGGAGGCGCTGGCGTGCGGTTGCGCGATCGTATCGACCGACAACGGCGGGGTGAGGGAGTACACGACGCCGGGTGAGACGTCGCTCCTCTCCCCGCCCGGCGACCCGGCGGCCCTAGCCGAGAACCTGGTCCGGCTCCTGGAAGATGACGGGCTCCGGATCCGGATGGCCCGCACCGGTCGCGAGCGGATACAGGAGTTCGACTGGGAGCGGAGCACCGATCTGCTGGAGGAGTTCCTGCTGAAACGGACGGCGCTCCCGGCATGAGAGAGTAGCGGCCGGCATTTGCCGAAACCGGTGCTTGCGGGGCGGCGGCGTTACCGCGCGGGTGCTACCGCCCCGGTCGCCAGGCCAGGTCCAACCGCAGGTGCCAGTTCCGTTCGGCGGTGAAGTAGCGCTCGGTGGCGTAGAGCCCGACGTAGTCACGATTGCGGCGGTAGCTGTGCGTGACGGCCCAACCGAGGTCGAAGCGGCGGAGGAAGAGCCGCTGGTGGACGCCGATGCTCCACTCGATGTCCGACCCGGCGCCGCCGTAGCGCCGCAGCCACGCCTCGGCGTTCGCGTCCGGGTGCGCGCGTACCCGCTCGATGAAGATCCCACGTACATCGGTTGGGGAGAAGCGGTCGACCCCCAGGTACTGGGAGTTGCTCCCGGGGCCGATCGCGGCGCCGAGGAGGCGGCCGCGGTGGGTGTAGCCCTGGGGGAGTTGGCCGTGGGTGTAGACGGTGAAGTTACGACGCCGTACGGTCGGGAGCCGGTCGCCCAGATCCGCCAGCTCTCCCGCGATCCGCCACCAGCGCTCGCCGCGGGTGAGGACCTGCTGGAACCCCAGGATGAAGGCGCCCGAGACCTCGGGTTCGGACATGAGGTCGACGAAGTCGGCCCAGTGGTCGTCGCGCGCGAACTCGAAATACGCCTCGAACCCGGTGCGGGGGGGCGCCCAGCGAGCGAAGACCGAGAGGAGCTGGTTGTCCGCTCCCTCTGCCTTGGTAGGGTTGTCGCGCACGTCGCGGTACGGGTCGAGGAGCCAGCTGCTGGTGGGCGGGAGTCCGGTCCGCGGGAGGCGCGATAGAAAGGACCGTGACGCTCCTAGGTAGAGCCCGGGGATCCACCGGGGTCCGAAGCCCACGGCCAGACTCGCGATGAGCCGGCGGTCGTTCTCGGGGTTGTCGTCGAAGTAATCCGATTCTTCGAGCCGGCCCCAGACCGCGTCGAACTCGAACTTCCCGAACCAGAGGTTCACCGGTCGCGAGCTCCCCAGGAAGACGTGCGGGAAGCCCGGGGCGGTACTGCTCATGATCAACGCGTTGCGCCGCCCGGGACCCCACCAGAGATTCTCGGTCGAGACGCCGAGGGCGATGGGGAAGATGTCGAGCCGGAGGTAACTCTGGCCGAGATCGATCCCGCTCTGGGTCTCATCCCCCGGCCGGCGCGGCCAGTCGATGTTCCCCGTATTGCCACGGTAGACGTAGGGCGAGAGGCCGGGGCGGGGGGGAGTGCCGGTGACGATGCTGAAGGCGCGATTCTGCTCGTAGAGCAGCACCGGGGCAAAGGCACCCGAGAGCGGCCCCCACCGGAACGAGACCCCACCCTTCAACTCGGTCGACACCCCGCGGCCCGCCCAGAGGGCACCGTTGTTGCGGTCGCGCGGGTACGCGGAGTTGTAGTGCGTGGACGAGGTGAGCGGGATCAGGTCGATATGCAACCCGCCGGGGAGCGAGAGACCGGGCCCCGGCTGGGACCAGGGGGCTGTCATCTCGTCCTCGCGGCAGACCACGGCGAACCGCGTATCGGCGCCCCGGCGCAGCAGCAGCGAACTCCGCGGCGCCATGCCCGCGAGCTGGGCGACGCGAACGAAATCCGCGTGCGCGTCCGACGGCATGAGCTGAGCGACGCGGCGCGGGGCCGGACACGACTCCGTCGCCGCGGACGCGCGCGGCGCGCCCTGGCCATGAGCGGCAGGTACCGCGAATGGATGGGCAAGGAAGAGGAAGAGTAGGTAATACGCTCGCTTCATCACGGGTCCGTGCAGTCGATACGCGGATATGGCCGTAAGACAGGGTAAGTCCCCACGACCTGCTCCGCAAGGTGACGAGCCACCAGTAGATGCGGCGCTCCCCGGCGCCCTTGCCGGCCGGCGCGGCCGGCGATACCCTTCGGCGGGGCGCAGATGGTCGGTTAGGGCGTGCTCCACGAGTCTGGTCGTGCAGACCGGCGCGCCCGCGCGGCGCTCGGGTCATGAGAAGAGAGGTTCAGACGCTTTGACGTTGGGTTCGATCGCGAAGCAGTTGTTGATGAGGCGGGGCGGGGAGGTGCGGAACGAATTGACGACAGCCTTCGCGTGGCTCTGTTTCGTGACCGCGGCGGTCGCGATGCCGGCCGCCGCCGAGGCGACGCCGCGACCGATGGTGCAGGACACCGTACGGGCTGCGTACTCATCACTGGCGAGACCTGGTGCGGCGCAGCCGACTTCGAAGCGCGACGCACGCACTGTCGGCATCGACACTTCCCGCACAGCCGTCTCCTTCGCCTCGCCTTTCCTCCCGCCGGGGCACTGGGCGTACGGCGCGGCGCGGCGGCTGGAGGCGCTCGGGTTGGCGCCGGAGGGGTTCGGCGGCGGGACGAGGCCGCGGACGGAGCGCGAGCTGGCGCAGCTCTTCGACCAGGCGGAGCTCCAAGCAGAGCTGCAGGCCCCGGAGTTGGCGCCGCTCGTGCGCGGGTATCGACTCCGCTTCCTGGACGAGTTCCCGCGTACTTCATGGGCCGTCACCCGGGGTGAGGCGGTCGCGGGGTGGGAATTGCTCGGTGGGCGCGCCCGCGCCGGGTACGAGCGGCACCGCGGCCGGGTAGAGACCGGGATCGGCTACGATCCCGAGACCGATTGGACCGGCACGCGGCCCCGGCCGGACCGGCGCGAGTCGATGAGCAGTATCACGGCCAACGCGGTCTTCGCGCCGTACCTCGCCCTCTCGGTCACCCCCGCCAACCGCGGCGGGCGTTGGGAGCTCGACGCCGGGCACGTCGTGGCGAACCGCGGCCCGCTCGGGCTCTGGCTCGGACGGCGATCGGTCGGGTTCCACCCCGGGATCGGGGGCGGGATCGTCCTGACCGAATCCCGCGCCTTCGACGGCGGCGGCATCTTCCTCGACTCGCCGGTCCACCTCCCCTGGATCTTGCGCCATCTCGGCCCGTTCCGGCTGGACTTCCTCCTCACCCGGATCGAGAACGGCGACCGAGTCCGGCGCCCCTGGTTCGGCGTGCTCCATGCCACGGTCCAGCCCCACCCGCGCCTCGAACTGGGGATGGCGCGGGGCGACATCTTTGCCGGGGACGGGAACACCCCTATCACCCTGCGCAGCATGGCCAAGATGATCTTCGGGTTCCACGCGGGGGAGCAGGGCGAGTTCAACAACGAGGTCTTCTCGGTATACGTACGGGCGCGGTCGGCGCTCAGTGGGGTACCCGTCGTCGTCTACCTGGATTGGGGGATGGACGACAGCGCCGGCGCCTGGTTCAACGTCCCCGCGCGCGTGATCGGGGTGGAGGTGCCCGCGCTCCCGGGGATCCCGGCGCTCGCGGTCGGCGCCGAACGAACCTCCTTCGCCCCGGCCTGCTGCGACAACACGATCTGGTACCGCAACTGGTCGCTGCGCGGGGGATGGACGGCGTCCGGCCAGCCGCTCGGCCACCCGCTCGCCGGGCAAGGCGAGGAGTGGCTGGTGTATACACGGGCGGATCTGTTTCAGGCGAACCTCAACCTCGACCTCCGCCTCTTCACCCGCGAGCGCGGTTCGGAGAACCTCCTGGCGCCGGAACGGACCGGGCGGAGCCGCGGGGGGCGGGTGGCGCTCGAGGGGCGGCTCGGCGGGGCGCTCAGCTTCTTCTTCCACGGCGCGCTCGAGAGGGGCGCCGCGGGGTGGCGCGAAGACTCGCTCGGCGTGGGGCTCCAGGTAGTATTCTAGACGACGCCGTTGCCCAGACCCCCGCGCCGGCGGTAACTTTCACCTTTATGCCCGGTCCGCGGCGCCGGTCGATCTGCTGCGGCACGGTGTGATCAGCGGGAGAATTCCCGTGGAGATGATCGAGCACAGAGACTATGACGGGATTCAAGGATGAGACGTTGGCGGCTGCTGGGGTGAGCTCCACCGCGGCGGCGGATGAACCCCGGACCGACGGGCACCTGGGCGGCGCCCAGCGCGTCGGGGTGATCGGGACGGGGTACGTCGGCTTGGTCGTGGGCGCCTGTCTGGCCGAGGTCGGCAACTCCGTGGTCTGCGCGGATATCAACGCCGAGAAGATCGCGCGGCTCCAGCGGGGCGAGATCCCGATCTACGAGCCCGGTCTCGAGCCGCTCGTGCACCGCAACCTCGCCGAGGGGCGTCTCGAGTTCACGACCGATGTCGGCGCCGCGGTCCGCGCCTCCGACGTCATCTTCATCGCGGTCGGCACCCCGCCCGACGAGGATGGCAGCGCCGACCTCCAGCACGTCCTCGCCGTCGCCCGCGCGATCGGCCAGAACATGAACGGCGAGAAGGTCGTCATCACCAAGAGCACCGTCCCGGTCGGGACGGCGGCCAAGGTGCGCGCGGTCATCGAGGAGCACACCGACTACCCGGTCCACGTCTGCTCCAACCCGGAGTTCCTCAAGGAGGGCGCCGCGGTCGACGACTTCATGAAGCCCGACCGGGTGGTGGTCGGCGTCGACTCGGAGCACGCGCGCCGCGTCCTAGCGGATCTCTACGCGCCGTTCGTGCGGAGCGGGAACCCGATCCTCTTCATGGACATCGCGTCGGCAGAGATCACGAAGTACGCCGCCAACGCTATGCTCGCCACGCGGATCTCGTTCATGAACATGATCGCCGCGCTTTGCGCGGATGTCGGCGCCGATGTACAGCTCGTCCGCAAGGGGATCGGGACCGACGCGCGGATCGGGCCGGCCTTCCTCTACGCCGGGGTCGGGTACGGCGGGAGCTGCTTCCCGAAAGACGTCAAGGCGCTGATCCGCACGCTCCGCGACCACGGCGTCGATGCGGGGATCCTCGACGCCGTCGAGGCGGTCAACGCCCGGCAGAAGCGGCTTCTCCTCGACGCCGTGACCGAGCGCTACGGCGAGGATCTGACCGGCCGGACCTTCGCGGTCTGGGGGCTCAGCTTCAAGCCCGAGACCGACGACATGCGGGAGGCGCCCTCGCTCGTCATCATCGAAGGGCTCCTCGCCCGCGGCGCGACGGTCCGGGTCCACGACCCGGAGGCGATGGAGGTCGCGCGCCGCTATCACCTGGGGGACCGCGTCACCTACTGCGACCAGAACTACCAGGCGCTAGCGGGCGCCGATGCGCTCCTGATCATCACCGAGTGGAACATGTACCGCCGGCCCGACCTGCAGCGGATCCGGTCGCTGCTCCGCGAACCCGTCATCTTCGACGGCCGCAACCTCTTCGAGCCGGAGCGGATGCAGGAGGCCGGGTTCGAGTACTACAGCATTGGCCGCCGCGCCGTGCGCCCGCAGGCCGCGAAGGCGAGTACCACCGGACGAGCCGGGTAGACGACGTCGCCTAGCTGGACGACGTCGTCTCTAACCCCCTTCGCTGTGGGCCTAGCTGCGCACCCTCGCCGCGAGATCGTGGCAGGGTGCGCAAAGATTTCCAGGATGGGGCATACATTTCGTGATTCTCCTTGACAGTCGGCGTCGAACGAGATACTTTCGCTTCCCGCATAACAGGCCCTCTGGCCACGCACTGTAGCGTGAGTCTCTGGACCCAGTAGCACGTATGTACGTTGGCTGGCAGGGGGATCGGCTCGCTCCGCGGACCCTGCCGGTTTGAGGAGTCCGCACCAGCGCAGGCGGTCCGAACGACGCCTTCGATCGGCTGCGTTTGGATGCACCTGGCATATAGAGTGAGAATGCCTCACCAAAGTGACGCTCTGTCGTTGGATCCTGCCTCAGCGCCCGGCCTGACTGTATCTCGTCCGGCGTTCTGGATACCTTTTCGCAATGCCTTGGTCGTGGCCGGCTACGGCCTCGCCTCTGTCTGTGTCTATCCCCTGGCTTACCTTGTGGTCGAGGGGAGGCTGCCCGTGCCGGGCCAGGAGCTGGCCGGGATCCTCGGCCTCCTCGTCGTGATCCGGCTCTGCTGTAGCCAGATCTTCGTGCTGAGCACGAGCCAATGGCGGTTCGTGGGGGTGGCTGATGTGCTCAGGCTGGCGGGCGCGGTGGCGCTGGGTACGGCCGTCGCCTACCTCTGCTCTTGGATCGCGCCGATGCTCTTCCCGATCCCGGCCAGGGTCCTGTTCCTGGAAGGGATCTTGTATGGCGGGTTGGTCGCGGCCGCCTGGATCGGCTATCGCGCGCTCTTCGAGCGGGTCCGGTTCTACCGCGCTCCGGTCGCGCCGAGCCGCCGGGTAGTGGTGATCGGCGCGGGCGAGGCGGGGAACCTGCTGGTCCGTGAGATGCTCCGCTTCCCGACGGGGTACCGCCCCGTTGCCTTCCTGGACGACGACATTTCCAAGCACGGCGCGCGGATCCACGGTGTCCGGGTCTACGGCCGGGTCGCCGACCTCCCGCGGGTGGCGGTCGAGGTGAAAGCGGAAGAGGCGATCATCGCGATACCCTCGGCGTCGCCGGAGCAGCTGCGCGAGCTGGTCGCGACCTGCGAGCGCTCCGGGCTCAAGCTCAAGGTCCTCCCCGGCATCGTCGAGGTGCTGGCGGGGGATGTCCGGGTCAACCAGCTGCGCGACGTGCGGATCGAGGATCTGCTGGGTCGGGACCCGATCCTCCTCGAACTCCCGGAGCTCGCCGCGGACCTGCGCGGGCGTTCGGTCCTGATCACCGGCGCGGCCGGCTCGATCGGCTCCGAGCTCGCGCGTCAGGTAGCGCTGCACCAACCCGGTACGCTCGTCCTCTTCGACCAGGCCGAGACCGCTCTCTTCTTCGTCGAGCTGGAGCTCAGGGATGCGCACCCCGACCTGCACATCGTGCCGGTGATCGGGGATATCGTGGATCACGCCGCGGTCGAGCGGGTCTTCGAGGAGTACCGGCCCGAGCGGGTCTTCCACGCGGCGGCGTACAAGCACGTCCCACTGATGGAGGTCAACGCGCGCGAGGCGGTCCTCAACAACGTGATCGGGACCTGGCGGGTGGCGGATGCCGCCGGTCGCCACGGCGCCGAGAAGTTCGTCCTGGTCAGCACCGACAAGGCGGTGCGCCCGGCCAACGTCATGGGCGCCACGAAGTGCCTCGCCGAGCGGATCGTCCTCGAGCTGCAGCATCGGTATCGCGAGACCACCTACGGTGCGGTCCGCTTCGGGAACGTGCTCGGCAGCAACGGTAGCGTGATCCCGGTCTTCCGGAAGCAGCTCGAGGAAGGGAAGCCGCTCACGGTGACACACCCGGAGACGACGCGCTACTTCATGACGATCCCGGAGGCGGTCCAGCTCATCCTCCAGGCCTCGCTCCTCCCGGAGCTGCGCGGTCAGATCGCGATGCTCGACATGGGCGAGCCGGTCAAGATCCGCGATCTGGCGATCAACCTCCTCCGCCTGGCCGGGGTGCGCGGCGATCTCGAACGGCACATCACCTACACCGGGTTGCGGCCGGGTGAGAAGCTGCACGAAGAGCTGGTCGCGCCGGACGAGTGCGCGCGCCCGACCAAGGTCGCCAAGGTCCGGATGCTCGAGACCCCGGCCCGCAGCGAGAGCATTATATTCGAGGTCGCTGAGTGGGAGCGGGAGCTCGCGGAGGGGCGGGATGAGGTCGTGCTAGCGGCGCTGATGGAGGAGTTCCCGGCGCTGAGAATCGGCGGGGAGAAGGTCTCCAGCCGGGAGCGTGTGCAACATGCCGCGCCCGCGGTAGCGATCAGTCGAGCCGTCTGATTATATCGAAAACAGTGAAGTTTCATGATAGATACAGTACAGGACGAGATACGTCGGCAACCCCGTAGCTGGCTAGTAACTGGTGCGGCGGGGTTCATCGGCAGTAACCTAGTCGAAAGGCTCCTTTCTCTCGGACAACTGGTCGTCGGGCTGGACAACTTCTCCACCGGCCACCGCCACAACCTCGACGATGTGCGTGCGTGCGTGGGCGAGGAGGCGTGGGCGCGGTTCGAGTTCATCGATGGCGACATCCGTGACCTGGATACCTGCCGGCGCGCGTGCGATGGTGTAGATTATGTGCTACATCAGGCGGCGCTCGGGAGCGTGCCCCGTTCGCTGGCCGATCCCATCGCAACCAACGCGAGCAATGTCACAGGATTCCTGAACATGCTCGTGGCGGCGCGGGATGCAAAGGTGAAGCGGTTCGTCTACGCGGCGAGCAGTTCTACCTACGGTGACCACCCAGGACTCCCCAAGGTCGAAGACAAGATCGGCCGTCCTCTCTCCCCCTACGCGGTCACCAAGTACGTCAACGAACTCTACGCGGATGTATTCCAGCGCAGCTACGGGATAGAGTGCGTTGGGCTCCGCTACTTTAACGTCTTCGGCCGTCGTCAGGACCCTAACGGCGCCTACGCCGCGGTGATCCCGAAGTGGGTAGGGCAGCTGCTCGCCGGCGAACGCTGCCGCATCAACGGCGACGGGGAGACGAGCCGTGACTTCTGCTACATCGAGAACGTCGTCCAGGCGAACCTCTTGGCGGCGGTGGTGGTGGGGGAGGGGGTCACGGGCGAGGTCTACAACGTGGCGGTAGGGGATAGGACCACGTTGAATCAGCTCTACGCGGCGATTCGGGATGGGATAGCCAGGTATCGCCCGGAGGTGGCCGGCCTGGAGCCGGTGTACGGAGATTTCCGGCCGGGGGACGTGCGCCACTCGCAGGCGGACGTGTCGAAGGCGCGGCAACGGCTGGGGTACGCGCCGACGCACGACCTGGGGAGGGGGTTGGAGGAGGCGCTGGAGTGGTACCTATCGGACGCGGGAGGGAGCAGCAGTCGGAGGTTGTCGGAAGGAACAGTACCTTCATGAGAGCTCTTGGCTTGGTTGAGGCCGTCAGCATATTGATATTATTCGACGAGCAGCCGACTGGGCGAGCACCTCGGATAATAGTATGTCGTTAGCGCAGAAGGCCTTTTCAGGCGTCATATGGACTGCGATAGAGCGATTCGGCATCCAGTTGATCCAGTTCGCCGTAGTCGTAGTCCTCGCACGGCTTCTGTCACCGGCCGATTTTGGGCTGGTGGCCCTGCTCATGGTAGTCTTCGCGATTTCAGGGATATTGGTGAACGGCGGGTTCACGGCTGCCCTCATCCGTGAGCAGGAGTTGACCGAAGAGGACAAGGCAACAGCTTTCTGGTTGAACATATCTGCGGCGCTTCTGTTGTATGGTGTAATTTGGGTACTTGCTCCAGCGATCGCGGCATTTTTCGGCAATTCCGAACTGCTCGGACTGACGCGATTCATGGCGCTCAGCTTGGTCTTTCGGGCATTCGGATTGGTGCAGCAGGCTGAGCTTACGCATCGCTTGGCCTTCAGGAAGCTCGGGTTCAAGAGCATTGTTGCCTCTTCGATTACAGCCGCGATAGCAATATCTGCCGCAGTTTTGGGAGCTGGTGCATGGGCGCTTGCGATTAAGTTCGTCGTGGCGGCAGCGAGCGATACCGTGATCTTGTGGTTGATCAATCCGTGGCGTCCGAATTCTTGGATCGAACGGAAATCGTTCGAAAAACTTTTCGGCTTCGGCTGGAAGCTCGCTGTTTCCGGACTCATCAACGAGATATTCCAAAATGTCTACAAGGTGGTGATTGGCAAGGCGTTCTCTCCTGCTGTCCTAGGGCACTATACTCAGGCTCATAGCTTTCAATCGATTGCGTCGACAAGTATAGTCAATGTAATACAGAAGGTCAGTTATCCGATTCTTGCCAAGGCCAATAGCGATCCGGCTCGCCTCAAGCGGGGCTATAGGATGATGATCCGTATATCATCCTATTTTGTATTCCCTACTATGATAGGCATCGCTCTAGTTGCAGAGCCACTGGTGCTATCTCTCGTTGGAGAGAAATGGCGAGCCACTGTACCCATGCTCCAGATCTTGTGCATTTCGGGTGCTCTCTATCACCTGCACAGCATCAATTTGAATGTTCTTCAAGTCATGGGCCGGAGCGATCTGTTCTTGCGGCTCGAGATCATCAAGAAGATCAATATAACGATTGCGATCCTAATCGGATTGCCGTTTGGAATCTGGGGACTGCTCACTGCACAGGTCGCCTCTTCTTATATCGCATTGTTCATCAATATGTGGTATACCAGAAAGTTCATCGATTATTCGATCGGTGAGCAGCTGCGTGACGTCCTGGAGATCATCCTCTACTCCGTGCCGATGGTTATAGTGGTTACACTGGTAGGAATTTCGACCGTAGAGATGATTACCGGACGGCTTGCATTGATGATCATTGCAGGCATTATCTCCTACGCTCTGATCGGATTGGTAGTGGGAGCGGAACCGATTCGGGTCGTTGGAAATGTGCTCGGACCTAGGATTCCAGTGGTGCGGAAGACGATCGACCGCTTGCAGCGAGGCTTGCGTTCCGCTTGACGAGCTCGGGACCGAGCGAGGTGAGGGGACAACGAACATTCCTTTCAGATATCGTGATCTAATGCGCATCTTTATCATAGGCCAGTGTACACTCCATTGGGGTAGGATGGAGTTCGGCAATATCGGTAATTACTACATTATCGAACCGTTCGTGCGGGAGCTGCATAGAGTGTTCCCCAGTGCGGAAATCGTTACAACCCTCCAGATGTCTGATGAATTCTGCGCTCGGGAACGGATATCGGTTCTGCCGATGGAGTATTATTATGGTTGGACCGGTAACGATCTCGAGATCGCTTTGCGTGAATTGGAAGCAGCTAAGCACTTCGCATCCACTGGTTCGTTGCCACTGAGAACGCCGTACATCGAGGAAGTACTGCGTTCAGATCTGGTAATTGACTTCAGCGGTGATATCTGGGGTGCCAATGCCGATTTTCTAGGTCCCGATCGGTTCCATGTGGGACTGATCAAGGATCGGGTGGCGCAGCTGCTGGGAAGACCAACGGTTATGTTGGCGGGCTCGCCGGGACCGTTCAACGACCAGACGACGTTGGAATTTGCTCGAGAGGTCTTCTCTGGCTTCGATCTTGTCACCAACCGCGAGTCCGTCAGTACGTCACTGCTCGCAGAATGGGGATTCGACACTTCCAAGGTGCACAGCCTAGCTTGTCCCGCATTCCTTTTCGAACCGACCTCCGAGGTGGATAGCGAAGTCCTGAATGAGATCACGGGCAGTGGAGAAAGGCCGGTTGCCGGATTCATCATATGTGGTTGGAATTTCCTCGAGGGACCCTTCGACAAATGGCCCCGGAATGATTCGGATTACGACATATTCGCGTCGGCGGTCGAGTTTATGACCGAGAAACTCGGTCTTCGCGTCGTCCTGATGTCGCATTCCAATGGATTCCCCATTCCTCCGCGGCCGTTCGAGCTTCACCACGGCCGCGATTATCCAATCGCCGTCCAACTTGCCGAAGTACTGACGAAGCGCGGTGTATCGAAGGATGTTCACGTATTGCACGGCGTGTACGATGCATGGCAGACGAAGGCGATAATAGGGCGGTTCGATCTGCTTGTGAGCGGCCGAGTGCATGCTGCGGTTGCCGGATTGAGCCAGCACGTTCCTACGGTGATTATCGATTACGGCCATGAGCCGAAAGCACATAAACTGGCGGGGTTCGCAGACGTAGCAGGTGTTCGAGAGTACGTCGCCGATCCGGGAGACCCAGAGGAGATTCGTGGCAGAATTGAGTCATGCTGGACACGTAGGAACGAACTGCGCGAGCACCTAATTCTGCGCATGGAGGACGTGAGACGTCTAGCGCGGCGGAATTTTGAACTGCTTCCCCGAGTCATAGAGGAATACGCCGTACGATGAAGACCGTAGGCTTGATGCAGCCATACTTTTTGCCATACATTGGGTATTTCCAGTTGATTCATGCAGTGGATGAATTCGTGGTGTACGATGACATAAAGTACACGAAACGAGGCTGGATAAATCGGAATCGCTTCTTAGAGAAAGGTGGACCGGTATACTTTTCAGTTCCACTGAAACATGATTCCGATTTTCTGCATGTACGCGATCGTGTCATCGCAGACAATTTTCCCGAGTACCGACACAAGACGCTCCGTAGACTAAAGGCGGCGTACCGGAACGCCCCGTATTTCGATGAAGGTTACCACATCTTCGAACACTGTTATAATTTCGATGACAGAAATCTATTTCGGTTCGTTCGAAAGTCCATCGAAGTCGTGTGCGAGAGTCTAGGTATCGCGACGCCGATAATCACATCGTCCACGCTCCCCAACGTGGGACCTGAACTCAGGTCAACGGAACGCGTCCTGGCAGTGTGCAAAGAACTCGGAGCGAATCGGTACATCAATCCGATTGGCGGAGTCGAATTATACGACAAGAGTCATTTTGCTGCACACGGTGTAGACCTGCAATTCATCCGACCTAAGACGGTCGAATATAGTCAGGGTGGGGCGACGTTCGTGCCAAATCTGTCGATCGTCGATGTCATAATGTTCAACGGCTTGCAGCGAACTCGCTCCTTTCTAGACGAATTCGAACTCGTATGACGATGCGACTCGGTAAGTCGCTAGCGAGATAAAGGTGGTCAATGAGGCTGGCATTCTACGTATCTGGTAATGCGACAAGGTTGCGCAAATTGATCGCAAAGCGCTCGTTCGTGATAGATCACGTGCGCCTTGTCGTGAACGATGGGGCGCAGAATTACGACCTCGAGAATGAACTGCTGAGCACGTCGGACGTAGAATACGTGGCAGTCTCTTATGATGAGCTGCAGTTGCGGGGAAAGGCACGCAATGAATATCTCTCGGAACTTCTCCTGACGTCATTCGCCCGGAATAAGATAGATTATTGTATTACATTGGGCGGCAAACTTTTGTGCGGCCGTTTGCTCGAAGAGTACAAGAATAAGCTGATCAATGTACATCCTTCTATATTACCTGCGTTCCCGGGGCTGAGTGCGATCGATGCCGCCATGGCAAACAACGCATTTCTGCTTGGTAACACGATTCATTTCATTGATGAGGGTGTAGACACCGGTCCGGTCATCATGCAAAGTGTAATCCATTCAAGCATGGTCACCAACTACGATGATGTGCTCGATCTACAGATCCCTATGATAGAGCAGGTAATCAAGTGGTTGGCAGAAGATCGGATACGTGTCGTGGGACGACGTGTGGAGGTAGAGGGAGCGGACTACTCGAAGATCGCGTTTGTCCCAGTGCTGGAATAGCCTCAGACGAGGTGCTGGCAAAACGCAATGTCCATTACGAGTACGGAAACAACATGAAGACCTCGCCTGATGAGTTGGCAATTTTCGGCGGCACTCCCGCATTTGCTGAACCGTTGCATGTGGGTCGACCTAATATTGGTGATCGCGAGGCTCTACTGCGACGCATCAATGACGCGCTGGACCGCAGATGGTTCAGCAACAACGGTCCTTTAGTCAACGAATTGGAGCGTCGAATCGCAGAGTATGTCGGCGTCAGAAATTGCATTGCGATTTGCAATGCAACGATCGCTCTGGAGATCTTGGCGAGAGCGGCGGGGTTGAGAGGCGAAGTCATCGTGCCGTCGTTTACATTCGTGGCAACTGCACATGCACTCCAATGGCAAGAGATCACCCCGGTATTCGCTGATATCGATCCCCGAACCCACAATATCGATCCCAAACAGGTCGAACGGATGATCACGCCCCGAACCACTGGAATCATAGGGGTACATGTCTGGGGAAGGCCTTGCGATATCGAAGGACTCGAAGCAATAGCGCAGCAGTACGGTTTGAGACTACTCTTCGATGCCGCCCACGCATTCGGATGTTCCTACAAAGGGAAAATGATTGGATCCTTTGGTGATGCCGAAGTGTTCAGCTTCCACGCCACGAAGTTTTTCAATAGCTTCGAAGGTGGAGCCGTCGTCACGAACGACGATGAGCTCGCGACGAAGATCCGGCTGATGGCGAATTTCGGGTTCGTGGGAAGAGATGACGTAGTATATGTTGGAACCAACGGCAAGATGCATGAGATATCAGCGGCAATGGCGCTTACGTCTCTCGAGAGTATTGATAGGTTTATCGAAACGAATCGCGAGAATTACTACCGTTACAAGACAGGTCTCTCCGGAATTCCCGGCATCAGTATCGTCGAATTTGATGAGCGTGAGCAATGCAACTATCAGTATATCATTGTCGAAGTCGATGAGCAAAAGGCCGGCGTTTCAAGAGATCAGTTGATCAAACTGCTTTGGGCCGAGAATGTATTGGCACGACGATATTTCTACCCGGGTGTGCATAGAATGGAACCATATCGATCGTACTTCCCGCACACGGGACTTTTGCTACCACAAACAGAGCAGCTATCACGGCGGGTGATGTCACTGCCAACAGGCACAGCGGTGAATGCGGAGGATATCGCCACGATTTGTGCAATAATCCGTACTGCGGTGGAATATTGCGAAGTTGTGCACGCTGGCATCGAAGGAGAGGGGGCTGGTACGACGGTGATATCACACGGTTGAGAAATTAGTCGTATGATGAGTGTACCTCTAGTTAGCATTTGCTGTGCTACATATAACCATGAGGAGTACATATCAACTGCGTTAGATAGTTTTCTTGCGCAGGAGGTCGACTTCCCGATCGAGATAATTGTGAATGATGATGCCTCCACCGATCGCACTGCTGAGATCGTGCGTGAGTACGAGAGACGTTATCCCGGCATCGTTAGAGGGATATATCAGACCACTAACCGGTATGTCACCGGAGTTCGGCCAGCCGTACATATCTTGATTCCAAATGCTCGTGGCAGATATGTTGCACTTTGTGAAGGAGACGATTATTGGACTGATCCTGCAAAGCTGAAAAAACAGGTCCAGTATTTGGAGACGCATGATGAATGTGTGTTGGTGGCCGGCGGTTATATACAGAAACATGTCGATGGGAGCGAGCATGTCGTCATTAGAAAGCCGCCCCCCAAGAGGAAAAGTGGAGAGGCGGGATTTGTATTCGAGTTGATAGACTTGACTCGAGGATGGCTTGCTCAAACCCTTACGGTGATGTTCCGGAAAGCTGTGCTCCCACCATCCTGGCATGATTTGTACGCTCACATTCGGGACACACATCTCGTTTATAATCTATTAAAACGAGGCAGTGGTTATTATATATCTGAAACGCTGGGAGTACATCGTGTTCACCCTGGCGGCGTTCACAGTATGAAGCGGGGGCTGATTAACAATCGGCAGTTCCTCGTGGTGGCCCAAGAGTTGTATGAAAAGCACAGAGATGCGTATACACGCATTGAGTTCGTGAAAGCGTGTATGCAGATGTATCGGTATTTACGCGCGCATGGGCTGTTAAGCGACGGAGATGTATATCAGCGCCAACTCCTGCGTACCGCTGTTAGAATTGCGCGTACACCACGGGAGTTCAGGATCATTCTTGGATCTCTAATTCCCCATCGTCCTCTTGGGGCTATCGCGAAGTGATGATATAACACAGTGCCGACGTAAGAAAAAAGAGGCCAGCGGTCTACGGTGCGTGTAATGTCTGGCTTGAGTTGAAAGAGGGATACCTCATGGTGACACAATGCACGGTCGAGCGTCCGGTGCGGTCGGATGTAAAAGCGAAGATCACGGAGGGCCTATAACGACATCCGCGACTTTGGGTGACGCCGCCGCGAAAACATTCGATGTGATCAAGAGAAACGTTGATACTGAGTAGATCAAACGAATGTGGTTCTAAGGACCTGACCTATGTGTCCGCGTGGTGTGAAAACGTCTGTCGGAGAGTGTTTGATCGATATGTGTAGGTGCCATGTATGTGATAATAGCGGGTTGGGTCATAGGTGAGAATTGGGCGGATCGCGTGTTGGAAGATCACGGACATCAAGAGCGTGTTACGCTTGAGTCTAAGGCAGTGGCCGCGCGGATGGCTGGTGTGCCGGTGTTTTGCTCTAGAACTCCATGAAGCTGAATTCGAAGACCATTGATGCCATTCGGGAGTTCGTCGAAAGGGGAGCGTCTAGCGGCCTCGATGACGTCTGGTGGCTGCGGCGGGGAGTCGCCGTTGTCTCTGTTCTTGGCGGCCGCTATGTCCTTAAGCGGCCCGTGGTACCAGGTGGCCCGATTGGCAGGTTGCGGAGGCGAGTCATCGGATCGATTTCCTTCGATCACGAGCGGCACGTCAATGACCAACTGAATCGGCACGAGTACGAGCACTTCAAGTTTCCTGCGATGGTCTTGGGAAGCGACAAGTTCCTGTTGTTCGAGTATGTTGAAGGCGAACACCGTTCGGATCTCGAGCCGATCCAGGCCAGGAATCTGGCTAAGGGGCTGGTGGAGTTCCAGTTCCACACGCATGGTATTCGCCCGGGTATGCGACGGAGGGCACTCAGCCTGTTCAGGCCGTGGAATGGACACTTTCGACGGCAAAGAGCACAACGGGCCGCGGAGCATTCTGGTGACCCTGAGTTAGCTCGAACGGCCGTGAGGGTTGTTGAAGAGATCGAACGCTCCGTTGTACCGCTTCCGCGGCCGGTGCTCGCGCACGGTGACCTCAACATCGGGAACGTCATCTTTTGCGGGAGCGGTCCATACATCATCGATTTTGCGGCTGTAACAATGTCTGACAGGTGGCTTTGGAATGATATTGTCTGGTTTTCGCTTCCGTCGAGCAAGTTTCGTATCGATACCGAACTTCTACGGGCCTATGCCGCGGAATTGAGTGAATTGCGACTTTGTTCGGCAGAAGACCTAGTTAGGCGGCTTCGCTACTCGCTTATCACTCGAGTCGTTTTCTTGTTATGTTACGTGGATATGTCGGCGTGCGGAAAGATGTACCGGGAGTTCTTTCATGACGTCCTCGTTTCCGAGGCAGCTTTTCGAAATTGGATCGGAGAGCTCCTGCCCGCTCTGCGTTGATCTTCCAACTGACTGAGCCACGGGCGATAATGGCACCGAGTAGGGGCGTCAAGAGGCGCAATGCAGCGGGGACGGGGATCGTTCTCCTCGCGTCGACCCTATATTTCCCCAACGTGGGTGGAGTGGAGAATTCTCTTGCTCATCTCAGCGAGGCGATCAAAGCGTTGGGTTTTCGGCCATGGCTCTTCGTGAGCACGGGGGGCGATCCGAGCGCGACAAAAATGCGGTTCGAAGTTAGGCGAATTCGCGGAGTCCCTGTTCTCCGATACAGGTTTTCCAGCCTGGCCGTGGTCCGATGGATAAGGGCATGGCTGGGGTTGCGGATCTTTCGACGCCGGTTCCGAATCGTCGGCATGATCTCTAGAGATGAACACAGCTCCGTGGCCGCCATGTTGGTGCGACAACCGTGCGTCTACGTCGTACCTGGGATCGTGAGTGACCAGCACAAGCCGAGGGGGGCGAACCCGCTCAGGTGGCTCAATCATCTCACCTCCGTGTTGCTGCAGAGAATCGCCCTCGCAAGGGTCCCGCGGGTCGCGGTATTCAGCCGGGCCATGGTCGAAGCCGTCGAGAGGGAAGTAGGCCGCACGACGGTCGAATTGGTTCGACCAGGGATCAGCAGGGCCCGTTTTTCGGTGCTGCCTCTCGAACAACGCCGGTTGCGACGTCGGGAAGTGGGATTGCCCGCGGATGTGAGGATTGCGGTGGCCGTGGGGCGGTTCACGGTCCTGAAGCGGTTTGATCTCGTCGTGGAAGCCCTAGTGCATCTACCCGACTCCTGGCACCTGGTGCTGGTTGGGGACGGTCCGGAGAGGCAGCGACTCCAAAGTCTGGTCCAAGAGCTGGGGCTGGTTCAGCGGGTTCATTTCGTTGGCCAGGTCACCAATCCCGAAACCTACCTGCAGATTGCTGACGTCTACGTGCTCTCTTCCGAAAAGGAAGCCTTCGGCCAGGTACTTATCGAAGCCATGGCATGCGGTCTTCCCATCGCCGCGTTCGATCCTCGATTGCCAGATGTCGATACAGCAACAAGGGAGATCGTGCCTGGAGAGTGGTTGTTCGAAGCAGCTGAGAAACGGCCCGAGGCGCTCGCGCGGGCTGTGGCCGAAGCAGTAGAGGGAGATATTGATCCGAACAAGATCGCCCGTCGTACCGTAGGAATGTATTCGTGGGAAGAACTTGCACGCCAGCTTATCGAACCCATGATGTACTCCCCCGGTTTCGTAACCCGTCACAATGAGAACACATCGACGGCGTCATGAGATTGCGTAGCGATAATATTTTGATGGCCGTGATGTCTTACGACATGGGGGAGTTGCTTAGGAACTGTTTAATGTCCATTGAAAGAAATTCAAATGGAGTCGATGTTGCGATATTCGATGACGGAAGTACAGATCCGATTACACGTGAAGTGTTGCGTGAATACGGCACCAAGTACAGAGTGACAGTATCCGTCAAGGAAGATCCGCGAGAGTGGAAAACGGGTGGACTACACGCGAACATGAACAGGGCGATCGATTTCGCGGTCGCAAACGGTTTCGATTACGTCCTATTCGTGCAAGATGACATGCAGCTCGTCAGACCGATCGATGAGGCGACGATCGACGAGTACGCGCGCATCTTTGCTGCGGATGAGGGAATCGCCCAGATACGTTGCACATTCATGAAGTCGCCAGTTATCAACCCCGATCATAGCCCTTTCCACTGGAGGCCTGATCCGGGTGGATTGCATTACGAGCGGATGCCCGCGCCCAACGGGGTATTGGACGTAGGACTCGTGGATGTGACACGGTTGGCCGAGAGAGGGTTTCGGTTCGTGCCGGGGGAGGGCAATAATAGCCAACGATCCCGTGAGATGGGATTGCGGACCGTGTTTCCGAAGAACCCGCTCCTAATGTGGCTCCCATGGCCTCCGACGGTCATGACTCGCCTCTCACGCGGCAAGCAAATGCTGAACATGATTACCGACCGTTTGTTCGGCGTCGGCTGCCACCCATTCCGCGACATGACATCAGCTGAGGTAGCAGCCATGAGTCGTCGCCCGGCAGAGGAATTGCCATACGCAGAGCGGTTCTTGAAGCTGACGGTAAAAAGCGTGCCCAAGCCGTGGTGCTACGAGCACTCCTACACCTACCCCGCTGCGATTATTCGTGAGCTACGGCAAGGTCGCTGGCCGTGGCGAGAGGTAAGGTAAGGGTCCTTCATTTCCGATCGAATCCTCGGGCGCATGATTGCGCCGAGGTCTTCCCCATGAAAGGACTTCGGGCCGGGATTGACACATTTCGAGGCATGGATACGATTTGACGGCGGTAACCCGAGAGTTCTGGCTCTGGCGCGACGTTACCCTGGGCCGGGTTTGAATTCATTCTTAGAGCAAAGGGGATTTTGCCAAAACGTCCGATCAAGGTGCTCCACCTCATCAAGGCCCTTGGCCGTGGTGGAGCAGAGGTCCTATTGGTGCAGGGCCTGGCGGTAGCGGACCGTGAGCGCTTTGCGTACACGTACGGGTACCTCCAGCCCAAGCCTGACGACACCTTGGGTGATCTGCTTGCCCAAGGTGCCTCGGTGCACTGTTTCCATCTGCGGAGCAATGCCCGGATTCTGCTTGCCGCCCGGCGTATAGCCCGCTTTCTTCAGCAGAACGGCATAGACCTGGTACACGCGCACCTTCCGATGGCGGGGATAGTGGCGCGGCTCGCGGGACGGATGGCCGGGGTGCCGGTCGTCTACACGGAGCACTGCCCGCCGAATAGGTATAATCCGCTTGTTCGCATGTTCCACCGGTTTACATGGCCGTTGGTCACCCACGGTATCGCAGTCTCCCGCGACGTGGCTGAATCGATGGCTCATGAGCTGGGGGATCGTGTTCCCGTGCGCACGGTCTGGAACGGCGTGAACGTGGTCGACTTCGATCCCCAATGCTTCGACGGAGACGAGATCCGGGGTCGCCTGGGAATTCCCACCGAGGCGCATGTGGTAGGAACGGTAGCGGTCTTCCGGGATACGCCGGAGAAACGGCTTGATCTCTGGTTGAATGCGGCGGGAATGATCCGGGATCAGGTGCCCGATACCCACTTCATCATGGTAGGAGATGGGCCGCTGAAGGAGAAACTCGTAGCGCAGGCGAACGCGCTCGGCCTTGCCGGCGCGGTTCACTTCGTCGGACGGCAGTTGGATGTGCGACCCTACCTTGCGGCGATGGACATCTTCCTGATGTCGTCGGCGTACGAGGGGTTTGGCATCGCCCTTGTGGAGGCGATGGCGATGGAGGTTGCCGTGGTCGCGACCAACGTTGAAGGAGTCAGGAATATCATAGAGCATGGTGAAACCGGACTCCTTGCTCCCTTTGACGATGACGTCGCAAGGGGTCTCGCCGGGTTGGTCGTTGACCTTCTCCGAAACCCCGGACGTCGCCAGGATCTGGCAGTCGCCGGAAGGCAGTCGGCTACGGAGAACTTCAGCATCGTGAGGATGCAACGGGAACTCGAGCAGACGTACGTCTCAGTGTTCGAAACGGTGTCCGCGCGTTGAGTCCATCGCGGCTGGTGGTGACCTTGTCTCTGGCGAAGCCATGGTGAGGTACACGTAGTCAGCAGGTGCCGTCGTGACCATTTGATGCGACATCGGCTCTGACAGATATGATGTTATCTAGATGTGTGGAATAGCTGGCGCATGGAGCGCTTCGGCGGACCCGGCAATTCTCTGTCGGGTACGGAAAATGGCAGAAAAGTTGGCGCACCGTGGTCCGGATGCCATCGGCATCTGGGTCGATGACAGCGCGGGAATGCATGCTCTCGGGCATGCGCGGCTTGCGATCCAGGATCTCACCCCCAGCGGCGCGCAACCGATGGTTTCCGCTGGCGGGCGGTTCGTGATCGCGCTGAATGGAGAGATCTACAACCATTGGGAGTTGCGCGATCGACTGGGAGGCCGAAGGAACTGGAGGGGTCGGTCGGATACGGAGACGTTGCTGGAATGCATATCGGAATGGGGGGTACGCACGACTCTCAATCGGGTGAACGGCATGTTCGCCTTTGCGCTCTGGGATCGGGTAACGCACCGTCTTACGCTGGCACGCGACAGGTCGGGAGAGAAGCCGCTGTACTGGGGGATGAAGGATGGAGTATTGATCTTCGCCTCGGAACTCGGCGCTATCCTCGAGTCGGGTTTCGGACCATTCCATATCGAACCGGAATCTGTTGCGGCCCTGCTCAATTTGGGCTATATACCAGATCCACTTTCCATACTCCGAAACATCCTCAAACTGGAGCCGGGTCACGTCATAGAATTTCGGCTTGACGGCGGAAGAATCGTCGGAGACAAAACTGCGTACTGGCGGTTCGTAGATGTCCTGGCAGCTGCCGTCTCCTCTAGGACGACGCAGTCGGATGCCGAATGGGAGGAAGAGGTCGAGACTGCGCTCGAGCGATCCGTCAGGCTCCGATTGATATCCGATGTGCCGGTAGGAGCATTTCTCTCCGGTGGAGTGGATTCCGCTCTGATCGTCGCAATGATGGCCAAAGTGGTCGACGCGCCTGTTCGTACGTTCACCGTCGCCATGCCGGCAGTGTGGGATGAGTCGCCCCGCGCGCGTCGCTTAGCGGAGTATCTCGGCACCGACCACACAGAGATTGGAATCAGCGATCAGGATTGCCTCGAGATAATACCAAAATTACCTACGATATACACAGAGCCGTTTGGCGATTCGTCGCAAGTGCCCACGTATGTGGTTTCTGCGGCGGCTCGTAGGGAAGTAACGGTTGTACTGTCCGGGGATGGTGGAGATGAGTTATTTGCGGGTTATCACCGCCATTTTCAAGCGCGTCGTGTTTGGAACGGTTTGAGTCGTCTCCCGCGCCCGGTGCATCGAGTACTCGCGAGCATGGCTGGATCGAATTGGGGGCGCCGGGCGATCGCGGCGGCTAGTGTGATGGCATCGGGGGGGGGGGTCCGGGAAGGGCGCATGCTGCGAATTCAAAAGGCGGGAAGACTGGTGGCTGCGAGAAGCGTAGCGGATCTCTATCTACGGCTTGTGACGCAATGGCCGATGGGACAGGCTCCCCTCGCGGTCGGACAAAATTGGACGCTCGCTCTGCCAGGAGAAATAATCTCGCTGGATGGACTAGACCCCGTAGAGCAGTTGATGGCGTTCGACATCTGTACCTCGCTGCCTGGAGACATGCTCGTCAAGGTAGACCGCGCGGCGATGGCTCACGCTCTTGAGGTGCGGGTGCCTTTTCTGGATCACGAACTGGTAGAACTGGCGATGCGGGTTCCTCCGTCGCTCAAGATTCAAGGTGGTCAGGGGAAAGTGATTTTGAGACGGATCCTGTCCCGTCATGCTCCACCGGGATGGATGGAGGCACCCGAGGCGAAGCGGAAAACAGGATTCGGTATTCCGCTCGCTGCCTGGCTGCGTAATGAACTGCGAGAATGGGCGGAAAGCCTGCTTACTACGGACTTGCTTCAGTCCAACCCATTCTTGGACGAACGTGCCGTGCGAGCTAGATGGAAGGAGTTCCTCGAAGAGAATATATCATGGGAACATCCCTTGTGGTCCGTGTTGATGTTACAGGCATGGCTCCAGACGCATCAGCGATGGTTGACCATAGAATAATGGGTCGTTCAGTAATCCTGAAACGGAATCGTGCGAGTGTAACTGTCTATGTCGAAGGTTGACAATGGCGCGGTATAGCCTAGGTGTGATCATTCTCGTCGGGTCTTTGATCCGCGCCATCTTCTTGGGGGTCAATCTAGAGGTCATGACCCTTCCTCAGGGAGGCGCGGATGCAGTAGGGTTCGAGAGGGCTGCTTGGAAGGTGGCCGAGTACGGGGTAGAGGACGTCACGACGTACCTCCGGTCAAGTTCAGATTTCATCGTTCTAATTGGATCCGCGGTCTACTCGATCACAGGGCGGCAGCCATATGTCCTCGGGATAATAATGATCCTCCTCGGAGTGGGGGTGATATACTTTGCGTATCGCGCTGCACTCGAATTGTGGGAGGACGTGCACGTGGCTCGGGCGATTGCTTGGGGCGCGGCTTTGTTCCCGCAGCTGGTACTGCATTCCGTGCTGTTCTTGCGGGAGATTCCGGTCTCGTTCTGTTTGGCTGGAGCGAGTTGGTGCACTGTGCGCTATGTCAAGCGTAACGATCTGATATATGCTATCTGGTTTGCATTGTTCGCGGGCATTGGGGCACTTTTTCACTCCGGCGTGATCTTCGCCATTCCAGGATTGCTCCTCGGGGTTATGCTCGCGCGCCCACGAGGACAACGTGGAAAGGTGAAGTATTACGCTGTGAACCTCGCTGCAGCGATAGCGTTGTCGACTGTGATCTATTTTGCAAATGAGACCGGCTTCGGTCTTGGGAAATTCGGTGGATCTTTGGACGACACGCTGGAGCAGTTCGAACGACAGGAGCGTGGGGGAACCACGGGAGGGGCGGCGTTCCCGGAATGGATGAGAATTAGAGGAGGTGTCGCGGATGCATGGAAGGTTCCAATCCGCTATGCGGCGTTCCTGTTCTCGCCGCTGATTCCCTTCTTGGTACGCAGTCCGCACCACCTGTTGGGGGTGATCGATGGGGCACTGTACCTCTACCTCATCTGGCAGATCTACAGGAACTGGGGTGCCATCAAGCACAATCGGGCGGTCGTGGTGCTTCTCGTCGTTTTGCTAGTCCTGAACCTGGTCTACGCTCTAGGCGTGTCGAACTTTGGTACCGCTATTCGCCACCGGGCCAAGATGTCGCCGATATTACTCCTGCTCGGCGCTGGCTTGCCTTATCTTCGTCGCGCGACGAGGCGCGTGCATGGCGTCGAGCTTCCCAGATCTAGTCAGTCCACTTTGGTGTCGACATGAATATCGTGCAATCGTACGATCTGCTTCGCTTCGCCAGAGGCTACCTCGTAGCACCTCGGGAGTTGCACGTCGAACACGAGGTGTTACGACACTGGAAGCGAAACGAGTACGGCGGTTTTGTACTCTATTCCCACCCGGAATCCGATCTTCGCACTCGGGAATCGGAAGGCGGCGACGTCTGGGTCCTCCTCGGGAACGCCTTCGACCCATGGAACGGCCTCCACGATGAGGGCGACGTTTTGGAGGAGTTGGACGCGGGCTACCGCCGCGGTGAAGAAGACTTCTTCGGCGTGCTAGACCGCCTTACCGGGCGCTTCGTCCTCTTCTATTTCCGGGGGGACGGTACGGGGTTCGCCGTACAAGATGCGGTTGGGCTGAAGAACTTGTTCTACGCCGAATCTCCATTCGGTCCGTGCTTCGCATCCCACAGCCAGTTACTAGCCGACGTCCTCCGGTTGCCGCGGGATCCGGATATCGATCGCCTCGTCAGGTCATACTTCTACGGGATCGGCATCAGGCACCTCCCGGGGCTGCGGACCCCGTTTCGCGGGATGCGCATGCTCTCGGCCAACACGCTGCTACGGCTGCCGGAGCTGCGGGTAGAGAGATTCTTCCCACGTGAGCCGCACCCCGAATCGGAAGACCTCGAGGCGACGGCGAAGAAAATCGGGGATGTCTTTGCCAGGTCGTTCGATCTCCTCATCGAGAAGAAGCCCCTGGCAGTCTCCCTCTCGACGGGTACGGACAGCCGGGTGACCCTGGCCGCGTCCCGTGTCCACAGCGACAAGATCCACTACTTCTCATACATCTCCGATGCCGCGGAGGAAAAAGACGCCCTGGGGGCGGCTCGCCTCTGCCAGCTCTTGGGTATCGGCCATACGATCTATCGCGTGCCGGTCGAAGAGATGGGGGACCTGTCCGGTACCGAAATCTCGGCGATATTGGATCGCAACGCTGCTTACGTCCGCCAGCCGAAGCCCTCGGAGCGGGCGAAGCTCCATTACCTCCTGGAGCACTTCCCCAAGGGGATGATGGAGGTCAAGACTCCCGTTTCCGAGATCGGACGCGCTATCTACTGCAAGAAGCTCGGCGTGGAAGAGTTGCCGGATCGCCTCACGCCGAGGCATATGAGCAATCTGTACAAGCGGAACATGTTCAACCGGCCGCTGCTCAGATTCATGGACCAGGCGTTTCGCGAGTATATCGAAACCACGGCTTTCGGGCGGAATTCCTACAACTACGAGCAACACGACATGTTCTATTGGGAGCACCGGAATTCCGCCTGGGCGAGCCTCGCCAACCAGGACCACGACATTCTCCATGACATGACGGTGATTTTCAACAACCGTGATGTCCTGAAGTGGCTCCTCAGCCCCCCGCGCAAGGATCGTATAGCCGATCGGCTGCACCACGCGATCATCCGCTACCTCTGGCCCGAGGTGCTCCAGATCCCGCTCTCGCAGAAGAATTCCCCCAAGGCGAAGCTCCGGAAGCTCGCCGAGCGTACGTTCTTCGCGATCAATCGTTTCTGAGCAGTGGCCAGGGTTCTCTTCATAGCAGGCAACACCAGGTCCCTGATCGCCAACCGCGGGGACCTCATCCGCGCCATGCAGGCGGCGGGGCACGAGGTACACGCTCTCGTGCCCGAGTACGACCTACTCCCGGAGATCGAGGAGCTGGGGATCGAGTGGCGCACGGTCGGGTTGCGGCGGACCGGGATCAACCCGGTGGCAGATGCGGCGAGCATTCGCGAACTCTATCGCAAGATCCGCGATATCCGGCCGGACAAGGTCTACGCCTACACCATCAAGCCGGTGGTCTACGGTGTCCCCGCGGCTCGCTGGGCCGGGGTGCCGGAGGTGTATGCCATGATCACCGGGATGGGTTATCTTTTCACCGGTGAGTCGCCGAAGCAGCGGCTCCTGCGTGCGGTAGCCAGCCGGCTCTACCGCTTCGCGCTCCGCCGGACCGACGCCGTCTTCTTCCAGAACCCCGACGACCGCGCCCTCTTCGCGGAGCTCGGGATCCTCGACCGGCGGGTGCGGCCGGTCATGGTCAACGGCTCGGGGGTGCACACTGAGCGCTTCGCGGTCGCGCCCTTCCCGGATGGGCCGCCGGTCTTCCTGGTGATTGCGCGCCTCCTCAACGACAAGGGGATCATCGAGTTCGTCGACGCGGCCCGGCGGCTCAAGGCGCGGTACCCGGAGGCGCGGTTCCAGATCCTCGGTCCGCACGACCCGAACCTGCCGCACGCCGTTGCGCACGAACTGGTAGAATCGTGGCGGCGCGACTCGGCGGTCGAGCTCCTGGGACCGCAGCGGGATGTCCGCCCGTTCATCGCGAACGCGCACGTGTACGTGCTCCCCTCCTACCGCGAGGGCACGCCCCGCTCGGTACTCGAGGCGATGAGCATGGGCCGTCCGATCGTGACCACCGACGCACCTGGGTGCCGCGAGACAGTGATCGAGGGTGAGAACGGATTCCTGGTGCCTCCCCGTTCCGTCGAGCCACTGGCCGCTGCGATGGAGCGCTTCATCCTGCAGCCGGAGCTCATCCCCACGATGGGTGCGCGGAGCCGCGTAATCGCCGAAGAGAAGTATGATGTCGAGAAGGTCAATCGGGTGATCATGGAAACGATGAGGCTTTCGGATTCGGGGGCTGGGATTCGGGATTCGGAGGTCAGGGGCAAGGAGTCGGGGGACAGGGAGCTGGGGGCAGTCAGGTGTTGAAGCGGGCATTCGACATCGTCGTCGCGGGGGTGGGACTCGTCCTCGTCGCGCCTCTCCTCGCGCTGGTCGCCCTCGCCGTCCGGCTAGACTCGCCGGGGCCGGTTTTCTTCCGGCAGCGCCGCATCGGGCGCGGCTTGGTTCCGTTCGAGGTGATCAAGTTCCGGACGATGACGCACCGCGAGCGGATCGACCAGCACTCCGAGCGCGTCCTCGAGGGGAACGACGACCCCCGCATCACGCGGGTCGGGCGGGTGCTGCGCGTCACCAGCATCGACGAGCTCCCCCAGCTCATCAACGTGTTG
>Ga0180216_1000774_pt1 | contig 30939 bp, 40 predicted proteins | sample eDN3rd37CBELigMG_FD_128879 | JGI IMG/M metagenome (GOLD analysis project Ga0180216, IMG submission 128879) | Enriched Miracle-Growth compost microbial communities from Emeryville, California, USA - eDNA 3rd pass 37_C BE-Lig MG (version 2)... ... | reverse complement strand
CCGGTCCAGTACGGCTGATCGTCGCAGATCGCGTTCAGTCGTTGTACGAGCTCTTCCATACGCCTGACTCCTCCTTCAGAATCGACTTGACGGGGTCATCGAACCGTCATTTGGCGCGAGCATGATAGCACGGGTTTCAGGGAGGGTCTGTAAATGCCTATCAATGACAAAACCGCATGTAGACGCGGTTTTGTCATTGTCGGCCACGGTGCTTGATGTCACACAATCGCCAGCTGCGGCACCGGTTGTGACATGGATGGTGACACCAGCAGAGGGCTCTGTGGTAGTGCCTGACATGACTGAAGAACGATTCCCGCCGCAGTTCCCGGGGAATCGACGGGCCCCATAGGCCGTAACAGAGATGTTGACAACTGGCTTCCTATTAGTGACACTGAGGTTGCTCAGAGTTACTCAGGGCTACGTTTTCCACCACAGGAAACGGGTGTTGATCTGAGCGGCCCAGAGTAAGCAGAGAATCTACGTGGATCAACAGTTAGGACGTGCTGACGAAACCAGGTCTATCGCAGTGGGGTAAGGAGAACCAAATCATGGCTAACGCGCGGAACGTGGGTGCAGCATCGCCTCGACGTCGTTCTATCACCCAAGTGGGACCGAAGCGCTGGGGCTATGCAACAGTCTGTTCGAAGTACAGCGGCAAGTTGTTCCGCCGCCGTACAGAACGGGAGAACCCATTTGAGGATCTAGCCCGCCATGCTCAAGCAGAGTATCGAGCTGGGCGGACAAAGAGCCTTCGCCAATTCGCTGAGGAGAACAACATCCCTTTCGATGGCGACCGATAAGACATACAGGGTCGAGTTGACGAACTCGGCGGAACGCGACCTCAAGAAGCTCAAGGGGCATCAGCAAACAGCTGCACTTGAAGCACTCGGCACCCTTGAGATTGACCCAATGCGAGGACACTCGCTAGACGGCAATCTCAAGGGTGTTCGTTCTCTGGCGTTCACCGTTCGAGGGAGTGGGCAGTTCAGAGCCGCGTATATGATCGACGACGTAGATGTCGTCTGCATCATCTTTATTGTGGGCCCTCATCAAAACTTCTATCGCCAGGCAGCTAAGCGACTCGACAATCTCAATAATAGTGGCGAGCTTCTGAAGTACTGAACACGTTCACCCTATGCTCAGATACACACAGCGACTCCCCTGGTACCAGGGGAGTCGCCAGAGCAGAGAGGTGGTCATGCCCGTTGACGCTCACGCGCTGGTCAGTGGCAGAGCCTGCCAGCAACCATCGGGCGCGGCGCTACGGTCGCGCCGTATCCACAACGGTCACGGTGCCGGTCAGGTAGGGCGTGCGCGATCCCTCGTCCTCACGCCAGACTGCCCAGTCGTGCAGCGGCCCGTCCTCGGTCGCGCGCATCGCGGCCGTCGTGGCGCTGTCGAGCGAGATCGTCAGGGTTGACGGGGCGATGATTGTGGCCGTCACGATGTACATGACCCGGTTCTTCTGTCCACGGTCGCGAAACGTGGCCTTGATCGTCTCGGCCTCGGTCAGTGTCACGCCGGTCAACGTCACGGTGATGTCGATGTCCTCGCCCTGATAGATCACGATATTCTGTTCGTTGGTCATGCTGGGGAACCTTTCACAATGACCGGTTGCCGCGCCGATCCGGTCGCGCTGATGCCCTCACGTAGCGAGCCCGAGACGGCCGGCATGACGTGCAGACTGCCGCTGACGGCCAGCACATGCGGCGCTCCACTGACAACCTGTGCCGCGCGTGCGGAGCCGTGGACCGTGATCTGTCGGATGATGGCGTTCGTTCGGACGCGCCAGACGAGCTCACGATCGGCTTCGACGATCTCCCGCACTGCCCACGCGAGATCGCGGTCGGATTCGGCCAGTTCGCGCACGTCCCACAGCAGGACGGAATCAGCCGCTGTCAGCGTGCGTACATCCCACGAGACGGCCCGGTCGGCGTTGACGATGGCGCGGATGTCCCACGACAGGCCACGGTCGACAACAACCACGCCGACCGCTGGTTCCACGTCCCACAGCAGCACACGATCGGCGTCGACCAGTTCGCGCACTGCCCATGCGAGATCGCGATCCGTCGCGATGGCCTGCCGGACGCTCCACGCGAGCGCACGGTCGGCGGTGATCGCCTGACGGACGGCCCACGACAGCGCCCGATCCGCCGTGATGGCGCTCCTGACTGACCATGACAGGTTGCGGTCAGCCGTCACGCCTGTGCGCACCGCCCACGAGAGCGAGCGGTCGGCGGTGGCCGGAGTGCGGACAGACCATGACAGGCTGCGGTCGGCGTTTACCTCGACGGCGCCAGCGTGGTAGTAGATCGTGACCGACACATAATCAATGAGGGCATCTCGGGATGGGCCAGAAGAGTTCGATACTCGTATGGAGAGAGACCAGCCGGAGTTGAAATCAGAGGCTGACCACGTTCCACCCCAGAGATCAGATGAGCCACCGAGCGAGTATATTGAGTCATTGATGCCCGTAAACCACCCCGTCGCGTCGGTCTTTGTACTGCCCTGTGGTAGTGTGACGCCAGCCGATCCACCCGAAAGGCTGATCCCTGAACCGCTTGCGCGGCCCTCGACCTCAACGAGGATGCCATCGATGATATCGCCAGCATTCAGTCCAGCGCTGGGAAACGAGACGGATAATTGGCCTGATGTGCCTCCGCCCGCGACCGTTATGCTGGCCCGAGAGTTATCACTGGCCGTGACCCTACTCGGGTTGGACCACCCAGAACCCGACGCGCCCGTTGGTGACAGCGTGACCGATGCCATCTGCTACGTCCCTACGCCGGGCTATCGAACGCGAACCGGACGGTCGCACCGTCGGCATCCAGCGCCGCCGAGTTGGCCGCCGTGCGCCGGAACCAGACCCCGATGTAGTCCCCGGCCGACAGGTCCGGCATGGTCAGGCCGCTGGCCTTATCGGTCGGTGCCGAGAACGACACGCCAGCCGGAGCCGTGTTCTCATTTGCCGAGGTCGCGGCCGTCGCGTTTTTGCCCGCCGGATCGAGGCCGATTGCCAGCGCCGCGCCGCCCGATACCTGCGACTGGATCCACAGTTTCCCGGCGCTCGTCGCGAGCGTGGCGTGGCCGTTCTGGATGTAGACGCAGCGATACTCCACGTCCGATGCGGCGTTCTCGTCGCCCGTCACCACGTCGAACAGGTCGTGGAGCGTGCCGCCCGTCCAGAGCGTTGTCGATTTCGCGCCACCCAGCGAGGCGTTCGGGTTGCTGTTTCCTGCGCCGCCGGAGAGATACGTTTTGATGTCAGTGTTCAGGATTGCCACGGTGCCTCCTAACTGCCCTGCACGAGCGACTTGCCGCCGCTATACAGTCCCGCCGCGCCGATCGCGGCGAGAATGCCTGACCAGATCAGCTCCCCGGCATCTCCGCCGAACGCGAGCCAGTAGCCCAGCCCGACGACGATGCCCGCGCCGAGTGCGGCCAGCGGTGCCCAGCGCGACGGCAACCCGGCGCGCTTGATCGCCTCGACCAGCGCCATGACGCCCGCCGTGAGCGCTGCGATTGTTGTTGTGTCCATGTGCCCTCCTATGCAGCCCGCTCTGCGAGCAGCTCAGCGCCGATCAGCCCGCGTGTGACCGTTCCATCCGGCTGAAGCTCCAGCCGCGCACGCTCGAAGTACTGGACAATCAGGCCGCCCTCTTCGATCGCGCCACCCAGCGCGTAGCCGGTATCGATCCACGGGCGACCGTTGATGTGATCGACAAACGGTTTCGGGATCCAGAACGAACCGTGCGGCGATCGCCACGGATCCGGCACCGTCTCCAGGGAAGGCGGCTTCGGCGCTGGTTGCGGCCCGCCGCCGGCGCGATACGGCCGGACGAAGTCGGCCATCAACGTGCCTGGGCAGTCGGTCGGCGACAGCTCCTGATGCCCCCACACCTCAGATTTCGGATCCGCGCCGGTGAACGCCAGCCAGTCATCGCAGACGCGGTCGAGCGCGGCCAGCTGCGCCTGTGTGGCGCGCTGCGAGCCGCCGAGCGGCAGCTGGATCGCGAGCGTGTTGGCGTTCTGTGGCCACGCGCCGCAGTGCCAGAGGACACGGTCGAGGTCACGCATCAGGTAGACGGTGCCCTGTCCATCGACGCCGATGTGGTACATGATCCCAGAGCCGAACACTGGCGTCTCGCCATTGCGCGCCCAGTTCTTGCCCACGTGATAGATCGCGTCGGCTTTGTAGCTGGCGAGCCCGGCATTCACGTCGGTCACGACGCCGCGGTAGTGAATCACGATGCCGCGCTTCTCATTGAGCGGGATCGTCTCGTACGGGCCGCGCTCGACGCCGCCTGCACCCGGCGCACGCTGTTCCAGCTGTGCCCGAACATCGACCAGCGACACACTGCGGAAGATGTTGTCGTACTGAGTAGCCATCTGCTGTGGATCCTCCAATTCTGGATGTGCCCGAGCGAACGCCCGGACGCTGTCGATCACGGCTGCGGTTTCGGTCCCGTAGGTGAGGCTCGGTGCCCACCGACCGCCCATCTCCTCGACCGTCGTGATCACCCACTTGACGGCCAGCCAGCGGGTATCGAGCAGCGCGTCGCCCGGAGCCGGTGCCGTGGCTCCGCCGTAGCGTGCCCAGTGCTGGATGTGCGCGAGCACGCCGTCGTAGTCGTTCCGGAACACCGCGTGTGCGTCCGGGTCGTAGTTGTCCCCGCCCTCGGGTTTCTTCAAACCGCACCAGTTGTGGCGCTCCGGCCCGAGGACGCCGGTGTAGTGGCCGTAGTTGGTTTCCTTCGCGGCCTGCCCGTATGGCCCCTCTGGTGGCACGCCGTAGCGTGGCGCGATCGCCCAGTAGAGCGGCGCGACATCGATGTAGCGCTGGTGCGCGCCACGCGACCGCGCCCACGCCTGAGCGGCTGCGAGACTGACCGTTGATGTGCCGAATAGCGGTGTAGCCATCAGTCGCCCTTCCATTCACGACGGGTCAGTGTGTCGATAATCCAGTGCCGGTCGCGCCGCGCCAGCAGCGCCTTCGCCACGAGGAGCATCTGGACTGTGACGAGTCCGACGGCGAAAACCCACGACAGCGGCGAGACAGCGCGACCCGGATTGACTGGCGCGGTCGCCATCGCGACGATGCCGATCATGACGATCACCAGCTGGATCACTGATCGCAACGTCTCGTCGCGCGCGTTCCCGCGTGCAATGCGTTCGCGTGCCTGCCGTTCTCGCAGCAATGCCTCACCGTTGGGGACAGTGCGGTCAGGCATTGGCGCGGCCTCCTGCCAGCGCATGTCAGCCAGCGAGTCATTGAGCGCCCAGAGATTGACCAGCAGGCCAATCACGCCAGTGAGCGTCCAAACAATCTCGAGCCACGTTGCGTTGCCGATGGTCATCGGTGCATCCTGTCTGCATTCGGACGATGTCGGTCAACCGCCACATCCGTGATGAGGCGTAGTCGCTCCAGCCGTGCGGCGATGTCGTTTACTCGCCGCTCAAAATCGAGCCGGGCGTCGTAGTCAATCTCCTGTCGTTCATGCCGCCGAAACAGGCGGCGGATACGGTCGCGGAATCGCTCACGAGCGCTCATGTGTCGCCCCCCGCTGAGGTCGGGCGCTCGGTGTGTCAATGGCGGTCTCTGCCATTCCGGCTGCCCGATCCGCTGCCTGTCTCCAAAAGTCCCGGTCATCACGCATCGCCAGATACTCGCGGCCCAGCACCCACCAGCCACGGACAAACCCGCCCAGAAACAGCAACAGCAGCGCGACGAGCGGCCCCTGATTGGCGATATCGGCCCAGCCATTGCTGCCCCCATCGTTCACCGTAACCGCCCTCCTGCAGGCGCACGCATCTGGCGCTGGTTTGCGGCCGTCTCACGCGCCACCAGCGTTTGTCGCCCCGGCTGGTACCTATCCATCTCGCCCAGCTCGTACGTGGCCGTCTCGGCAACCCCGTCGATCGATACCGCGACGATCGGCAGCAGCGGCTCGCCTGCCACCCCGACCCACTCGCCTGTCCGCGGCATCCAGTACGGCACTGGCAATCCGTAGCGATTCGAGAGCCACGTCGACGGATCCCTCGTCGCCGCAATCGCCACGCTCAGTTTCGGCATCGACCGCTTCTGCAGCTCGGCGTTGCGCAGCGCGAGCGCCGCCGTCGCGGTGATATCGCCGGCATTGACGATCACCGACGGCGCGAACCCGCGATCGCTGAGAAACGTCGCGTTGGTCGCGGTCGGCCCGAGGGTCGCGCTGCCGGCCGTCCCGCGCTCGACCGCCACGCTCGCGGCCATGCCCTCGTCTGATTCCGTCCAGCGCTGGATCCGGTGGTCGAATGCAATGCGGTAGTCCGGCTCGGACGGCGCGACCCGCGGCAGGAGCCAGACCTGCCGGCCCGGCATGCACATCACCCAGACCTCGCGACCGCGCGCGTCGCCTGCCTGCCTGATCTGGTCAGCGATCTGCGAGACGGTCATGCGGGTAAAATCGTTCATGCCGCCGGTGTGCGTGACGTATGGATCGATCCACTGGTCGCCGATAACTCCCGGCGAGAGCCACGGCGTTAGCGCGCGGATCGCGATGGCCAGCACATCGCCGGACGTGCGGCCTGTCAGCAACGCCTCATCCGATCGTGTCCACCAGGCATCACCCAGCGATTGCGCGTAGCCAACGGCCGTGATCGCCGTCACCGCACCGCCCGGCCCGCGCTCGCGCGTCCGGACGAACCCGTCCCAGATAACGCGCCCGCCGCTCATGATCTCGACGTGGCCACGCAGCGGTACGTCGATCGGATCGGGCAACGACCCGACCACTGGCGCGGCCCGGCGTGGCTGGAACGACACTGACGCCCCGGCTGGCCCCGCCTGATCCCACGACCAGCGCAGCGATGTGATCGGCATGCCCATCGACAGCAGCGGACGTGTCGCAGCCCCCGCCATCACCGGACTCCCGATGCGCAGCTCGAACTCCATCAGCGCCGTCCCCTCAGCCATGTGTAGCGTGGTGTCACGAGCAGACGACGCAGCCGCAGATCGGACTGCGTGAGCGCCGATACGCCCCCGGCGATCTCTGGCCGGATGACCACCAGCGCGTTCCCCGGTGCTAGCGTCATGACACCCGGCTGGATATCGGCCTGCCCGGCCTCATTGCCAGCATCGTCACGCAGCCACGCCGCGCTGATTTCGTCGCGGTTCGTTTCGACAACCCAGTTGATCGGATCGGTGCTGGCCAGTCGCTCACGCCACGTCAGCACCTGGCCGCTGGAGCGATCCATCATCCAGACGCCGTTGACCATCACGACCGCACCGGTCAGGTGCGCCGCCTCAATGACGAGCCGCGCCCCGTCCGGCGTCTCGCTCTCACCAGCCGGAATCGGTGGCAGCGGCACATCCCCCAGGGCGATGTCCTCCCACGTCCCGTTGGCGATCCGGCTGGCCACGCTCGGCAGACCACGCCAGATCGTTGTGCCGCTCGGCAGTGCCACCGATGCACGCCACGCGGTGACCGGCGGTGCCACGCTCGGCGGGTCCGCGTTGGTGATGCCCGCCTCGCTGGTCCACAGGTATGAGGTCGCCGGCGCAGTGACCTCGACGTAGCCCCAGCCGGAGCCACGGTTGCGATAGACGCGATATTTCGCCGGCGTGCCCTGCGCTGGTGGCGTCCACTCCAACGCCACGCTGCTGCTGGCTGCCGGGACGTTGGCCGATACCGTGCCGGTCGGGAGCGACTCATTACCCAGCGCATCGACGGCCGTCACGCAGAGCGACCACTGGCCGGGTGTCAGGCTCGAACCCTCGGTGCTGGCCGCTTTCAACACTGCCAGCGTCGCGAACCAGTCCTCAGGGATCGAGCCGTCAACGGCCCGCCACCATGTCACGCTGCGCGCTGCGCTGCTACTGAACGTCTGGTAGGCGACTGCGCCAGTCGAGAGCGATGACACCACGGTCCAGCCGGATTCGCGCGGAGTTGTCAGGACGGCCCGCCATCCGCCGATCGTGTTGAGCCCGAGCCCGACCGACAGATAGACCACGTGATGCTGCACATTGGTCAGCGGCCCGACCGTCACCTCCAGCTCCGGATCCTGCAACCGGCTACTGACGATGGCATCGGTCCGCGTCGATTCGACAACGCCGCTGCTCGCCGCCCCAACCATCTCCAGCAGCGTGGCCGTGGCGTATTTGACCGCTGGCGCAAACCCAACGGTCAGTGTCCCGGTCCACTCGACGACGTTGGACGCGACCCAGACCGCAAACGCGCCGCGATGTGCGCCACTGTGAATGAGCGTCCACGTCTGGCCACCGGTCGACGTGATCGTCGCCGTTGACGTGCCGGTATCGGATGGCGATGTCCGCCAGCGGAATCCCTGCGTCAGGAGGATGAGTGTCCGTCCCGGCGTGATGACCGGCATCCCAACATCCAGCGACGTGCGATCCGTTGTGTCACTCTCACTGCCGACCCGTGTCACACGGCGCAGATACGCGCCCCCCTGCACCTCGACTCTCGCGGACTGCGGCTGCGAGAGTGCCAGCGCGCCATCCTGCACCCGCGCCACGATGCTGGCCAGCCCCCGCCGCCCGACCAGATCGGTCAGCGGCACGGTCGCAACGGTGCCCCACTCCGGCACCGCCGGGAGCGTTGCGATCAGCTCCCCGACCTGCCCGGCGATGCCGGACGCAGTGCTGGCCCCATCGCCTGCCTCAGCCATGAGGAGCGGCCCCGGTTGCCCGAGCCGCACATCCCGACCCGACCACGCCCCGAGGTGCAGGCGATTGACCGCGGCACTCGCGGATTCGTCGTCCAGCTCAGCACGATAGATCGCGGGCGCGTCACCCGGCACGCCATAGACGTACGCCCCGCCGAACAGGCCGGTGGATTCCAGCACGGCCGGTACAAACTGCTCTGGAACGAACTGCTCCGGCAATCCTGCCGTCGGCTTGTCGATGGTCGCTCCCGTGACCATCTGTGCCGCATAGACGATGACGCCGCGCCCACCGCCGGCATAGGACTGCGTGGCGTTCCAGTCGCCATAGGTGACGTAGACATTCGCCGCTGATGTCGCGCTCATGGTCTGGGTAATGCCGACCCAGACCCAGCCACCACTCAGAACGATGATTTCGGCCGACGGGTTGCTATAGCCGGTGCCACCGCGGAGCGTTGGCCCGGTGATGGTTCCGGCCGTATGATCGACCGTCACCTGATAGCCCTCGGAATTGGTCCCACCGGAGAACAGCACGCGAGAATGCGTTGCGCTGCCGTACGGTTTCAGGTAGATCCCGAGGGTGTTGGTTCCAGCGGGCAGCGTCCCGACACTGCCGCCGAGGAGATACAGATAGTGCGGAGTGTTGTTGGAGTTATCGGTTGCGCGTCGCGCCCCGGAACCGCCGCCTGGTTTATTCTCCGGTGCCTCTGAGCCCTGCCAGACATCGTAGATGTCGCCGGAGCCGAGGACGTTGTCCGCGTCAACCACGATCACATCCGACGTCGCCTCAATCAGGTATGCCGGGATCGTGTACGCCGACGTGACCGTGTCCGGCAGCATCTGCGGCACGAGCAGCAGCCCGGCACGGTCACCCTCCTCGAGCTGCGCACCCCAGACCAGCAGCCCGAGGCTGGCATTGCCTGCGTAGGATGTGCCGGCGCCGTTGTGCAGCTGGATATAGGCCCGCAGTTCCGTATCAGTGTTGACCGTGGCTGTCAGGCTGACGCGGTACCAGCCATCATTCGCGTTCTCAATCGACGCATCCGGCGCGCTGAATCCCGTGCCGGTCACATTGGCCGGGTAGAGCCGGTACCCCGCGACGACGTCAAACCCGACGTAGGCCCCGTTCGTGCCGCTGCCATCGGCCAGATAGAGCGACACGGCAGAGCGCCCGTCGCTCTTGACGTAGGCCGACAGCGTGTACGGCGCACTCTCAGCCGGTTTCGCGATGCCCTGTACCAGCTCGTGCATGCCGGTCGCGCTCGTCTCGCGCAGCCGTGCTGCCGTCTGGGAGCCGTCCGGCGCGGTGGCGTTGTTGCTCGTGGCCGTGACGTTGGTCAGCGTCCAGACAGCGTCCTCAGGGTCGCACGGCGCAGCCAACAGGTTCTGCGCCTGTAGCGCGTCGCCGCGCAGCAGCGGGAGGCAGGCCAGTGTCATGGTGCAGTAGGCCGAGATGCCGGTCGCGTGGATGTCGTACTCGGACAGCTCGCCAGAGCGCACATCGACATACACCCACTCGGTCGTATCGAGCCGCACCTGGAATGAGACGCGTTCAGCCATCGGTCGGTTCCGCCGGATGGCGTCCGCCGCCCGATTCAGCATCGCCTGAACGGCCTGCCGCGCGTCCCACAGGTCGTCCGGTGTCGAGCCAACGATCTGCAATTCCGACGCAACCACCCGCACGGTCGCGCCGTCGGCCGGTGTTGGTGAGTCGAACCGGATGAGGTATGGGTACTCAGACAGAACCAGATAATCGGTTGGTGTCCCGAGTCGCACCTCCATTAGCCTATCCTCCCGATCATCCAGTCACCGGCCAGAGCGCCTCGGACTGCGTGGATTCGTACGCATACCAGGTCAGCAGCGGCGTCGCGTCCGGCATCATCAGCACGGTTTGCCCGCCGATTCGCGTCCCACCGCCGCCGGATCCGCCCGCTGACTCGAACCCGCTCCCGCCGCTGTCGGCACTGCGACCGTCCGGCCGCACGATTTTCTGCCCCGTAACCGCGTTCACGCCCTTGATGCTCTTCGCGGTCGCGTCGGCCTGCGCCTGCAGATCGCCCAGCAGGGACGCGACGATCGCCAGGTTTTGCTGAATGCCTTCCGCCGCCTCATCACCAGTCGCGAACGCCTGTGCCAGATCGACCGTCAGCGACTTATCGAGGTCTTTGAGGACGTCGATCACCTCGAATACAGAGGCACCGATCGTCTCCGGCAATTTGTCGGAACCGGCGGCCACGATGCCCTGAATCGTCGCCATCGCGCCGCCGAGGGAAGCGGAGCCGTCCGCGACGCCCCTGACCAGCTCGTCGATCATCGACAGCCCGCCGTCCTGCATCTGCGGCAGTAATTCGGCGATCTTGTCGAGCGGCATCTGGAACACCGACGTGTCGATCAGCCCGGCATTCATCGCGTCGTCGTAGATCTGCTGCGACGCGCCCAGTTCGCGCTGCACCGCCGCGATGTTCTCCCGGATGCCCTTGACAACATCCTCAGGAGCGCCGCCCACCAGCGCCAGCGCGAGCTGCTGTTCCAGCCCACGTAGCGTGTCCTGTAGCGCACCGATCCGTTCGCCGGACAGGATGCTGTCGAGGTTGCCCAGCGACGCTGACCATGCAGCCGATACCGACTCCGCCAGCGACGCGGCCAGATCGGCGGACTGCATCTGATCGGTGATGCCGCGCACGATGTCGGTTCCCATCGCAGCACCGATCGCCTGGACGCGGTTCTGCTGCTCAGCGATCTGCGCATCAATGCCCGCCACCGCCGCCTCACCCGCGCCGGTGTCGATCGCGATCTGCCGGATGGTCAGCAGCCGGTCCAGCTCCGCCTGCGCGTTTTTGATCGAGGTGCCGGACGCGAGATCGCTGATCGAGCCGAACAGACCCTCGAATGCCGAGCCGACCTGTTTGGCGTAGTCCTTTGCGTCAGCCATGATGCCGCCGAACAGCCAGTCCCATGCGAGCTTGATCGATCCAGCGCCAGCCATCATGCCGGTCGCGATGCCCTGCGAGATGGGGATACCGACCTCGTCGTGCATGACCTTCGACGGTGAGCCGATTTTCAAGCCCTTCTTGACCCACTCCGGCAGCAGCCCGGTTACGAAATCGATCGCCGAGCCGACGATGCTGGCCGCACTATCGCGGATGCCGGACGCGATGCCCTCCAGGATGGACAGGCCAATGCGACCGCCCTCACTCGCCAGTGACCCGAGCGAGTCGGTGACCCATCCCGCGATGGACGTCAGGATCTCGGCCAGCTTGCCCGGCAACTGCGGCAACACATCGTTGGCAATCCAGACCAGGAACTTGGTTGCCCAACCCAGCAGCGCCGTCCCCAATTCGCCGGCCTTCGTCAGGATGAAGCCGGTGACGGCCGTCCCGATCTCGGCCAGCTTGCCAGGCAACTGCGGCAACACATCTGTCGCAACCCAGTTGAGGAAAGCGCTGCCCCATTCGGCCAACTTGCTCGTGATCTCCGGCAATGCGGTACTGACGATCCAGTTGCCGAGATCGCCGAGCAGCCCGCCCAGCGCGCTCAGGAGCGGCGGGATCTGTGGCCCCACCCACGCAATGAACGCTGCGCCCCACTCGGAAACTTTCGCCGCGATCTCCGGCAGAGCCGTGTCAATCAGCCAGCCGCCGAGTTGCGACAGCAAACCGCCCAACTCAGCCAGCATCGGGCCGATGCGAGGCCCGATCCACGCGATGAACGCGCTGCCCCACTCGCCGACCTTCTCGACAATCGCGGGCAATGCGGTGTTCAGCAGCCATGCGCCCAGCTGCGATAACAGCCCCCCGAGCGCCGTCAGCATCGGCGCGATGCGCGGCCCGATCCAGTCGACCAGCGCCTGCCCCCACGTCGCGAGTTGCGCGAGGATCGCCGGGAGCGCCGTGCCATACATCCACGTCCCGAGCGCCAACGCGATTTTGCCCAACTCGACCAGCAGCGGCGGGATCATCGGAGCGATCCAGTCCAGGAACGCCCCGGCCCATTGCCCGATCTGATTGACCAGCGTGGTCAACACCTGACCGGCCCACGTCGCCAGCTGCGCACCGATCGGCCCCAGCCGTTCGGCCAGCATCGCCAGCACGCCGGCGAACCCACCCTCGCCGAACGCCGCCGACACCTGCCCGACGATGCCGATAACCGTCTGGATTGCGGGAATCACGGTACCGCTGAAAAATGCGACCATCTGCTGTACCGCGGGAATGACCTGCTCGCGAATAACCAGTGCGACATTGCCGATCACGCGATGGAAGCCGCGGATGTTCTCGTTATCGGCCCAGTTGCCCGAGAGCGCCTGAATGAACGTCAGCACGCCATCGCGAATCAGATGGAAGGCCGAGATAATCGGCCCACGGAGCCGCGCTGTCAGCCAGTCGAGCCCACTGCTCGCCATGTCCAGCGCCCGCGGCATCGCCGACGCGAACGACGAGATCAGCGGCGCGATCGCCGGGAGCAATCTCTGCCCGATGTTGACCTTGAGATCGTCGAAGCTCGCCCCGATGATCTTCAGCGAGTTCGCCATGCCGCTCTTGGTCCGCGCAAAATCGCCCTGCGCAGTCGTCGTCTGCTCCAGAATCAGCGCGTACGCTGCCTGCGCCTTCGCGGCTGGCGTCAGCTCCCCGCTCGCGTCGGCCAGGCCCATCGACATCGCCTTCGCGGCGATCGAGGCGGCGTCGAGATTGACACCCAGCGAGCGCAGCGGCTCCGTCTCGCCAACCAGTCCTGCGCGGATTTTCTCCAACGCCTCATCGGTGCCGATGTTGTTGAATGATCCGAGGTCAGCAGCCAGCCCGACGATGTCGGTCGACATGTCGGCCGCAGCGCCGCTCCCGATCCCCATCGCGGTAAACAGGTTGCCGAACGTCCCGGTCGCCGCCAGCGCCTCGCTCTGGCTCAGGCCGAACGACTGCGCCGCATTTTTGGACCAGTCCTGAATCTGGCCAGCGTTCTGACCAAAAACCTCGCCGACCTTGTTCCACGACTCCTCATAGTCCGAGGCCGCCTTGATGCCGGTGACGGCCATCGCGCCTGCGGCGACGCCGATCGCGCCGATGCCGATGGCGACGCCCTTCGCGACCGTCCCGATTTTGGACGCGAACGATCCGGCCGCAGACTCGACCTGCCCAAACGCGCCCTGCGCGCCTTTGGCATCTCCGAGAATCTGGATACGAACTGTACGCCCACCGGCCATTACGCGATCCAGATTCTAGGAGATATAATCTCCGAATAAGGAGTACGACAATGGAAAAACAACGGCACATCTACTCTTTGGCAGATCCGCGCACAGGTGCAGTTCGTTACGTCGGCGCGACCGTCAACCCGATGCGGAGATTGAGCGTCCATTGCGCTCCGAAAGCGCGCGCTCATCACGGGCTGAAGGAATGGGTCGCATCGCTTGTCAACTCCGGGCAGCGGCCCATCATGTGCATCCTGGAGAGCGTCCCCGTCAGCGTTGATTGGGGAGAGCGCGAATCGTGGTGGATCAGACGTTACGAGTCGCTCGGAGCTGATCTCTTCAACCGGAACTCTGGTGGAGACGGACCGCCCGCACTCGCTATCGAGCGATGGTCTCGCGACTTTGATGCATGCAAAGAGTGCGGGCGGTCTGATCGGAGGCACGCCGCGTTTGGCCTCTGCAATTCCTGCTATAACCGCGCAAAGCATCGATCTGAAAAAATGCCCGAGCGCCCGTACTACGATTGGTCGCTGGACTACGAACGATGCACGGAATGCGGGACGACGGAACAGCGGCACAAAGGCAAGGGCCTCTGCACGAACTGCTACGCTCGAGCAAAACGGCGTAGGCGAAAAGCCATCGCATGATTTCAGTTGTCCCGTTCGTCCGCCTGCCATCGGTTAGCGCCTCCGTGGCCCTGTGCGCTGTTTTCGCGCGCGCTTCTGCTCTTCTTTGTGAACCGCGTCACGGAACTGGATCAGCACCTGTAGTTCGTCGTAGCGCAGGTCGCGAATCTCAATCGGGGACAGCCCGTAGAACTTGACCAGCGCTGGCATCTCACTCAGGAGCCAGTCGGCGTCGCGCCGTCCGGCTCTGCGGTAGGGACGTCGTCACTCTCCACGACCTCCGCGCCGACCAGTTCGATGTTGCGGAACGGGATGTCGAGCACGTCATCGAATGACACGCCGGGGTTCTCGCGGCGGTGGAACACCCACGCGAGCCCGTAGATCGTGTCGACCGGAATCTCACCGGACTCCGAAACTTTGCCGAGGTTCGATAGTTTGACCGGCTGCACCCGCTCGAAATCCCGGATTTCCCGCCCGGTCAAACTGGCCAGTTCCGATAGATCGACCTGGATCGTGACTGGCCCTGCGGCCTTCCGTGCTGTTGTCATGCACCTCTCCTACTCAGGAAAATGCTTCTTCGTCAGGACATCGATGTGATCGCCGTAGATCTGGACGATCTCACTGCTCTTCTTCTCGATCGCCGGGTAGATGTTGTGGCTCGTTTTCGCCTTTGCCGGGAACTGCCGATAGGCACCGCTACTGCCGAACTCCCAGCCGCCGAAGTACGGGACACTGGCCTTCCCGCCAGCGACCGTCGCCCGTGTCTGGCCTGCCAGTGCGCGGATCGTGGCCACCGCTGCGCCACCCATCGACGCCGGTTTGCCGGAGAGTGTCGAGAGACCCTGGCTCGCGGTACGGCGGGACTCGACGGCCACCACCTCGGCCGCAGCCTTCCCGGCCTCGCGCAGGTCGCCCTTCCAGGAGTCGTCCTGCGCGAGCGTGCGGCACGCCTTGCGCAACTCCTTCAGGCCCTCGACACGCACCCGGCCAGCGCTCATGGAGTCACGTCGTCCGTGTGGTACGCGACCTCGATGACCGGGTCAGTCCCGTTCGACAGCGCCTCGAACGTCAGCGGCTGCGGCACGATCTCCGGCCCCTTAACCGTCGGGGACGCCCCGTCGATGAGGCGCGCCGCCGCAAACGTGATCACGAGCTTGTACGGGTTGGTTTCCTCCGGGATCGTCGGGCCGACGATCTCGATGACCAGCTCGCGAACCGTTCCCGCCGTGAAGTCGGTGTACTGATCGAGGCTGGAGAACTCGCCCTCGGCATCAACCTGGTAGTAGATCGGCCCCGTTAGCAATGGCTCCTTGCGCTCGGTCGAGCTGGTGCAGTAGCGCTCCAGATCAACGTCGCGATCACTGGTGATTGTGAACTGATTCACGCAGATGTCGGTACCGCCCCACGACAGCGTCGCGTCACCGGCGACAAACTGCGTGCGGCCACTGATATAGGACGGCGACGCCAGCGCCGTGCCGGTCGCGACGGCCTTGAATGCCCAGCTGAGCGTCAGCGTCAGGGCGCCGTTCGCCTCAAGCGACAACTCCCAGCCGGTCACCTTCCCGCCCGCGAACGTGAACGGCTGAACCGTCCCATTCACCATCGGCCGGCCGACCTGAACCGTCGCGCCCAGACCGCGATGCCCGGCCGCGTCCTGCGTGAACGTATGGACGTATTCAGCCGTCGAGGCCACCTGCGCAGTTGCGACCGAGCCGAGCGCGTGCTTGAGCAGCAACCCCATGCCCTTGGTCATGAACGGCAATTCGAGATCGCCCGACGCGCCCTTCTGGGTCGTCCGCGCGGCCCCGACGGTCAGGTTCTGCTGCCCGAGGAACGTCTCCCCGAGCGTCTCGACCTCCGTCTCGATCGACTCCGAGATGAAGTCCAGGAAGCGGTCAACCGTGACCGGCGTTCCCCAGACACTCTCGCTCTTCATCCCGAGCTGTGCGCCCAGGCCGGTTCCTGTGCTCATGCAGCACCTTCCTCGCTCGGCGCATCAGCCGACTTTGCCTTCTCAGCACGCGGACGAACCGGCTGCCAGACGTCCGTCTGTTCCGCCAGGCTGGCCGCGTGTTCCTCGATCGTTTCCAGATGCTCGCCCGCCCGCACCGTCCGAAACACGCCGCCTGGCATCCGGACGTCCAGATCACGGCCGGAGCTATTCCGCACCCGCACTGTCTCCATGTCGTCTCCTAACTGCTCACCAGCCGCGCCTGCACGCGGACTGTGAAGGTGATCTCGTGGTAACGCCCAACGTCCGTCACGCCCGGCGTGTGGGTGAACTCGGTCAGCTCCGACACCAGCGCCGTCCCGCCGATCCGTGGGTCCTCTCGCAAACACGCCTCAAGCTCGCCCAGAATCGCCATTGCGCGCGCCATCGTGTCCAGCGCTGCGTCCTCGCGTGCACCGGGCATCACGACGCCGATCGCGCCGTTCAGGTTGAACGCCTCGTGTTTCGTGTTGTTGCTCGTGAACGGGTATGACTGCTCGCTCGGAATCTCTGTCGCCAGCACCAGATGCTCTCGGCCCAGATCCTCTGGTTTGCCCGGCAGTGCCAGGACCGTCACACGATCCAGCCCCGGCCGTAGCCGCAGCTGATCGCGCAGCGTCACCAACACCGTCTGCACCGCGCTCGTCGTCGTCGCCATCAGCCCACCGCCGGAACGCGCTCGGTGTAGCGCGCGAGGGTCGCATCGACCGGCGGAATGCCGTAGTAGGTGAATGCCGACCACGGATTCGTCACCCGGCCGGCAGTGGAATATGCGGTCGTGCCCATCTCGCCGGTGAACGAGGTGACCCGTGGCCCGATGTCGTCTGGCACCGTCGTATGGCGCAGCACCATCAGCGCCGCACGGCGGATCTCCTCCGGCACGCGCTCCCAGCCATGCTCGTACGTCACCCTGGCGCTGGCGTGGCCATACGGGACCGCACTCGACAGCCCGAGCACGCCGCCCGGCAGGATCCGCACGGCCGCGAGATCGCCGCTGTCGATCGCGGTCCACGCCGTCTCGTGCGCCGCCCGTGTCTCGATCGACCGCACCGCCAGCACCCGCAGGTCCGGCAGCAGCAGTTGGCGCGAGACATAGACACCGACGTCCACCTGCCGCACCCGAGGCATGAACGCCACACCGCAGATGCGCTCGAAGTCCTCAGCGATCCGGACCCGCGCCTGCTCCAGCATGGCTGCCGGGTACGACGACGTGTTCGCCATCGCGCCACCGTCATAGCGCCGCGCCTCGCGCAGCGAGAACAGGAGGTCGCCCACAACCTCGACCGTCTGCGTCAGCGTCCCGTAGGTCGCGCTCTGCCACGTCACGGTCAGAACACCGAGATCGGCCAACGGTCCGGCCAGCGTGTAGGTGCGCGCCACCGCGCCGGTGCCGCTCGTCGCGGCATCGGTCACGATCGCGCTGCCGTCCAGCCCGACGACCGAGACGGTCGTCACACCCGGATCCGCGAGCACGCCATCGACGTAGAACTCCACCGACAACGTCGGCGTTGTCCCGCGCACCACCTGCTGAACCGTCGGCTCGATCTCAACGCTCATCTACGGAGTCGCTTCGGTGAATGCGACCGGCAGGTCGTTTCCGACCGTGTAGAGCACGGTCACGCGTGTCCTGCCGGTCGCCGCGTCGGTGCCAGCCGCCGCGACCTTTGCGCTCACGGTCCGGGCCGCAGCGCTGTAGCGCTTACTCACCTGGCTGTTGGCGATGTAGGCTCCAGCCTTCCCGCCGGCCAACGCGAACGCCAGCGACTCGCCCGCGAGCAGATCAGTCGCCTTCAGGTTGACAGCGGTATAGAAGCCGTCGTCGTCGGTGTCGCCAACGATCAGGGTCGCGGACGTCCCGGCACCCCAGAGCGCGATGCCATCGACGATGATGTCGATCAGCGTCGCACCGGCCGGGACCGCGACATCCATCTGGTAGTCGCCTGCGCCCTGCTCGACGATCAGCCCCGACACTGCGACGACGCCACCCGCCTCACGCAGCAGGCCCGCCGTCGGATCCAGATAAGGCATCAGTCACGCTCCTTCCCGCAACTGCTCAGGCAGTCGCAGCCGGGGATTACGCCCCGGAGGTCAGATCGATTTCGACAAATGTCTTCGGACGGCGGATGCCGAACCCGGCGCGCATCTCGGCCAGCAGCACGAGGATGTTGCGAATGAAGAAATCGTCGTGAGAATCGGTCATGTAGACGTTGATCTGCTCGCGGTCGAACAGCAGGCCCTCGCGCCAGTCAGCCACGTAGCCGGTGCCGTCGGTCAGGCGCTCTTCCTCGACGACCGGCAGGCCCCACAGGACCGGCATACCCAGACGGGTCGGACCGCCGAAGTAGTAGCGGTTTTCGTTGTCGGTCAGGAGATCGATCGTCTCCCAGTCGGACGGCGATAGCAGATACGCCGACGGCGTGCCCTTGCCGACCGTTCGCACTAGCGTCCGGGCCTTGCGTGTGGTGGTCAGGATGTCGGTGACGAACGCCTGCGACTGGATGTCCGAGTCGGACGCGATGCCCTTCAGCGCTGGCGGAGTACCGTTACCGCTGATCACCTGGCTGGCCAGCTCATCGAGCAAGCCCCAACGCAGGAACTCGTCGATGTAGGTCATGATCTGCCGCGCATCCGAGGCAGCCCGTCGCGTGATCGGGATCCAGTGCGCGATGTTCTCGACAACGCCCGTCTTGACCACCAGCGCGACCGCCGATTCCGGCTTGCCGCCCGTGCTCGTCGAGGTCGCTTCTGCCACCGGCGCAGCGTTGTTGGTCTCGCCGGTCACCCGGACGTACTCGTACGAGTCGGAATCGATCGGGATTCGGGTCAGCAGATCGAGCACGTTGATCTCATCGCGCTCGAACGGCGTGATACCCGGCAGGCGTGTTGCCTGCACCAGCGCACCGGCCGACGTGTCCGACGCGCCAGTCACCAGCGCCGCCGACAGCGGCGACTCCTGGAACGACAGCATCGGCGAACGCACCGGGACGTTGTTCGAGATGTCCTGCCCGCCCGGCGTCATCTCGGCGTGCCAGGCCGCGAACCGCGGATCGTGGACGAACCGCGCGCCCATGCTGCCCGACACGACCCGCTCCGGCGTGCGTTCGCCATCGTCGGTCGGCTTCGGCTGCGCGTCGCCGGATCCGAAGATCTGGTTCATCGCCGCGCGGTTGTCCTTCGCGCGCTGCTCATCCTGCGCGCGCGCCGAATACTCGGCGAGCAGATCGGTGAGCTGCACGTCCATCGCGCGCAGTTCCTCAGCGTCCCCTTCGGTCAGCTGATCGCGCGATGTGATTGCCTCGTACTTCTGCCGGATCTCCTTGATCTCGGCCTTGATCTGCAGTGAGTTCTTCATCTGTGCCTCCTAGCTCGCGTCTGCGAGCACAACGTCAGCGACTCGCATGCGCAGTTGCATGCTGAGCAGCTCGGCTTCTGGAATGACTACGGGGTTTCCTGCGCCATCAACGGCCGTCAGCAGATCCGTGAGCTCGTCACGGAGCGACGCCAGTCGATCGCGCTGCACCGCGCTGAGGAGTGCCCGGCCAGGTTCGGCCTGCCGGTACTCGATCCGATCGCGCGTAGCCTCGGCGAACGCGGCCAGGTCAGCTGCTACCCGCTGCCCGTGTGCCTCATACGGGACCGCTACCAGTCCCGCCGTCGCGTCAGCACTCGCGCTCTCGCGTGATGCCTGCCGGGTACTGCGCGCCAGCCCGGCAATCACCTCGTCGATCGTCGCGATCCGATCAGCCATGCCCAGGCTGACCGCCTCACGCGCACTCACGACGCGGCCCTCACCGAACCCGTTGCGCACAGCGTCAACGCCGACACCGCGCCCACGCGATACCGCGCGGACGAACCGGCCATACGCCTCATCGACCCGCCTCTGGATCGCGGCGCGGCCCTCGTCGGTCATCGGCTCGAAGGGGTTATTTTCAGCTTTGTATTTGCCGGCAGTGATCAGCGAGACCTTCACGCCCATCTTGTCGTAGAACGCGCTCTGGTCCTCATGGCCACCGATCACTCCGATGCTGCCGATCTCGGCGCTGGGACTGGCCACGATCTCGTCAGCCGAGACGGCCAGCCAGTAGGCCGCGCTGGCCATCAGGGAGTTCGCGACGGCCACGATCGGCTTGGAGCCGCGCGCCCGATAGATCTCTGCCGCCAGCTCATCGATGCCGTCGACGGATCCGCCCGGCGAGTCCACGTCCAGCACGATCGCGCCGACCTGCGGATCACGCACCAGGTCGCGGAACGCCGCGGTCAGCCCCTCGACACTCGTGCCGCCGCTGAACTCACTCATCATGTTCATGCGGTGCGAGATTGTGCCCATGATCGGCAGAACCGCGACTTCACCGGCAGACTGGCCGCGCCGGTCGGCCTTCGCCGCGCCGAAGCGTGCCGTGATCTCATCGGGATCGACGTCGCCGCCGCTGGCCTTGATCGCCAGAAAGTCCCAGATCTCGGCCATCTTCTCCGGCAGGATGGCCCACTCGCGCCCGGCAACGAATCGAACGATGTGGGGGTAGTGGAGCTTATGAGGCATCGGTGCGGTCCTCCTGTCCAGTGTCCTCGGCTGTCTGCGCGCCCACCGCGCCCGCCAGGTTGAGCGGGAACAGCAGCATGTCGGCACCCTCCTGCTTGCTCGGAGGGTCGTTCTCAAGCCGTCGGATTTCGTTCGGTGATTTCTGGCCCGTCGTGATCTGCGTTGCATACGCGCGGACTCGCGTGGGCAGGTCGCCCCGCATGACCGCGTTCATGTCGATCTCGACTGTCTGGCCATCGAAGGCGGTCGTCGGCAGGACCAGGTCGGTCTGCAGCGTGTCCTCGAACATGACTGCCCACGCGCCCAGCGAGTCCTGATAGTGCATCGTGTGGAACATCTCGATCGACGCGAAGTTAGCTTCTTTGGCCCAGCCGAGCATCGCCGGCTGTAGCCCGTAGACCGCCGCCACCTCGACCGGCGTCAACTCGCGATGTGGCACCACCGCGGCCTTTTCGAGGTCGTAGGACACGACCGCGTAGTCCAGGCCCTTCTGCAGCACGGCCAGCTTGAACGCGTTATCGACGCCTCCGTGAATCGCCTGCCATTCCGCCTTGAGCTTCGCAACGCCCTCGGTGGTCATCTCCTGATCGGTCTTGAGGACATTGAGTGGCCGCGACCCATTACGGAACGCGGCGTTGGAATAGCGGCGTGCACCGTCGTCGTCGGCCAGCGTCCGGCGCAGCGGCTCCAGTGGCGAGATACCGAAGCCGTTGGTGTCGACGTCCCAGAATCGATAGTGCTCGATCTGCCAGCGCGGGAATGGGTAGCGCTGGCCGTCCTTTGGATTGGTCCAGATGTAGGTGTCGTCGGCCGCGACCGACCATCCCACCGGCGGCGCGACCATGCGCTCCGACGGGGTGTCACCCTCGCTATCCATGCCCAGCTTGACGACGATCGCGTTGCCATAAATCGCGACCGTCTTGGCGATCGCCTCACGATGTCGCGACGGCGACCAGCCAGCGGCAGGCGTGCGTTCCGTCAGGCGCACCAGGTCGCCCGTCGTGACGCGCGCGCGCTCGTCACCGTCGCCCTCATACACCTTGATCGGCATCCGCATCATGCCGCGCGAGATAGCCAGCACAGCCGACCACACCCACGGCTGCGATCGATAGATGTCCCGATAGCTGGCGTAGGATCCGTCGACCATCTCGATCGAGCCACCCAGCCGGGACACGTACGCTGGCCAGTCGTTGACCGGCTTCGGCACCGCGCGCTTGCGCATGCTGGCGATGGCATCGACAAACAGCGGCATCAGTCCACCCCCTGCGCGAGCACGACTAGCGCCGCGCCGGTCAGCGCCAGTGCCAGTGCCAGCGCCAGCGCCCATGACCACTGCCCTACGGCCACCGCCACGCCCATCACCACGAGCGCGACCCCGATCGTCTGCATCACCTCACCGCGTGTCATCATGGGATATCCACCACGTTCCGCCGCACATAGATCGGCTCATCGTCCAGGTCGATTACGACGATCGACGGCTCACTGACCGGCGCGGCCTGCTGATGCACCCGCGCACGCGACAGCGCCATGAGGAGCGCGACAATCCCGTCGTCCCGGATCCCGGAGCCATGTGGTTTGTAGGGTCGGATCGCGTTGTTCGGCCCGAACTTGACCATCACCTGACTGGCCATCCAGCGCAGAATCGGATGGCCACCGTGCCGGATCGCGCCCTCCAGCAGCAGGCCCTCCAGCGCGTGACACGGCTCGGAGTAGGTCGAGAATCCCTGGGCCATCGACACGACGGTCACGCCCAGCGATTCCAGCCGCGCGGCTGCGCCAGCGGCATTCCAGGCATCGAACGCGAGTTCCGGCACCGTATACGGCGCGAGCCAGTCGGCGATGTCATCGGCGATCTGCACCGGATCGATCGCGGTGCCGTCGGTCAGGGTCAGGTAGCCCGCGTCGGCCCACTGGCGGTACGGCACACCGTCGCGCTGCTCGGCCTCGACGATCGTGTCTCCCGGTCGCCAGAACCGCGGCAACACGTCATAGCCACCATCGCGCGGCACAACCGCCACGCAGGCGGTGATATCGATCGTCGAGGACAGGTCGAGCGCCGCGAAGACCTGCATGCCCGGCTCAACCTGTGGCGCGTCGGCGTTACGGTCCCACGTGGCCATGTCGATCCAGCGCTCGGACTGCTCGGTCGGTTCATTGAGCCGCAGCCGGCGGAACGCGTTCTGCTCGCTCGGCATCGCCTCGGCGCGGCGTGCCTGCTCGCGCAGCTCTTCGATCCTTACCGACACGCCCAGGTTCGGGTTGCCCTTCGCCCAGATCGTCTCGTCGCGCCAATCGTCACCCTGGTCCGGCGTCGCCACGTAGGCGAACAGGGCATCGTCATCAGACGTGCCCATCAGCACGTTGACCGCGTAGGTGCGCATCTGCCACCAGACGGATTCCTGATCGCTCCCGGCCGTCGTGATCGCCCACAGGATCGGCTGTAGCCGCGCGCCCAACGCGGTGCGCAACACATCGACCATCCCGCGGTTGGGATGCGCGTGCAGCTCGTCGATGATCGCGGCGTGCGGATTCAGGCCATCGGCGGTATCGCTATCCCGGCCCAGCGGCTCGAATTTCGAGAACGTCTGCAGGTTGGAGAGGTTGGACACCGACGGTTTGCGCTGAATCAGCCGCGCCAGCGCCGGCGTGCTCTGCACCATCCGGTCGGCCTCGCTCCAGCAGAGTTTCGCCTGGTCGCGTTTCGTCGCCGCGCTGTAGACCTCTGCGCCCGGCTCCCCATCGGCGAACGCCAGATAGAGCCCGATCGCGGCCAGGAGCGTCGTCTTGCCGTTTTTCCGCGCGACCTCGGTGTATGCCTCGCGGAATCGTCGCGTCCCATCGGCGCGCATCCAGCCGAACACCGAGCCGACGATGAACACCTGCCAGTCGGCCAGCACGAGATTCGCCCCGGCCCACCGGCCCTTCGAGTGCTTCAGCAGCTCAATGAACGCGATCGCATGAGCCGCCGCGTCCTCGTCGAACCGCAGGCCGCGCAGGCTGCCCAGCTCCAGATCGCGCAGATGCCGCTCGCACGCCAGACGCACCAGCTGCCCGGCGACAATCTCGCCAGACACCACGCCCTCGGCGTACTGCGTCATCCGGGCGAGCACGCCCGTCGCCTCAGGCGCGCTGGCGACCACGGAGCAGCTCCTCCATCGGATCGTCCTCAACGTCTGCCACGGCTCCGGCCAGCTTCACCCGCGCGCTCGGCGTCATCCCGAACTGCCCGAGCATCGAGTTGATCCGCCGCCAGGCATCAGCCGCGACACCCACCTCCGGCCGCGTCCGGTGCATCACGATCCCGGACATCGTGTTGACGGTCATGTAGGTCGCGCCGTTCTCCGCGATCACCTGCCGCGCCGCCGTGTACTCCGCCAGCGCATCGCACAGCAGCGCGAACGCGAGCGTGTCCGGCACCGCCAGCACCCCCAACGACGACAGCAACGGCTCGATCTGCCGCCAGTGCCGCTTCGCATCCTTCGACAGCCACGTCGGCGGCTTCCCCAGACCGGCCGCCGGCGTCGGCACATCAGCAGGAATCGCCCGTTTGCCGGGGTTTCCCGTCAGCTGCTTGATCGCTATCGGTGTGGGCGGTCGTCCTGCCATCAGTCGTTCCGTATCGCTCTGTAACGTGGCCTAAAAATCACTGCCATTTCGCGGACGCGAAAAAATGGGTGGCCGCGGGTCTCCGGGGGCCTGTTTTTCGCAGACTTTTGACCCGCCCTCGCGAAAAAAAATTCGCAAATCCATCTGTCGACTTGTCTTCTTGCGGTGACACGAGGCGCACAGCGGCTGCAGGTTCGCCAGATCGTGTGTTCCGCCGAGTCGCAGCGGTGTGATGTGATCGACCTCAGTCGCGCGAGCGCCACACAGGCGGCAGAGCGGGAATGTGTCGAGCACCTGACGCCGGATGCGTCGCCACTCGGACGTGTAGCCGCGTTGATGTGCACTCGACCGCCCTGTCCGTGCCGATCCCTGTGCGTGCTCCATGCAGTAGCCGCCCGATGTCAGGCGCGGGCAGCCAGGGTGTCGGCACGGACGGGGCGGTCGAGTGGGCATGATCTCCTCGGCAATACAAAAAGCCCGGCCGCCGTGACGTCTGTCACGACTGCCGGGCTTGAAGCCCTGTCTATTTCGTTATGAGTAGTGTAGCGGGTCTAGCGGCTTACGTCTACCGTGATCGTTCAACAACGGTTATGACATTGACGGTTCCGCACCCACGGCACTTCTGCTCGATCGTCCCACCGTCAATCGCGATCAGTGCCAGCAGACGCCGGCAGCGGTAGCAGCGCCACTCAGTGAACTCCGGCCGCGTCGCCGGCGAGTGCATGGCCGCTGTGCTCGTCACCGTCTCGCGCTCAGTGCTGTCGGCGTCTGCCATCTGTGCTCCTCGCGATCGTGAGAGCGGCGTATCCCCTGCGCCGCTCTCTGGCCTCAGTCGGTCAACTCGTTAGCGGCACACGTCCGCAGCGCGCGCAGGTCCACACGGACGCTGCCACGGTCCGGCTGGCTGAATATCCTCGACTGGCACGAGATGCCCACCACGGTTCGAGCTTCTCCACACCGCGACAGTCCGGTACTCGTAGGTGATGTTGTCGATCGTGGTGGCGTCCAGGCACGTCGTGGTCGTGGTGACCTCGATCCTGTTGCCGGTCACACTATCGGTGAACTCGTGGATCTCGACGCCGGCAACGCACGGCTCGGGATCCGTCGGCGCAGCCATCGCCGGGACGGCGACAACTCCGGCCAGCATGACGGCGACGATCAGGGCGGTCAGAAAGCGCTTCATCGGTACTCCTGTCAGGTAATGATTCACGGCTTCCGGGATCCAGAATTCCGAGGTACCAGACGGCGGTCCACGGTCACTGAGCGGATGTCTCATGACGGCTCGATCATCTCGACGCTCACGTTGCCGCGGTTCACCCGCAGCAGGTTCACGTGGTGTACATCGCAGAATTCGTCCCGCATTTCTGCAATCGCCCAGCCATCCTCTCCACACATCACCTCAATGATCCGCACATCGGCCGGGACCTTGTGGCCGTCGATGATCGGTTGGAAATGCGCGGGACGCGGGCATTTATCGAACAGGCTGTCGATGTATTGCATCCGCTGATCATGAGTGGCGAATCGCAGCGCGTGGTGGCCATCGCTGACCGGCGTCGGTGAGTCTGCGCCAGGTGGTAGCGCATCCGGCGCGCACTGTGGGCAGAACGTGCCGTCCGGGTCGGTGCGATCCACCCACAGAGCCAGACAGCCGCGCCCGTGGAACGTCAGGCGCTCCGAGGCCCACCACTCATCGCCGGTCGGTATCTCCAGCTCGTAGCGCCCCTGGGTGACGCCGCCCTCGATCTCCTCGCCGCAGCCGTCGCAGATGGTGATCAGTGGCATTAGGCACCGTCCTGTTTCAGCGCCGCGAGTTTGTCCCGCAACATGTACAGGTCGCTCAACGTGCTGTCAGGGTTTGCGACCCGTCGCGCAGCCTCCACCGCATCCAGCAGCGCCGGTAGCGCCTCGTGCATCGCGACGATCAGGTCGGCATCCTCTTGCGTGAATATGGTTCCGACCTCAATACATCGCCGACCGGAAAACAGCACACAGCCACGGTGAACCCACGAGCGGTCACTGTCCGTTGTTGAGTCCTCGTACATCTGCCGCAGGGCGGCCACATTGTCAGTCATTGGTCACCTCTCGTTCGGCCGGATCAATCTCAGAGGCCATCGCTGGCCAGCTGCTCCTCCGCCTGGCCACGCCCTTCAGAGACGAGATCAGCAGGAGCAACCACGACACGCCGGCGATCATCAGCGGCAACGCTGCCCACGAGCTCGGTATGAGTGCCGACCCGAGCAGAGAGCAGAAGACAACGCTGATAATCAGCAGATTTGTCGTCCTGCTCATCGGCGCGCCGCCTGACTGATGTCAGCGATCTCCGAGCGGAACGCCCTGAACGCCTCCAGCATCCGCTCGGTGTCATCGAGGCTCTGGCCATGCCGCTGTGCCATCGTCGGATCGAACAGCGGCATGAGTGTGGACTCTCGCGATGCCTGGCTGATGGCCATGCGCAGGTGATCGTCCGGGATCGTGAGCGCCACCTGTGACAGCATCACGATCTGCTGCACCGTGGCGACCGCGACATCGACGTCAATGTCAGCCATGCGGCACCTCACTCATCAGCCAGTGTTCAGCCGCGTAACTGATCCACGGCCCGTAATCCTCGTTATCGCCGTCATCGGGGTCGTGGTATCCCCCCGCAAACCCCAGGTTGTACGTGGCTACGCATCCCGGCCGCATCCCGAGCCCTGGTATCCCGTCATACCCAACCTCGTACTCCCACGAGCTGAGTGTCGCTGGAGCACCGCTGCCGACTTTCATTAGCGTGCGGCGGCACTCAGCGATGTGTTGGTCGCGCAGCGCAACCGCTCCATCGAATGACGCCGCAACCCCGATGACCCAGGGGCATTCCTCGTAGTCGTCGCGGAGTGCAGTCACAACCCACACGTCACGCTCACTCATGTGTCACCGCCCTTCTGTCCGCCATGCTGGATCCAAACGTCCGCATCCTTGCCGAACAGCGTCATGTAGAAACTCAGGTGTTCGGCTGTGGTCAATCGCCCCGGAACAGCCTGCGTGGCTTCAGGAAGGATCCAGCGCGCGCCAGTAGCTTCGATCTCGGCTTGCACTTCATCGACGAGCCATTGCTCATGACGCTTGATTGAGTTTCTGGCCTTGCGAGGACTATCGAGTACGTACCGAGGATGCGGCGCAGTCATCCGGCCAGAGGCGGTCACAACGCAATGCTCAGGCACGAGAATAATTTTCCGCAGCGTCATCGTTGAGCCACTCATGCGTCTACCAGCCCTTCTCAATCGCTGCTTCCTTCAAGCACCAGCCCAGGAACGTTCCAGCGGCCAGTCCCACGACCAGCCCGAGTGCGCCGATGATCCCGAATGCCATCGTCCAGTAGTCAACGCGGCGCGGTGGTGCTGAGTAGGGAGTGCGGGTCATAGCAATGCCGCCTGTCGGGCATCCGAAAAAGCGCCGTAGTACCGGCTCTGCCGTAGATTTGCGAGATGCTGGCGCCACCACTCCACGTTGTTACGCCAGTACGAATCCCGCGCACCGGCCTTGCGGTGATTGCCACGGGTTGCGGCCAGCAGTGGCGCGGTCGAATCGGTCGACACCGTGATGTCGTGCTGGTCTGCGATCCACAGCATCGCCGCGAGCGCCGGTTCCCATAGCACGCCGAACAGATGCACGTGTTGAACGCCAGCGCGTGCAATTCGCGGGATTGTGAGTGTCAGTGTTCGGCGGAACTCCGGGAGCCACGATTGCCAGCGCCCGATGATGCACCAGCCACCGTAACCAACCCAGTCGATCGGCTTGGCATGGTGCAGCACCGCATCGACACACTCGGCGTACTGCACGGCGTCGACCCCCTGGCATGACAACACCAGCCGACGGGGATACAGACCGTGCCGGCACGATGCGAGATAAGCGGCTGCGTCGACGGTCTCTCTCACCGCGCTATCAGCCTCTGAGATAGACCAGCGCCGTTTCTCTCGAATGCCGTCCGTCCAGACCTCATCGATCAGCAGGTCATAGGACACGATGGCCTCAGCCGCGACGGCCCGGCCCCATGCGTCCGACGACCGTGACTCCCACACGAGCTGCCGGTCGAGTGCAGCATCCGGTGTCAATCGGCGCTCCGGTGGATCGGAGAACGCCCCGCTGTCCAGCAGATAGTGGAGATCATTCGCGTCTGTGTGTGCTGGCGCTGGGTGCACCGCAGTGAAGCACCGGTCTCCCCCGAGGTTGTTACGCTCGCCCTGGAGAGTGCCGGCGTGGCCACCGACAAAGAGCCGCACACCGGTCATCGGCCACCTCGCAGAATCTGCTCAATCGTCCCGTCAATCCAGTCAGCGGGCCTCCACTCATAAACTTCCAGCCCCCGGTCTCGCGCCACCTCACGCAGCGCCCCGAGCCATTCGATCTGCGCCGGACGTAATCGGCCCTTCGATGTTTTCAGCTCGGCGAAAATCAGCCGGCCAGTGTCAGGGTGGATCATTGTCAGGTCGGGATAGCCCGGTTCGGATCGGCGCGAATCGAACGGGTGGTACGGCATCCAGCCGAGTGCACGCGCCATCGCAACCACGTTGTTTTGCAGCTCACGTTCAGTCATGTTTGCAGCGATCAGCGTGTCAGGTGCCGTCGTCATTGCTGTCTCCGATTGAGGATCTCCTGCGCGCGTTGCATCGCGTCCTCACGTTCGTCATCAAGTGCCTGCTGGTATTGCCGTCTGGCCTCGGCGAGTGCTGCCTGTGCCCGTGCCACGTCCGTCGCGCACTGCAGGACATAGCGCCGCAGTTGTTCGCGCAGGACGCGGTACGGGATGCTCATGCGGCCTCTCGTTCTGCTCGTTCTGCGCGTTCGGTCAACCGCTGATAGCGCCCCGCAACTGAGCTGATGTTCCGCCCCAGCGCATCGGCGATTGCTGTCCACGTCGCGCCACTGTCGCGCAGTGCCAGCAGCCGTGCGTCCTCGTCTGGTGTGAATCGGGTCTGTGTCATGCCAGCCTTTGACCGCTGGTGAGGTGGGACGAATCCCTCTAGATCGGATTCACGGACCAGCCAGTTGCCGTTCCGCACTGCTGGTAACAGCCCGTTATGTATCCAGACGTTGACTGCACTGGCGTCGACACAACAGCGCCACGCAACCTCGCCCGGAGTGAGGAAGCGCACGCCTTCGCGCAACTCCATCGCCCATTCGCGCAGCGCCGGATCGGTGATGCGTTCAGGTTCCCAGCGGTGCCAGTGGTAGCGGTTTTCGATGAACCGCCACAGCGCCTCCTCGTCGACCTGCCACTGCTCGTGTGGCCCTCGTCGTGGCCCACGCTTGCCCGCCAGGTAGCCGTGCTCTATCCATGCAATGACAGACTTCGCACAGCCAACGCCCATGAGGTCAGCAACCATACGCGCGCTCATCAATCGGCTGGATCGTGATTTCAGACCGTGCCGCTTCCGAGCGAGATTGATCGCCTCAGGCGTTCGCTTCAGGCGTCGTGCAATTGCGGCGTCTGAAAGCCCCTGATCGAGCAGCATGTCGAGCCGAAACAGATCCCGTGCAGTCCAGCGCGGCGGTTTGGGGTTCGTTGCGCCGATCTTCGATGCACGGTTTTTCGTCGCGGCTTGCGTCCGGCCCAGCCGAGCGGCAATCTCGCTCCGTGGCGCGTCAGTGCGCCACAGTGCGCGCAGCAGGGCATCGTCGGCGGCTGTCCACGGTCGGCGGGTCTCGTTGCTCATGCCTGCCCCCGCCCCAGCGCCAGCACCGACGGGGCCACGCCCGGCAACATCGGCGGCATCTGCCCGGTGCGATAGGACTCAGCGATCCGTGGCGACATGTACTCGCCAACGGTCATGCCGCCGGGCAGCACCACGTTGGCCATAAACGCCTGCTCGAACGTTTCGATACCGCTCTCGACACTCTCCAGCTTCGCCTTGATGACCATGACGAGCGAGCGCCAGAGTCGCCGGCACTCAGCCTGGTAAGCGTTGTCAACCTGCGTATCAGTGCGCTTCTGGCCGCGTGCGTTGTGGGTGAACTCCCGGCTGGACGGGCTTGGCATGTGCAGCCGGAACTGCACCCGCCGGTCGTGCGCCTCGAACTGGATCACCGCGAGTCGTGCGTCCTCATCGAAACCGCTGGCATATTTCCGAGCGCCGTAGCGGATGATGAGCCGTGCGATCTCAGCCTGCGACGATTCGATCGAGACGGTGGTTCCCTCAGCGTAGCGAGTCATCACAGCACCCCCGGTAGCGCCGACTGCCCGGCCTCGATCTGCCGCTGACGTCGGTTATCGGCGCGGTTGCGGATGTGATCGGCCATGTCCTCGATCAGGTGGCACCGTTGGCAGAGTGCCGCAAGGTTCTCCGGCCGCACGTCGTGTTTG
>Ga0180216_1000772_pt1 | contig 30977 bp, 28 predicted proteins | sample eDN3rd37CBELigMG_FD_128879 | JGI IMG/M metagenome (GOLD analysis project Ga0180216, IMG submission 128879) | Enriched Miracle-Growth compost microbial communities from Emeryville, California, USA - eDNA 3rd pass 37_C BE-Lig MG (version 2)... ... | reverse complement strand
CGGGACTTCAGCAGTTCGCTGATCTCGGACGGGTTAAGTTGCATGGTAAGACTCCTGGAATCCTGTTATGTGGCCCGCCATCACGCGGCCAGCGAATCGCGCAGGCTGGCCAGACGGGCCTGCACGGAAGTGTCGAGCACGTGGTCGCCCACCGCGACACGCACGCCGCCGATCAGGTCCGGATCGACCGTGACCACGGGCTTGAGCTTGAGGCCGAATTTCTTTTCCAGCCCGGCGACCAGCGAGGCGACCTGCGCCTCGTCCATCGGGAAGGCGCTGGCGATTCGCGCGAGCGCCGTGCCCTCGTGGCGATTGCGCAGCAGCTCGAACTGCTCGGCGATCTGCGGCAGAACCTCGATGCGGTCGTTCTGGACCACCAGGGCGACGAGATTGGCCGCCTGCTCGGGCAGCGCCTGCGGCACCAGGCCGGCGAGCAGCTCGATGCGCTGGGCGTCATCGAGGCGCGGATCGCCCAGGGCCTCGCGCACGTCGTCCATGCCCGACACCTGGGCCAGCAGCGACATCACGCCGGACCAGTACTCCAGCCCGCGCGCATCGTCGCGCACCGATTGGAACAAGGCCTCGGCGTAGGGCCGCGCGATTGTAGAGTGTTCAGCCATGACTCGCCCTGGTTCAGAGTTGCGCCTTGAGCTGGTCGAGCAGCTCGGCGTGCGCCTTTGCGTCGACTTCGCGGCGGAGAATCTGCTCGGCCCCCTTGACGGCCAGCACGGCGACGTCGCCGCGCAGGGCCTCGCGCACGCGCTGCGCCTCCTGGAGGGCATCCTGCCGGGCCTGCGCCACGATACGCGCCTTTTCGGCCTCGGCCTCGCGACGGGCCTGATCGATCAACGCCGCGGCCTGCTTTTCGGCCTCGGCCAGACGCGCGTGGTTTTCCGTCTTGGAGGCGGCCTCCATCAGGCTGATGCGGGCCTGAGCCTGCGCCAGATCGGCCTTGCCCTTTTCAGCGGCGGCCAGCCCATCGGCGATTTTCTGGCGACGATCATCCATTGCCTTCGTCAGGGGCGGCCACACGAACTTCATCGTGAACCAGCCCAGAACGAAAAACACGATCATCTGGAAGAAGAGAGTCGCGTTTAAATTCACGGTCGTATCCCTTATTTACCCTGTGTGCCCTGCGGCGATTCCGCAAGGCACCAAACCAAGCCGTCCGCGTGGCGCGAGCGCCGTCCGGACGACAGCCTGGCCCGCGCGGCGCGGGCCATCGCCGAGCGTCAGCCCACGAAGGGGTTGGCGAAGGCGAACAGCATGGCCAGGCCGACGCCGATCAGGAAGGCGGCGTCGATCAGGCCGACCAACAGGAACATCTTGGTTTGCAGGGTGTTCATCAGCTCGGGCTGGCGCGCGGAGGCTTCGAGGTACTTGCCACCCATCATGCCGATGCCGATGCAGGCGCCGATGGCGCCCAGACCGATGATCAGACCGCAAGCGAGGGCGACGAATGCAACGTTGGTCATAACAACTACTCCTTGGTAAGTAAACGTTGTTTATCAATCAGGAAATCAAGAACCAGAATGCAGGGCGAACCCCGCGAGCCCGCCCGGGCGGACCCGGGCGAATTACACCTAGTGGCCTTCGTGGGCCTGGCCCACGTAGACCAGCGTCAGCATCATGAAGATGAACGCCTGCAGCAGCACGATCAGGATGTGGAAGATCGCCCATGCCGAACCGGCCAGTACGTGCCCGAACGCGAGGCTGAGGCTGGAGGCGTTCAGGCCCGTCCAGGCGCCGCCCAGCAAGGCGATCAGCATGAACAGCAGCTCGCCCGCATACATGTTGCCGAACAGCCGCATGCCCAGCGAGACGGATTTCGCGGCATATTCGATCAGGTTCAGCAGGAAATTGAAGGGGGCCAGGACCAGGGCGCCAAAGCCGTGCGCATGGAAGGGCGCGGTGAACAGTTCCTTGACGAAGCCGCCCGGGTGCTTGATCTTGATGCCGTAGTACAGCATCAGCACGAGGACGCCCAGAGACATGCCCATCGGGATGTTGAGGTCGGCGGTCGGCAGGATGCGGTGGTAGTACAGCGGATCGCCGTGGTGGGTGCCCAGGCCGGTGATCTTGAAGATCCAGCCCATCAGGTCGACGGGGATCAGGTCGAGGGCGTTCATCAGGGTGATCCAGAGGAACACCGTCAGCGCCAGCGGCGCGGCGAACTTGCGCGTGGTCTCGTTGGGGATGATGCCCTTGGATTCCTCTTGCACCATGCCGGCGAGCATCTCGATCGACATCTGGAAGCGGCCGGGGACGTCGGTGGTGGCGCGGCGCGCGGCGCGCCAGAGGAAATAGACCACGACCAGGCCCATCAGGATGGACCAGAACAGGGAGTCGTAGTTGACGACGTCGAAGTTTGCGATGACGGCTTGTTTTTCGCCGATGTTGTTGAGGTGCACCAGGTGGTGCTGGATGTATTCGGACTGAGGCGTCGTAACTGCGTCGGTCATCTGAATGCCCTTAAACGAAATCCAATGTCATGGCATGCGGCGCATCGCCAGCAACACCACGTACCCCTTCATGACGCCCAGCAGGCCCAGCAGGAATGCCGGCCACACCAGGCGGTCCCCCGCTTGCCACGCCACCAGGACCACCACGCCCCCCGCCGCCAGCAGCTTGAGCGCCTCGCCCCAGAAGAAGGCGAGCGATCCCGGACGCGCGGGCCCGAAATACCCGAGCAGCAGCCGCAAGGCGAACAGCGCGTTGGGTACAAAATAGGCCGCCGCCCCTGCGAAGGCGGAAGCCCCGGCGTCAAACCCTGCAATTCCCCAGGACACCAGGACCGCGAGCATCCCCGTGAATGCCTGCGCGCCCAATGCCCGAAACAATCCGACCCGTGCCCGCCTGGCGATGATCGCGCGTTCCTGGTCCGTGAGGACCAGGGCCTCGGGCGTATCCGGCCCCCGGCCGTCCCGCCCCGATGTGCTGTGTGCGTCCATCCCCTGGCCGGGCGCGCGATCCTTGATGTCGAAAAGGCCGCGCACCGCATAATGGTCAAACTATCGGATTATAGCTGCGTTTTCGGGGACGATTCAAACCAGCCCCCGAAAAGGCGAGCCATTTTAACCCAGTTCGTTCAGCCGTGCTTAAAGTCGGGCTTGCGCTTTTCCACGAAGGCGCGCATGCCTTCCTTCTGGTCCTCGGTGGCGAACAGCGCGTGGAAATTGCGGTGCTCGAACAACAGCCCCTCGTTCAGCGAGGACTCGAACGCGCGGTTGACGCATTCCTTGGCCATCATCACCGAGGGCAGCGACATGGAGGCGATCACCGTGGCCGCCTCGATGGCCTCGTCCATCAACCGCTCGGGGGCGACGACGCGCGACACCAGGCCGGCGCGCTCGGCCTCGGCGGCATCCATCATGCGCGCCGTCAGCACCAGGTCCATGGTCTTGGCCTTGCCCACCGCGCGCGGCAGGCGCTGGGTGCCGCCGTAGCCGGGAATCGCCCCGAGCTTGATCTCGGGCTGGCCGAAGCGCGCGTTGTCCGCCGCGATGATGAAGTCGCACAGCATGGCGAGCTCGCAGCCGCCGCCCAGGGCATAGCCGGCCACCGCGGCGATGACGGGCTTGCGGATGTGGCGCAGCGCATCCCAGCTACCGCCCAGATAGTCGGCCTTGTAGACGTCCATGTACGACCACTCGGCCATGGCGCCAATGTCGGCGCCCGCGGCGAAGGCCTTTTCGTTGCCGGTCAGCACCATGGCGCCGATGCCCTCGTCGGCGTCGAAGGCGGCCACCGCGGCGGCGAGCTCCTCGATGACCGCGTTGTTCAGCGCGTTCAGGACCTTGGGGCGGTTGAGGGTGAGGATGCCCACCCGGCCCCGGACTTCGACCTTCACCAGCGACTCGCTCATAGTGCCTCCAAATGTAAACTATCGGGATGGAAAACGATTTGATCCGCTACCGCGTGCGCCTGGCCGACCCCGCCGGGCACCGATACGCCATACGATTGACGATACCCCGGCCTGATCCGGGGGGACAGGACCTCAGCCTCCCGGCCTGGATCCCCGGCAGCTACCTGATCCGTGATTTTGCCCGACAGATCGAATCCCTGCACGCCGCCGGGCCGCGGGGCCCCATCGCGGTGCGCAAGACCGACAGCCACACCTGGCGCTGCGCGCCGTGCGCGGGCCCGCTCGAGGTCGAGTACGTCGTCTATGCCTGGGACCTGTCGGTGCGCGGCGCGCACTTCGACGAGACCCATGCGTTCTTCAACGGCTGCAGCCTGTTCCTCGCCGTCCATGGCCAGCAGGACCAGCCCTGCCTGCTCGAGCTCGCGCCGCCCGCCCACGCGCGCGGATGGCGGGTGTACACCAGCCTGCCGCCGGCGCAGGGCCTTCCCGGATGCGCGCGCCCGCGCGGCTTCGGCCTGTACCGGGCGCCGGACTACGACGCGCTCATCGACCACCCCGTCGAGATGGGCACGCCGCAATGCGTGAGCTTCGAGGCCCATGGGGCGCCCCACGAGTTGGTGTTCACGGGGGTGGCGCCCAATCTGGACCTCGAGCGCATCGCCGCCGATGCGCGGCGCATCTGCGAGGCGCAGATCGAATTCTTCGAGCCCGGGACGCGCCGCGCGCCGTTCCTCGACAGCGCCGAGGGCTATGTTTTCATGGTGATGGTGACCGGGGACGGCTACGGCGGGCTCGAGCACCGCGCATCGACCGCGCTGATGATCCGCCGCGACGCCCTGCCGACGCTGGGCGCGCCCGAGGCGCCGAGCGAGGGCTACCAGTCCTTCCTCGGCCTGGTCAGCCACGAATACTTCCACACCTGGAACGTCAAGCGCATCAAGCCCGCGGCCTTCGCGCCCTACGACCTGGCGCGGCCCAACCACACCCGGCTGCTGTGGGTCTTCGAGGGCTTCACCTCGTACTACGACGACCTGATGCTGCTGCGCGCGGGCGTCATTGCCGAGGCGGACTACCTGCGCCTGCTGGGCAAGACCATCAGCGCGGTGCATCGCGGCGGGGGCCGCCTCAAGCAATCCGTGGCCGAGAGCTCGTTCGACGCCTGGACGCGCTACTACAGGCAGGACGAGAACTCGCCCAACGCCCTGGTCAGCTACTACACCAAGGGCTCGCTGGTGGCGCTCGGCCTCGACCTCGAGATCCGCCGGCAGACCGGCGGCGCCCGCTCGCTCGACGACGTCATGCGTCTGCTGTGGGACCGCTACGGCCGCGATTTCTACCAGGGCCGGCCGCAGGGCGTGGACGAGGACGCACTGCCGGCGCTGATCCTCGAGGCCACGGGCGCCGACACGGCCGCGTTCATCGCGCGCCACGCCGAGGGCCGCGAGGACGTGCCGCTGGCCGAGCTGCTGGCCGGCCACGGCATCGAGGTCCGCTGGGAGGCCGAGCATCCCCGCCCCACCCTCGAGGCGCGCTGGCGCCCGGCCGAGGGCGGCCTGCTGCTGACGACCGTGTTCGAGGGCGGCCCCGCGCATCGCGGCGGCCTGTCCGCCGGCGATGTCCTGGTGGCACTGGACGGGCTCAGGATCGCCGACGCGGCCGGCCTCGAGCGCCTGCTGGACGCGCGCCGCCCCGGCGACACCATGGTGGCGCACGTCTTCCGCCGCGACGAGCTGCGGCAGTACCGGCTGCGGCTGGGCCGCCCGCCGGCCCTCAAGTGCGTGCTGGGCCGCAAGGCCTGAGCGACGATGGCGGACACCCCCGACACCCGGCGCATCCTGATCCAGGGCCTGCGGGTGCGCGCGCGCATCGGCATGCTGGACCACGAGCGCCTCGCCCCGCAGGCCATCGTGTTCCACGCCGAATTCGACACCGACGCCAGCCGTCCGGTCGACGACCGCGACATCGGCACGGTGCTGGACTACCGCGGCCTGCGCGAGGCCCTGATCGACGAGGCCGTCCGCGGCCACGTCGACCTGCTGGAATCCCTCGTGGACCGCTGCCTCGAGCGCATCCTGCGCGAGTTCCCCGACGTGCTGCGCGCTAAAATCCGCATCAGCAAGCCTGAGGCCTTCCCCGATTGCGACGCCGTCGCCATCGAGCAGGTCCGCGAGCGCCACTCCTCATAGCCATCATGTCCACCGTCCCGTCGCAAGCCGCCGCCGCGCGGCATCCGAGCGTCAGCGAAAACAAGCTGGAAAAGCGCCTGCTGCGCGAAACGGGCCAGGCCATCGCCGACTACGGCATGATCGAGGACGGCGACAAGGTGATGGTGTGCCTGTCGGGCGGCAAGGACTCCTACGGCCTGCTCGACGTGCTCATGCGGCTGCGCAGCCGCGCGCCCATCGATTTCGAGATCGTGGCGGTCAACCTCGACCAGAAGCAGCCCGGCTTCCCCGAGCACGTCCTGCCGGAATACCTGGGCCGCCTCGGCGTGCCCTTCCACATCGAGACCCGGGACACCTATTCGGTGGTCAAGCGCCTGGTGCCCGAGGGCAAGACCACGTGCTCGCTGTGCTCGCGCCTGCGGCGCGGCATCCTCTACCGCGTCGCGCGCGAGCTGGGCGCCACCAAGATCGCGCTCGGCCACCATCGCAACGACATCCTGGCGACGTTCTTCCTCAATCTTTTCTACGGCGGGCGCATGAAGGCCATGCCGCCCAAGCTGGTCTCGGACAACGGCGAGCACGTGGTCATCCGCCCGCTCGCCTACGTGCGCGAGCGCGACCTGGCCGCCTACGCGCGGCTGCGCGGCTTTCCCATCATTCCGTGCAATCTGTGCGGTTCGCAGGAAAACCTCAAGCGCAAGGAGATCAACCGCATGCTCGAGGAATGGGACCGCCTGTTTCCCAACCGGACGTGGAACGTGTTTCGCTCGCTGTCGCACGTCGTGCCTTCGCACCTGATGGATCCCCGGCTGTTCGGCTTTGCCGGCCTGCGGGCCACCGGCCAGTCCGACCCCGAGGGCGACAAGGCCTTCGACGCCGAGGACTTTCCCCTGCCGGCCTTCGGCGAGGACGAGGGCGGGGATGAGGGCCAGAGCGCCGACGCGGGCTCGGGCCTGAACGCGGGCTCGGGCCTGAACGATGTCCGCGGCCGGGATGAGGGCACGGGCGGATTGCTGGAATCGCGCATCACCCGCCCGCGCGTGCGTCCCGCCGGGGACTGATCTGCGCCAGGACGCGGCCCCGCCGGCCCCCTACCTCCGCCCAGTGCGCGGCCCCGCCGGGCCCCTCGCCTCCGCCGGGCGCCCGGCCCTCACCGGGACCGAGCCCTAGGAGCCATCCGGCCAAGCGCGCAGGAACGCCAGCAGCACGTGCGCCGCGTTGTCGGCGGCCAGGCCGAAGAAGGCCTCCATCTCGTTCTCGCCCGGGCCGCCGCCCGCCAGGTCGCTCAGCGAGCGAAAGGCGATGAACGGCACGCCGTTGCCGTAGGCCACCATGGCGCAGGCGGCGCTCTCCATGTCGAGGACGCGGGCGTGGAAGGTGTGGAACACATAGCGGCGGAAATCGGCGTTGTCCACGAAGGCGCTGCCCGAGACCCCGTTGCCGCCGACCAGCAGGCGCGGCTGGCGGACCAGGCAGCGGCCCCGCGGATCGCAATCGCGCAAGGACACCTCGTCGATGCTGCGCGCCACCTCGAGCATCCGGGGATCGGCCTCGAACCAGAACTTTTCCTGGAAGTCGGGCTGGTCCGGCCGCCGCACGCGGACGGCGCGCGGCTGCATCATGCCGTAGGGGGCGAACTCGAACTCGCCCTTGGATCGCGGCGCGCGAAACCGTCCCGGCTCGACCTCGCGCATCATCACCACCTCGAGGTACTGGCCCCAGCGCTCGGGCACGCTGACGTCGCCGATGTTCAGGTCCGGATCGACCCCGCCCGCGATGCCGCTGAACACCAGCCGGGTCACGTTGAAGCGGTCGAACACGAGCTGCGTGTTCATCGCCGCGTTGACCATGCTGATGCCGCTCAGCAGCAGCACCACGGGCTTGCCTTCCAGCCTGCCTGTGGTAAAGCGCACGCCGTTGACCTCGTGCTCGTGCGGATCGTCGATGCGCTCGGCGAGCAGGGCGAGCTCGGGGGCGAAGGCCGACATCACCGCGATGCGCGGCATGTCGTCCAGGCGCTCGGCCGCCCGCAGGGAGGCCGAGAAGAACAGCAGCAGGACGAACAGGACACGGGCAAGGCGGGACGCGGTCGGGATCATGGTCTGGTCTCCTCGGATCGGATCGTTATACCCGAAACGCGCCCCGCGGTGGCCCGTGGCGGGGTCCGGGACTAGAATGAGGGCTCCATGCCGCCTGCCTCCGTAACGCTCGCCGCCACGCTGACGATCCAGTCGCTGGTGGCCATGTGCCTGATGACCCTGCCCGCCGTCGCGCCCGCCGTGGCCGATACGCTGGGGGTTTCCGCCGCCTACGTGGGCGCGTACATCGCCATCGCATACGTCGGGGCCATGGCCGCGAGCCTGATGGCCGGCAGCGCCGTCAGGCGTTTCGGCGCCATCCGCGCCAGCCAGGCCGGGCTGCTGCTGTGCGCCGCCGGCATCGCGCTGTGCGCCGTCGAGTCCCTGCCGGCCCTGGCCGCCGGCGCGCTGCTGGTCGGGCTGGGCTATGGGCCCATCACGCCGGCCAGCTCGCACCTGCTCGCGCGCAGCACGCCCGCGCACCGCATGTCCTTCGTGTTCTCCATCAAGCAGACGGGCGTGCCGCTGGGCGGGGTGCTGGCCGGCGCGATCGTGCCCAGCCTCGCCAAGTACAGCGGCTGGCAGGCCGCGTTCCTCGCCGTGGCCGCCGCGAACCTGCTCTGCGCCCTGGCGATCCAGCCCCTGTGCGCGACGCTGGACGCGGACAAGGATCCCGCGCAGCGGCCCTCCTTCGGCAACGGGCTGGCCGGCCCCCTGCGGCTGGTCTTCGGCCATCGCAGCCTCGCCGTGCTGGCCGGCGTCTCGTTCCTGTTCTCGATCACCCAGTTGTCCCTGACCTCCTATCTGGTCACTTTCCTGCACGAGGAACTGGACATGGGGCTGATCATCGCGGGCTTCACGCTGGCCGTGGCGCAGGCGGCCGGCGTGGGCGGGCGGCTGCTGTGGGGCTACCTGTCGGATCACTTCCTGGGCTCGGTCAGGACCCTGATCGGCCTGTCGGCGCTGATCATCGCATGCGCGCTGGCCACGCCGTTCCTGCATCGCCTGGACTCCGGCCTCGCCGTCCTGGTGGTGCTGTCGGTGTTCGGCGGCTGCGCGATCGGATGGAACGGCGTGTACCTGGCCGAGGTCGCGCGCCAGGCGCCGCCCGGCCAGGCCGGCATCGCCACGGGCGGCACGCTCGCCATGACGTTCCTGGGCGTCGTGGTGGGGCCGCCGCTGTTCGGCGCCGTCGCGGCGGCCTCCGGCAGCTACGGGCTGGCCTACGCCATGCTGGCCGTGCCGGCCGGACTGTGCGTGCTGCTGCTGTGGCGCCATCGGGCGGCGTTCGTCCGGCGCGCCTGAGCGCGCGGGGACGTATCCGGGCGCAGCGGCGCATCCGGCCTCCCGCCGAGGGGCCGCCCGCCGGGGGCGCACCACGGCTCGGGGACGCGCGACCCCGGCCGCCGGCGGCCTAGCCGCCGTCCCCCTTGATCCCCTCGAGCCGCTCGACCTCGAGGTCGGCGTGCACCGGCTCGATCGCGGGCAGGGTCTTGTTGGCCTTGGCCGAGAGCTCGCTGAACCGCGCCACCTTGCCGTAGAGGCCCTGCTGGCCGGCGACCGCCACCACCGTCTGGTTGTACTGGTTGCTGACCGTGCCCAGGGTGTTGCCGAGCTTTTGCAGCCGCTCGGCGACGAGGGCGACCTGGTTGTACAGGCCGCCGGCCTGGTCGCTGAGCACGCGCGCCTGCTCGTTGCTGCGGGCGATCATCCACAGGTTGGCGACCGTGCGCAGGATGGGCATCAGGGTGGTGTGCGAGACCATGATGACGTTGCGCTGGTAGCCGTAGTCGAACAGGTCGCGGTTGTGCTTCATGGCCTCGATGTAGGCGGGCTCGATCGGCATGAACATGAGGACGAAGCTCGGGCTGCGCATGCCGATGAGGTTGCTGTAGTCCTTGCGGCTGAGGTCGTCGATGTGGTGGCGCACCGCGCGCACGTGGTCGTCGAGCGCCGCGGCGCGCTCGGCCTCGGTCTCGGCGCCGATGGCGCGGTCGTAGTCCACCAGCGAGACCTTGCTGTCGATGACCATGTGCTTGCGGTCGGGCAGCTTGATGATGAAATCGGGCTGCCGGCGATTACCGTCCTCGTCGCGAAAGGTGGCCTGCGCCTCGTAATGCTCGCCCGCCTCCAGCCCGGCGAGCTGCAGGGCGCGCTCGAGCTGGATCTCGCCCCAGTTGCCGGTGGTCTTTTTCTCGCCCTTGAGGGCGCTCGTGAGGTTGCTGGCCTCCGCGCTCATCTTCAGGCCGATGTCCAGGACGCGGCGGATCTCGGCGCCCAGTTGGGTATGGCCGCGCTGCGAGGCGTCATGCACTTCGTTGACGCGCTTCTGGAATCCCTCGATCTGCTCGCGGAAGGGCCGCAGCAGGCTGTCGAGCGAGGCCTGGCTGGTCTGCGTGAAGGCCTTGCCCTTTTCCTCGAGGACCTGGTTGGCGAGATTCTGGAACTCGATGCGCATGGCGGCCTTGGATTGCTCGAAGGACTGCTTCAGCTCGTCGAAGGCGGCGAGCTTTTCCTGGTGCGTGGCGCGCAGGTGGGCCAGCTCGCGGTCCAGCTCGCGCAGGGCCTCGCGCTGCGCCGCCAGCTCGCGCTCGCGCCCGGCCAGCAGGGCCGAGGATTCCGCCAGCCGGGCCTCCAGGCCCGCCCGCTCGGCCTCGAGGCGGGCGCGGTCGCGATCGAGCGCGGCGCGTTCCTGGCCCAGTTGCGACATCTGCTGCTCGTACTGCGCCAAGCGCTCGCGCGCCGCGTCGCGCTCGGCCGTGCGGGAGGCCAGCGGCCGGCGCATGAACAGCCAGCCCAGGACGCCGCCCAGCACGGCCGCGAGCAGCAGCCCCGGCAGGTCGGCGGCCATCATCGGTTGCAATAGGCTCACGGTAGGTCCTCGGAAGTCGGTTCGGCGCCATGCGCCGGTCTCGCGATCGAAACGCGCCTCGAAATGCGGCCGCGCCGCCATCGAAGCGCACCTGCATGATAGACCGGGCCGCGCGAATGCGGCGAGCGCCCCCGGAACGACCCGGGCGCCGCCCCGCCGCAGGGATCAGGCGCCGCGCGGGCCGCGGGCCGGGGCGCTGGGCAGGCCGTCGGCGCCGGTCTCGACGAAGTTCGGAATGTGCTGCTGCACGTATTTTCGCAGGCCGTCGATCAGGCGCAAGGCCTCGTCGGGCAGCCAGCGGCTCTGGTGCGACACCACGCCGATCATGTAGGGGATCTGGACGTCGATCGGGCGCACCACCACGCCGTCCATGCACGCGCCCCGGGCCGTGAACGGATCGAGCAGGGCCACGCCCAGGCCCGCGCGGACCATCGAGATCACGGCGAGCTGGCTGCTGGCCTCGATGTGGCGCCGGGGATAGCCCTCGGTGGCGCGCACCAGCGCGTTGGTCAGGTGGTAGCGCATGCGATAGCGGCCGAGCAGCGTGATGACGTCGGTGTCGCCCAGGCCCTCGAGGCGGACCGTCTCTCGCCCCGCCAGGGGATGGTCCGCGGGCAGCGCGAGCATGCACGGCGCCCGCCCGCACCAGTGGGTGCGGCACTGCTCGTAGTCGATCGGCAGGTTGATCAGGCCGATGTCGGCGCGCCCCTCGATCAGGGCCGTGCCCACCGTCTCGTGGAGGACCTCCTCGATGACGAGCTTTTGCTGGAAGACCGGCCTCTCGCCGTCGACCCGCGCCAGGGCGGCGGGCAGGATGCCGTGGGCGAGGTCGGCGGTGACCATGATGCGCAAGGGGCGCGTCTGGCCGGCCGCAATGTCTTGCGCCCGCGCCTCGAGCTGCTGGAGGTCGGCCAGGACGCTGCGGACCTCCTGGTAGAAGTCCTCGCCCTGCGGCGTCAGCGTGATGGTCGGGCGCGTGCGGGCAAAGAGGATGAAGCCCAGCTCGTGCTCGAGGTCGCTGATCTGCCGGCTGACGACCGGCTGGGAGCGTCCGAGCAGGCGGCCCGCCGCAGTCACACTGCCCGAGGTGACGATGGCCATCAAGGCTTCGAGCTGGCGTATTTCCATGTTATCCGCGACTTCGGTTGCGAGCGCATCGGATGTGCGGCCGCAAGAGTCGCCCGCCTTCGAGTACGCCAATCTACTTCATGTGTAAAGTTTTACTACAATTGCCGGACTCCAAAACAATGATCTAGGGAAGGAAATGTGCCTTCCCTGACTTCTTTGGCGTATTGCTCGGCCGCCGCCCGGATGAGCGCGCCCGCATCGGCGAAGCGGCGCGCGAATTTCGGGATGCGGTCGCCGCTCAGGCCGAGGATGTCCTCGGTGACCAGGATCTGTCCGTCGCAATGGGGCGAGGCCCCGATGCCGATGGTCGGGATGCCGATGGCGGCGGTGATCTCGCGCGCCAGCGGCTCGCTGATCCCCTCGAGCACCACGCCGAAGGCGCCCGCCTCGGCATGGGCGCGGGCGTCCTCGAGGATGCGGCGCCCCGCCGCCTCGCTCATCCCCTGCGCCTTGAACCCGCCCATCGTATTGACGTATTGCGGCATGAGGCCGACGTGCGCGAGCACCGGGATGCCGCGCTCGACCAGGAACCGCGTGGTCTCGGCCATCGCCCGGCCGCCCTCGAGCTTGACCCCGGACACGCCGCTGGCCGCCAGCATGCCGGCCGCGCTGGCGAAGGCCTGCGCCGGCGACTGCTGGTAGCTGCCGAAGGGCATGTCGACGATGACGCAGGCGTGGTGCGTGGCCCGCACGACGGCGGCGGCGTGCGCGGCCATGGTCTGCGATGTGATCGACAGGGTGTCGGGCAGGCCGTAGCCGACCATCGCGGTCGAGTCGCCCACCAGGATCATGTCCAGCGCCTCGTCCAGCAGGCGGGCGATCGGCGCGATGTAGGCGGTCAGGGCGGCGATCTTAGACACGCCCTTGCAGGCCATCAACTGCGGCACCGTGACGCGCTGCGCATGACTATGTACACTCATATGCTCTCCTGAAAATCCGATCCATCAACATCCGGCAAGCCATGCCGCCGCAGCCCAGGGCTGCCCTCATGACGGAGGACCCCAATGTCCAACAATCAACCCCACGTCTCGCTCCACGATGGGCGCCGCGCGCCCCAGCTCGGATTCGGGACCTGGCAAATTCCAGAGGCGGACGTCCCGGCCGCCGTCCATGCGGCCCTCGAGGCCGGGTATCGCCTGATCGATACCGCCTACATCTACTACAACGAGGCCGGCGTGGGCCGTGGTATCGCCCATTCCGGCATCCCGAGGGACGAGATCTTCGTCTCCACCAAGGTCTGGAACAACCGCCACGGGCACGATAGCACCAAGGCCGCCCTGCGGGAAAGCCTCGACCGTCTGCAGCTCGATTACGTGGACCTGTACCTGATCCATTGGCCGGTGCCCATGGAGGGCCGCTACATCGACACCTGGGAGGCCATGGTCCAGTTGCGCGACGAGGGTTTGGCGAAATCCATCGGCGTCTGCAATTTCCAGGTGCCGCAGCTACAAAAGCTGCTCGACAAGACCGGCGTCCTGCCCGTCGTCAACCAGATCGAGCTGCATCCCTATTTCCAGCAGGCCGAGCTGCGCGCCTACCATGCCGACCACGACATCATGACCCAGGCCTGGAGCCCCCTCGGCCAGGGACACACGATCGAGGACCCGGTGCTGGCCGCGATCGCCCACAAGCACCAGGCGAGCACGGCGCAAGTGGTCCTGCGCTGGCATCTCCAGATGGGCCACATGGCCATCCCGAAATCGGTCACGCCCGCGCGCATCCAGGAAAACTTCAATCTGTTCAACCTGCGCCTGGACGACGAGGACATGGCCCACATCGCCGCCCTCGACAAGGCCGACGGCCGCATCGGCCCGGACCCGGATCGATTCCACCTCATGAAGGGTTGATCGCGGGGCGCGAGCCGGGAGGACGGTCGTTGCGGCGGGCGCGGCCGCCCAGCCAGGCGGCGACGGCCGGCGCGCACACGAATACCCCGTAGACCCCCCAGGCGGCGCTCCGGGCGCCCGCGAGGCCGCCCGGATCGGTGAAGCCCGCGGCATTGGCGGCCATCCCCGCCACGCTGGCGCCCAGGGCCATGGCATAGAGCTGGAGGGTGGTGATGGCCGCCGAGGCGATGTTGCGCTGGCCCTCGGGCGCGGCCCGGAACACCCCGGTCAGCAGGTGGGGCCAGCACAGGCCCACCCCCAGCCCGACGCCCAGCAGCAGGGCGCCCAAGGTCCAGACCCACACGTCCGGCGACGGCATCAGCAGGCACAGCCCGCCCAGCGCCAGGGCCGACAGCAGGGGGCCGACGATCAGCAGGCGGCCGGCGGCGGCCGGCCCGCGGCCCGAGCTGGCGAGCGTCCCCAGCGTCCAGCCGGCCGACATCAGGGCCGACAGGTAGCCCGCCGCCAGCGGGGTGGCGCCGTGGATGACTTGGAGGAAGTACGGCACGAAGACCTCGGTCGTGACGCCGATGCTCATGAGCCCGATCATGGCGTAGCGCTGTCCCAGGGGACTGGACAGCGACCACGCCCCCTCGGGCAGGAACCGCTGGGCGGCGCGCCGGTCGGCCCGCGCGAGCGCCGCCACCAGCGCCAGCCCGCCCAGCACGCCCGCCATCTGCCAGCCCCAGGCCGCGGAAAGGCTGGCGGCGGACACCACCAGCACCGAGCCCACCAGCAGGCCCATGCGGCCCAGGGGAACGCCGGGTTTCGCGCCGGGATCGCGCCCCAGCGGGCCGAGCTGGGTCACCAGCAGCAGTCCCAGGCAGGCGCAGGCCGGCAGGACCGCCCAGAACGCCCAGCGCCATAGCCCCGCCTGGGCGAAGGCCCCGCCGATGGCCGGCCCGGCGAGGGTCGCCACGCCCCACATGCCCGAGATCAGGGCCATGGCCCGCGGCCAGAGGCCCTCGTGGAACACCAGGGGCACCGTCGCGTAGCTCAGGCTCAGCAGCATGCCCCCTCCCAGGCCCTGCCAGGTGCGGCCGAACAACAGCCACGGCATGGTCGGCGCGAGCGCGCACGCGATGGTCCCCAGGACGAACAGGCCCAGGGCATACAGGAATATCCGGCGCAGGCCGTAGCGGTGGATGCCCAGCGGCGCCGAGGACGAGCCCAGGATGGAGGCGGCCACGAACAGCGTGGTGTTCCAGGCGTAGTACGCCAGGCCGCCGATATCCTGCACCACGGAAGGAAGGATGGTGGTGGCGATGAAGACGTTGATCGCGTGCACGGCCACCCCGCCCGCCAGCGCGAGCGATCGCAGGCCGTTGCGGCCCCACAGCAGGTCCAGCCAGGACGTGGAGGAAGGGTCGGAGGTCATCGGAAGAAAAATGCGGGCCGAGGCCCGCATCGCGGACAGGCCCCGGCCCCCCTTTCAGTCGAGCAGGTTGCGCAGCACGTATTGCATGATGCCGCCGTGCCGGTAGTATTCCGCCTCGCTGGGCGTGTCGATGCGCACCAGCGCCTCGAACTCGGCCTGGCCGGCCCGCACGTGCACCGTCGCCGGCGTCTGCCCCCCGTTGAGGGCCGTCACGCCGGTGATCTCGAACGATTCCTCGCCGGTCAGCCCCAGCGTGGCCGCATTCTCGCCCTGGGGAAACTGCAGGGGCAGCACGCCCATGCCGATGAGGTTGGAGCGGTGGATGCGCTCGTAGGATTCGGCGATCACGGCCTTGACCCCCAGCAGCGCCGTGCCCTTGGCGGCCCAGTCGCGCGAGGAGCCCGAGCCGTATTCCTTGCCGGCGAGGATGACCAGGGGGATGCCCGCCTGGATGTAGTTGCGCGAGGCGTCGAAGATCGTGGCCACGGGAGCGCCATCGAGGGTGAAATCGCGCGTCCAGCCGCCCTCGGTGCCCGGGGCGATCTGGTTGCGCAGGCGCACGTTGGCGAAGGTCCCGCGGATCATGACCTCGTGGTTGCCGCGGCGCGAGCCGTACGAGTTGAAGTCCTTGGGCTCGACCCCCTGCGATTGCAGGTAGCGGGCGGCCGGGGAGTCCTTGGCGATCGAACCGGCCGGGCTGATGTGGTCGGTGGTGACCGAATCGCCCAGCAGGGCCAGCACGCGGGCACCCCGGATGTCGGCGACCGGATCGGGGTCGCGGCGCATCCCCTCGAAATACGGCGGATTGCGCACGTAGGTGGAATCGGGCTCCCAGTGGAAGATCCCGCCCTCGGGGGCCGTCAGCGAACGCCAGCGCTCGTCGCCCGCGAACACGTCGGCATAGCCGCGCTTGTACATGTCGGCGGCGATCGAGCTCTGGATGACCGCCTGGACCTCGGCCGCCGTGGGCCAGATGTCGCGCATGTAGACCTCGCGGCCTTGCGGGTCCCGGCCCAGCGGCGACTGGAACAGGTCGAAGTCCATGGTGCCCGCCAGCGCATAGGCCACGACCAGCGGGGGCGACATGAGGTAGTTCATCTTGACCTCGCCATGGATGCGGCCCTCGAAGTTGCGGTTGCCCGACAGCACCGAGACCACCGCCAGGTCGTTGGCGCGCACCGCGGCGCTGACCTCCGGGATCAGCGGGCCGGAATTGCCGATACAGGTCGTGCAGCCGTAGCCCACCAGGTTGAAGCCCAGGGCCTCGAGATAGGGCGTGAGCCCGGCTTTCTCGTAATAGTCGGTGACCACGCGGGATCCGGGGGCGAGGCTGGTCTTGACCCAGGGCTTGCGGCGCAGGCCGCGCTCGACCGCCTTTTTCGCCAGCAGGCCGGCCGCCATCATGACGGCGGGGTTGGAGGTGTTGGTGCAGGAGGTGATGGCGGCGATCACCACCGCGCCGTGGTCGATCCGGTGCTGCACGCCGTCCAGCTCGACGGTCGCCGGGTTGGTGGCGGGCGAGCCGGGCAGGGCCGCGAGGGCCTGCCGGAAGGCGGGCTGGGCAGTGGACAGGGGCACGCGGTCCTGGGGACGCTTGGGGCCGGCGATCGAGGGAACCACGGTGCCCAGGTCGAGCTCGAGGGTCTCGGAATACTCGGGCTCGTGGTCCGGATCGTGCCACAGGCCCTGCGTCTTGGCGTAGGCCTCGACCAGGGCAACCTGCTCGGGCGAGCGCCCGGTGAAGCGCAGGTAGCCCAGGGTCTCGTCGTCGATCGGGAAGATGGAGATCGTCGAGCCGTACTCGGGGCTCATGTTGCCGATGGTCGCCCGGTTGGCCAGCGGCACCGACGCGACGCCGGGGCCATAGAACTCGACGAACTTGCCCACCACGCCGTGCTTGCGCAGCATATCGGTGATGGTCAGCACCAGGTCGGTGGCGGTCGAGCCCTCGGGCAGGCTGCCGCTGAGCTTGAAGCCGACCACCCGCGGGATCAGCATCGAGATCGGCTGGCCCAGCATCGCGGCCTCGGCCTCGATGCCGCCCACGCCCCAGGCCACCACCCCGAGCCCGTTCACCATGGGCGTGTGCGAATCGGTGCCCACGCAGGTATCGGGATAGGCCTCGGTCACGCCGTCGACCTCGCGCGTGAACACGCCGCGCGCCAGGTGCTCGAGGTTGACCTGGTGGACGATGCCGGTGTCGGGCGGCACCACCTTGAAGTTGTGGAAGGCGGTCTGGCCCCAGCGCAGGAACTTGTAGCGCTCGGCATTGCGCTGGAACTCGATCTCGGCGTTGCGGCGGAAGGAATCATTGCTGCCGAACACGTCGACGATGACCGAGTGGTCGATCACCAGCTCGACCGGGGCGAGCGGATTGATGCGCTCGGGCTGGCCGCCCAGCGCCTGCATCGCCTCGCGCATCGCGGCCAGGTCCACCACGGCCGGCACGCCGGTGAAGTCCTGCAGGATCACCCGGGCCGGCGTGAAGGCGATCTCGCGGCTGGGCTGCGCGGCTGGATCCCACGAGGCGAGCGCGCGGATGTCGTCGGCCGTCACGTCGCCGCCATCCTCGGTGCGCAGCAGGTTCTCGAGCAGGATCTTGAGCCCGTACGGCAGGCGCGACACCTTCAGGCCCTGCGCCTCGAGGGCGTCGAGCCGATAGATGCGGTAGGCCTTGCCGGCCACGTCGAGCGTGCCTTGCGCGCCGAAGCTGTTGGGATGATTCATCGCATGTCCTCCAGAAAAGATTCGTGCCTCTGGCCAAAGCGGTCCTTGGCTCATCTTACACGCAACGCCCGTCTCCCCTCCATCATCCCCCCGGGCGCCCGAGGGGCGGCCGGCGCGGCAGCGGCCGGCCGCACAACCCGCCGCGAGTCAGGGTTAAGCCGCGCGGGCAAGGGATCCGCCGCTACACTGACGCATTGGATACCGATCGGAGCTTTCATGGCCCTCCCCGCCTTTTTTGACGACGCGCCGAAAATCACCCTGTACGATCCGCTCGCGGAACTGCTGGGCGCCTCGGACGACGGCACCATCGAATACGGCTATGCGGACGCCGTCCGCCTGGCCGGCCACTCCTGTCCCACGGTGGCGGGCGCCTACCTGATGGCCGTCAAGGCCCTGCGGGCGCTGTACCCCGGCGAGCTGCCCCAGCGCGGCGACATCCTGGTCGAGTTCGCGGACGACGTCCGCAACGGGGTCACCGGCGTCATCGCGAACGTCGTCGCCCTGCTCACCGGCGCCACGACGGACACGGGCTTCAAGGGCCTGGCCGGCCAGTACGACCGCCGCGACCTGATGCGCTTCGACGCCGACATCCCCGGCGAGATCGCCTTCACCCGCCGCGACACGGGCGCCTGCGTGGTGGCGAGCTACAGCGCCCGCGAGGTGCCGCCCGCACCCATGACCATGCCCCTGCTGCAGCGCATCCTGGCCGGCCAGGCCAGCGACGAGCAGCGCGGCGATTTTGCCAGGGCCTGGCAGGATCGCGTGCGGCGCATCCTGGAATCGGTCGACATGCCCGGCCTGGTCACCCTGCGCGAGCGATAGGGCGCAATCAGCCGGCGGAGTCCTCGGGCCGGACGTCGTCGGCGCGCCGGTAGGCGTGGTGCAGGCGCTTGTCGCGATACATGTCGAGGTCGGCCGCGTGCAGCGCCTGGCCCAGGTCGCCATGGTGATGCGCGGTCGCGACGCCGACCGAGACGCTGAGGTTCGTACCGCCGTAGAACTGGTTGTTGAGCTCGATGAGCCGGTGGATGTTCGACAGCACGGTGCGCGCGCCCTCCTCGTCCGTCCCGGGCAGCAGGACCATGAATTCGTCGCCGCCGATCCGCGCCGCCGAGGCGGGACGGTCGATGACCTTGTTCAGCACCTCGCCCATGCGCCGCAGCAGGGCGTCGCCCGCCGCATGCCCCTCGAGGTCGTTGGTGGCCTTGAGGTTGTTCAGGTCCAGCGAGATGAAGGACACCGGCTTGACCCGCTTGCGCTCGAGCCGGGTGAGCTCGTCCACGTAGTATGAGCGGTTCTTGAGCTGGGTCAGCACGTCGTGCTTGCCCAGGTATTCGAGGTAGCTCTCGGCCTTCTTGCGGGCGGTGATGTCGGTGAGGGCCACCAGCACCATGCTCCAGTCGTCCTCGTAGCCCTCGAACACCGAGAACTGCATGTGGATGTACAGGACGTCGCCCGCCAGCGTGCGGTTCTGCACCTCGCGCTGCTGGAACAGCCGCCCGTCCCACAGGTCGATGAGCTGCTCGGCGAAGGACGCCAGCATTTCCTCCTGGAACACGTCCCCCAGGCGGGCCAGCAGCTCGGCGCGGCTGTTGGCCTTGAACATCCGCAGGGTGTGGCTGTTGACGTCCAGCACGCGAATCTCGGACAGGCAGCGATCGACGAATTCGGGGTGCACGTCGATGAAGGTGCGAAAGTCGATGATGCCCTGCTCGCGCACCTCGTCGATCAGGATCTTGATGCGGCTGAAATCCTCGACCCACAGCGAGACGGGCGCCTGGCCAAAGAGCTCGCGCGCCAGGCGCTCGTTGGCCAGCGCCGCGCGGCGGGACTCCTGCAATTCGGTCACGTTCTCGACGGCCACCAGCACCTGGTCCCAGCGGCGCTCGCGGTCCGGCAGCACGACGCCCTTGAGCGAGATGTCGAGGCGCCGCCCGTCGAGCGTGTAGTTCACGCTGGTGCCCTGGAAGGAATCGCCGCCGTTCCAGAGCACCAGGAGCTCGTCGGCGAACCCGTCGAGCATGTCGTCGCGCATGACCTCGCCCAGGCGCGCCATGAGCGTCTCGCGCGAGCTGGCGGCGTACAGGTTCAGGGTCTCGCGGTTGACGCGCACGATGCGGATGGCGGCGGCGCATTGCAGCAGGCGCGCTCTGTCCTCGGCGAGCCAGGCCTGGAAATTCACCACGCCCTGGGCGCGCCACCGTTCAAAGAGCTCGTGCAAGGCGCTGTAGTCCTCGAGCCACAAGGACATCGGCATGACCTCGAAGAAATCGTCCAGCCGGAACCCTTGCATCCCGGAGGAGGGGCTCGTGGATGTACCGCCTGAGTTCATGAAAACCTCTGCAATTCTGGCCGGACACTCGTCCGCCGCCCGGCCATTATTGTCGCTCAATCGCCGCCAGTCTAGATTTCCGTCGAAATGCCGAGGGCCCGCGCGTGGAAGCGCAGGTGATCGTCGATCCACGAGGCGATGAAGTAATACCCATGGTCGTAGCCCTCGTGGCGACGCAGCGTCAGGGGCTGCCCCGCCTCGCGGCAGGCCTGCTCGAAGGCCTCGGGCAAGAGCTGTCCGTCGCGCAGGAAACCGTCGGCCAGCCCCTGGTCGATCAGGATGCCCTCGGGAAACGGCTGTCGCATCCCTTGCATCAGCCGCGAGGCGTCATAGCCCGCCCAGGCCCGCTCGTCGGGGCCCAGGTAGGCCGTGAACGCCTTGCGGCCCCAGGGGCAGCGGCTGGGCGCGGCGATCGGCGCGAAGGCCGAGACGCTGCGGAACCGCCCGGGATGGCGCAGGGCCAGCACCAGGGCGCCGTGGCCGCCCATGGAATGGCCGAAGATCCCCAGGCGCGCGCCATCGGCGCCCAGCGCGCCCACGGCCAGGTCCACGAGCTCTCGCGCGACATAGCTTTCCATGCGGTAGGCACGCGCCCATTCGCCCTCGGTGGCATCGAGGTAAAAACCGGCGCCCGTCCCCAGGTCCCAGTCGTCGTCCTCGCCCGGCACGCCCGCGCCGCGCGGGCTGGTGTCGGGGGACACCAGCATCAGGCCGAGGCGGGCGGCCAGGCGCTGGGCGCCGGCCTTGGTGGGAAAGGTTTCCTCGGTGCAAGTGAGGCCGGCGAGGTAGAACAGCGCCGGCACGGGGCCGTCCCCCGCCTGCGGCGGGACGAACACGGAAAAGCGCATCGGCAGGCCGATGGCGGCGGATGGATGGCGGTAGAAGCGCTGCTCGCCGCCGAAGGCGCGGTGCGCGCCGAGCAGCTCGAGCGCGGGCGTCCCGGGGGTCTCTCGGCTCATGGGCGCCCCCTAGTACAGCACGACCGAGCGGATCGACTCGCCGCGTTTCATGAGATCGAAGCCCTCGTTGATCCGCTCCAGCGGCAGGGTATGGGTGATGAGGTCGTCGATGTTGACCTTGCCCTCCATGTACCAGTCCACGATCCGGGGCACGTCGGTGCGCCCGCGCGCCCCGCCGAAGGCGGTGCCCTTCCAGACGCGGCCGGTGACGAGCTGGAACGGCCGCGTCGAGATTTCCGCGCCCGCCTCGGCCACGCCGATGATGATGGACTGGCCCCAGCCGCGATGACAGCATTCGAGGGCCTGGCGCATGACCTTGGTGTTGCCGATGCATTCGAAGGAATAGTCGGCGCCGCCGTCGGTCAGGGCCACGATGGCCGCGACGACGTCGTCCACCTCGGCGGGATTGATGAAATCCGTCATGCCGAAGCGGCGCGCCATGGCCTCGCGCGCCGGGTTCAGGTCCACGCCGATGATCCTGCCGGCGCCCACCATCCGGGCGCCCTGGATGACGTTCAGGCCGATCCCGCCCAGGCCGAACACCACCACGTTGGCACCCGCCTCGACCTTGGCGGTGAACAGCACGGCGCCCAGGCCCGTGGTCACGCCGCAGCCGATGTAGCAGATCTTGTCGAACGGCGCGTCCTCGCGCACCTTGGCCAGGGCGATCTCGGGCACGACGATGTGGTTGGCGAAGGTGGAGGTGCCCATGTAGTGGTGGAGGGGCCGCCCGCCGATGCTGAAGCGCGAGGTGCCGTCGGGCATCAGGCCCTTGCCCTGGGTGGCCCGGATGGCCGTGCACAGATTGGTCTTGCGCGACAGGCAGGACTTGCACTGGCGGCATTCCGGGGTGTAGAGCGGGATCACGTGGTCGCCCGGCTTGAGCGAGGTCACGCCGGGCCCGACCTCGAGCACCACGCCCGCGCCCTCGTGCCCCAGGACGGCCGGAAACAGGCCCTCTGGATCGGCGCCGGACAGGGTGTAGTAGTCGGTATGGCAGATGCCCGTGGCCTTGACCTCGACGAGGACCTCGAAGGCCCTGGGGCCCTGGAGGTCGACCTCCTCGATGGTGAGGGGCTCGCCCGCCTTCCAGGCGACGGCTGCTTTGGTTTTCATGGATGGACTCCTCACGGCGACGCAAGGTCGCTCGAATCATGGCGCAAGGCCGTTCAAACGGCCTACCGTAGCAGTTTCGGCCCGGATGCGCCAGCGGTCGCGGCGATGTATGCTGGGCTTCGCGCGTCCAGCAGAGGAGCCTCCCATGAACGATCCAGCCCCCAACGCCATCCAGCGCATCGAGGCGCGCAGCGCCGAGATCGGCGGCGGCCTGGCGGTCAACCGCCTGCTGCCCTCGCGCCACCGCCGCATGATCGGCGCGTGGTGCTTCCTGGACCACGCGGGCCCGGCGGCCTTCGCGCCCGGCGGCGGCATGCGCGTCGGCCAGCACCCGCACATCGGCCTGCAGACGTTCACCTGGATGATCGAGGGCGAGGTCCTGCATCGCGACAGCCTCGGCAACGCCCAGATGATCCGGCCCGGCCAGGTCAATCTGATGACGGCGGGGCGCGGGATCGCGCACACCGAGGAATCGCCGGACGGCGAAACCGTCCTGCACGCGGCCCAGTTGTGGATCGCCCTGCCCGAGAGCCATTGCGACTGCCCGCCGGCCTTCGACCACTACCCCGAGCTGCCGCGCTGGTCCGAGGGCGGCTGCGACTTCACGCTGCTCGCGGGCGCCTGGGGGCGGCACCGGGCGCCGGCCCGCCTGTATTCGCCGCTGGCCGGCGTGGACCTGCACAGCGCCTCGGGCGCGCGCCTCGATCTGCCGCTGGATCCCGCATTCGAATACGGCCTCATGGTGCTCGAGGGCGCGGCCTCGATCGACGGCGAGACCTGCGCCGCCAACGAGCTGGCCTACATGGGCCGCGGCCGCGACCGGTGCGCGCTGGCGCTGGCGCCCGCCGCCCGCGCCATCCTGGTCGGCGGCGAGCCCTTCGGGCGCGACATCCACATGTGGTGGAATTTCGTCGCCCCCGACCGCGCCCGCATCGTCCAGGCCCAGCGCGACTGGGAAAGCGGCGCCGCGCGCTTCGGCGAGGTGCCCGGCTTCGACGGCCCGCGCCTGGTGGCGCCCGCCCTGCCGCCGGGCTACTGAGGGGCGAGGGGTCGGCCTGCCCCGGTGCGAGGCTGTCCGGGTGCGGGGCGGCTCGGAGGCGGGGTTGCCTGGGTGCGGGGTTAGCCCGGGTGCGGGGCCGCGTTCAGCGCCGCTCGAGCATATGCAGGGCCGCCACCAGCAGCATGCCCACGCCCATCACCAGCACGGCCAGGATCAGGGCGCCGCGGTAGCTGCCGGTATCGGCGGCGATCATCCCCGCAATGGCCGGCGCCACGATCTGGGCCACCCCGTAGCTGATGGTGAGCTTGGCCATGGCCTTGGAGGGGTTGCCGGGAAAGCGCCGGCCGATCAGGGCCAGCGTGAGGCTGACCAGGCCGATGAAGGTCCCCCCGTAGAGCAGGGCGCTGAGCAGGTTCAGCCAGGGGTCCTCCGTCAGGGCCGGCAAGAGGATGGAAATCGTCTGGAGGCCGAACCCCAGTCCCAGCGCCCGCATGTGGCCGATGCCCTGGGCCACCCGATCCCACAGCAGGCTCGAGGGCACCGCGGCCAGGCCGATCGCCACCCACAGCCAGCCGCCCAGCCCCGTGAGCAGGGGCATTTTCCCCAGGATTGCGACGATGAAGGTCGCGCTGATGACATACCCGAAGCCGGCGCAGAAGTACGAGCCCACCAGCAAGGCCATCCAGCGCCCCGGAGGCGCCTCCGCATGGGCGCGAGGCCCGTGAGGCGCCGCGGTGCCGGCGGAGGCCGGCGCGGATCTCGACGCGGCCCCTGCTGCCGGTCTCCGCGCGGATCCCGACGCCGGTTTCGACGAATGTCCCGGTGCAGGCCTGGACGCGGCCCTGGGCGCGGGATCGGGCGCGGGCACCCACAGCCATGCCGGCACGAGGAACGCCACCCCCAGCACGCCGAGCGCGACCCACTGCTGCGCCCAATCGAGATGACCCAGCATGAGGTTCACGGCGACGCCCGAGACGATGATCCCCAGGCCGAGGCCCGTGAAGTGCAGGCCCAGCTCGGCGCGGTAGCCGTTGCGCATGAGCCAGTTCAGGACCAGGCCCGAGGCGATCAGCATGCCCGCGGCGCTGGACAGGCCGGACACCAGGCGCAGCAGCGCCCAGGTCCCGACGTCGTCCGTCCAGCCCATGGCCGCCGTGCTGAGCACCGCCACGATCAATCCCAGGCGGTACACGAAGTATCTGCGGCGCGCATCGGCCATGTTCGCGGCGATCAGGGCGCCCGACAGATAGCCCACGTAATTGAAGGTCGCCAGCCAGCCGCCCGCGAGGTAGGACAGGCCCGCGTCCTCGCGCATGACCGGCAGCAGCGGAGTGTATGAGAAACGCGCGAGCCCGACGGTGAGGATCAGGGCGCAGATGCCGGCGCAAACGACCTGGCTGCGGGTGGCGCCGGCGCCGCCGGCGGAGACGGCATCCGTCATGGGCATGGGAATCGAAGTCAATGGGCGAGATCGCCATCATACTAGGGGTCAGGGCTCCGGCCTTGCTATCCCCCTGCGGCGGCCCGCTCCCCGCCTGCGGCCGGCGTCCCTGCCAGCCGGCGCATCCGCCACCCATTCGGCGGCGGGTTCCTCGGGAGACAGGTAGTCCCGGTAGCGCAGGTATTCCTGCCAGCAGCACGCCCGCACATTGCGGATCAGCCACTCGTCGCGCTCGTCCGGATCGGACGGTGCGCGGGGGGCTTCCCGGCTCGCACGGTGGTCCACCGTGAACGTCCGATCGCCGTATATACCGTCCATCATGTGAGGGGATCCATCCGACCATCGAATCGGCCGCATTATCCTATCCATTCCGGACATGTACTATTCAAGAATTGCAAAAATTGAAGAATTCACCCCCCATGGCGCCAGGGGACACACATCCCAATGATTAAAAATTGTCATTGAAGTGTATGACTTGGGAGCATTCTGATAAATTCGATTACGACGCACTCTTTCCCGACCGATCTGAGACATGCACCCGGCATTCCGTCGCTGGCCACCCAACGGCCAGCGCGCAGCCCTGGCGGCTCTGGCGCTGGCCACCGCCTTCCTGCTGGCGACCCTCGGCCTGGTTACCCGCCCCGCCGGCAGCCTCGCCGTCCTGTGGCCCGCCAACGCGATGCTGGCCGGGCTGTTGCTGCGCCACCCGGCCCTGGGGCAGCCGCTGGCCTGGGGCGGTCTCCTGTGCGGCATGGCGCTCGCCAACATCCAGTGGGGGGAGGCCCCGTCCCTGGCCCTGACGCACGGCCTGGTCGACCTGTCGGGCACCCTGGTGGCCTGGCGCATCCTGGCGCCCTTCCCGGTGCCCGAGGGCTCGCACGGCCCGTGGGCGATCGCGCACATCCTCCTCGCGGGGGCCGCCGCGGCCGCGACGAACGCCGCCGTCGCCATCACCCTCCTGCATCCGGACAACAGTTGGGGCCTGACCGCCGCCAACTGGTTCTTCGGGCAACTGCTGAGCTACAGCGCCTTCCTGCCGCCGATCCTGCTGTTCCCGCGGCGCAAGGCGGCCGGCAAGGCCGGCGCGGTCGATCGCCGGCTCGCACTGGCCGCGCTGCGCCAGAAGGCCCGCGCCGGATGGCTGCCGATCGCCGCCCTGGCCGCCAGCCTCGCGCTGTGCTTCCTGATCGGCGGCCCCGGGGCGGTGATCTTTCCCCTGCCGGCCCTCCTGTACTGCGCCCTCGTCCACCGCCCCTGCGCCACGGCCTGGCTGGCCTCGGCCACCGCCGTCATCGTCACCCTGGGGATCGCCTTCGGCTGGATCCCGCCCGGCGCCGGCGCGATGCTCTCGGGGGACGCGCGCTGGAGCCTCGCCTCCCTGAGGCTCGGCGTCCTGCTGCTGGTCGCCGCGCCCCTGCTGACCTCCGGCATCGTGGCCGCCCGCGGCGACACCATCGCGGCCCTGCGCCAGGCCCTGGACCACGACGCGCTCACCCAGGCCTTGTCGCGCCAGGCCTTCCTGAGGGACGCGCGGGAACACCTGCAGCGGCCTCCGGGCGCGGCCCCGAAAGGCCATGGCCTGCTGATGCTGGACATCGACGATTTCAAGCGCGTGAACGACACCCACGGGCACTCGGCGGGCGACCACGCCCTGCGCGAGTTCGCGCGCATCATCCGCGAGGCGGTCCGCCCGCACGACCTGTTCGGCCGGATGGGCGGCGAGGAATTCGGCCTGCTGCTGCCCGACGCGACGCTCGAGGACACCCTCGAGATCGCCGAGCGGCTGCGCGCCCACGTGGAGGCGGCGGAGATCCCGCTCGACGGCGGCCGACCCCTGCGCATCACCGTCAGCATCGGCAGCATCCACGGGTCGCAGGCGCCTTTCGCGTCCCTGGCGGCCCTTTTGGCGTATGCTGACCACGCGATGTACCAGGCAAAGCGCGCGGGAGGCAACCGCACGAGCAGCCACGGCGCCGGCTTCGAGCCGCCGCCGGGCCCCCTGCCCTCCCCGCCGCGAACGCCGGCGTCGCCCTCCCCGAAAGACACACGAGAGGCACCATGAACGGTCCCGCTTCCCCTGACCGCAGCTCGGGTCCGCCAGGACGCGAGAATGTCCCGATACTCCCCGCCACGCCCATCGCCGTACTCGAGGACGATCCCTTGCAGGCGGAATGGATACGGCAGATTCTTGCCGGCGCGGGCTTTGCCTGCCACATCTTCGGCGAGGGCAACGCGCTGCTCGCGGCACTGCGCGGCCGCAAGTCCTTCGACCTGCTGCTGCTCGACTGGGAGCTCCCCGGCATCGACGGCCTGGAGGTGCTGCACTGGATCCGCGCCAACCGCGGCCAGTCCATGCCGGTGATTTTCGTCACCAACCGCACGCACGAGAGCGACATCGTGCAGGGCCTGAACGCCGGCGCCGACGACTATATCGGCAAGCCCCTGCGCCCCGCCGAGCTGCTGGCGCGCGTGGGCGCCCTCCTGCGCCGCAACCGGCACGCCACGCCGCTGGAATCGGATTTCGTGCTGGGCGACTTCTCGGTCGAGGTGGCGACCCGGCAGATCCTCCTGGAGGGCGAGCCCATCCCCCTGACCCCCAAGGAATTCGACCTGGCGGCGCTGTTCCTGCGCCATCCCTGGCGGCTGTTTTCCCGCGACGACCTCAGCGCCCTGGTCTGGAACCGCGAGGTGCCCAGCACCTCGCGGACGCTGGACACGCACCTGTCGAACATCCGCAAGAAACTCCAGCTCGGGCCCGCCCGCGGCGTGCTGCTGAGCGCCTCGTACGCGCTGGGCTACCGGCTCGAGCTCCTGTCCAACTCCCGACCCGAGCCATGATCCCGTCCGACCATTCCGCCTTCCTCCGATTCCCGTGCCTGCGAGGGCTGTGGCTGGGCCTGCTGTGCGCCGGCCTGGCCCTGCCGCCCGCCACCTCGGCCCAGCCGCTGGGCGCGCGCGGGGAGGATTTCCTCTACCAGGTGCGGGCCGGCGACACGCTCGAGCAGCTCGCGCGCCGCTACACCTTGCAGGCCTCGCACTGGTCCACCCTGCAGCGCCTGAACCAGGTCGCGGACCCCTACGCCCTGCGGATCGGCCGGGTGCTGCGCATCCCGCTGGCCCTCATTCCAGAGCGCCCGGCGGAGGCGGACGTCGTCCACATGGCCGGGGCGGTCACGCTGGACGGCCGCCCGCTGCGCGCGGGCGGGGCGCTGGAGGACGGCCAGACCCTGCGCAGCGCCGCCGGAGGCACGGCCACCCTGCGACTCGAGGACCGCAGCCTGCTGACGGTGGCGCCTGCCACCGAGCTGCGGATCGAGCACCTGCGCGCCTTCCAGGGCACCGGGCTGACGGACACCGTCCTCGACGTCCGCCAGGGCTCGATCGAGACCATCGTGGCGCCCGGAGACACCGGCGTCGGGCGCTTCGAGGTCCGCACCCCGGCGACCGTCACGGGCGTGCGGGGCACGCGCCTGCGCATCCACGCGGACGCCGCCGGCTCGCGCCACGAGATCCTGCAGGGGCGCGGCGCCGTGAGCGGCGGCGCGACACGGGCCGAGCAGCACATCGAGGTCAACCAGGGCATGGCCTACGACGCGGCCGGCGCCTTCCGGGGCGCGCGGCCCCTGCTGCCGGCGCCCATGCTGCCGGCCCCGGAGGACGTGGGCGCGGACGGGACGCTGGACTTTCCCGCGATCCTGGGGGCGGTGGGCTATCGCGTCCGCATCGCGCGGGACGCCGACGGCGCCCTGCTGGCGCACGACCAGCGTGCCGCCGCGCCCCCGATCCGGCTGCCCGCCCTCGGCGGAGGCCCCTATCACGTGTTCGTGCGCGGCATCGACGACCTGGGCATCGAGGGCCGGGACGCCGCCATCACCCTGCGCCTGCGGGCCAGCCTGACCAGCGCCGACGGCCTGCCGGTGCTGAGTTCCGATGGCACGCCCGTCGCCTTGCAGGTCTTCTGAGCCGGCCGTGTCCAGCGCCGGCTATCCCGCGGGCCTGCACCGGCGCCTGCGGGCCGAATGGCTGGGCCTCACCCTGGCGCTGGCCCTGCTCGCCGCGGGCCTGTCCATCTGGAGAGACGTTCCGGGCATCCGCGACATCAACCGCCTGGGCTACGACCTGGGCATGCAGGCAACCGCGCACCCGGCCGCGAGCGGCGACGTCGCCATCATCGCCATCGACGACGCCAGCATCGAAGCCCTGGGATACTGGCCCTGGCGGCGCTCGATCCACGCCGCCCTGCTCGAGCGCCTGGGACAGGCGCGGGCCGTCGGGCTGGATCTCATCCTGCCGGACCCGCATCCGACCCGGCCGGAGGACGACGCGGTCCTCGCGCGGGCCATCGCCCGCCACGGGCGCGTCGTCCTGCCCGAGGTCCTGGACCCTTCGGGGGACCACCGCATCACCCCCCTGCCCGGGCTGGCCGAGGCCGCCGCGGCCATCGGCCGGATAGACGCGCAGCCCGATCCCGACGGCACCCTGCGCTGGATCGAGCTGCGCCGCAGTCCCTCGCAAGGCGCCCCCCTGCCGCATTTCGCCCTGGCCCTGGCCCGCGTCGCGGGCGACGGCGACGCCCTGCAAAGCGCCGAGGCCATCCCCCCGGACACCGCCTCCTACATCCAGTTCACGGATCCCGGCCGCCGCTACGCCCTCTATCCCTATGCCGCCGTGCTGGACGGCCGGGTTCCCCCCGAGACCTTCCGCGACCGGATCGTGCTCATCGGCGCCTGGGCGTCCGGGCTCGGCGACCGCCTGCCCACCGCCATGGGCGGCGGCCTGATGGCCGGCGTCGAGATCCTCGCCAACATCTTCCAGAGCCTGCGGGATTCCTCGTGGATCCGCATGCCCCCGCCCCTGGTCCTGGCGCTCGCGGCGCTGCTGCCGGTCCTGCCGGTCTGCCTGGGCCTGCGCTTCCTGTCGCCGAGGTGGGGCCTGGCCGGCGCGCTGGCCGCGCTGGCGGCCTTTCTCGCCATCGACGCCCTGCTCATGCAATGGGCGCGCTACTGGCTGCCGCCCGCAGGCCCGCTGATCGCCCTCCTGCTCGCCTATCCCTTGTGGAGCTGGCGCTGCCAGGAGGCCTCGCTGCGGCACATCGACGCCGAGCTGGAGCGGCTGAGGATCCCTCCGCGCGGCGAGCCGCAGGCCGGCGGCCACTCGCGGGGGCCCGACACACTGCCCCAGCGGGCCGTCCGCCTGCACCACGCGATCTCGCGCCTGGAGCAGGCCGCCAAGGCCCAGGAGGAAACCCTGGGCTTCATCTCGCACGACATGCGATCCCCCCAGAGCACCATCCTGGCGGCCATCGAGCTGCGCCGCCGGACGCCGCAGCAGTGGTCCGAGGCCGACACCCTGGCCCACATCGAGCGGCAGGCCAACGCGACCCTGGGCCTGGTGGACCAGTTCGTCCAGCTCGCGCGCGCCAAGTCCGCCGCCCTGAACCTGCGCCCCTGCGACCTGCGGGACCTGCTGCGGGATTGCTGCGACCGGCGCTGCGCCCAGGCCATGCGGCGAGCCATCGAGCTGCGCTGCGAGGAGGGGGACGAGGAGGCCGTCGTGCCGGTCGACTCCGACCTCATGGCCCGCGCCATCGGCAACCTCCTCGACAATGCCATCCTCTACAGCGCCGAAGGCGGGACCGTAGACTGCGCGCTGGAACGCGAGGCGGGGACCTGGCGGATACACATCCGCGACACGGGTCCCGGCATAGACCCCGAGCAGATCGGACACCTGTTCACGCCGTTCTGGCGGGCCCCCGCCACGGCGGGCAGGCCCGGCAGCGGCCTGGGGCTGGCCTTCGTCCAGACGGTGGCCGTACGCCACGGCGGGCACGCCGCCTGCGAGAGCCGCCCGGGCGAGGGCTCGCGCTTCACGATCAGCCTGCCGGCGCGCGGCGCCTAGGCGCTGGGCCCTAGTGTTCCGTTTGATTAATTCTGATTCTAATGAGAGATACTCTGCTTAGCCCGTTCAACCTTGGCGAGGATCACCTCGGCGCTCTTGGTCCAACGAAATGGCTTGGCAGCATAGGCATTG
>Ga0180216_1000768_pt1 | contig 31042 bp, 27 predicted proteins | sample eDN3rd37CBELigMG_FD_128879 | JGI IMG/M metagenome (GOLD analysis project Ga0180216, IMG submission 128879) | Enriched Miracle-Growth compost microbial communities from Emeryville, California, USA - eDNA 3rd pass 37_C BE-Lig MG (version 2)... ... | reverse complement strand
TTTTTACTCTTATTCCAGCCGCAGGTATATGCACGCAACAAACGCTTTTATGGTTTAGAAGTGCTGCTGCGAATGCGTACAGAGAGTGGAGAAATCCTTACGCCAGACAAATTTATTCCCGTTGCAGAATCAGTAGGCCTCATTGTACCGATCGGTGCTTGGGTCATACGTGCAGCTTGTGAGCAAGGGATGGAATGGATTAAGCAGGGCTACGATCCCATCAAAATCTCTATTAATATTTCAGGCTTACAGCTAAAATCAATACAATTTTTGTCTACCGTAAAAGAGATCATAGAGGAAACAGGCATGAATCCTGCCAATCTCACGTTTGAGATTACGGAATCGACGATTATTGATCAATCCTATGCTGCCCTTCACGTCATTGAGGAAATTCGCAAGCTTGGTATTTCCGTAGCCATTGATGATTTTGGGATTAGTTATTCATCCCTATCAGTACTTAAAAACTTTCCAATCGAAATATTGAAGATAGATAAAAGCTTCATTCGAGAGATGGTTACAGATGAAAAGGGATACAAGATTGTCAATGCAATCATTAATATCGCAAAAAGCTTAGATATGAAGATCGTAGCCGAAGGGGTTGAGGACAGCACCCAGCTAGAGCTTCTGGATGAATTAGGGTGTCAGTTCATTCAAGGCTTTTATATTAGCAGGCCAGTTAATGAGAATGAGATCGAAAAGTTTCTCGTCCATCGAAAGGGTGATCGGCGCCGGCACCGACATATTATCGAATAACATAGACCAAAGGATGGTAACTATTAAATGATTATAGGCATCGGTCATGATCTTGCCGCAATTGCCCGCTTTACAACGATATTGGAAGGTAAGGCGGGTAACCGTTTTTTACAGCGTATTTTTGCTGAAAGCGAGCGTCACGACATCGAGCAGTTTGAAAGTACATCGCGTATGGCTGAGTTTGTTGCGGGAAGATTTGCAGCAAAGGAAGCGATAAGTAAAGCACTGGGCTGCGGCATTGGTGGTGTACTTGGCTTTCACGATATGATCATAACGAGGCAGGAATCAGGCAAGCCCCTATGTACATTAAGTGAGGGTGCAAAGCTTCGGCTGAATTTGGCGCATAAAACGATTGCGATCCATTTGTCCATTACACATGAGCGTGAGCTCGCATCGGCTTTCGCGGTGATAGAGGAGCTGTAATGCGCTCCGTAATGATGAGGTTGCAATGTTGCTCCCAGATTTCAGCGCTCCGTAATGATGAGGCTCCGATTGCTGTTGCTCCCAGATTTCAGCGCTCCGTAATGATGAGGCTTCAATTGCTGTTGCCCACTGATTTCAGCGCTCCGTAATGATGAGGCTCCAATTGCTGTTGTTCCTAGATTTCAGCGCTCCGTAGAAGATGTTGTTCCAATTGCTGTTATCTCTCTGATTTCTTGAAGAAGCTTAATGGTAGAAATCAGAGGATAAAGGCAACCGCTTCGCTTTTACACAACACCTTTACTCCGCTGGGGGGCTTGTGGGCGTATCAGCGATGTATACAACACCACCATTACTCCGCTGGGGTGTCTCGTGTGTGCCTTCGATGTACACTCACCATTACTCCGCTGGGGTGTCTTGTGCGTGCCTTCGATGTACACTCACCATTACTCCGCTGGGGCGTCTCGTGGGCGTACCTTTGATGTATACTTTCACCATTACTCCGTCTGGGGTAGTGGTGTTTTTATTTCTGTTGTAGATACTGTGATACTTGATGTATACGCATTAATGATTGTACTGTAGTTTATAACCGGTTACGTTACATAGCTGCAAGAAATAAGAGAATATCGCTTCGAATAAGATAATTGCGTTGTTCAAATTATGCCTGCTTATTGTGCCGAAATGAATGCAAAACTTAGGATTTCTGCTAATTCTATTAAGCGAACAAGCAGGAAAGTTAGAGAGGTGTACCATGATATATTTAGAAACGTCGAGATTGCAACTGCGTGACTGGGAAGCAGAGGACTTAGAGCCATTCAGTCAATTAAATGCGGATGAACAGGTCATGAGGTATTTCCCTAAAACCTTAACGAGCGAAGAAACCAATGCTTCTTATCAAAGGATTTTAGTGGAATTTAAGGAGTATGGCTTTGGGTTGTATGCTGTGGAGGTAAAGGAAACCAAAGAATTTATAGGATTTATTGGCTTTCACAGGGCAACCTTCGAGGCTGATTTCACACCTTGTATCGAAATAGGCTGGCGGCTAAAAAAAAGAGGCTTGGGGAAAAGGGTATGCAACTGAGGGAGCTTCAGCCTGCTTGCAGTATGGATTCGATAAGCTGGGGTTTAATGACGTTTATAGCTTTACTGCTGATGTGAATAACCCATCCAAAAATGTAATGAAAAAAATCGGGATGGAAAGGATAAAGATGTTCCGTCATCCTAAGGTAGAGAAAGATAGTCCTTTAAGCGAACATGTTCTATTTCATATAAACGAACAACGTTTCGCTAATGATTTTACGATTGAATAAGTAGTAGCTTATTTAATATAAAGCATCGGCATGATCACACTCGTTGACCGTGCCGATGTTTGCTTTTATTCTACTTGCTGCTGCTTCGAAAGCCACGCTGCTAGCCCGTTAATTTCTTCTTCTGTCAGGCTGTCCTTAAACGATGGCATTGTATCTCCACCTTGCATAATTGCCTCTATGATCTCCTCGTAGCTCAAACGTTCGAAGACTAGCTGTATATCCGTTTTGTCTCCAATTTTCCCAGATAGATCCGTTGCATGGCAGCCAATACAGGAAGATTTATAGATTGAAGCTACCTCGTCAGGGGCTTGTTTAAGTGTTACTTTGCCGCTATCGTTGTCGGACTGGCCGCATGCAGTCAGAAGCATGGCCGCTAATCCGAATAGGATCACTAGTTTCATAGATTTCACAGTTAGACCTCCTAGAGATAAGTGATATAATAAACGAGATCATTCATTACCATTATAGTGATCTACACTGTAATTTCAAATATAAAGGCGGTTTATTACGATGACACATAGCAGCTTGGAGCAAAAAAAGGTGAAATACGGGAAGGATTTGTTGGAATGGTATTTTCATATTCAGCGCGATTTGCCTTGGAGACAGAACCAAGATCCTTATCGTATTTGGGTTTCTGAGATCATGCTTCAGCAAACAAGAGTAGATACGGTCATTCCATATTTCAATTCATTTATTAATAAATTCCCTACCATTAAAGCTCTTGCAGAGGCTCCTGAGGAGGAGGTTCTAAAGAGCTGGGAAGGCTTAGGCTATTATTCGAGAGCGCGTAATTTACAGGCTGGTGCGAAGATGGTCATGGAGCAGCATAATGGGATTATGCCTACAACGAAGGAAGAGGTAGCTGCCTTAAAGGGTGTAGGACCTTATACGTGCGGAGCGATCATGAGCATTGCCTACAATGAGCCAATTCCCGCTGTGGATGGCAATGTGATGCGGGTCATCTCTCGATTTTTTGCATTAGAGGATGATATCGCTAAAGCGTCAACGAGAGTGAAGCTGGAAAAGCTTGTTGCAACGATGATTCCAGAGGGACAGGCACGATATTTTAACCAAGCGCTCATGGAGCTTGGTGCATTAATGTGCACGCCCAAAAATCCAAATTGTCTTATTTGCCCAGTGATGGACAACTGTGAGGCTAGGCTGCAAGGAAAAGAGCTGGAGCTGCCTATTAAGACTAAAGCGAAAAAGGCGAGAGTAGAATATAGAGCTGCTGTCATCGTTGAAGGTCAGGGTGAGCATGCAGGTAAAGTGCTTGTGCGTCAGCGACCGGCTGAGGGACTGCTTGCCGGCATGTGGGAGCTGCCTCATGTACTTATTGAGGGGGATCAAGCTGCGCTGTATGAAGAAGAGCAGAAGGAGCAGCCATTGCTCGGCCAAGCGATCTCTGAGGAGCTATACGTCAATCATGGCATGCTTATTAGACCGAAAGCATGGCTATGCGATCAGGAGCATATATTCAGTCATATTCACTGGAAGATGAGATTCTTTGTGGCGGATAGCGCGGAAGAAGTACAGCAGGAAATTGCTGCAGCCCACGATAGAGATATTATGGCAGCCGACGAAGAGCAGGGGCTCATTGATGAACGATTAAGCAATTTGAAGGTCGCGGAGTCAGCGACAGATTACGAGCAGACGCAAAGTGTTGCTCTTAAGCAGGAGCAGTCAACGGAGCTGGAGCAATTATCGGATCAGAAGCAGCATAATCATTCTGAGCTTAAACAAGAGGCTCAGCTGCGTTATATATCGAAGGACGATACGAACAGCTTGCCATTTCCTAATTTATTCTTAAAAATATTGCGAAACTATTGGAAGTCGAAGGGAGTATAGTGTGATGACAATGCTGAACGAACTGATTGATAGTAAAATTATTGCGATATTACGTGGTGTAGAGCCTCATTATTCATTACAAACGGGTCAAGCGATTATACGCGGCGGTGTAAGATTTATGGAGATTACGATGAATACAGCAGGAGCAGAATCGATGATTACCGAGTGGAGAAAGGAGTTTTCTAAGCAGGCCTATGTTGGCGCGGGAACCGTTATCGATCTGGAGCATGCGAAGCGTGCAGTTGCAGCGGGGGCGCAGTTTCTCATTTCTCCGAATTTGGATGTAGAGGTTATTGACTATGCGAAGCAGCAGCACATACCGATCTGGCCTGGTGTGATGACACCAACTGAAATACTAGCCGCAAAAAAGGCAGGCGTTGATGCGATTAAACTGTTCCCGATGGGAACGTTAGGAATAAACTATATACGTGAAATTAGAGGGCCGATTGCAGACCTTCCGATTATTGCTACAGGCGGTGTAAGGCTCGACAATATTACGGAATACTTTGCAGCAGGTGCACAGGCGGTTGGGATGGGCACTAAGCTAGTTGATCTTGAGCATGCGAAGGCTGGGCGCTTTGAGGAGATTACTGCCACAGTTAGGCGCTACATAGAGATCGTTGCAGAGCTGTAGCAGCATCTATTCTAACGCACTGTTTTGCGCTTTAGCTGCAATACAATAGGTATATTCTATGAAACTTTAGTAGAAAATAGAATAATGAAGAGTTTATCAATAAGCCGAAAAGGAGGCTGTTATGAGGAAACTACTAGGTATTCTGTTTGTCATTGCGGCGTTGTACCTATCCTATTATTTGCTAAAAGAGATCACGTGGGAGTCTAAGCCAGCTATTATAGAAACGTTCCAGGATACGATGCAGCAAACCGCACAGAAGGCGGGTACGAAGCTTAAGGAAGAGCTTGATAGGGTAGAGCAATCGCTGTCGCTTCAAAAGAACCTGTCTATGGAAAATACGTCAGCAACGGCAGCAGTATCGAATACAGAGCTCTCCACAAGCGATGTCGATGGCATTGTACAGTTTCTAGCAGCGCAGCTAGACGAGAGGAGTCCGAGTGTTACCTTCCGAATCGAAGGCTCCTATGACAAAGTTTCTAGTGAGCTTAGTAACTGGCTAGATCAAGCGCTCGTCATGAATGAATACTCTCGGTATGCGATGTCCTCCTACAGCTACACCATTAGTAACAAACTGCTATATACAGAGGTTGAGCTAAAAACAGACTTCCGTGAAAGCAAGGAAATGACCGAGCAAGTGCAACAGTATGTGAAGGAGCTTATCGCCTCGATGAATCTATCACAATACACGAAGGAAGAACAGATTAAGCTACTGCATGACTGGGTCGTTACACATGTCCAATACGATGAGGGATTGACACGTTATACGGCCTATGAGGCATTGACGGAAGGGCTTGCTGTTTGCCAAGGCTATGCAATGCTTGGTTATATGCTTTACAGTGAAGCGGGCTTCGATGCTCGGATCGTAGAGGGGACAGCAAAGGGTCAGGAGCATGCCTGGAATATGATTAAGCTAGATGATCGTTGGTATCAGCTGGACCTTACTTGGGATGATCCAGTCGGTCAAGCGCCAGATGATGTGAGCTATCGATACTACCTCGTTAGTGATGAGGAGCTAAGCAAGGATCATATCTGGGAAGGGGATTATCCTGTCGCAACGGTTAGCTATAAAACGACGCTGAAGGAAAAAGCTGCTGTACTCGATGCTCAGTCAGAAGCATACAAGGAGCTGCAGGCATTGCGAGAGGAGCTTGGCTTCCATTGGCATGATGATGAGTTTACCGTTTCAGCCTACGATGAGCTGCGCGAGCTCCTGAAGCTAGCTGTGGAGCAGAAGCAAACGGAGCTTGAGTTTCGTTATGTGGAAGGCCAGCAAGTCGAGAAGGATGTAGAGAAGGCACTGCGTTCACTAAACAAAAGACTATCCTATCAAATGAGCTACTATGAGCTTAGCGAGCAAGGAGATACAGCTGTACAGCTTACCTTCGCGTATTCCTAGCACATGGATTATGGAGGAGTGGTGGATCCTGCCTGCTTGACAACACTCCAAAATTAGTCGAATATTTATAATAATAAATGAAGATATGTGCATATAAAGGTGGAATAATGATGGAGGCTAAGGACCATGCGTTTTTAAGCTCGGAGACGATTGATCACATCTCACAAATGTTTAAGGCATTGTCTGACCCGACGCGAATAAAAATATTGTATCTGCTATCGCAGGAGGAATGCTCGGTGGGGCATTTGACTGAGGTGCTAGAGATGTCGCAGTCAGCAGTATCGCATCAGCTAAGCTTTCTGCGGATGATGAAGCTCGTTAAAAATCGCCGGGAAGGAACGACGATGATATACTCCTGTGACGACAGTCATGTCATTTCACTGTTGAAGCAAGCGATAGACCATGCGGAGCATTAATTCGTGAAGAAGAGTAAAAGCAGTGAGAGCGTAGAAGCAGTAAGAGTGTAAATGCAGTAAAGCATAAATGAATGTACATGTAAAAAGCAGTAGCTGTGCAAGCCCGTGGACCGCACTTCTACTGCTTTTCTCAATCTATAGTCGGGTATTGAGCTCGTTACAGCATTAGGTTCAGCAAAGACTTATTGCTGCTTTTGCCGAGCAGCAGTCATTTGCTGCCATACGGAACCAGCCGCTTCTTCTCCTCGCTCAATACGTTCAATCGCAATTTTTGCTTGCAGCTGAATTTCAAACTCAGGATCATTCGCAGCAATCTTCAGTGCAGGCAATGCGCGTTCATCTCCAACCTCATACATGAAGCGTGCTGCTCTCCAGCGAACGAGCTTGTTCTTGTCATTTAGTGCGGTAATCATCGGTTCGATGGCACCCGCATCACCAAGATCTGAAAGCGTATCGCCAGCTGTACGACGTACAGAGGCAGAGGAATCAGCTAATGCTTGATAGAGCAGCGGCATCGCCTCAGGCGTGCGAAGATCACCAAGGAAAACGACAGCCAGTCTACGGATGGATGCATTGCTATCCTTTAGTGCTAGCTGCAGCACCTGTGGCGCTTGCTCATCCAGTGCATAACGATCAAGCGCAGCATAACGTGCTTGCCAGTCTTCATGCTCAAATTCACGAAGCACGTGATGTCCATCCAATGGTGCCGGACGAACAATCTCCTGCTGCGGTGTGCTGTCACCAGCATTGCCTATAGCAAGTGATGCATGAATGAGCTCTTCCAGACGATCGGCAGTGTAGCTTGCTTCAAGCTCCTGTACGATCTCACTTGCGATGTCCTCAGGTGCTCCGTAACGAACACCGAACTCCTCGAGCTTCCGCTCACGAATCATCGTTGAGCCAGCGGCTTTGGAAACGGCATCGATGAATTTTTGTGGAAGTGCAGCTCTAGTTTCACCGTCAACGGTGCGAACACGAACCTGGATTGGAATACCGCGGAACATCTGCACAAGCACCTGAGCTTCCCCATAGCTCGTGCTAGATTGGCCGACTCCAGTAGCCAGCTCCTGATCAGCCTGTAGAATGGTGCGTGCTTCAGCTAGAATTGCAGCCCAGTCTGCACCCGGCTTACGGTCTAGTGCAATAAAATCTGTTGTATGGAATAAGCTTCTTACACCTTGAATAGAAAGCAGGCTGCGATAAGGCTCCGGCGTCTGCTCTAGCTCCTTGACGGTGTACGTAAGACGACGGCCACGCGGTAATGTCTCGTCTAAATTAAGCTTCATAGAGTTCGGACTAGGTGTTGGTTCAATCGATAGCAGCTTCATATATAGATCCTCCCCGGATTTAATAAAATTTTGGTATAGATTTAGCTTAACAGTTATTTATAAAATATCAAAATTTCAAGCAGATTTTAAGTGGTGAGCTCCAATTATGAACAATGATTTCGAAAATTTAGCGTTAAACGAGAGTTTTATAAGAGAGACTATGCTATAATAGTCCGAGGTAGTAAGTATGAAGAGAAGGACGGGATTTACTCATGATTAGTACAAATGGCATCACGCTTCGATTTGGCAAGCGTGCGCTTTTTGAAGATGTAAATATTAAGTTTACTCCTGGTAACTGTTATGGCCTAATCGGTGCGAACGGTGCTGGGAAGTCTACTTTCCTTAAAATATTATCTGGTGAAATCGAGCCTTCCCAAGGTGAAGTGCATATTACACCAGGTGAGCGTCTAGCAGTATTGAAGCAGAACCATTATGAGTATGATGAGTTTCAAGTGCTTGAAACGGTCATTATGGGTCATAAAAAACTGTATGATGTAATGAAGGAAAAGGATGCGCTCTACGCTAAAGCAGACTTTACCGATGAGGATGGTATGCGTGCGGGTGAGCTTGAAGCAGAATTTGCAGAGATGAACGGCTGGGAAGCTGAGTCTGAGGCAGCAGAAATGCTTAACGGTCTTGGCATCGGACCAGATCTTCATTACAAGCAAATGGCTGAGCTTGACGGCAATGAGAAGGTACGCGTGCTCCTAGCACAAGCATTGTTCGGTTCGCCACAAATTCTATTACTCGATGAGCCTACGAACCATTTGGACATTGAATCGATTCGTTGGTTGGAAAACTTCCTTGCAGATTACGAAGGTACTGTTATCGTAGTCAGCCATGATCGTCATTTCTTGAACACGGTATGTACGCATATCGCTGATATCGACTTCGGTAAAATTCAGATGTATGTTGGTAACTACGACTTCTGGTACGAGTCCAGTCAGCTGGCACTACAGCTTATGCGTGCTGAGAACAAGAAGAAGGAAGATAAGATTAAAGAGCTTCAAGCGTTTGTTCAACGCTTTAGCGCGAATAAATCAAAATCCAAGCAAGCAACTTCTCGTAAAAAGCTTCTTGATAAAATTACACTTGATGACATTCGCCCTTCGAATCGTAAATATCCGTTTATCCAATTTAAAGGAGAGCGCGAAGCTGGTAAGCAGCTGCTGCTTACAGAAGGCTTAACGATTTCTGTTGAAGGCGAAGTGCTGATCAATAATTTAACACTCACCATTAATAAAGGTGATAAAATAGCCTTTGTTGGTCCAAACGGCCTTCCCAAAACAGCGTTCTTCGAAACAATTGCTGGTGAGCGTGAGCCGGATGCAGGAACATATTCTTGGGGAGTTACAACGACACGTTCTTATTTCCCGAAAGACAACTCAAAGTATTTTGACGGTGTTGATATGAACCTCGTGGAATGGCTCCGTCAATATTCTAAAGATCCAGACGAAACATTCCTTCGCGGATTTTTAGGCCGTATGCTATTCTCTGGTGATGAAGCGCTGAAGAAAGCGAATGTGCTTTCAGGGGGAGAAAAGGTTCGTTGTATGTTGTCTAAGATGATGCTGGAAGGCGCAAACGTATTTATTATGGATGAGCCTACGAACCACTTGGATCTAGAATCCATTACGGCATTGAACAACGGTATGATGGAAACAGATTGTACTGTATTGTTTACATCTCATGACCATCAATTCGTTCAAACGGTAGCGAACCGTATTATTGAGTTTACGCCAAACGGTGTCATTGACCGCTTAATGACGTATGATGAATATCTTGAGAGCAGTGAGATCAAAGCTCTTCGTGAAAAAATGTATGACGGAGAACTAAAGCTATAAGATGAAAGTCTTGCTAGGCCACTGGTATTGCCAGATGAGCCTAGCGAGGCTTTTTTTGTTTTAGGTGCATTCCTTTTCATAAACTGGTCGACACTGTATGTAAAAACAATACATACGTTAGTAGCATCTGTATTAATTTGCACTGATGAAACTTTGTTAGAGAGGGTCGTCATTGTTGGAGTCGTACACAAGTTGCGACTTAGGTAAAAACTGTTTCTGTAGACTCACACGATAGTTATCATGTATGATACGGAAAGTGAATTTAAGGTGCTTGCAGTAGTTGGGGAGGTTTTCAAGCTGACACAGTATGAAGAAATTAAGCAGGGGGAAAAAGGTGCATGGCTAAGTATAGGTGCGTACCTTGTTCTATCCTCAATCAAGCTCTGGATAGGGTATAGCTTTTTATCTGGAGCGCTCGTAGCGGACGGATATAACAATTTAACGGATATTATAGCATCAATCGCCGTATTGATAGGCTTGAAAATATCACAAAAGCCGCCAGACGTGGATCACCCTTATGGACATTTTCGTGCAGAAACGATCGCCGCACTAGTTGCATCATTTATTATGGCGACTGTAGGCCTACAGGTCATTGTAGAGGCTGGTAGATCCTTATTTGAAGGTGATATTAAGACACCGAGTCTCGTTACAGCATGGGTCGCTTTAGCTTCAGCAGCTGCGATGCTGCTTGTCTATACGTATAACAATCGGCTTTCCAAAAAAATTAACAATGCTGCTCTTCAAGCAGCGGCAAAGGATAATTTATCGGATGCACTCGTTAGTATTGGTGCAGCAGTAGGGATATTCGGGGCTCAGCTAAATATGCCTTGGCTAGATCCTATTGCCGCAACCGTGGTCGGTATCATTATCTGTAAGACAGCATGGGATATTTTTGTTAGCTCAACCCATGCACTAACGGATGGTATTGATGAGAAAGTGCTAAAAAAGCTTCATACGACCGTTGCACACACGAAGGGTGTACGTGAAATATCTGATTTGAAGGCAAGGGTGCATGGTAACAACGTGCTTGTTGAGGTTATCGTGTTGGTTGACCCTAAATTAACGTTAATTGAAGGCCATACGATCTGTGATGAGATTGAAAGAAGGCTTTATAAAAAGCATAAAATATTGAATGTGAACGTCCATGTCGAGCCTTACGAAGCGAGATAAAGCGATAAGAAACGGACATATATGACTAGAAAATGATAAAAACCGGGATGATGGGACGACTCATGATAGGCAGTAAATACTGGTAAATCCCGATAGGTCCTATGAAAATGAATAAAAAGTCCTATATATGCTTAGTAGTGTTCTTCGTTCTAAGATGAGAGTGTTTTCATATTTCTCATCTCCAGAAACAAGATATTATTGGTTCAATTATTAAAATAAAGGATGTCTCTCATAATAGAGGCATCCTTTATTAATTTTCTCTCACCATTAGAGAGCCCAGTTTTCGGGCGTTAGCGGTCTTAGTTATTTAGGAACCAAGGCAGATGCCCGTTGTTCCCTTCTAATTCTATAATGTGTACAACGCTTAACGAAGCGAATATGCAGCAAGAGGAAGGAGAACAGCAAGAATGAACTATTCTATAAAGTACAAAGTAACAACAGCAGCATTAGCAATTAGCATAGCTGTAGGAGGGTTATCGCTAGCACCAGCACCGACCACTTATGCAGCAGAGGTAAGCGCCATTAATCAGGTTGCAGAAGTAACTTGGGGTGTTAATCTTCGTACAGGCCCTAGCACAGCGAACAAAGCTATTCGTATGATCTCTAAAGGAGAGCAAGTAACAGTTATCGGTGTTGCAGCTAATGGCTGGCTGCAAGTAACAGACGGTAAGGGGAATACTGGTTACATCTCCAATGGTAGCAAATATACTGAGGTTGTAGGCAATTCAACAAGCGCACCAAGCAGCTCTAGCTCTAACAGCGCAGGTAACACAGTTAGTGCAAGCAGCAATCTTGGTAAAGGTACAATTGTTAGATCTGTATCTTTCCGTGAAGGAGCAGGTACATCATATCCTCGCATGCGTTATATTAAAAAAGGTGAGCAGGTTACTGTTCTAAGCAAAACAGGCAGCTGGTACAAAGTAACAGATGCTAATGGTGTAACAGGTTATGTATCTAGCTCAAGCAAATATATTTCTGTAAATGGGACAGGCTCTAACATTAATACTGGTTCCAGCAGTAACACAGGTTCTAGCAACAACACAGGCTCCAGCAGCAATTCTGGTTCAACGGTAACCAATTCAAATGCAGCTGTAGAAAAAGTGATCGCTGCAGGTATGAAATACTTGGGTACTCCATACGAGTATGGCTCGAACCGCAACACAACAACAACATTTGACTGCTCTGACTTTGTAAGACAAGCCTTCAAGGATGCGCTTGGTATTAATGTTGGTGGTGACTCTAGAAAACAGGGTGCCTATGTAAAAGAACTAGGCAATGCGAAAACAAGCATTAGCCAACTAGAGCGTGGAGACCTTATGTTCTTCATGTCTTATAAAGGTACAAGCAAATCAAGCTACAGCGGCATCAATAAATCTACTGCTCGTATTACGCATGTAGGGATTTACTTGGGTGACGGTAAAATTCTACACACATACTCTAAAGAGAGTGGTGGCGTAAAAGTAGATACATTTACAGGCAAGCATTGGGAACATCGCTTCTTGTACGGCGGTAGTGCGATTAAATAATGTTGTGCAAATAGCTAAATAAAAAGCAGTGGGTGTCTCTAAAGTCAGAATAGTATGACTTAGAGACACCCACTTTTTGTATATATGCTGTGCTTTTCATGGCTAGAATGAGGATTTCGGGGAGAGTGAGCAAGCAGATGTCTACAAGTGAATGAAGCCAGTATTGAGAGTTAATAACCTTTCAATACTGGCTTCATTGCATTTCAATATAGAATATATATTATTTTACATTTCAGCTTGCTGTTCATTACCTTGCTCAAGCGCTAATAGCTTGCGCTCCTTGCGTTTTTTCATCCATTTTCTAACGAGTAGGAAGATGACAATGATCGGCACAACCGTAATGAAAATATAAAGCGAAACATTATGAACCATAGATTCCGCGGTTTTACCAAACATATAAAACAATGCGCCTACAACATAAAACTTTGTTGCTCTACCAATCGCGGCATAAGCCATCAGCTGCCAGAGTGGGTACTTTAATACGCCAGATAAGATAGTGAAAACTTTAAAGGGAATCGGCGTGAACGCACCGATGAGTATGGCGACAGAGCCTTTATTTTTAAAGTAGTTCGTTGCTTTTTCAGTAAGCTCAGGCTTTACAAAGCGAGTCAAGATACCTGTTCCGAATACTTTACCGATTAAGTAGCCGATAGGCGTTCCAATGAGACAAGCGATGAATCCAAATGTAGCTAACCAAAGTGCGTTAGTCGGATTGAGCATGCTTAACGATACCTGTGTAAAGAAAGCAGGTATTGGGAAAATAATGGCATCCAGAAAAGAGTGGATGGCAAGACCTAGAGGTCCGAAATTCCCCATAAATTCTACAAATTCTTCCATTAATAGCTTGCTCCTTTAACGAAATCTTCCAAAAACTATGACGAAAAAAGCAGATCTGCTACTTTATTGGTCAAGTAATTTCAGTTTAACACAGAATAAAAAGGTGTAGCGTCTATTTTTTTACGTAATGGGTAGGTAATTGGTTTCAAAAAAAAGCAGTGCTACAAAAATTTGAGCACTGCTTTTACACAATGTAAAGGGTCGTAGTGTGTATTACGCGTATGCACAAGCTGTTCTCGAACCTCACTAATTTTTGTGCGATCATGAATAATCTTGAACCAACGATCGACAGTATCTGTGCTCGAAAGCATTTCACCAAAGCCCATATTAATAAAATACTCGCAGTTTTCTTCCTCTTGACCAGGAATGGGCTCGTAGAATAACATGGGGAGTGCTTTGCTTAGTCCTTCAGTACAGGTCATGCCACCTGGCTTCGTAACGAGTAGATCGCTAACTTCCATTAACTCATTAATATGCTGAGTAAAGCCAATAACATGAATATTTGGATGCTTAAATAGCGGATCAGCATCCAATTTTTCCTTCATATCATTATTGGAGCCTACACAATAGATGAGCTGAGTTGATTCTCGCCATTTGGTCATATAGGATAATACACTATCCTCGTGCAGGATTCCCCATCCGCCACCCATAATGAGTACCGTCGGCATATCCTTCAGGTTAAACTTAGCACGTAGCTCTTCTTTTGGTGAGGACTTCCAAAACTTCGGGTGAATAGGAATGCCTGTAACTGAGATTCTGTCCCGACGTGTTCCCTTTTCGATCAGCCGATCCTTCACAACATCTGAAGAGACTAGATATTGATTGACCTCATCATTCACCCATGAGCCATGGGCATCGTAATCTGTTATAACGGTTAACAGCGGCGTTTTTAAGCCATCTTCCTTCAGTTTACCGATCATCATGCCGGGTACGGGATGCGTACATATAATAACCTGTGGGTTGAGCTTCGCTACAACCTTTGCTGTTTGAGTATAGAATAAACGATAAAGTGCATTTTTGGTAATACGGTTCGTTGGCTTTCGGTAATTGCTCCGATACATCATGCCTACTACTTTAGGCTGCTTGCTGACGGTTTTTCGATACGCATTAATAATGATTGGAGCCATTACTGGGTTAAGAAAGCTGCCTAGCTCTAGGACTTTTGTAGAGATTTCAGGATTGATATGTTTTAATCCTTCACTAAGAGCATGCGCTGCTTGAGTATGACCAGAACCGAAGCCTTCAGATAGCAGCAATACTCTTTTCTTGCTCATAACATTCACCTTCTTCTTATCTTCCATATTACCCCGCAACTTCATCGTTACACAAGTCCAGTTTATTCTAGTTGCATCAATAATCATCATCATTTACAGTAAATTTATAACAGAAGGAGGTATGTACATGAGTTCATTAGAGTTCCACATTGGTCAACGGGTTACTGCAAAGGTGAGAACTGGAGTTTACATAGGTGAGATTGTCGAGCGTTATGACCCAAGACTCGTTGTACAAGTATTAGCGGTCGTAAAGCATCCTGAGCAAGGAGATCTGCATCATCCATACAACCCGGATGTACCGATGTTTCATGAACGGAGAGCGCTGGCCTATACTGAGAAAACAACGGTACTGCCGAGAGATGTCGAGCATTATGAGGGCGATATTCCTGATTATAAAGAATCGCTGCTTCATGCAGCCCAGCAAGAGCTTGAAAAGCTAGACAAGCTTAATCGCTGGACTGCCAAGAGCATGGAAAATATGAAAGCATTAATGGAGTCCTATTAGTTCAGAGTTACCAGGACCGAGAAGGTTGAAAGAAGCTAGGGACTGAGAAGCACAGCGTACGTATTGGGTACGTGAGCATCGGAAAGCCCGGCTGAATTCAAGATTCGAAGTCGAAACACTCTCAGACATACCTCGTCATCAAGCCTGGATTTTTTGAACTTCTAATTCAATGTGTGTTCAAAAGGCTTGGATTTCAGGACCGAGAAGATGGCACGACTACTAGAAAGCGAGGAGCGCAGCGTACGTAGTTAGTACGTGAGCACCGTAGCTTTCGGTAGCGTGACATATTCGATGCCGAATAATCATCTCAGTCCTACTTCGTCATCAAATTCATGTTTTTTGAACTTCCTCTTAACGGTTTACGTATACCGTTTTCGTCTTAGCATGATACTCCACAAACAACCCAAGACCTTCAGATAGAGCAGCTACTGGTACATACGTCTTATTAAGCTCCTTATCTAGAAATGCTGGAGAAGCGTTTAATGTGTAGGATTGTCCGTTGACCTTGTAGGTTTTTGCGTCGATGGTTAATTCTACTACACGATCATCTATCGTAACGGTAGCTGTTTGTGTCTTGTTGCTCCAGCCAAGCTTTGCACCCATCGCTTGTGTAATATCACTCAAGACAAGATATGTTCGGCCTTCAATGAGCTTCGTTGGATAGCTGCTAATCACTTCCTTGCCGTTTACAACAACCGATAGAGGTATACCTTCCTTGCGTGGCTCCACGGAACGATAATCTCCCCATATTAATCGGCTATACTCTTCAGCTAATTTTTTGTAGCCTTTCTCATTCGGATGGATATCCAATTGAGCGATAGAGGTTAGATTTAACGCGTTATCCTCAATAACAGTTGATGCATCGATGTATTGAATGGCGAGCCCTTTTTTATTGAATTCTGTAATGATCTCCGAGAAGCTATTGTTTATAGTCGCGCGCGAATCAATTAGAACCTCTGCTAGATTACCGTCCACGACCCCAAATAACTCCTTACCGTTAATGTTAAATTTTGGGATAGGCAAGTATTGATTTTGCGTTGCAATCATAACGTCTGGATTCAGCTCAGATAGAATTGAAAGAATAGAGGTTAGCTGCTGCGCGTAGTTTTCCGTCGTTGCAGCAAGCTGACTGTTCAGCTGCTCTCGCTCCGCTGCCGTCCAGCTGCTCCAAGTTTTTTTCAAATCAAGCTGGGTCAAAATTTGAAGAAAGTCATTGCCGCCGATAGATAGCATAATAAGATCAGCATTAACAATATCGTCATGCAACTGTGCAGTATCTCCAATTAATGTATCCACACGCGGGTCTTTTAATCCAAGCTGAACTGCTGCTGGCTTTATCGTCTGCTGCTGCTTAGCCGCATCAAGCCATAGTTTCAGTCCTTCTGTACGTAAGCCTAGTACTCCATAGTTCGCATAGGTTGCACGATGACCATGGAATAGCGCTTGTTCATAAATCTGTTCTCCAATTCCGTAAGGCTTGAATTGATTGTTCAAGCGATGCTCATGCTCATAGCCAACAGCTAAAGAATCTCCTAAAACTAAAATATTTAAAGAATTTTTTTCTGTTTGCACTTTTCCGCTACTAACCATTGGCTGGCTAGCTGCTGCTTGCTGGGGTAAAAGTGTAGAAAATATAAGTACTGAAATGAATAATACTACAAAAACACGATTTGTTGCGGTCTTACAATACTCCAAATTAGTGTACATAAAACACAAATCCTTTCGACTTAAATTCCTTTATTATAAAGGTTTTTCACAAATCCCCCTCTATATTTATTGTTCAAAAAGTGCTAAAATCATTTCATTACCAAACAAACGGGTGATTAAGACGCTTTGTTGTGAAACAGGCAATACGAAAAATGAAAAAAATTTAGACAAGGTGAACAATTAGGGATAAGAGAACATTCTTAAAATCTCTTATATCTATTCTATTATAAGTTGTTCCAAAGCAGAAGAGAGATATGGAAATTTTTATGATAGAGGGGAAATAGATAATGAACAGAAAATTAGTTAATTTACCACCTAGACAAGGACTATATGACCCGCAATTTGAGAAAGATGCTTGTGGTATGGGCTTTGTCGCTAGCATTAAGGGAGTAAAGTCGCATGATGTTATAAGTAAAGCATTAAACTTGCTTGAAAATATGGAGCATCGCGGCGGTCAAGGCAGCGAGCCGAATACAGGCGATGGCGCAGGGATACTAATCCAAATTCCACACCAATTTTACTCAAGTGAGTGGAAAAAGCAGAACATTGAGCTGCCAGAGCCAGAGCAATATGCGGTCGGAATGATGTTTATGCCGCAAGATGCTGCTTCACGTCAAGAAATTGAAGCAGTGTTGGCTCAAATCATAGAAGAAGAAGGACAGGAGCTAATCGGTTTTCGTGAGGTTCCTACGAACGATAATGGGCTAGGACAATCAGCGCTGTCGGTTAAGCCATATGTCGCGCAAGTATTTATTAGACGTAATGCAAATTTAACAGACACAATGGCTTTTGAGCGTAAGCTGTATGTTATTCGCAAACGTGCTGAGCTTGCTGTGCGGTACGGGGAACAGAGCGGAGGAGAGATGTTCTACTTCTCTAGCATGTCCTCTCGTAAAATCGTATACAAAGGAATGCTGACAACCGAACAGGTTCGTTCCTTTTACATTGAATTGAACAACCCTGAAGTCGTGTCCGCTATGGCAATGGTGCATTCACGCTTCAGTACAAACACATTTCCGAGCTGGGAGCGTGCGCATCCTTTCCACTATATGATTCATAATGGAGAAATTAATACGTTGCGCGGCAATGTAAACTGGATGCACGCTAGACAGACGCTGCTTGCTAGCGAGTTGTTCGGCGATGATCTGGAAAAAATTATGCCGATTATTGCTCCGGATGGTTCAGATACAGCGATGTTTGACAACACCTTTGAGTTTTTACATCTTGCAGGACGCTCTTTGGCTCATGTGGCTATGATGATGGTGCCAGAGCCATGGTCTAACCATAAGGAAATGGATAGCTCGCGCAAAGCGTTCTATGAGTACCATAGTACGTTAATGGAGCCATGGGATGGACCAGCGGCTATGGGCTTTACGGACGGCTTGCAGATTGGTGCGATGCTTGACCGTAACGGCTTGCGACCTGCTCGCTATTACGTGACGAAGGATGAGCACATTATACTAGGCTCTGAGGCTGGTGCTGTTCCAATTGAGCCAGAGGAAGTGCTCTACAAGGATCGACTGCGTCCTGGTCGCATGCTGCTCATAGATACAGTGAAAGGCTGCATCGTTCCAGATGAGGAGATTAAGGCAATGATTGCTGAGGAGCATCCTTATCGCCAGTGGCTTAATGAGCATTTAGTCGATCTAAATGATCTTCCAGATGCGCCTCTTCTGCCAGAGGTTCGCCCAGAGAGCTTGCAGCAGCGTCAGCAAGCGTTTGGCTTTACGTATGAAGAAATTCAACGCATTATCGAGCCGATGGCAATTAGTGGCCAAGAGCCGCTTAGCTCAATGGGCTACGATGCACCGCTTGCAGTATTATCCGAGCGACCACAGAGACTTTACAGCTACTTTAAACAGTTATTCGCACAGGTGACGAATCCTCCGATTGATGCGATTCGTGAAGAATTGATTACATCGACGGTAACGACGATTGGCCCTGAGCGCAATCTACTTATGCCGGAGCCAGAAAGCTGTCGTCATGTAAAGCTCGCTACCCCGATTCTATCGAACGAGCAATTCGCTAAGCTTAGACATATTCGTCGCGAGGGCTTCAAGGCGATGACGCTTCCGATCTTCTTTGCTTCTGGTAGCGGAGAAAAAGGGCTAGAGCGAGCACTGGATGAGATGTTTGAAGCCGCTGATCGCATTATTGCGAAAGGGCATAACTTAATCATTCTATCTGATCGCGGTCTAGATAAAGATAATACAGCGATCCCAGCTTTGCTTGCGGTATCTGCACTGCATCATCATTTAATTCGCAATGGTAATCGTACGAAGGTTTCCATCTTGTTAGAGTCTGGGGAGCCAAGAGAGGTACATCATTTTGCATTGCTGCTTGGATATGGCGCAAATGTAATTAACCCTTACCTTGTTTTCGAGACGTTGGAAGCACATATCGATAAAGGGACTCTTCGTGGTCTGTCCTACTATAAGGCGGTTAATAACTATATTAAAGCTGCTACAAAAGGTGTCGTTAAGGTTCTATCTAAAATGGGCATATCGACCATTCAGTCGTACCGAGGCGCTCAAATCTTCGAGGCAGTAGGACTTGAGGAAAGCTTAATTGAGAAGTACTTTACTTGGACGCCATCTCGTATTGGCGGTATACATCTGACGCAAATCGCGAAGGATGCACAGGCTGCACATGATCTCGGCTTCTCTGCCACTGAAGGTGCTGATCGAGTACTTGACTCAGGTGGAGAATATCAATGGAGACGTGAAGGCGAGGAGCACTTGCTAACTCCGCAAACGATCCATACGTTGCAGCAGGCAGCGCGTAAAAATGATTACAAGCTGTACAAAAAATTCTCTACACTTATTCAAGGAGAAAACAAAAAGCATCTAATGCTTCGTTCGTTGCTTGATTTTAAGAAGGATGCTCCATCTGTACCGCTAGAAGAGGTTGAGAGTGTGTCCTCTATCGTAAAACGCTTCAAAACCGGAGCAATGTCCTTCGGCTCTATTAGCCAAGAGGCTCATGAAAGCTTAGCGATTGCAATGAATCGTCTAGGTGGACGTTCCAATACGGGTGAAGGCGGCGAGCATCCATCACGCTTCCAACCAGATGAGAATGGCGATCTTCGTCGCAGCTCCATTAAGCAGGTTGCATCCGGCCGCTTTGGTGTAACTAGTCAGTATTTGACAAATGCCGATGAAATCCAAATCAAGATGGCACAGGGAGCAAAACCGGGTGAAGGTGGTCAGCTTCCAGGTCAGAAGGTGTACCCATGGGTTGCTGAGGTTCGTGGCTCAACGCCAGGCGTTGGACTAATCTCACCTCCTCCACATCATGATATTTATTCGATCGAGGATTTGGCTGAGCTTATTCATGACTTGAAAAATGCGAATCCTGCTGCACGAATTAGTGTTAAGCTTGTCGCTGGTTCAGGTGTCGGAACGATTGCTGCTGGTGTGGCAAAAGCAAGAGCGGATGTTATTACGATTAGTGGCTATGATGGAGGAACAGGTGCTTCACCAATTGGCTCAATTCGACACGCAGGCTTGCCATGGGAGCTAGGTTTGTCTGAAACACATCAGACGCTAATGCTTAACCAATTGAGAGATCGGGTAGTGCTGGAGACGGATGGTAAGCTGATGAACGGTCGCGATGTTGCGATTGCAGCATTGCTTGGTGCAGAGGAGTTTGGCTTCTCTACTGCTCCGCTTATCGTGTTAGGCTGTGTCATGATGCGTGTATGTCAGCTGGATACTTGTCCTGTTGGTGTAGCGACACAAAATCCAGAGCTACGCAAAAACTTTACCGGAGATCCTCAGCATATTGTGAACTATTTAACCTTTATTGCTGAAGAGCTGCGTGAATGGATGGCTGAGCTAGGCTTCCGCACCGTGGAGGAGATGGTAGGCCGGGTAGATCGTTTGCAGACGAGAGAGCTTGATGAGCATTTGAAAGCGAAAGGAATCGATCTGTCTGCGATCCTGTACAATCAAGAGCCAGCAGAAGGTTCAACACGCTATCAATCTAAGCTGCAAAACCATGGTCTTGAGCTGTCACTTGATGCACGTGAGCTGATCCCTAACGCTAAAGCAGCACTAGAGAGCAAGCAGCAGGTGAGAGGAACGTATCCGATAAAAAATACGGACCGTGTTGTCGGCACAACATTAGGCTACGAGGTAACGAAGCGCTATGGCGGGGAAGGCCTTCCTGAAGATACAATTTGGTATCATTTCGTTGGAACAGCGGGTCAATCGTTTGGGGCGTTTGTACCGCAGGGGATAACCTTATCTGTTGAAGGTGATACGAACGATTATTTCGGTAAAGGACTATCAGGCGGTAAGCTAATCGTCGCACCTTCTGAAAAATCAACATTTGCCGCTGAAAGCAATGTCGTTACGGGTAATACGGTGCTCTACGGAGCAACGAGCGGTGAAGCTTACATCCGCGGTATAGCGGGCGAACGATTTGCCGTGAGAAACTCGGGCGTACGTGTCGTTGTTGAAGGAGTAGGCGATCATGGCTGTGAGTATATGACGGGTGGCCGAGTTGTTATTCTTGGCGAAACGGGCAGAAACTTTGGTGCGGGGATGTCTGGTGGCGTCGCTTATGTGTACGATCCTGACCGCAAGCTGATCGAGCGTAGTAATCTTGAAATGATTCTGCTTGAGCATATGGAAGAGCAAGAGGATATCAATGAGCTGCAAATGATGCTGAAAAACCATGTTCAGTACACAGGAAGCACGGTGGCATCTCGAATTTTGTTGCACTTTGCTGATGAACTAGACAAATTTGTTAAAGTAATTCCGAAGGATTATAAAAAAATGCTGCAGCATATTAAATCTGCGCAGCAAGCTGGACACGATCAGCAGGATGCACTGCTAATCGCATTCGAGTCTAGTAAAAAAGAAGCGTTATTAACGACAGCGAAATAAGAATTGTCGAGATAATCGCAAGCTAAAGCAGGGACTACATAATTGTGGTCCCAAAGCTTTAACATCACCTCATTTGAAAACTGCACCTCAATTGTTACATTCCATAACAATTGTAGGTGCAGTTTTTTTATGGTGAAGTATACATTTTAAGAAGATAAACGTGCAACGCTATGCTACGAATCAGACTACGCTATGGATTGCTGATTGGTCGGAATAAGATTGTTGGATATAGAGAGTATGTTAATAAATGCTAGAAGAAATAATACAAGATGTAGAGAGAAGCCGAGTGCACTTTGCCGTGTGAAGTCTGCTCCACCAACGAGTATCCACCAAAACAAAGGGAGCAATTGAGCGGCAGACGTAATCAGCATAGAAAGCAATATTATTCCTTGCAGACTCCGTTTTACTATAGCGTGGTGCTTGAATATGCTTGTCAGAAAGATAAGAATTAAAATGCTAATTCCGCTATAGATCGTGTATGTAGCCCAAAGCTCAACGAGCCCTTGCCCATCTGCAACCGAAGAAACAGCTTTGAATAAAGAGAATGTTGAATGAAAATTTAGTGTATACAAAAGCCCTACACACACAGATAAGATGGCTGCAGCATATGAGATGACATTGCTAGTAACTAAACGTTTTATACTTATAATATGAACTCACTCCTTACAAATGGAACTAATATCCAGACGCAATTTCTTATTACAATGTTTCAGCTTCGGCATTATGCTTTTATGCACAATACCAACTATTAAGTCATGCTAGCAATGCTACCACAACGAAAAGGCGGAGTAATTTGGTATCAGCTGTAGGCTAACCAATTACTCCACCTATTATGAAACTAACTTTTATGAGACAAAACTCTTGTTACCAAGTGAGGGAATTATCCAGCCTGACGGGCCTTTGCCTTCTCTTGTTTGTCGTGCTTATCCTGTTTATCTTCTTGTGATTTTGGTATCGTGCTAAGCTCAGATTTTATAGCAGTGTTCATCTGACATTCACCGTTAAACGCGCCCCCCTCTTGTACGATAATCGAGTGAACGAGTGCATTACCGTTAAGCTGGCCAGAAGGTGTAATAATAAGACGACCGCTTACCGTGACATTTCCTTGCACTTGACCGGCAATCGTTAGTGTAACACAGCTAATATCGGCTTGCGCCACTCCGAATTCCCCGACAATAATATCTCCCTTTGTAGTAATTTCACCGTGAAATTCACCTTCGATCCGTAAATTGGCCTCTGTCAAAATATTGCCTTCCACTACTGTTCCTTGACCAATTAATGTATCGGTTCCAATTAGTTTCTTCGTATCCTTAAACATGTTGATCCTCCTTAACGATCTTTTCATTACGTAGAAATGGAAGGGGCGAAACGGCTTGCTCGTGCTGCAAAACCTGAAAGTGAAGATGGGTGCCTGTGCTTCGTCCACTGCTTCCCATCGTACCGATCTTTTCGCCTCTAACGACTTCATCTCCGATCTTCGCTTCAATAGAATCCAAGTGCATGTAAACGGTGCGAAGGTTGTGAAGATGCTCCACAATGACAAAGTTGCCGTAAGCTCTATCGAAGCCTGATTCTACGATGACACCATCGGCTGCACTAAAGACGCCGTCGCCTTTTTTACCTGCAATATCAATCCCTGCATGGAAGCGAAGACGTCCTGTAAAAGGATCTGATCGATAACCGAAGCCAGACGTAATATAGTGCTCCTCCGTTGGCCAATAATTAGGATAGCTATCAACCTGCTCTCTTACATATTGAGCCCGAGTCAACGTTGTCTCCATAGATGCTTTAAGATTCTCCAGTGTTTGGCTCATTTGAACAATTGGAGCATCGTTTTGATAAGCCATAGTTGCAATATGATATTGACTACGAGCTAATTCAGAGCTTGCAGCCTGGTTAGGTATGACCTGTGATAATGGCTGTTTTGTAAGTTCTCTATTCATGTGCAACGGCACATCTTCTCCATAGGTTTGAATAAAGTCCTGTAGCTGAGCTTCTAGCGCTTTAAGCTCTTGCAGTTTGCTGGAGATGGATAGTTGCTCCTGCTGTAAAGCTGACAATTGAGCAGCTAGATTGCTAATTGTAGCCTCCTTCGTTAATAATTCATCACTATGCTCATGAATCATAGTGGAATATTGAAGCTGCAAGGCTTTATGTTCTTGTTGAATTCGATGAAGATCCGAATGAGCCTTAATCTGGAGTCCGACAACGACACCACTAAAAATCGCCATCAGTGCTACAGGTGCAGCAATTACAGATCGCTTAGATACGTTAAATTGCTTCACGGACTGATCAGGTCCACGCATCAACAAAAACGACCAATGGGAGCGCTGTTTCTGCTTCACGCACATACTCCTTTCGTCTTCGTGCATCTCTTTCGAATAGAACGTTCTATCACTATGTATTCTGAAAAGCTATAAAACATGCATTCAATTTGAAAAAGTAGTCTAAAAGAATGATGAATGGCTGCGCACAATTGCACGAAAAAGTGCGATGTATGAGGGGAAAAATGCTGGGAACGATAATATCGATACTAGCGAAGTCAGCTAGCTGCAGGCAGCAGAATAGATGTTGTCGGTGGCGGGCTGTCAGGAAAGGGGTGACGAATGATGAGAAATCGATCTAAAAAGAATCAAGATTCACCCGATCTTTACTTTGATGGACGAAGAGAATATGAGATGGACATTGATCGTATGGTGAATGAAGGTCTTGGCGGCGGGACTGTTACGCTGCATAACGGCTTAATCGAAGAAACAACGACAGATACGACAGGCGTTTCTGACGGCGTTGCTGAATAGCTGCTATTGCATAGTGATTAAACACAATACAGGGCTGAATGCCAGCTGTTAGGTAACAGCGGATTCAGCCCTGTAATTGTAGGTGAAAGAGTGCGGTGATACAACCTATGATTAGCGATGACGGGTTCAGCAGCCATAGGCAGCCTTGAAAGCCTCTACGAAACGATCACGGTCAACCTCCAGAATGCTAACGAGCTCGTCGCATACGTTTGCTTCCCACCACTCAACTTGCTTTTTTCGATTGCTGCGGTGCTCATGTATCCATATAAGATTAGCGGCAACCTTCTGAAAATACACCTTTTCGGCTTCTTTTATTTTATGCTCGGGTATCCATACCTTCATCCGTTTAATCGTACGATATAACTCGGATTTACAGGTTCGGCGAATGCTGCGAGCAGTTGGCAGGTCAGGCTGATGATTAGCTCTCTGTTGCTTCAACACGAATCAGCTCCCTTCTACTTATGTATATGCAGCTAGAGTTGGGCTGGTCACCAAAGCCTTTGTATCAAGGACATATGATGTTCGATTGGAAGCATGTCTTTACATATGGTAGAATATCGTTTAGTAATACATATGATGGGGGTTGGAGATGGAAAGCTGGATTATTGAAATTATGGAAAAATTTGGGTATCTTGGGATTTTAATTTTAATTGCGGTTGAAAATATTTTCCCGCCGATACCATCCGAGATCATTCTTACTTTTGGCGGCTTTATGACGACAAGAACGGAGTTGACTCCGCTTGGAGTTATAATCACTGCAACGCTAGGATCATTGATTGGTGCAATTATTCTATATTATATCGGGCGTATCTTAGAGGTTGAACGTCTGGAGAAGATCATTGATCGTTGGGGGAAGCTGCTGCGAGTGAAGAAAGAGGATATTCACCGTGCAGATGCTTGGTTTGATAAGCACGGAAATAAAGCTGTATTTTTTTGTCGCATGATTCCATTAATTCGCAGCTTGATATCGGTTCCTGCCGGGATGTCAGGGATGAAGCTGACTCCTTTCTTGTTCTATACGACGATTGGAACGCTGATTTGGAACACAGTGCTTGTACTACTAGGTACAACGCTTGGTGATCGTTGGGAAGACATTGTAGAGTTTATGGATGTATATTCGAATATCGCTTATGCAATTATTGCAATTGCGATTGTCGTTGTTTTGGTGCTGTATTTGCGCCGATTCAAAAAGAATAACTAATTCGCTTAAAAATTTAAATAGAAAGAGGTCTACATACGATGAGTAAAAATGTTGCAAACAAGCTTGGAAAAGGACTTACACCTGAGCAATTTATCGCGGGCATGACGAAAAACCAAGAGCAATTTATCCACAATAAGGAGCAGTTCAGCTGGCCTTCTGAGGATGATCGTGAGTTTTTTGAGTCACTAAACAATCGTGATGATTTACGCTGCTTAATTCTGATGGCAGATTGGTGTGGCGACGCTGTTCGCAATATTCCGGTCGTATTTAATGTATTGGAAAACAGCGGCATTCCGATTGATGTGTTAATTATGGAAGAGCATACCGACACGATGGATCAATTTTTAACTTTCGGCGGTCGATCCATTCCAATCGTTCTTATTGCAGATACGGGTGGAGCAGTTCTAGGACAATGGGGGCCTAGACCAAAGCATGTACAAGCAGTAATGGCTGAATTCAAAGCGACTAATCCGGATCCAAATGCTCCAGACTATGCTGACCGCATGGCTAAAGTTCGTGAAGAGATTATGAGACAATATGGCGAAGGCTATGGCTATCAAAATTATGTTGTAGCTGAATTACGTGAAGTATTGGAGAGCATTTAACGATGAGCAATTTTTCGGTAGAGAGCTTTTCATTAGGACCATTGCAGACGAATTGTTATCTGCTAACGGTGCAAGGAGAAACAGAAGGTAAGCGTAAAGGAATTATTATCGATCCCGGCATGAATCCGAAGCGACTCCTTGATCGCATTGAGCAGGTAGAGATTGAAGCGATTCTGCTGACACACGCTCATTTTGATCATATGGGTGGTGTTGACGAGGTGCGCAAGGAGACAAATTGCCCTGTCTATGTGCATGATCTGGAAGCCGATTGGCTGACGGATTCTCGCAAAAATGGATCGATGCGCTGGCAGGATGTTACCCCGCCGCTTGCAACAGATCCAGCCGAGCACGCACTGGATGAAGGGATGGAGCTGAAGCTGATCGACCATACGTTCAAGGTACTGCATACGCCAGGACATTCACCAGGCAGTGTAAGCTTTGTGTGCGATGGTCATATCTTCTCTGGCGATGTGTTGTTCCGCTCCTCAGTAGGCCGTACGGACCTTCCCGGCGGACGTGAAGCAGACTTGTTTGATTCCATACAAAATAAATTGTACAAGCTAGCAGACGATACGATCGTTTACCCAGGACATGGTCCGCGGACTTCGATCGGCTATGAAAAAGCTAACAATCCATACGTAAGACTGACATAGAACATTTCAGAAGCATTCCTGCACTAGTCGAGGGATGCTTCTGTTGCCTATTGCTACGGTATTGCTGCGGTAAGCATGGAGAAAAGGATGGGGTATAGACATGGCATTGAATATGGTAGAGGAAATTGCAAAACAGCTCTCAATTCCTGTGAAAAAGATTAAGTCTGCAGTCGAGCTGCTCGATGAAGGGAATACGATTCCATTTATCGCGCGCTATCGAAAAGAGATGACCGGCGAGCTGGATGAAGTACAGCTCAGATCGATTGAGGAAAAGCTGCAGTATTTGCGTAATCTGCAAGCACGAAAGGAAGAGGTGCTCCGTCTAATTGAGGAGCAAGGCAAGCTTACAGACGAGCTTGCAGCAGCGATTACAGCAAGCGCGAAGCTTCAAGAGGTAGAGGATCTGTATCGTCCTTATCGTCAGAAGCGTAAAACAAGAGCAAGTGTGGCTAAGGAGAAGGGGCTTGAGCCACTTGCCTTATGGCTGCTGGAGCAAAAGGGTACGGACTTGCTAGGTGAGGCTGCACGTTATGTCAATGAGGAAAAAGGGGTTGCTACAGCTGAAGACGCGCTGGCAGGAGCGAAGGATATCATCGCTGAGCAGCTTGCAGACGATGCGAAAATTCGCACTTGGATTCGGACCTTCACCTTCAGTCAGGGAATTATGCGTACGGTGGCAAAGGATGCAGAGGCCGAGAGTGTGTATGAGATGTACTATGATTACCAGGAGCCGATTGCTAAGCTGCCACCGCATCGCATCCTTGCGATTAATCGTGGAGAGCGTGAGGAGCTGCTAAAGGTTAGTCTCGAGCTCGATATTGATAAAATTGAGCAGTACATCCATAAGGGGATTGTGAAAAGCTATGCAAAGCCCGAGGTCGTTGAGCTGCTTGACGATGTTATTCAGGATGCCTACAAGCGTTTGATTGCACCGTCAATCGAGCGTGAGGTGCGCGGCGAATTGACCGATAAGGCCGAAGCACATGCGATTACGATCTTCTCTGCCAATCTGCGTAATCTGCTGCTGCAACCACCGGTTCGCGGTAAAATTGTGCTTGGCGTAGACCCTGCATTCCGTACGGGCTGCAAGCTTGCAGTCGTTGATGATATTGGGAAGATGCTAGAGGTTGGTGTATGCTACCCGACTGCACCGCATCATAAAACAGCAGAGGCAGAAAAGCTGATCCGCGGGTTAATCGATAAATACAGCATTGAGCTCATTGTCATTGGCAACGGAACGGCATCAAGAGAAACGGAGCAATTTATTGCGGATGTCATTAAACGCCACTCGCGAGCTGGAGAACTGAAATACATCATCGTCAATGAAGCGGGGGCATCTGTGTACTCTGCTTCACCGCTCGCAGCTGACGAGTTTCCTGATCTGGATGTAGCAGAGCGCAGTGCAGTTTCGATTGCGCGACGTTTGCAGGACCCGCTAGCAGAGCTCGTTAAAATAGAGCCCAAAGCTATTGGAGTAGGACAATATCAGCATGACGTAACGCAGAAGCGCTTGGAGGAGTCGCTGGGAGCTGTAGTGGAATCGGCAGTTAACCACGTTGGAGTTGATGTAAATACAGCTTCACCTTCCTTGCTTTCTTATGTTGCTGGCATCAATGGGACGATCGCCAAAAACATCGTGCGTTACCGTGATGAGAATGGTCGTTTTACGAAGCGTAATCAGCTTCAGAAGGTGCCACGCCTCGGTGCAAAGTCCTACGAGCAATGTATCGGCTTCCTGCGCATTGTAGATGGCGAGCAGGTGCTGGACAATACTCCGATTCACCCTGAGTCCTATAATGTTGTCAAAGCGCTGCTTAAGGAGCTTGGTATGTCGGAGGCAGCTGTAGGAACGGATGTGTTGAACGAAGCGCTGAAATCAATCCAGCTTGAGGAGCTCGCGCAAAAGCTGGAGGTCGGTGTGCCAACGCTGACGGATATCGTCGAGAGTCTTCTGCGTCCAGGTCGTGACCCGCGTGAGGAGCTTCCGCCGCCGATTTTCCATACCGATGTGCTTAACATTGAGGATTTAACGAAGGGCATGGAGCTACAAGGCACGGTGCGCAACGTCATTGACTTTGGAGCATTTGTCGATATTGGCTTGAAGAATGATGGGCTTGTCCATATCTCTCAGCTAAGCGATCGCTTCGTAAAGCATCCGATGGACGTTGTATCTGTTGGTGATACCGTAACGGTATGGGTGCTCGATGTTGATCTTAAGCGGAGCCGCGTCGCATTAACGATGAAAAAGCCACAATGATCGTGGTCATAAAACTGAATTAATGAAATGATAAAACATGAAAGCCATTCATTTTGCGCGAGAGATCTAAGTCTAACGCAAATGAATGGCTTAATTGTTTGTACGTGCTAATGTACAATTATATGGATTGATTGTTATCCGTATCGCTTTTCATATGATAGGATTGAGAACGGTAGAAGTACCAGCAATCATTAAGTAGACGTATTTTTCGTTTATCGCCACGTTGGAATGCTCGCATTAATTGATTCTTAAGCCAGTGGGGCATCGCTATACCTCCTTGTGCATGTAGCTTATGGTGTTGTATAACATATGTCCTCTGGGCTTATCTCGTGCCTGTCTTGATCGAGTCAATAAGAAGAGCCGCCAGGGTGTAATCCCATGACAGCTCTAGTGATGTAGCATATGATTGAATTATATCGTGTAGTACATAACTTAATAACTAAGTAATAACCTTAGCGCGTCGAAAGCCTATAGAGATATTGTGCGCTTTTAAGCTTATAAACTTATGGAGTTGCGCGTCACTACTGTAATTGCTTAAGCTTCTTCTTCAAGCTCTTCATACCATTGCTCTAGCTGAGCTTGAAGTGCACGAATTTCCGTTAACAATGAAATTAGCGGGTAAGATTTTTCTTTAATTGCAGAGAAATCTGCTTCAAGTGTATTAATATAATCTAAGCCTGAGACGATGCGGGCATCGCTTGAATGAAGCTCAACGGCATCACATTCAGCAACAGCAAGCGGAAGAACAGGTACTTCTTCTGCTGTTAATTTATCGATTTCCTTCTGCAGGCGCAGGTTAAGCGCACTTAGCTGGTATGCATGCGTAGCGGGCATTTCAACAAAAGTGAGCTGGGTTTGTTGCTGCAATAAGACATAGCGCATAATAGCCATAATAAAATGAAACTCTCCCCTCAATGATAGCAGTTCTACTTGACAGTTTAGCGTATAATTCAATTACAATTCAAGTAGTGAACGGATACTAGAAGAGATACACGATAATATTATTTTATTTTTCATAATTAAGGTGATTGTATATGAACAATGAAGAGCTTCAGCAATGGGTGGAGGAGGTTTCGCTGCAATACTTTGGCAGACCCTTTATCCATAAGGCGACATTCAACGCAAGACTAAAGGCGACTGGTGGCCGCTATTTTACTCAGTCACACAATATTGAGATTAGTCCCCATCAGCTGGCTGCATTCGGTAAGGAAGAAACGGAAAAAATTATAAAGCATGAGCTATGCCATTATCATTTGCATATATTAAACCGTGGCTACAAGCATAGGGATCAAGATTTTAAGCAATTGCTTGCTCATGTGGGAGGCTCGCGCTATTGCAACACGCTTCCTGAGCGAAAGGAAGCTAAGAAACGGGAATATCGCTACTTGCTGCAATGCGTGCATTGTGGCCAGCAATATTATCGGAAAAGAAGGATGAATGTAAGCAAATATCGCTGTGGTAGATGCAGTGGAAAATTAAATATAAAAATGCTTGACAAAGAATAAGGGACATGGTAGATTATTACTTGTCCGCTTTATCTTTTTGTTGTTCCCTGATAGCTCAGTTGGTAGAGCACTCGACTGTTAATCGAGTTGTCACAGGTTCGAGTCCTGTTCGGGGAGCCATTCATGGAGAAGTACCCAAGTGGCTCAAGGGGACCCTCTGCTA